>Ga0209526_10001180_pt1 | contig 17325 bp, 13 predicted proteins | sample JacPinW_OM2H0_M1_FD_188566 | JGI IMG/M metagenome (GOLD analysis project Ga0209526, IMG submission 188566) | Forest soil microbial communities from Algoma, Ontario, Canada - Jack Pine, Ontario site 1_JW_OM2H0_M1 (SPAdes) (version 2) | ecosystem: Environmental > Terrestrial > Soil > Boreal... | reverse complement strand
AGCAGTGGCCCGTCCCAGCGACGCAGGACGTAAAGGAATGCAGGCCGCTGCAGATACGCTTCCACGCCCTGCAGAGCGAACAACCCGGCGAGCCCCACAGCAACCTCCCAGACCGGGGCGGCATCGTCCACTCCGCCTGGCAAGCCGCCCCGGAAGGATGCCATGGTTGCGAGATAGTCGAACGCATAGGAGAGACTTGGCGAGCGGAAGATAACGAGGCTGGTAGCAAAAAACGTGAACGTGGCGGCCCATCCGACCAGTGCCGGCAGCGGCCGAAGGTAACGTGACCACAGGCCTGCCAGCACCATCGCGCCGCCTTGCAAGGCGCCCCAGATCACGAAATTGAGGCCGGCACCGTGCCAGAGCCCGCACAAGGTCATGGTCAGAACAATCGCGCTGAAATGTTGGAATGCGCGGTAGCGCCGCGCCACAACCCTCATGTCAGCCAGAGGAACGAAGACATAGTCGCGCAGGAAACGCGTGAGCGTGATGTGCCAACGCTGCCACAACTCGGCGATGCCGGTCGCCAGGAAGGGAGTGGCGAAATTCCTCGGAAGCCGTATTCCCAACAGGTACGCAGAGCCGATGGCGATGTCCGAGTATCCGGAGAAATCGAAATAAATCTGGAACGTGAATAGGAGCGTGCCAAGCCACGCATAATAGGCTCCATCAGGAGGCGCCGAGAAAATATCGTCCACGACAGGAGCCAAGCTGTCCGCCAACATCACCTTTTTGGCCAAGCCCATCATGATCAGTCCAAGCCCAAAGCCAAGCAGCCGCAGTCGCCGCTGCTTGCCGTCGAACAGCCGTTGGATCTGCGGCAAAGTTTGTTTGGGCCGCACGATCGGGCCGGCGATGAGTTGCGGGAACAGCGCTTTGAACAGGAAGAACTCGGGAAATGAGCGAGCCTGTCCACTTCGGCGCCGAACTACGTCGATATGGTAGGCAAGAGCCTGGAAGCTGTAGAACGAGATACCGAGAGGAAGGGTGGTATCCACATAGCTCCCGGCCAGGCCCGTTTCTCCGAGGAGCAGATTGCGATACTTGAACCACCCTATCAGCCCGATATTGACGGCAACTGCGGAAGCAATGCGCCTTCGGTCAGCGGGAACGAGAACCTGGACGAGCCAGTTCATCAACACTGCCGCCAGGAAGACGGCCATATCGAATACGCCGGCGGCCGCATAAAATACCAGGCTCGCCAAGATCAGCATCAGCGCGGGCCGGGGACCCCTCGCCACCCAGGCGACGCTGAACGCCAGCAAAAGTGCATAGGCGAGCGAATTGAACGCCATTACGCCTGAGTCTGCGCTGCGTCGATCGGCTCGAATGAATTCTGCAGCCACATCTGCCGGGCAAGACCGCGCTGAATCTTGCCGCTTGTGGTCTTCGGAATTGCGCCGTGGCGAATCAGCACGATCGTGTCGAGCGCGATCTCGTGTTCATTCGCGACCGCCTCGCGGATGCACGCAACGATCTCCTCGATGTCAAGTGCGCGCCGATGGGCGCGTTCTACCTCCTGCACCAGCACGACTTTCTCCCCGCTGTCGGTGAGCACGGAGAAAGCGGCCCCGCCGTGCCGGCGCAACACCGGATGGCTGTCGTAGACCGTGTTCTCGATATCCTGCGGGTAGTAGTTCATGCCGCGCACGATGATCATGTCCTTGCTGCGACCGGTGATGAACAGTTCTCCGGCCGCGTCCATGAAGCCAAGATCACCGGTGCGCAGCCAAGGCTCGTTGTCCTCATCGCCCTCGATGCGAGCCTGAAATATCGCGCTGGTGGCATCGGTATTTTGCCAATAACCCTTGCAGACGTGAGGACCGCCCACCCACACCTCGCCGATGCAGTCGGGAGGCAGGCGACGTCGCGTCTGCGGGTCCACGATCGCAATACGTTGTCCCACAATGTTTTCTCCGCACCCGACCACCCGATGCGTATCCTCCGGGCCTGCGGGGGCTGCGATTTGATTACGGCGGAACGCGTCCAGACTGATCGGGCGGATCACCGGCCCCGACCCTCTTCGGCCGGACGAGATCAATAACGTTGCTTCGGCCATGCCGTAGAGCGGACGCATGGCATGCGGGTCGAAACCATAGGCGCCGAAGGTGGCGGTAAACCGCTCGATCGTATCAGCCCGTACCGGCTCGGCGGCGTTGACCGCTAGCTTCCAGGACGACAGATCGACATTCTGCATTTGATCGGCGCGAAATCGCTGGACGCACAGATCGAAAGCAAAATTCGGCGCTGCCGTGACTTCCGCCCGATACTGATGAATGGCGCGCAGCCAGCTGAGAGGCCGCTGAATGAATGTCACCGGCGCCAGCAAGACGCAGAGCGAACCGAGATACAGGGACTGCAGAACGTTCAAGATAAGCCCCATGTCGTGATATAGCGGGACCCAGCTCGCATAGGTCGACCGTCCGGTATTGCCCAGCGTCAGCCGAATCATCTCCAGATTCTCAATCAGATTGCCGTGAGTGACCATCACCCCCTTGGGATCCGAGGTGGAACCTGACGTGTATTGCAGGAAGGCGATATCATCCGGGCTGGGCACGGCCATCCCGTGCTGCGGTTCGTACGATTGCTCCGCCTGATCCACCGCGAACCATTGCATCTGTGGTCCACTGAATCGCTCGACTATGTCCGGCCTGGCGCTGCGCACCCGCGCATTTGTCATAACGAAGCGAGGGGTGCAGCTGGCGACAATGCTCGCACTCGAATCAAGCGAGCTGTTCCGCCGAGGCGGCATCATTGGGACCGGTATCACGCCTGCCAGAACACAGCCGAAATACGCGATAATGAAATCGAGTCCAGGCCCAAACAGTAACAGCGCCCGATCACCGGGAGCGCTGCTTTGACGCAGGCGTGCGGCCATCGCGGCTGCGCATCGTTGCAACTCACCGAAGGTCAAGACCGCTTCCTCATCCCCCTTGTCCGACAGGAACACGTAGGCGCGCTCGTCGCGCTGCTCGGCTGCACGGCGGGCGAGCAAATCGACAAGAGAAGTAAAGGGCAGGCCTCGCTTATCGAGCATGCCGATCGTTCAGCCAACCGCAGCGTTTTTGGGCAGCGCAACGCGCGACCAAATAGCGGGCCAATGCCGCCAGTGTTTGATGCTTGAATATGAGCTCTGCTAGGCACCAGTCGCGGATCTCGGACTCGGTAGGTCTCGATTTCACGATGAGTCTCACGTCAGAACTGAACGCCTTCCGCCTGAATCTGCGTTGCGTCCATCGGCTCGAATGAATTCTGCAACCACATTTGTCGAGCGAGACTACGCTGAATTTTTCCGCTCGTGGTCTTCGGAATTGCGCCGGGGCGAATCAGCACGATCGTATCAAGCGCGATCTCGTGTTCATTCGCGACAGCCTCGCGGATGCACGCGATGATCTCCTCGATGTCGAGTCCGCGCCGATGAGTGCGTTCCACCTCCTGCACCAGCACGACTCTCTCCCCAGTATCCGTGAGCACGGAGAAGGCGGCTCCGCAGTGGCGCCGCAAGGCCGGATGGCTGTCGTACACCGTCTTCTCGATATCCTGCGGGTAGTAATTCATGCCGCGCACGATGATCATGTCCTTGCTGCGACCGGTGATGAACAGTTCTCCGGCCTTATCAATGAAGCCAAGATCACCGGTGCGCAGCCAAGGCCCGTTGTCCTCATCGCCCTCGATGCGCGCCTCAAACGTCGCCCGGGTGGCCTCCGGATTTTGCCAATACCCCTTGCAGATATGCGGACCGCTCAGCCATACTTCGCCGATGCAATCCGCGGGCAACCGGCGTCGCGTCTGCATATCCACGATGGCCATCCGCTGCCCCGGAACGTTTTTTCCGCAGCCGACCACCCGAAGCGTGTCGTCCCTGCCGGCAGGGGCGGCAATCTGATTGCGTCTGAACGCTTCGACGCTAATAGCGCGGATCACGGGGCCGGCGCCTCTGTGCCCTGACGAGACACAGACGGTCGCTTCGGCCATTCCGTACTGCGGATGCATCGCACGGGGATCGAATCCATAGGGGCGGAACGTCGCGGTAAAGCGATCGAGGGTCTCAGCCCGTACCGGTTCAGCGCCGTTGAAAGCCACCTTCCAGCATGACAGATCGACATCCCGCATTTGATCGGCGCGAAATCGCTGGACGCACAGATCGAAAGCAAAATTCGGTGCGCCTGCCACTTCGGCCCGATACCGATGAATGGCGCGCAGCCAGCTGAGAGGCCGCTGCATGAATGTCAGCGGCGCCAGCAAAACACAGAGCGAACCGAGGTACATGGACTGCAGAACGTTCGCGATGAGGCCCATGTCGTGATACAGCGGAACCCAGCTCGCATAGGTCGACTGCCGAGTGTTGCGCAGCCCCAGCCGAAGCATTTCCAGATTCTCAATCAGATTGCCGTGGGTGACCATGACACCCTTGGGATCCGAGGTCGAACCTGACGTGTATTGCAGGAAAGCAATATCATCGGGGCGGGGCATCGGCAGCTCCTGCTCCGCTTCGCCCGAGGGCTCCGCCGCCTCGTCCACAGTGAACCATTGCATTTGTGGTTGACTGAAGCGATCTCCCAGATCTGGCCTGGCGGTGCGCACCCTCGCATTTGTAATGACAAAGCGAGGAGTGCAGTTGGCAACAATGCTCGCGCTCGAATCGAGCGAGCTGTTGCGCCGAGGCAGCATCATCGGGACCGGGATCACGCCTGCGAGGACACACCCGAAATACCCGATGATAAAGTCCAGTCCTGGCCCGAACAGCAGCAGCGCCCGATCACCGGGATTGCTGCTCCGACGCAGGCGCGTGGCCACCGCGGCGGCGCGCCGTTGCAGCTCGCGGAAGGTCAAGCTCGCCTCTTCATCCCCCTTGTCCGACAGGAACACGCAGGTGCGTTCGTCGCCCTGCTCGGCTGCACGGCGGGCAAGCAATTCGACAAGAGAGGTAAAGGGCAGCCGACGCTTATCCAGCATGCTAATCGTTCAGCCGATTGCAGTGTTCTGGGCAGCGCATCGCGCGGCCAGATAGCGAGCCAGTGCGGCCGGTGTTTGATGCTCGAAAAGGAGCTCGACGCTAAGGTCCAGCCCGAGCCAATCCTCAAGCTCCGCGACGAGGAACACCGACGCCGCAGAATCCATCCCCAATCGGGCAAATTTCGCCTGTGGATCGATGCGCTCCGGCGCCAGTTTCAAGCTCTTGGCGAGATACGCCACGCACCAATCGCGGATCTCGGACTCGCTAGGGTTTGATTTCACGGAAGGGCTCGTGTCGATAGGCTTGCGTGCCACGTAAGTGACGAGACCCGCCGGAACCATACTGGCTCCCGGGCAATGCGGTTCCCGCATTCCATGCAATTTTCCGGCCTTAATTGCAAGAACGCATGCGGTGCGTTAACTCCTGCGCGGAACCTGGTTGGCGTGCCACCTTGTCTTTGGATCGCTGCCCGCACAATCGCATGATGCGTTTCGCCCGTTTTTTTTGAGCAACCGATGCTGTCTCATCCGCGCCGCCTGAGACGCTCGCCCGTGGCGTTTTTCCTTCTCGGTTGTACGCTAGCGCTGCTGCTGTTCGATTCTGCCTTGCGACTTATTGAATGGACACCACTCTGGCGGGTTTTGCCGCTGGTAGAGCCTATTCTTGGCCAGCCCGATCACGCGTTCGGCTTCGACTCCACTCCCGGAGCGGTGGGCATCTGGTCGCGTGAACATCGCGCGCGCATTCGCGTCAATTCCCTCGGGTTCCGGGACGTGGAGCGCACAGTCGTCAAGCCGGAAGGGACCATCCGCGTTGGCCTTCTCGGCGACTCCATGGTGGAGGGGGCGCAGGTCAGCCAGGAAGCGACATTCGGCACGATTGCCGAGCACATGCTGCGCAGGCAAGGCTACAACGTCGAGCTGATCAATCTGGCCGTCGCAGGGCCCAGCCCCATCCGGCAGCTGCTTCGGTTGGAGAAACGCGGATACGCCTTGAACCTCGATGTGGTCTTGGCCAACAGTACCGGAAGCAGCTTCTGGACGGGCGCGCTGCTCGACGACAGTCAGAACCCAGCCTACGTGGAAACCGGCGACGGTCGCCTCGTGCGCGGATACGCGTTCCGACAGCGGTTCTCCCAGCGGCACGCCGACGATCTGTGGGGGCGATCGTTTGTTGCGCTCTATCAGCACTCGCCGCTTTTGCGCATGTTCTATCTGCGCGGCAAGGAACCGGGGCAGATCCTGGGCCTCTCCGCAGCCCAGCCGCCGTCGCGTCCGGCCCAGCCAGGCGCAGCGCCCGATCACCTTGCCCTGTGTACCGCAGCAGATGCGGCGCTCAAGCCGCACATTGCATTGTGGCTGAACCATCAGCCGGCGCCGGAGTGGGCGGCCACAACGCAGTTCCTGCAGGATTTTGCAGAGAGCACAAAGGCCCACGCCGTGGAGGTCCTGTACGCCGTGCGCGACATACCACTGCCGCCGCGGGACTGCCACTTGGTCGAGCAGCGCCGCGCAGAGCTGATCTCCACCATGGCCGCAGAGTTCAGCAATCACGGCCTGAAGCTGGCGGACTGGACGGCGACAGTTGCCGCCGCCACGGGGCTGCGGGATCTGGGCCGCTTGCACGGATTTGGACTCCATCGCGGTGCGGGCCACTTGAACTTTGACGGGCATCGGGCCTGGGCAAGGGCGTTGCTGGATCTGCTGAAAGCGAACGTGCCCAGTATGCAAGCACACCATCAACCGGCATCGTGATGGGCGCTCACTTTTGTGCAGATTGACAGCGGCCCCTTCGACCGGAGCGTTTGAAGCAAATCGAACGCATGTGCAGGCTTGAGATTCTTGTGCACGACCGCGTCGACCGCGGTGATCATCGCTTTCGGATCTTCGGACTGGAAGATATTTCGCCCCATATCGACACCTGCCGCGCCTTGCTGGACCGCATTGTAGGCCATGGTCAGGGCATCGAGCTCAGGGAGCTTCTTGCCCCCCGCCATGACAATGGGTACCGGGCAAGAGGCGGTGACCGTCTCAAAACCTTCCTCGACATAGTACGTCTTGACGTACTGGGCACCAAGCTCGGCAATGATGCGGCAGGCGAGCCGGAAATATTTTGCGTCCCGCACCATGTTCTTGCCGACGGCGGTAACCCCCATGACCGGCATGCCGAGGCGCACGCCCGCATCGACCAGCTTGGTCATGTTGTGGACGGAGCGCGTCTCGAATTCGCCGCCGATGAAGACCTGAATGCCAATACCGGCGGCGTTGAGCCGTACTGCATCCTCCATATCCATTGCGATCTGCTCGTCGGATAGGTCCTCGCGCAGGATGCTCGGCCCGCCGCTCGCTCGCAGCACGATCGGCTTTCCCGTTTCCGCCGGAATGACGCTGCGCAGGATCCCGCGGGTGCAGAACAAGGCGTCGCACGAAGGCAACAACGGGACAATCGAAAGGTCGATGCGCTCGAGACCGGTGGTTGGCCCCTGAAAGTAGCCGTGGTCGACCGCAAGCATCACGGTGCGACCCGAGCGCGGATCGAACACGCGCGCAAGACGGTTCTTCATGCCCCAGTCGAGCTGGTGCGATCCCTTCAGGAAGAACCCTGGCGCCTGCTGCACCTGGTCTGCAAAATAGCGATTTCCTTCAATATCGGCTTCAGGCACCGCTCACCTCGCGATCAAGCCGCAACACTAGACCAGTTGACGAGTGGATGCTAGGCGAGCATGCGAAATGCGGACGGAGCCGTGGCGTTTGTATTGTTGGTCCAATTCGGGTCGCATGCATCGTGTCCGGCAATCAGGGCAAGGATGCAATCGTGAGGGCATGCCGTGAGCATCATCTTCAAAGGACTTCCGCCACACGACCTCGGGCCGGCAGAATCCGCATCCGCACGATCCCTGGGTGGAGATGTTGAAGTGACCCTGCACGTGCTAGACGATTGGCATTCTCCCACTCTGGTCGCAATTCGCATCAAGATGCCGCCCGGTGTTGCGCGTTCCCTTGCCGATCAACTGGCGTCGGTTGCCGCACAGGCGGATCAAGCGCGCGGATAGCCGATCGAACGCGCCAGGCGTTGCTTTCCCCCTGCAGCCTTTGGCTTTTCCGATAGGCGGATAAGAGCTCGTCCAGATGCTGTTTTGGCAAGGCGCGCGCTCCCATCCCCTGATAGCGGTCTTTCTGCTCTCGCTGGTTGTTCGTCTGGGCAACCTTGCGTTGCTGAGAGGAAACAGTTCGTTTTTCGCAGAGCCGGACGCCTTCGCCTATTGGATGCTGGGCACGGCAGTCGCCAAAGCTGACGGGTTTTGGACGACGTTGTCCTCCATGACCGATCGCATGCCGCTTTATCCGCTGGTGCTTGCAGGTATTCAAAGCGCTTTCGGCAGCGCACCAAGAGCCGCAGCTGCGGCTCAGGCGGTTCTCGATGCCGGTACTTGCACTCTGATTGCCGCTCTGGGAACCCTCATCTCGCCTCTCACTGGTCTCATTGCGGGCATGCTGGCGGCTGTCTCGGTGACACTCGTCGTCTTCAGCACACAGCTTCTTACCGATACGGTCTTTCTTTTTTTCTTCACCGTGATGCTGCTCGCCGGCGCACATTTTCTGCTGCGTGCCAGCATGGGGGCCGCCGCCCTGGCAGGCTTAGCAGGCGGACTGGCGCTTGCCACACGGCCGTGGATTGCACCTCTCCTGATCGCAGCCACGCCGCTGATCTTTACGGTTGCGATCATCAGGTCCCGCCGAGTTGGCGTAGCCTGCGTCACGGCGGCATTGTTTGCAACAGCCGCCGCGGCCCCGATCGCTCCGATTTTGCTGCGCAACGTCACTCATTACGGCAGCTTCAATCTCACGTCACAGGCAGGAGATCACCTCGCCTTCTGGATTGTGCCGCTCGTGAAGCAACGCGCCTACGGAACGCCTTACGAGATTAGTGTGCAGCGCATGCAGGCGCTCTATGAGCAACGCCTTGCCGAGCGCAGCTTCGAAGCCCAGAGCAATCCCTTTGCGCGCGCCTCGATGAAGGTGGAGCTTGCGCGGCAACAGTTGGCGCGGCTGCCGCTCAAGGCGATTGTCGAGAGCTGGATCGATGGCATGGTGGTCAATCTGGCTGCCCCCGCTTTGATCGCGGACCCGCGTGTACGCGCACTGCCCAAGCCGAGTTTCTATGAAACGCCCGGAAGGACTCTTTGGGAGAGAGCGCGCGCCTATCTGTTCGAGCATGTGGGGCGCTATCAGGTGCTGCTCGCCCTCGGAATCGCGGGCATGCTGCCTTTCCTGGCGCTGGAGAGCATCGGCTTCATCATGCTGGCTCGCAACAAGCCTTGGGCAGCCCTCGTTGCAGGTGCCCTGATCGCCTATTTTCTGCTGCTCAACGGACCGGTCGCAAGCCCGAAATATCGGCTGCCGATCGAGCCGATGCTGATCGTGTTGGCCGCAATCCCGCTGGCTCGCTGGAGCGAACAGCGCACGCGCACCCGGTGCGATGCCCAGAAACGGCTGAGCGCAATCGAGCCGGGAGCGACGCAAGCGTCGCCCGCTTGAACCGCAACGGGCAAGCCGTATCCGAGCTACTCTGGCGCGCTGCGCTGGATCACTCGGCGGCTACCCGCTTGGTCCTGATCTGATATGCCGCGGCCGCTGCGTCGCGATAAAACAGCTGCACTGTTTCCCGCGAGTATTCGAGGAGGTCCTTGCCGATAAGGTCCAGCTTGGCCAAGAACTCGTTGGGGACAGTGACGATATCGCAGCCGCTTTCTTCCGCGTGGAAGATGTTCAACAGCTCGCGCGTGCTCGCCCACAGCAGCTCTGCCTTGGGGCGCGACGCCAACAGCTTTTTGGCCGCTGCCATATGGGGGATCGGATCCACACCACTGTCGGCGATACGGCCGGCGAATACCGAAACTATCGCCGGCGTCGCCGGGTCGAGCGCATTGGCCACGTCGCGGACCTGATCGAGGGTGAATACCGCGGTCACGTTGAGCATCACGCCCTCGGAGGACAGGACCCGGATCAACTCGTTGGACGACTGTCCTTTCGTGTTGGTGACCGGGATTTTTACGTTCACGTTGGATCCCCATGTGGAGATCGTGCGCGCCTGCTCGGCCATGCTGGCGAAGTCGTCGGCAAACACCTCGAACGACACCGGCCGATCCGTGATTGTCGCCAATACCTTGCGCGCGAAGGCCTCGTAATCGCTCACACCCGCCTTGCGCATGAGGGTCGGATTGGTGGTGAACCCCTTGATTGCTGGATTGCGCGACATCTTGACCATGCCGTCGTAATCAGCGCCGTCGGCAAAAATCTTGACCTTGAGATCGGTGATGCGGCTCATGCTGCTCCCCGTGCTGTTGCAGTGGTTTGGATGATGATCTGAGCAGCCTCCGCCACGGAACGCACGACATGGTCGGGAGCATCGGGCGCAGGCTCGTCATAGCCGAGATCGATAAATATTGTGGTGCAACCGGCAGCACGGCCGGCCGCAACATCACTTCCGCGATCGCCGACCATGAAACTCTTCGCGAGGTCGATCCCGAGCTCGTGGGCTGCCGCGAGGATCATGCCCGGCTTGGGCTTGCGGCAGTCACAATGCTCGTCCTGCCGGTGGAAGCAAGCCTTGAGTGCGTCGATGGGCAATTCCCCCTGCAGGATTTCGTGCATCGCCTCCACTTCCGTCCGGAGGATCCGCCCGTGCCCAACGTCCGGCTGGTTGGTTACGACCGCCAATAGAAATCCCTCCCGCTTGAGTCTGCTCAGACTGGACGCCGCATCAGGGTAGAGCTTGAAATCCTCGAGCCGACGGGGTGCAAAACTGCGCCCGTCACGGAATTCCGGGATTACGATGACGCCGTCCCGATCAAGAAAGACGGCCGGCCTCAACCCGCGCGGGACGCTTACCACTTCGTCTGCCTACGCTGCAAGGCTGGATGGCTCACCAGGCAATGCCACACCACGGCCTGAAATGCTTCCGACAATGGCGTCACCCAGCCTGGATTGACCTGCGGGATCAGCACCACAGCATCCCCGTGTCTGGCCGTATATCCGCTGTCGCGGCCAACGATTCCGAATACCTTTGCGGACCGCGCCTTGGCGAGATCGATCGCTTTTACAATGTTGGCGCTGATGTTGCGCTCGGTGTCACCGCCGCCGACCGAATACACCAGGATCGCATCTTTGGCGTTGAGATGGCTCGTTTCCAGCCACGCCGCAAAGACCGTATCCCAGCCTTCATCGTTGGTACGCGCCGTGAGCTCCGATACGTTGTCTACGGGAGTATAGGTCTCGATCCCGCAGAGCTTGCGAAAATCGTTGACCGCATGGCTGCAGTTGGCGGCACTGCCCCCGACGCCGATCAGGAACAAGCGTCCTTCACGTTCGCGCAGCCGGTCGAGCTCGGAGGCGAGAGCCTCGATCGAAGCAAATGAGATGTCGCGGCAAATCTGCCCGGCCGCTGCAAAAAACGCTTCCGCGTGCATCATAACGTTCCCTGTCGCGTTCTCTTGCCACATCGGAGGCAACATTTGAAGCGCTGGTCCGCCGATCTATGTTCTCGCCCAGGAACCGCTCGCACGCCGCGTCAACCACAGGCCGATTGCAGCGAAGCATAAAGTGCAGCAAACCGCTTTACTGCGGTGGGCAGCGCAAAGTTTTCCGCAATGCGCGTGCGGGCCTTGACGCGGCGCGCAGTTCGCGCCTCGATAGGCTCCTGTGCGAGCGTCTGCATCGCTGCCACCATTGCCTGCGCGTCTTCGCGGGGCACAACCAGGCCGGTCTCTCCCACAATCAGCCTGGCATCTCCGACATCCGTAACGATTCCGGGCAAGCCACAGGCCATCCCCTCCGCGATGGCATTTGAAAAACCTTCGCCGAACCGGGAGCTCGAGGCGATGAAATCGGCCGCGGTCAGCAGACGTGCAACGTCGCGCCGACGTCCTAGTCGGAAGACATTGCGCGATGCGGCCAGATTCTCGGTGCCGACCCCGATAAGCAATGCCTGAATCTCCGGCAGTTGTGCCATTGCAGCCAGGAAAGTGCTGTGATCCTTCATCGGGTCGACGCGCGCCACATGCGCGATCACGATGGCCGCATCCTCGATCCCGAGCTCGTGCCGCACCGCTCTCCGCGCGATCAGGTCGGGCCTGAACTCCTCCATATCGATCCCATTGGGGATGACCTCTGCACGGCGGGGGCGATACCCGAGCTCCAGATGGAATTTGAGACCAACTGCGGAATTCGCCGTCACAGCATCGGGCCGTCGCGACAGCAGCGTGCAGGTTTTCACAACCGCGCGCAATCCAGGCCCATACCGGCGCAGGTCCATGTCCGAGCATCGGAGACTCCAGACGAGCCGTGTCCGGCTACGGCGCCCCGAGAGCGTAAGCGCGAGGAGCGCTGCGAGGTCGCCGTGATACATCCATCCCTGCACGATGTCCGGGCAGCGCTCGGCGATGAGCTTCGCCAGTTCGATGAGACCTGAGGCGATCCCGCTTGCCCGGCGGAAGTCGAGTTGCACCACCTTTACCCCTGCCGTGCGCAACCGTTCGACATAGTCGTCCTCCGGCCGCAGACTCACGACAGTCACGTCGTCCGCGATGCTCGGTTGGGCGGTGACAAGGCGAGTCAGCATGGCCTCGGCACCGCCGACGCCAAGACCTGTGGTCACAACGAGGACCTTGCCCGGCCTCGCCTTCACGCCCATCGCGCGTGCCAAGCCTGCAGCATCAGCACCGTCCACAACGGATACTGCCAATTGCAGCTTCCTTCGAGATGTTGCTGCCACAGGCGGCGCACCGGCTCCACGCGCACGAACCCACAGGAGGCGAGGCGTGCGGGGGCCAAAAGCTGCTCCGCCCAATCCCGCAACGGCCCGCGCAGCCAGGCATGTATCGGCACGCCGAAACCCATCTTGGGCCGGTCGATCAGGTGCCTGGGCACATACCGATCAAGCACGGTGCGCAGGAGCCATTTGCTTTGGCCGCCACGGATCTTGAATTCCTGCGGCAAGCTCCAGGCGTAGGCCACAACGCGATGATCCAGCAGCGGCACCCTGCCCTCGAGGCCCACCGCCATGGTAGCGCGGTCCACCTTGGTGAGGATGTCGTCAGGCAGGTAGCCGATCATATCCAGGAACTGCATGCGGGGAACGAGGTGCGGAAAATCCTTTGCAATCGTTCCATCCCAGAGGGGCCCATGCGGCTCCCGGCCCGCAGCGGCGACCTCTTCGGGGCGTTCCCACTGGCTCACCAGCCGCCGGTAGATGGCCTCCGGCGACGGATCATCGAACAGGGTTGCGATCTTGTGCAGCTTGTCGCCGGGCAGCGCTGGCCGCCATGCAGCGGGTAAAATACCAAACAGCCGGTTCCAGGTCTCGGGCGCAAGCGCCCGCAAGGCCGCAGCCGATGCAGCGCGCAGCTGGCTGGGGACATGTTGCATCACCTGCGCCAACCGCTCTCCCCACTGGTAGCGGTTATAGCCTGCGAACAATTCGTCGCCACCGTCGCCCGAGAGTGCCACCGTCACGTGCTTGCGGGTCAGCTCGGAAACGAGATAGGTCGGGATCTGCGAGGAGTCGGCAAAGGGCTCGTCGAACCAGTCGGGCAGCTGCGGAATGACGTCGAGGGCGTGGCGAGGCTCGACGTAGAACTCGGTGTGATCAGTACCCAGATGGGCGGCCACTTTTTTTGCGCAGTCTGCCTCGTCATAGCCGCTCTCGTGAAAGCCGATGGAGAACGATTTCACCGGCCGCGTGCTCTGCGCCTGCATCAGCGCCACGACAGTCGAGGAGTCGATCCCACCGGAGAGGAACGCGCCGAGCGGAACGTCCGAGATCATCCGCAGCTTGATCGAATCACGCAGCAGCACGTCCAGTCGCTCGGCAGCTTCGTTGGGGTCAGGCGCAGGATCGTTGCGCCGCAGACCCGCAAGCGCGACACTTCGCAGATCCCAATAGCATTTCGAAGGCGCCCGCGATCCTTGCCGCAGGGTCAGAACATGCCCTGGGGCAAGCTTTGACGCTTCGCGATATATAGTACGGGGCTGCGCGATGTAGGCATGACGCAGATAGCCCACGACCGCATCCTCATCGATAGTGGGCTGCCATCGCGGCACGGCGCGAAACGCCTTGAGCTGTGAAGCGAACAGCACGCGCTCCGGCGTCGCCGCATAGTAGAGGGGCTTGATGCCCAGCCGATCGCGCGCGAGTACCAGAGTTTTCGTCCTGCGATCCCAAAGCGCGAAGGCGAACATCCCGACGACGCGTTCGATGGCGGCTTCTATGCCCCAGAGCGCGCACGCCTCCAGCAGTACTTCAGTATCGGAATCGCCGCGGACGGCGCGCCCTGCAGCACTGAGTTCCCGGCGGATGTCGCGATAATTGTAGACTTCCCCGTTGAAGGTTATGACGTAGCGCCGGTCGGCCGAATGCATCGGCTGCGCACCGCCTGGACTGAGATCGATGATAGCGAGACGACGCTGCCCGAGTACTATCCCCGCCTCGGGCTCGACCCATACCTCCCCTGCATCGGGCCCGCGGTGAAGCAGCGTCTCGTTCATGCCTTCGCCAATCGCGCGCAGTTCGTCGGCGCTGGTCGTCGCGCGCCAATCGATCATCCCCGCAATGCCGCACATGTATCTGACCGGCTTCTTTCCAAGGTGCTGCGTTGTATCGCCAGATCCGCGGAGGGTCGAGACGGCTGCGCTTGCGCGCAAATCCCTTGTATGATTCTCCTGTTCGATCTGCGCCGTTGTGAGATACGATAGTCTTTATTTCGCATTTTTTCTGGGCTTGGTGTGGCTCGCGTTCGTGCTGTTGCCGTGGCGGGGCTGGATACTGCTGGCCGCCAGCATTGGCTTTTATGCGGCTGCCGGGGTACGCGACAGCGTCCTTGCCGCCATCATCGTCCTGTCCAACTATGGGTTCCAGTTCCTGATCGAGCGCGACCGGCGATGGCTCTATCCTGCCCTCCTCCTCGACTTCGGGTGTCTTGCCTATTTCAAGTACAGAGTATTTCTGGCGACGGCGATCGGTTTCGATGTGTTCACCCACGACATCGTGATTCCCCTTGGGATCTCCTTCTACGTCTTTCAGCTCTCCGCATTCCTGATCGACATTTCCCGCGGTCGAGCGCTGCCCTTCCACTCCCTCGCGCGCTTTGCCCTGTTCAAATTGTTCTTCAGCCAGCTGGTCGCCGGGCCGATAACGCGCTGGCGGCAATTCGGACCGCAGGTGCATCGGCTGTTCGACCGCAAGCTTGTGGTACGATCGCGCTTGATCGGGCTGGGATTGGCACTGTGTCTGCTCGGCCTCGTCAAGAAGGTCATGCTTGCCGACTCGATCGGTCCGATTGTCGATGCGATCTTTCGCGACGGCCCCGGCGGTGCCGCCGCGGCCTGGCTCGGAGTCTGGCTGTTCACGTTCCAGATCTATTTCGACTTTTCGGGATATTCCGATATCGCCATCGGCTCCGCGTATCTCTTCGGAATACGTCTGCCCAGGAATTTCGCGACTCCCTTCCTTGCTTCCAGCGTTGCGCAGTTCTGGCAGCGCTGGCACATCACGCTTACGCGCTACCTGCGCGACTACGTGTTCGTCCCCCTCGCAGATGTCAGGATGGCATCCCGACGCTACCGGGTTTCCCAGCACTTTTTTGCCATGACCTTGACCATGGCACTGTGCGGACTGTGGCATGGGGCGAATTTCACGTTCGTTCTCTGGGGAGCACTGCAGGGCATGGCGATCATGCTTGCCATCATGTGGTCGAGGTACGTTCGGGCGCCGCCGGCGCTGATCGGGTGGGCTGCAACCTTTGGCTTCGTTGTGACAACCTCGGTTTTTTTTCGCTCGCCAAGCCTGGGCTATGCATTCGAATATCTGGGGACCATGTTCTCCTTGCGCGGCGGATTTCCGCACGTGGGAGAGCAGGCCCTTTCCAGCTGGCAACTGCCCTCTGATGGCATGGGCGAGCTCCTGATCGTGACCGGCTGTCTCGCGCTGCTTGCCCTGCATTGGTTGGAAGCGCGGGTATCAAGCCTGCAGGCGGTTGTGCTCATATGGCGCTTCGACGGCACCTTTCTGCGGATGCTCTTTGCTGGAGCTGCGATATGGCTGCTATTGCTTCCGAAGATGCAGGACAACCCATTCATTTACTTTCGGTTTTGATCCATGTGGCGGAAGATTGGCTTGGGGGCAGCGAAATTGCTGGCGGGAATCGTCGCCGCAACCGCCGCGGTGGACCTCCTCTTCGTCGTGATCAGTGGAACGCCGCTGCGATGGGTCCTGCCCGTTCCACCGGTTGCGCTTTACGGCCCGGATCCTGATACCGGCTATCGCCACCGCGCCAATGTTTCCGGATTGTGGCTCACCGAGCACCGTTCTCTCATCACCATTTCGAACCTCGGGCTGCGCGATCGCAATCGCAATGTCGATCACGATGGAGCCCTGCGCGCCGTCGTGATCGGGGATTCATTCATCGAAGCGCTGCAGGTCGATGGCTCCGAGACGGCCGTAGCCGTGGCCGAACAAATTCTGTCGCGCGACCATCCCGGCACGGAAGTCGTCAATCTTGGTCTGGCAGGGGCAAGGCCGGCAGTGGAAGTGGCCCGCCTGCAATCGGAAGGACGCCGCCTGAGCGCCAACGCAGCCGTGGTCATGCTGTACGTTGACAATCTGCTCTCCCCCACCACAACGGATGATTCCGAGTTCACAGGCTACCGCCGGGATGGCAGCGGCGAGTACCGGCTCTCCTATGGGTTTCGCGGCAGTAGCGGCTACCGATTTCGCACGTCGCTTGCAGGTCGCATTTATTATTGGCTGCTCGACCACAGTCAGGTGGCGCGCATCATCAACGCACGCAAGAACAGCGGGGTTCTGGCCGACTGGTCAGATGCGGCAGCCGCACCCGCGCAGAGAACGCAGCCCAGCTGGAGCTGTGCATCCAGTCTCGTGGACGGCCAGCTTGCCTTGTGGCGGGACGGTACACCTTCCGAGGCGCATGCTCTCGCCACCGCTTTCATCCGCGATCTCGCCGCGATCCGGCAATCCCGTGACATTCCGATCATCGTTGCGGCATGGAACATCGAGGCGCGATGTCCGTCCCTTGCAGCCAAACGATCGGCCCTGATCGAGGCAATGCGGGCCAGGATCGAGCGAGCCGGCCTGCAATTCCTGGATCTCGACCAGCGCATCGTCGAGAAGGTAGGTCCAGCCGGCGTAGCAAAGCTCCATGGCTTCGGCGCCAGTTTCGGGACTGGTCACCTCAACGTCGAGGGCAATCGCGTCTACGGGGAGATTTTCGCCGACGTTCTTCGGCCTGCGCTGTTCGCGCAACCGTAGGGGCGAGGCATGCCTCGCCCTCTCTCCACAGACGTTGCCGCCGT
>Ga0209526_10001179_pt1 | contig 17331 bp, 11 predicted proteins | sample JacPinW_OM2H0_M1_FD_188566 | JGI IMG/M metagenome (GOLD analysis project Ga0209526, IMG submission 188566) | Forest soil microbial communities from Algoma, Ontario, Canada - Jack Pine, Ontario site 1_JW_OM2H0_M1 (SPAdes) (version 2) | ecosystem: Environmental > Terrestrial > Soil > Boreal... | reverse complement strand
CATTTGCCGCCGCGGTCCGCAATCAAGCCGTAGAGCCCACGGAGCATGCCCCCAGCCTATCGAACACTTGTTCGCGGGTCAAGCACACCGCGTTCACTCACCAAGAATCTGACCATCGCCCGGCTGTTCATTCATTTAGGAATCGGACCGAAGTCCCCCGCGGGTGGGGCGGATGGGAGGACGGGCCGATGCGGATCAAGGAGCGCTACCAGCTGGCCGCCGAGCTTGGGGAGCGATACTGGGCGGCCGGTCGCCGGGAGCGAGGGGTGATGCTGGACGCCTTCTGCCTGACCACTGGCTACAGCCGCAAATACGCGATCAGCATCCTGCGCGGTCGCAAGCGGATGCCGCGCTTGCGGCGTAAGCCTCGGCGTCGCCGCTATGGCAAGGCCTTCCAGGCCGACCTGGCCGTTCTCTGGGAGGCCGCCGGCTACATCTGCGCCGAGCGCTTACATCCCTTCCTGCCCGACCTGCTGCCGCTGCTCGAGAAGCACCGCCAGCTCTCGCCGGCGCCGGAGACCCGGGGCTTGCTGCTCGCCGCCAGTACCTCCACCATCTCTCGCAACCTGGTTCAGCTCCGGCAAGAGGTGCGCTGGCCGCGACGCAGCCTGCGACCGCCCAGCCGCCTACAGGGCGAAGTTCCGATCCGGGTGCGCCATTGGCGTCAAGAGGGACGGCCTGGCTACCTGGAGGTCGATCTCGTCTCGCACAGCGGCCGCTGGGCGATTGGGGAGTGGATCTACACGCTCTCGGCGACCGACCTGGAGACCGGCTGGAGCGAACTGGTGCCGGTGATGACCAAGAGCCAGCGGGAGGTCCTGGCCGGCTTTGCTCGTCTCCATCAGCAGCTGCCCTTTCCCCTCCTGGGCCTGCACATCGACAACGGCGGCGAGTTCCTGAACGCAGCCCTGGTCGGCTACTGCCGTCGTCATCAGATTCAGCTCAGTCGCGGCCGCCCCTTCCATGGCAACGACAACCCCCACATCGAGCAGAAGAACGGATACCTGGTGCGTCGGCTGCTGGGCAACCTGCGCCTGGACAGCGCCGAGCAGCTGGCCTGGCTGGACCGGCTCTACAGCGACTTCCTGCGGCCTTTCAACAACTGCTTCCAGCCCGTGATGCGCCAGATCGGTCGAGTTCAGGTCGGCGAGCGCTCGCGCCGGCTCCACGACACCCCTCGGACCCCGCTCCAACGTCTTCTGGAGACCAGGGCGGCCGATCCCACCAAGATCGGGGAGCTGGTCAAGCTCTACACGTCGGTCAGTCCGTTGAGCCTCAAACGCTCCATCGATCGCCACCTCCGAACCATGCCCGCCGACCACTACTCGTTACCAACCCAGCGCTCGATGGTGGCCGCCGATGCCTGATCCTCCGGTCAGATCCCTTCCTGAAGGAACCGAGCGCCCAGGGTCGGATTCTTTCGTGATTGACAGCGCGCGCGCGGAGCACCGTCCGGTAGGGGACTAGGTGCCGCCGGCGAGCAGGCTCCGCGCTATGACCTTCAAGGCCAGCACCTCCTCCGCTCCCTCGAAGATCGAGAGGACGCGGGCGTCGACGAAGTAGCGGGAAACCGGGGTCTCTTCGCCGTAACCCATGGCCCCATGAAGCTGGACTGCGTCACGGGTGACCAGCTCCGCCATACGCGAGGCATAGAGTTTGGCCAGCGAGGTCTCCATTTGACCGCCGCCGGCGTCCAGCAGTTCGGCCGCCCTGTAGCTGAGCTGGCGCGCGGCGTTCACGCGCACGATTGCGGCCCCGAGCATCGCCCGTGGCAGCTCGAACTCGGCGATCGTATGGCCAAAGGCACGTCGCTCCCCCGAGTACTGGAGAGCGTCCTCCAGGGCCGCCTGCATCAGGCCCACGGCCCGTCCCGCGGTCTGGATGCGGCCGACGGCGAAGCCCTCCATCTGAAGATAGAAGCCTCGATTCAGCCATTCCTCACCGCCCAGCAGTGCCTCGGGCGGCACCAGGTATCGGTCGAAAGCCAGCTCGTAGGTGTGCATTCCGCGGTAGCCCAGCGTGGGGATGGCGCGCCCCCGAAGTGAGCCTCCGTCTGGCTGGCGGTGCTCGAAATCGTGGCCGGGGAAGGCCGGCTTCTCGACCACAAAGACCGAGAGGCCGCGGTGGCCCTCGTCAGCCGTCCTGCAGAGGATCATCAGAAGCTCGGATCTTCCCGCGAAGGTGCACCAGAGCTTGGTGCCGGTGATCTCCCAGCTGCCATTCGGGCGACGTGTGGCGCGGCACTTGAGCTGGGCCACGTCGGAGCCGTAGTCCGGCTCGGTCACTCCGACGGCGACCAGCTTCTCACCGCTGGCGATGGCTGGAAGCCAGCGCCGCCTCTGCTCCTCGGTGCCTCCGCGGAGCAGGGCTCGGACCAGGATCTCGGGCCTCGTCATGAGGCTGCCGCCCACCGCCAGCGATGCGCGCGACAGCTCCTCGGTCGCGATCAGCATGGTGCGCGAATCGGAGATCTCGCCCTGGAGGCCGCCATACTCCTCGGGGACAGACAGTCCGAAGAGGCCAAGCTCGGCCACACCCCGAATGACCTCCTCTGGGACGTCCTGGTCGGCGCGGTGAATGTCCTGGGCCTTGGACTTGATCTCCTTTTCCGCGAAGCTGCGCAGAGCGGACCTGAAGAGGCGGTGCTCGTCGGTGGCTCCCAGGTCCTCAGTGGGAAGGAAGCCGGCGTGGGCCTGGAGCAGGCGCCTCCAGTCCAGCTCGGCCAGCTCCAGGGACAGTCCCCGCGCGAAGCGCAGCGCCTCCTCCTCGGCCGCCTCGGCGATCAGGTGGGGCAGCTCCAGGTCGGACGATCGCGCCCATTCGCGGCAGGCGCGGGCCGCTTCAGTCCTGGCCACGGCCCAGGCGAGCTGGTTCGCCTCCACCTGGCCACCGGCCGCCGCCCTCCGCTTCAGCGTCTCTACCGTTTCCGCGAGCTCGACCACCGCTGATGTCTACCACAGCGGCGGCCCGGGAGTGCTCAAACGCTACCCTTGGTCGCGCATTGGGCACCGAGGGTTGGCGTGGCCGCTTCTATGAGGACTTTCAGGTGGGCGACGTCTACGAGCACGCCCTGGGCCGGACGATCACGACCACCGACAACATCTGGTTCACCCTCCTTACCCAGAACACCGCGCCGGTGCATTTCGACCACCACTATGCAGCGCAGACCGAGTTCGGGCGGCCGCTCGTCAACTCCGCCCTCACGCTCGCCCTGGTGACCGGGCAGAGCGTGAGCGACGTCTCCCAGAACGTCATGGCGAACCTGGGCTGGGACGAGGTGCGTCTTCCCAGCCCCGTCTTCGAGGGCGACACGATCTACTCGCGCTCGGAGGTCCTGGAGAAGCGGGAGTCTGGCTCGCGGCCCAACGTCGGGCTCGTCTCGGTCAGGACCACAGGATTCAACCAGGACGGCAGGGTGGTCATCACGTATCGCCGGACGGTGATGGTCTACAAGCGGGGACAGGCTCCCAAACCGCCACGACTTGCCGAAGGTTAGGGTCCAGCCTGACCTGGGTGCTCAGGGGTGCGCCAGCGGGTCGAGTTCCGGCCTCGTCTCCTCCGAGAACCAGCGGAAGAAGATGACGAGACCGGCGACCAGGTAGCTGGTCTTGCCGAAGAGCTGCAGCACCACGCCGGCGATGGTCTGGTCGGTCACTGGGTCCAGGTTCGGCAGGACGCGCGGCGCGTGCGTGTAGAACTCGTAGAAAGGCGTCCGCGAGAACTGCAGCGCCAGCGCCACGCCGTCCTGGGGAAAGGTACCGATGAACAGGTAGAGCAGCTTCGCCGGATCCGACAGCTGGAGGTGCGCCTGCCGGCTGGTCGCCGAGATCACCGGCCACCAGAAGAGGGCACCGCTCGCCACGAAGGTGAGGTGCTCCAGAACGTGCAGAGGAACTGAGTAGAGGGTCGCGTCGTAAAGGACAGGTATGTGCCAGCCGATCATCACGGCGGCCGCGATGAGCTGCGCCGGCACCGGCTCCGTGAGCCGCCTGACGCCCGGCACGGCGGCCAGGCGTGCGGCCATGCTGTCGTTCAAACCTAAGAGCAGCAGCGGCGGTGCGAGGACGCCAAGGAGCACGTGCTGGACCATGTGCACGCTGTCCAGGTAGTAGTCGCTGAGGGTGTCGAGGGGCGTCTCCAGCGCCAGCCAGATGCAGAAGAGGCCCAGACCGAAGTAGAGCGACCTGATGCGGGGCAGGTCCCGCTCTCGGGCCAGCCAGGCATGGCCGAGAAAGAGCCCGACCAGGCCGAAGTAGACGGACACGTCGAAGGGCCATCCGACGACCTCGAGGCCGACCGTCGAAGAGAGGAACACCGTCTCCGATGTTAGGGGCCGCTCAGGAGGTGAAGACGCTGAGCGCGAGGTAGGCAGACACTCCCCAGTTGGGACGGTCCACAATCTGGCTGATCTTGAGGTCGGCGGCGAGGCTGCAGAGCACGTAGGCGTCCTCCGGGCTCAGGTCATGCTCATGCCCCAACCAGCCGATCAGGTCGCGCACCGCATTCTTGGCGTTCTCCATCAGGTCCGGCCCCAGCGCAGTGGTGGCGAAGTATCCTCGCTCGTCGGAACGGGGCTGCAAAGAGCCGGGCGGAGTCTGGAACTGGTAGCGCCAGGGCGCCAGGTCGCGGTCCTTCTTCACGTCGAAGCGCAGGCTGAACGCCATCGGGCACTCGATACCCGTGACGCAAACCTCGCCGTCGCCCTGGGCGGCGTGGCAGTCACCCGCCGAGAAGAGTGCGCCCGGCACCAAGACCGGCAGATAGAGCTTTGTCCCGACGTTCAGATGGCGCGTGTCGATGTTGCCGCCCCCCTTGGTTGGTGGAAGGACGTCGAACTGGCCAGGCTCGTCGATGGCCACGCCCATGGTTCCGCAGAAGGGCTGCAGCGGTATGCGGATGTCCTCGCGGAGCTCGGCATATTCGCCGTTGGTCAGGTCGAAATGACGGATGTAAGGCTCGGTGAAGTCCTCCGAGAGGAGGCCCAGCCCGGGCAGGATGCCGGTCCAGCCCCATTCCAGGGGATTCAGCGCCAGCATCTCGACCTCCAGCACGTCACCCGGCTCGGCGCCGCGCACGTAGACCGGGCCGGCCAGCGGATAGAGGCGGTTGAAGTCGATCTGTGACAGGGCGGAAGCGTCGGAGCCCGGCGCTACCTGGCCGTCGGTGACCTCCTCTGTTTCGAAGTGGACGACGTCGCCAGGGTCGATCTCGACCGCTGGTGGCAGCGAGTTGTCCCACTTGTAGTGCACCTTCCCCCGCTCGATCCTGTGCTCCTGGCTCAAAGGTCCCACCTCCGTCGTCACCGACTGCGTCGCTCGCGTTAGTACCCCTGACGACGTCGGCTGTCAAGCTTGGGTCGCGTGGGGGAGAGGTCTGGGAGGCGGGTCGCCACGGGGGGATCTACTTCTGGCAGCCGCGGCAGAAGTTGAGGGGCTCGCGATTGGAGCCCAGCTGGCTGATCCGGTGGCCGCAGCGGGGGCATTGCTTGCCGCCCTTGGCGTGCACCTTCATGAAGCTGCGGTCCTGCTTCGACTCCTGGTAATCGGGGTTGGCGAGGATGGCTTCGACCGCTCCCTGCAGCACCGTGGGGATGGCTTCGAAAAGCGCCACCTCTTCGTCGGGCTTTAGCGACGCCCGGCGTCGAAGCGGCAGCAGCCTGGCCTCGAAGAGGATCTCGTCGGAGTAGGCGTTGCCAACGCCCGCGCAGAAGGCCTGGTTCCGGAGTAGGTCCTTGAGCTCATCGCGGTAGCGCCGCAGCCGTCGTCGGAAGGACTCCAGCCCCTCCTCCGCCAGGGCGTCCGCCTCGGGCCCCATCTCGGCCCAGGCGGGCACCTCCCGAGCCGGGTCGCCTGTCCAGTAGATCCGCCCCATGTCCCGGAAATCGAGGTAGCGGAGCTCCTCGCCGCCCTCCAGCCGCAGTGAGAAGACGTGCGTGCCGGGCGGCGGGCTCTCGGCGTCCGCGAGCTGGAATCGGCCGCCGAGCATCGGGTTGATCACCAGGTGCCGGAGCTCGTCCCCGCGAGCTAGCTCGAAGTCGAAGACCAGGTGCTTGCCGCGCCGCCACAGGGCCAGCAGCCGGCGGTAGGGAAGCTCGTGGGCGAAGGACTCGACCGGGTAGCGCAGGAGATGACCCTTCTTGGGATTCACCTCGACCGCGGTGACCAGGCGCCCCTCTAGACGGGGGCCGAGCTGGAGCCTCAGCGCCTCCAGCTCCGGTAGTTCGGGCATGTGTGGAATCTACGGTGTCCGGGAATGCAAGACGGCAGATATGCGTCTAGATAAGTTCACTCAAAAAGCACAGGAAGCACTACAAACGGCGGTCCAGGCGGCCGAGGAAGCCGGTCAGCAGGCGGTCGAGCCGGAACATCTGCTGCTGGCCCTGGTCCGTGAGCGCGAGGGCATCTCCCGGGCGCTCCTGGAGGCATCCGGAGTCTCGCTGCCCGGACTGGAGGCCGGCCTCGTCTCCGAGGTGGAGAGGCTGCCCCGGGTGCAGGGCGGCGGCCAGGCCTTTGTCTCGAACTCACTCAACCAGGTCCTGGAGCAGGCCGAACGCGAAGCTCGCGACCTGAAGGACGAGTACATCTCCACCGAGCACCTGCTCCTGGCGCTCGCCGGGCGGCCCGCCCTGAAGAGCGCCGGCCTGACTCACGAGGCCCTGCTGGTCGCGCTTCGAAGCGTGCGTGGCAACCAGCGCGTGACCGATCAGAACCCCGAGTCCAAGTACCAGGCCCTGGAGCGCTATGGGCGCGACCTGACGGCGATGGCCACCTCCGGCAAGCTCGACCCGGTGATCGGCCGGGACGAGGAGATCCGCCGCGTCATCCAGGTCCTGAGCCGGCGGACCAAGAACAACCCTGTCCTCATCGGCGACCCCGGTGTGGGCAAGACGGCGATCGCGGAGGGCCTGGCCCAGCGCATAGCCGCGGAGGACGTCCCGGAGAGCCTCAAAGGAAGGAAGGTGGTCGCGCTGGACCTGGGCGCGCTGGTCGCCGGAACCAAGTTCCGCGGGGAGTTTGAAGACCGGTTGAAGGCCGTCCTCAAGGAGATCACCTCCAGCGACGGTCAGACGATTCTCTTCATCGACGAGCTGCACACGCTGGTCGGCGCCGGCGCCGCGGAGGGAGCCATCGACGCGGCCAACCTGCTCAAGCCCACGCTGGCTCGGGGTGAGCTTCGTGCCATCGGCGCGACCACCCTTGACGAGTACCGCAAGCACATCGAGAAGGACGCGGCGCTGGAACGCCGCTTCCAGCCGGTGCTGGTCGGCGAGCCGTCGGTGGAGGACACCATCTCGATCCTCCGTGGCCTCCGCGAGAGGTACGAGGTGCACCACCACGTGCGAATCAAGGACGCGTCGCTGGTGGCCGCGGCGATCCTCTCCAACCGCTACATCAGCGATCGGTTTCTGCCCGACAAGGCGATCGACCTGGTTGACGAGGCGGCTGCCCTGCTGCGCATGGAGATCGATTCCATGCCGGTCGAGCTGGACGAGGTGAGCCGGCAGAAACGCCAGCTCGAGATCGAGCGGGAGGCGTTGAAGAAGGAGTCGGATCCTGCGTCGAAGGACCGGCTGAAGAACCTTGACAGGACGCTCGCCGAGCTCGCTGAACAGGGTGATGCGCTGCAGGCCCGCTGGGAAGGCGAGAAGGCCGTCATCGAGCATGCCGCCGGGCTGAAGAAGCGCATGGACGAGGTGAGGCACGAGCTCGAAAGAGCCGAGCGCGTCAACGACCTGGAGACTGCAGCCCGGCTGAAGTGGGGCGAGCTGCCGCAGCTCGAGCGAGAGCTGAAAGGGGTCGACGCCCGGCTCAGCGAGCTGCAGCGCTCGGGCGCGCTGCTCAAGGAGGAGGTCGACGAGGACGACGTAGCGGGCGTGGTCTCCAAGTGGACGGGGATTCCGGTCTCGCGCCTGATGGAAGGAGAGATCCAGAAGCTGCTGCGCATGGAGGAGAACCTGCATCAGCGGGTGGTGGGTCAGGACGAGGCCGTGGAGGCGGTAGCCAACGCGGTTCGCCGGTCACGCTCAGGCCTGTCCGATCCAAACCGGCCGGTCGGCTCCTTCATCTTCCTGGGGCCCACCGGCGTGGGGAAGACGGAGCTGGCGCGGGCGCTGGCCGGATTCCTCTTCGACGACGAGCAGGCGCTGATCCGGCTCGACATGTCGGAGTACCAAGAGAAGCACACGGTCGCCCGCTTGATCGGGGCGCCGCCGGGCTACGTCGGCTACGACGAGGGCGGCCAGCTGACCGAGGCGGTGCGGCGCCGGCCCTACTCGGTGGTCCTCTTCGATGAGATCGAAAAGGCCAACCCGGACGTCTTCAACGTCCTCCTCCAGCTGCTGGACGACGGACGGCTGACCGACGGCCAGGGCCGAACTGTGGACTTCCGCAACACGGTCGTGATCATGACCTCGAACCTGGGGAGCCAGCAGATCCAGGAGATGGCGAACCGCGATTTCGAGGACGTGCAGGCCGTTGTCCAGCAGGTCCTGCGGGACAACTTCCGGCCCGAGTTCCTGAACCGGGTGGACGAGACCATCGTCTTCCGGTCGCTCACCAAGGAACAGCTGGCCGAGATCGTCGATATCCAGGTGACCTGGCTGCAGAAGCGGCTCGCCGAGCGCAAGCTGGGACTGAGCCTCACCGAAGCTGCCAGGAGGCTGCTCGCCGAGCGGGGATGGGACCCGGTGTACGGGGCGCGGCCGCTGAAGCGAACGATCCAGAGGTTGGTCCAGGATCCACTGGCGATGAGGCTGCTGGAGGGCGACTTCGCCGAGGGCGACTCGGTCGAGGTCGACGCCGAAGGCGGCGGGCTGAGGTTCCGCAAAGCGGCGATCCCAGAGCCGGTCGCCGTCACATAAGCGGGAGTACGCCTCCCATTGGTGTCAGAGGGCGCGGAACGGCTCGGGCTGGTAGCGATCGACGAGCTCGAGCCAGCCCGCGCTCAGCTCTCGCCTGATGGCCGGGTCGTCTCGACTCAGCCAGCTCAGATGGCGGAGCCCATGCTCCACCACCTGGGCCACGCCGATCTCCGCCGGTGCGGCCCGCGCAGTCCCTCTGGCCAGTTCGGTGCGAACGACGGCCACGGCTTCGAAGCCTGTGCTCTCCAGGTCCCGTCCCGGCTTCGAGGGCAGGACGGCGAGGTAGGTCAGCACGAGGCGTCCTTGTTGGTACCGCCAGGACGTGGAATGGACGATCTCCGCCCGCAGGCCGGCACCCTCCAGGGCGGAGCCGACCACCTCCGCCGGCACCCCTGCTCCGGCGTCCACCTGGAAAGAGCCTGATCGCCTGGGGCGAAGCAGCCACGCCTCGTCTTCGCCCAGATAGACAGGCAGTATCTCGTAGGCGGGGAGTGAACGGCCCTCGTCCAGGCTCAGCCGCTGCACCGCGCCGAGCAGGCGGCCGGCGGCGTCGCTTGGCTCAGGCTCGCCCGTCAGCGCCGCCTCCTGCCGGAGCCGGAGCCGGAGGAGCGCGACCGCCCGCTCGGCGATCGCAGGGCGTGGCTCGATGAAGCGGATCAGGGCGCGGGCGTCGAGACTCAGCAGTCTCGAATCCTCCACCGCCAGGGCGTCCGTCGCCCTGAGCTCGCCGGCGAGCAAGGCCCGCTCTCCAAAGAGCTCGCCGGGACCTACTTCGCCGAGTGCCCGCTCTCCTGCGGCCGTCGTGATACCGAGCCGGATCCTGCCGGACTCGACGATCTCCACAGTGCGCGCCTCGTCACCGCGCCGGTGGACGAGCTCGCCGGCGCGGTAGCGGGCGGAGCTGAGACCGGCCGCCAGCTCCTCCAGCTCCGGCGCGTTGGCGGCCTCCGTGAGAACCAGTCCCGAGAGCGTGCGGGCACCTGGTGACATGGCATGGCCGCCGGAGCGCGCCAGCTCGGCCAGTGCGCGCTCGGCGCGCCACTGGCTGCCAAGCCGTTGGTGGAGGGACGCCGCCTCTTCGAACCTGCCGGCGTGCTCCAGCCGGCGCGCCCTGAGGCCGTGGTAGCCAAGGCGGCCCAGCTCCGCTGCGCCCTCCTCCGGGTCCTGGATGGCCAGCGCGCGAAGGAGGGGGAGATCCAGCTGGGTCGCCATCCTCGCCAGCTCGGCCTCCGCGGAGCTCGCCTCTTCGGTGTCGGCTTTCTCGCGGCAGAGGTCGGCCAGGTCCCGAAGCGCCAGCGCCGCGAGCGGCCGGGCCCCGATCTTGCCCAGCTCGGTGGCGGCATCGCGAATCAGCCGCCGGCCCTCGTCTCGGTCTCCGGAACACCAGGCTGCCAGGCCGAGCATCCAGCGTGTGGCTCGCGACTGATAGAAGAAGTCCCGGCCTCTGCCCAGCTCCTGGGCACGCTCGGCGTAGCTGCGCGCCGCCGCAGCCTCACCCAGCTCGGCCGCGGCCGCGGCCCCGATCCCGAGAGTCCAGATGGCGCGCACGTGGAAGGCGGAGAGGAGTGCCTCCCCGTCCTTCACTTCCTTCAGAGCGCCGCGGTAGTTCCCGCCCAGCTGGTGAAGAAACGCCGACACCTCCAGCGTGACCGAGGCCGGCTGGTCCGCCGTGTTCAGGACCCGGTCGACCCGCGTGCGGCCGACGGCCAGCTGGCCGCCCAGCCCGTCCGCCAGTCCCAGCAGCGAGGAGAACCAGCCCGCCTGGGTGGCATCGTCATCGGAGGTGGCGATGGCCAGTCCCCCCTGCAGCGCCCTCCTCGCCTCCTCGAGGTCCCCCAGCGGCACACTGGCGGCTCCGAGAGCGCCCATCGCATTGCGGAGCACCGTACGGTCGCCGGCTGCTCTGGCGTCCGACGCCACCTGGCGCGCGGCATCCGCCATGCCGGCGATATCCGCCCGGTAGCCCCTGGCCCAGGCCAGCTGGTTCGCTACGGCACGCACCCGGCCCGTCTCGCCGGCTGCCTTGTACAGCTCCAGAGCGCGGTTGAGCGCCTCCTCTGCAGCCTCCAGGTCGCCGCCCGCCATGGGCAGGAAGCTGCTCAGCCGAAGCTGGACGGTGGCGCGCGCCGCGAGGTCGGACTCGCCCGTCAGCAGCTTATCGAGGGCCTGCAGCGCCTCCGCGCCCACGCTGTAGCTGCCGGCGCACTCCGCCTGCCAGGCCAGCTGGTCGAGAAGGTCACGTCTTTGCTGGTCGTCCGGCGGCAGCTCGTCCAGCGCCGCCTGAAGCAGCGAGAGGGCGGACCAGTGGGCCTGGCGCGAGTCGGCCTCGGCGGCTGCCGCTCGTAGGACCCGGACGGTTTCGCCGCTGGTCCGAAGCACCAGCCGGCCATACTCGCGAATGGTCTCCGGCATCCGGTACCGGCCGCCTCTGGCTTCCAGGTCGAGCAGCGACTGTTCGACCAGCCGAGCGGTGAGGGGCAGCACGTCTTGTGAGCGGATGGCTCCACCTGCCGCCACCCGCCGCGCCGTCTCCACTGTGAAGCCTCCGCCCAGGACCGACAGCCGGGCGAAGACCGACTGCTCGTCCGGCCGCAACCTGGCGAAGCTCCACTCGACGGTCGCCTCCAGGGTCTGCTGCCGGCGCGGCCGTCCGCGCCCGCTGACCAGGAGGCGAAACCTGTCATTCAAGCCCTCGAGCAGCGTCTGGACGGTCATCGTGCGCATCTGCGCCGCGGCCAGTTCGAGAGCAAGCGGGATGCCGTCGAGCCGCCGGCACACCTGGGCCAGGGCTGGGCCGTCGGCAGCCACCAGCTGAAAGTCGGCGTCCGCGAGTTGAGCCCTGTCGACGAAGAGCCTGACCGCCGCCGAGTCGAGCAGCCGGCGGGGATCGCCTTCGTCCTCGGCGCTGGGAAGCGGCAGCGCCGGGACCCGCATGGTGAGCTCGCCCGGGACCGCCAGCGGTTCACGGCTGGTCGCGATGATCTGGAGGTCCGCGCAATCCAGGAGAAGCTGCTCGGCGAGGGCGGCGGCGGCTTCGAGAACGTGCTCGCAGTTGTCCAGAAGCAGGAGAGCACGATGCGAGCGCAGCCGGCCGGCCAGCCGGCCCGGAGTGGCGTCAAGCACCGAGTCCGCACCCAGGGCAGCAGCGACGGTCGCCTCCACCATGCTCGGTTCGGTGGCTGAGGTGAGGTCGCAGAACCGGACTTCACCGTGCTCACGCTCGAGCTGCGCTGCCAGCTCGGTGGCGAGGCGGGTCTTGCCGCAGCCTCCGGGGCCGGTCAGAGTCAGAAGCCGGCTACGGCCGGCGAGACGTCGGGCCTGGGCCATTTCCTCTTCGCGGCCGATGAAGGCAGTCAGCTGGACCGACACGCGCCAGTTTATGGCGCCTCGTCCTCCAGAACAAATGTTCGATAGAATGGCCGTGTGGTTGGGGCGCTCGTCATATCGCGCTTTCCGCTCGCCTGCGAGCTGGCCGAACGGACGGACCTGGCTGGCCGCCCGGCCGTGGTGGCGCGTGGCGACGGGACGGTATGGACGAGCTCGCCGGCCGCAGAGCTGTTCGGCGTCGGTCCGGACCAGCCGCTGCGAGAGGCGATCTCACGCTGTCCCGAGCTGGCGGTGCTGGAGGGGCGCCCGGCGGTCTATCGGGCCCAGGAAGAGGCGATCCGGGGAGCCCTGGAGTTCACTGCCTTCGCCGTTGAAGAAGGGCTCGAAGGCGTCTGGTTCGTAGAGCTCGGGGGCCTGATCGGCTGCTACGGCTCGCAGGAGGCGATGGCTTCGGCGATCCTGGACTGCGCGCCAGCCGGCCTGTCGCCTCGGTTGGGGATGGCGCCGGGCAAGTTTCCCGCCCTGGTCGCGGCCAGGCGAGCGCCGGCCGGCAGGTTCCTCGACGTCGAAGCGGGACGCGTCGAGACCTTCCTCGCCGCGCAGGCGGTCGACGTCCTCCCGGTCCCGGAAGAGATGATTCGGCGCCTCCGGCTGCTCGGGATCGAGACCCTGGGGGCGCTGGCGGCGCTCCGGCGATCAGCGCTGGCGGCTCAGTTCGGTCCCTCCGGCGCGCACGCCTGGGAGCTCGCCCACGGCGACGACGACTCCCCGGTTCGGCCTCTTCAAAGGCCAGAGCGGGTGGTCGAGGACATCGGTTTCGAAGCTCCTCTGGCCAGCCGGGAAGCCCTCCAGGTCGCCGCCGAGCAAGCGCTCGGCCGGGTCCTCAGGGACACGCGAATGGCGGGCCGGGCCGTCCGCCAGGCGGTGCTCCGGGCGGAGACCGAGAGGGGCGCCGTCTGGGAGCGCACGGTGACCTTCAAAGAGGCGCTGGTGGAGCGCGACCGGCTCTGGACCGCCCTGCGCACGGTGCTGGTCGAGGCGCAGCTCCCCGGGCCTGTCAGCCGGCTGGAGCTGGAGCTGACCGGGCTGGTGGCCGCCCAGGGACGGCAGCTGGCATTGCCGGTCGGCCGCCGCCGCCTGCGTGAGCAGCTGGAGGAGGCGTTGCGACACCTCAAGGCCCGCTACGGCTACTGCCCGGTGGGCCGGGTGGTGGAGGTCGAGCCCTGGAGCCGGATCCCGGAACAGCGACTGGCGCTGATCGACTTCGATCCATGAGCAGCAGCCCGGGAGCGGCTGGGTCCAGGGCGAAACGTCTGCGGCCTCTGAACCAGCCCTCGGCCGTCGGGGTGAAGGTGAACGACGGTGTGCCGAGTGAGGTGCTGTGGCGGGGTACCTGGCGGCGCTGTTCGCGGGTGGAGGAGGTCTGGCGGGTGGAGGACGGCTGGTGGCGCCCGCGCCCCATCCGCCGAACCTACTTCCGCCTGGCCCTGGAGGAGAGCCTGGTGCTGACCCTCTACCTCGACCACCTGGATGGCCGCTGGTGGACCCAGAAGTACTGAATCATTACGTCGAGCTTCATGCTCATTCGAATTACTCGCTGCTGGATGGGGCGTCGCACCCGGAGGAGCTGATCCAGCAGGCGAAGGCGCTCGGCCACGACACGCTGGCGCTCACCGACCACGACAACCTCTTCGGGGCGATGGTCTTCGCGCGGGCCTGCGTCAACTTCGGTATCCGGCCCATCACCGGCGTCGAGCTGACGCTGGCCGAAGATCCCGAGCGCGGTCCGCGCCACCACCTGACCCTGCTCGCCGCGACGCGACAGGGCTACGGCAACCTCTGCCGCCTGGTCAGCCTGGCCTGCGGCCTGGAACTGGAGGACCAGAAGGCGCGAGACGCGCGCCGCCGTGAGCCATGCCTGCCTCTGGCCAGGCTCGCCGGCCACTGCGCCGGCCTGGTCTGCCTGACAGGCTGCCGGCAGGGCGAGATCGCCACCGCCGTCGCCGAAGGCCGGCTGGAGGAGGCCGAGGCGGTGCTCCGCCGCTGGCTCGACTGGTTTGGCCGGGAGAACGTCTTCGTGGAGCTGCAGGACAACCTGGTTCACGGCGACCGGCCCCGCAATCGGGCCCTGGCGGCGCTGGCCAGGCGGCTGGACGTTCCCATCGTGGCCACCGGCAACGTCCACTACCACCATCCCCATCGGGGGCGCCTGCAGGACGCCATGGTCGCGATCAAGCACCGCACCTCGCTGGAGGAGAGCCACCAGGTGCGGCGCCCCAACCACGAGTTCTTCCTGCGGCCGGCGGAGCAGCAGGCGCGCCGGTTCGCGGAGTTCCCCGAGGCGGTGGCGAACACCCGGCTGGTGGCGGAGCGCTGCGGCTTCGTGCTGACCGGTGACCTCGGCTACGAGCTGCCTACGCCCCCGGTGCCGGAGGGCTACGACCCCGATGGCTGGCTCGGGGAGCTCTGCCGGACGGCGCTCCTCGCCAGGTACGCCGATGAGGACTTCAAAGAGGCCGAGGCACGCCTGGAGACGGAGCTGCAGATCATCCACCAGCACGGGCTGGCCGGCTTCTTCCTCGTCTACCACGAGGTCCTCCAGCTGGCCAAGGAGGTGGCGAAGGAGGTCCGCGCCGGGTCGGGACGCAGCCGGTCCAACCTGCCGCCGGGGCGCGGCCGGGGGTCGAGCGTGGGGAGCATCGTCTGCTACCTGATCGGCCTTTCGCACATCGACCCGGTCCAGAAGAAACTCTTCATCGGCCGCTTCCTGAACGAGGAGATGCAGAGCCTGCCGGACATCGACCTCGACTTTCCCCGCGACATCCGGGAGAGGCTCTTCGAGCGGGTGTACGAGCGCTGGGGTGCCGACCACGCCGGAATCGTGGCGACCTTCCCGCGCTATCGGATCCGGAGCGCCATCCGCGACCTGGGCAAGGCGCTGGGGCTGCCGCCGCGGGAGCTGGACCGTCTTGCCAAGTTCGCCGAGGGCTACGGCGAGGCCGGCGGTATCGAGCACGAGATGCTCCGGGAACCCCAGTTCAAAGCGCTGGTGGACGCGCCGGGCTGGCGGGAGCTGATCGAGCTGGCCAGGGAGCTTGCCGACTTCCCCCGCCACCTCTCACAGCACGTGGGCGGCATGGTGATCAGCTCCCAGCCCCTGATCGAATGCGTCCCTGTGCAGCCCTCGGCCTGGCCGGGCCGCTACCTCTGCCAGTGGGACAAGGACTCGGTCGACGACGCCCGGATGGTCAAGATCGACTTCCTGGCCCTGGGCATGCTCTCGCTGGTCGAGGAGTGCCTGGACCTGATCGCCGACCACCGAGGCCAGCTGGTCGACCTCTCTCGCATCGACTTCGGCGACGACCAGGTCTACGACCGCATCAAGGAGGGGGACACGGTCGGCGTCTTTCAGATCGAGTCACGGGCGCAGGCGCAGATGCTGCCGCGGACCCAGCCACGCTCACTCGACGACCTGACCGTGCAGGTCGCGATCGTGCGGCCCGGGCCGATCGTGGGAGGCGCCGTCAATCCCTACGTGAAGCAGCGCGAGGCGATGCGCCGGAACCAGGCTTTCAAACCCGACATCCCCGACTGTCTGAAAGGAGCGCTGGACGAGACCTACGGCGTCGTGCTCTTCCAGGAGCAGGTGGTCCTGGTAGCGATGGCGATGGGCGGGATGTCGCCCGGCCAGGCGGAAAGCTTCCGGCGCCTGCTCAGCCGGCGCGATGCGGGCCAGTCGATCGCGCTCTACGAGGAGATGTTCATGAAGGGCGCCGCCGTACATCAGGTGACGCCGGAAACGGCGAGGAAGGTCTGGGACGGCCTCTGCGGCTTTGCCTCCTTCGGCTTTCCCAAGAGCCACGCCGCCGCCTTCGCGCTGCTCGCCTACCAGTCGGCCTACCTGAAGGAGTACTTCGCGCCGGAGTTCTACTGCGCCCTCTACAACAACTGGCCGATGGGGTTCTACCCGCCCCACGTCTTCACCAACGACGCTCGCCGGCACGGCGTCGAGGTGCTGCGCCCGGACGTCAACGTCAGCCGTGAAGAGTGCACGGTGGAGGGGGATGCCGTCCGGCTGGGCCTCGAGCAGGTGCAGGGGGTGGGGAGGGCGGGAGCGGTGGCGGTGGTGGCGGAGCGTGATCGCCGAGGTCCCTATCGCTCGCTCTTCGAGCTCGCCCACAGCACCGGGATCCGGCGGGAGGCGCTGGAGAACCTGATCCAGGCCGGTGCCCTCGACGACTTCGGTCTGAACCGTCGCGAGCTTCTCTGGCAGCTGGGCCTGTTCGCCGGCGGCCTGGAGAGAGCGCGGCTCTCGGGTCCGCCGCAGCTCCGGCAGCTCCACCTCGCCATCCCGACCGAGCAGGACGAACTGGCGCTGCCCGACTTCGACGGCTTCGAGAGGATGGCGGCCGATTACCGGGTCCTGCACCTCTCGCCCGACTCGCACCCAATGAGCTTTTTGCGCTCGGCTCTACGGGGCCAGGTCTCCAGCACTCGTGAGCTGCAGGAGATGAGAGCGCCGCGGGTGGTTGAAACAGCCGGGCTGGTGGTCTGCCGCCAGCGACCGGGCACTGCCAGGGGGATCGTCTTCCTGCTCCTCGAGGACGAGCATGGGCTGGCGAACGTGATGATCCCGCCCGATCTCTACGAGGAACGCCGAACGCTGGTCCGGATGCGGCCGTTCCTGCGTGTGAAGGCGAAGCTGGAGGGCCACGCCGGGAAGGTGCCGATGCTGCAGGCGCTCGAGGTAGAGGCGGTCAGCTCGAGCGCCGCCGTCTCAACCCCCGAGGGCAAAAGCTGGGGCTAACCCGGCGCGCCTCCCTCCAGGCGACGGACAGCAGCGATGGCCTCCGGCCCGCCGAAGCGCTAAAGGAAAGAGCACCCATCGCAGACCCGTTTGAATGCGCGGCCCTTGACGTTTCCACGGCCTAAAGTCCGAGAGGCGAGGGCTCCGCGTCCCCGCCTCTCAGCTGGTCTCCGATGGCCGAGCGAGTAGGTCTTTACTGCACCTGGCCGGACTGCGCCTCAGTACTTGCCGGCTGGGCCTCGGTACCTGCCGGCTGCGCCTCGTTACTTGCCAGCGAGGTATCTGGTTCGGCCGCCTTGATCCGTTCGTCGACGACTCGCCATACCCTGTCGTCCAG
>Ga0209526_10001178_pt1 | contig 17340 bp, 24 predicted proteins | sample JacPinW_OM2H0_M1_FD_188566 | JGI IMG/M metagenome (GOLD analysis project Ga0209526, IMG submission 188566) | Forest soil microbial communities from Algoma, Ontario, Canada - Jack Pine, Ontario site 1_JW_OM2H0_M1 (SPAdes) (version 2) | ecosystem: Environmental > Terrestrial > Soil > Boreal... | reverse complement strand
CGGGGTATACGATGAAGCCAAACGTTTCGCCGAAGCGATGACCATGGCCTACCATCGGTATCACGGGGTGGATACCAAAATCGTCCGAATCTTTAATACATACGGGCCACGTATGCGTCTGAAAGATGGCCGCGTCGTGCCTGAATTTATTAGCGAGGCGCTCAACCAGGAGCCGTTAACCGTATTTGGCGACGGCAGCCAGACCCGTAGTTTTTGCTATGTTTCCGATCTGATCGATGGCATTTTCCGGCTCGCGTTGAACGACTATCATGAACCGGTAAACATCGGTAACCCTCGGGAAATGACTATCCTCGATTTTGCCAATAAGATACTGGAAATAACCGAAGCTAAATCGCAAATAGTCACCAAACCGCTGCCAGTGGATGATCCGAGAGTTCGCAAGCCCGATATTACTCGGGCAAGAAAACTGCTCGGGTGGGAGCCAAAGGTCGATTTTGAATCCGGAATTCGCGAGACGATCTTGTATTTTAAAGAAAAGTTAGGGATCGAGACGGTCCAACCGGTTCTCTGAAAGGTTACCGGGAATCCATTGCAAATTACGCCGACACCCACGGCTATACCGAGATCAACTTCGCTGCCTTCGCCATGCTGGGCTTGTGCTTCTGCCCGTGCATCCGTGGGGTCCAAGTACAGCGCATCTACCGGATCGATCCCAACTGCGACTACGGTTCGCTTGCATCTTTGGTGACGAGCGCGGCTTGCTCAAGGTCGAGCAACTCCACGTCTTGGCCAGGGACTATGTCATGTTTGCGCCCTACGATCGTAACTTCATCGTCGCTTTCGACCGCGACAGTTAATTGTGCTTAATGACGACCGATCAGAAGATTGCTGCCGCAGGAGTGCTATCCTCTGGGCATTGATGGGTTACTACGCAAGCAATGTGCGGGCTGCGCAGGCGACTGTCCCCCTATGAGCGAAGCAATCCCCTTGTCGCCTACGCAGCCGAAGCGATGGCCTCAGATTTCAGCGACTTCTTTGGCTGACCCCGTTGTGGTGTTGCCTCCAGGCCTACCTTGGGCCGTCTCCAACTTCGATGCTAACGAGGTTGTTTGAAAGCCGGCTACTATATTTGCTTTGGTCGGTGGCCGACCAACCGGGTAATATTGAAAACCCAGATCCCTCATCATATCCGGGTCGAACAGATTCCTTCCGTCAAACACGATCGGGGTATGCATCCGATGATGTACCTCGGCCAAGTCAATAGCGGCAAAATCGGGCCACTCGGTTGCTAAGACCAAAGTCTCCGCATCTCGGACTGCCTCCAGAGCGGAGCCGGCCAAATGAACGCCCGGACACAAATTGAGTTCCTTTACCCTCTCGTTTCCCTTGGGATCGTACGCGGTCACATGAGCGCCTTCCCGGATGAGATCGTTGACCAGATCCACAGCGACCGAACTGCGCACGTCATCGGTATCGGGCTTGAAGGTAAGCCCCCACACAGCAATCCGTTTTTCTTTCAATACCCACAGGGTGTCGCGCAACCTTTTGAGGAAGCGATCGCGCTGATACTGGTTGATACGCTGGACCTCTTTTAGAAGGGGGAATGGTTCGCCGATCTGTTCGCTGATCGAGATGAAGGCAGCGATGTCTTTTGGAAAACAAGACCCGCCATATCCGAGTCCGGCGTTGAGAAAACTGCGTCCGATGCGTTTGTCCGCTCCAATGCCGTCGGCTACTTTTTCGATATCCGCTCCGCTAGCTTCACAAATGGCGGACACAGCATTGATATAAGAGATCTTTAGCGCGAGAAAGGAGTTGGCGGCGTGTTTGATTAACTCGGCGCTATTGATGTCGGTGACCATAATGGGAGCCATGAAGGGTTCGTAAACTCTTTTCATGATCGCCAAAGCTCGTTCGCTATTGGAACCGATAACAATGCGGTCGGGTTCCATCAGGTCAGTAACGGCGCAGCCTTCGCGAAGAAATTCCGGATTGCTCACGACGTCGAATTCGACATTGACTTTGTTGTATCGCCGAATCGTATGGGCGACTTTTTCACCGGTTTTCACCGGAACAGTGCTTTTATCGACGATCACTCGATACTCTTTGAGCACCGAAGCGATTTCGCGAGCCACCTGCTCGATGTAAGTTAAATCCACACTGCCATCGACCTGAGGAGGCGTTGGTACCGCAATGAAAATGACTTGTGAGTTATCGACTCCTTCTTCGATGCTGCCGGTAAAGGATAGGCGATGGGCTGAGACATTGCGCTGTACTAACTGGTCGAGACCGGGCTCATAGATTGGAATTCTGCCACTCCGAAGTGCTTTGACTTTTCCTTCGTCATTGTCAATGCAGATGACTTCATGGCCCACTTCGGCGAAACAGGCGCCGGTCACCAGTCCAACGTAGCCGGACCCGATAATTGCGATTTTCATACTAATCAGATGTTGTTCCAGCAGGGCCAATATGGCGATCCCAGGAGCAAAAGTTTCATGTTTGCGTATTTGAGCATCAAGGGTGTTACCGCGTGCGGCTTCCGTGCTGCATATTTTCCTTCTACCCTTAGATTGAAGGGACGGGCCGTTTTTGTCTCGATTGCCGTAATCGTTGTTCGGGCCGCGGCGAGAGGCTCGATCCTGCGCCCGAATTCAGTGTGAAGCAGATCGCCAGTTTTACGCCGCAGCCTACGCAAGGATGACGGTATGAGGGCAGGGTTCGAGTACTTCAAAAACTTCGAGCAGGACGCGAAGGACTTCGCGGCGCTTTTAACAACGAAGCTGAACATGCCATTTCTGATCCTGACGGGCGAGAAAACGTCCGGCGCGTTCCTGATCGACCAGGCGAAGTTGGTTGCGACCAATGTGTCCGGCACTGTGGTACAGGGTTCCGGTCACTGGCTGATGGAGGAAGGTCTCGATCAAGTGATCCCGGCACTCGTGACATTTCGATCACGAACGATGGTGCGGGATTGGCCTTCGATAAATGCAAACGCTCCGCGTCTACGTTTCGCCGGAGGAGTGGCCCCAAAAAAGCGATGTTAAAGCCGACGAATACTTTTTTTGGGGGAGACAAGTCCACCTAAAATAATCGACCGCTTGGTGGCCATCCGTGACTCAAGACCTGAATGTCTCAGATTTCATGAGGTACGTTGGAAGCTGACAAAGCCCACCTGGCAATCTCGTCTTTGCGCATGAACACGACGCCCTTCTGTTTTTGAGCATACCTGATAAACTCCTCTATCAGTTTAACGCGTCCCGGAATGCCGGATATCCGGTCATGTGTGCTGATCGACATCATCCGACGGTGGGAGACTGCCTCTGCGTAAAGGACATCAAAATCATCCTTTAGATCTTGCAGGTAAGCTGCGTTTGTCGTGGCCGGCGAATCAAAGCGCACGATCTCATTATTACGAATCGTGTAGGGAACAACGGCAAACGGTTTGCCGTTCACCGTCACAGTGAACGGTTCATCCCGACTGATATCATCAATGTGGTAAATGAAGCCTAGATCTTGCAGAATATTCAATGTGTTTGGTGTCCCGCGCAACCAGAAGGCGTTGAAACCAATCGGACGAGTACCCGTTAATCGTTTGATGGTATCGATGCTGGCCTGATACCCGGCACGTTCCTGCTCCGGAGTCATGGAATACTGCGGCTCCCAGGTCTGGCCGTGCCCGGACGCTTCATGGCCGCGATCGACAATCTCTTTCGCCAGTTCGGGATGTCTTTCGACAGCCTGGCCGACCATGTGAGACGTCACCTTAATGCCTAGTCGATCCCAAAGATCGAGCAGGCGGGGAACGCCTTCCTTAAAGCCATACTCGTACCATTTCTGAACGGGTAAATCGGGGTATTTCGGATCAATGAGTGGAAAGGGACTGCCGGCGCCGCGATCCGGTTGAGCCCCGGTTTCAAATTGCATGGAGATTGAAATGACAAGTCGAGCCTTGTCGGGCCAGAAGCTTTGAGTCGACGTTCCATAGTATCTATTTGTTTGGCGTTGGTAATGTGGACCACGTTGGTTCCGAAGGCGATCGCGGCTGCCGAGCTTGCGGTGATAAACGTTCTACGGTTCATTTTCGGCTAGGCATCGCCCGTTAGAAACATGAGGAAACGACCCCGCCGTCCACGCGCAGAGGAGCCCCGTTGATGGCTGAGGCGACTGGACTGCAAACGAAGGTAACCAAGCGAGCGATTTCATCAGGCGTTTCAAACCGTTTGATCAACGAGCTCGGACGAACGCTCTTAAAAAATTCCTTTTCGATGGCCTCGAACGATTGGCCGCCGCCGAATTGTGTCACAAAGTCTTCCAAGCCGGCAGAGTGAGTCGGCCCTGGAAGAATGGAGTTGACGGTGACCCCTGTCCCACCGCAATACTCCGCCAAACCACGCGAAACCGCGAGTTGAGCGGTCTTCGTCATGCCGTAGTGAATCATTTCCTTGGGAGTAAAAATGCCGCTCTCACTGCTAATGAAAATAATTCGTCCCCAATTCCGCTGCTTCATCCCGGAGATATAAGCGCGGCTGAGGCGTACACCACTGAGCACATTGACGTCGAAGACGTAACGCCAATCCTCGTCGGAGATTTTATCGAAAGGCTTGGGCTCATAAATTCCGAGGTTGTTGACGAGAATGTCCACTGTGGGAAAAAGCTTGAGCAGGTCTTCAGTTGCCGTAGTTGTGGCCAGGTCTCCGGCAAATCCCTCGACTTTCGCCTCGGGCACAGCCTTCCGAATCTGTTCCATGGCGGAGGCGACCGCTTTATCCGAACGTCCGTTCACAATGACTCGGGCGCCTTCCGTGGCGAGTTGGTTAGCAATGGCGAAGCCGATGCCTTTGGTGGAGCCGGAAATTAGAGCTGTCTTATCAATGAGGTCTAGATTCATAAGTTAGAATGTTCGGGTCAGCGGGCTGCCTTAACTAATCGTGCTGCCAGCGTCCGCGAGTTTGCTTGGTGAGATACGGACCGCCGCCAAGCCAACGACTGTCGTACGGCATTGCCGACAATTTAATTCCCGATCTTCATGGGATAAGGTTCCTCAATGGAAGTGAGGAGCCAAATACCAAGCCTGGGACTATTGCATGAACTTCCGGTACTTTTTGCGAATCCGGTTTCTAAACTCCACCGGGCTTGTCTCGATCTCTCGTCGCACAAAACGTGAGAAATAGGACGGGTCTTCGAAGCCAAGCTCATACCCAATTTCGGCGATGGTTAGTTCGGAATGGAGCAGGAGACGTTTGGCTTCTAAAAGAAGGCGAGCTCGAATCAGTTCGCCTGCGGTTAAGCCTGTTTCTAGTCGCAGAGATTCGCTCAAGTGGCTGGGCGTAACGCCAAGCATCTGGGCGTAATCACGGACGGACGTTGACGCGCGAAAAGATCGCTCAACCGCCTGGCGAAAACGCCTTGCTAAACCGATGGCTGCGAATGGCGCAGGCGATGTAGCCGCATATAAGCGGGCTAGATGGACCATGAGCGAACGAAGTTGATGGTGGATCATTTCGACCGCGAGATTCTCGTGCTTCTGAAATTCCCGACTGATCTCCCGGAATAAATTTTGGGCCTGCTCGCCCTGTTTCGGTTTTAGTCGAATAACCGGCGACACCTCGCCACCGAAGATAAATGGATAATCGAAGAGAGCACTAGGAGGCGGTCGTGTTCCATCGAAGAATTCCTGAGTGAAGGCAATATAGAGTCCGGTCAATTTCTTTACGTGCCAGGCGTGGACCCGACCAGGTCCGATGGCGATGAGCGATTTCCCCAACAACAGATAATTTTCGAAATCAATCAACACCGAGCCATAGCCCTGCAGCCAAAAGACCTCTACGTAATCGTGTCGATGGACTTCCATCCGTTTGCGGCGGACGATGACACAATCCTCGAACGCTTCGATGAAAATGCCGCGTTCCAGGAATGGAGAAGAACCAAAATCCTTCAAGGGAATTAGAGGAACGCTGTTTTTGGAGCTTCTCACGCGTCGCTAATTAGTAAAACTATGTTAGGGAATATAACAGGATGGAAAAGCGGCTAGGCAAGACCCCCGCGCCCGGAACAATACTCCATTTCGAACGGGATATCTTCCACCCGCTACCTGGAACAGTGCCGCTCAATTGAGCCGCGGCAGGCCTGTGCGACGAAGCCTTTGCCGTCGTTATCAATCTCCGACTGGGGGGCGCGCTGAAACGGGCTATTGCCCAAATAGCAGCAAAAGACTGTTACCTTTGCTGTCCGACATTGGGGAGTGCGAGCAATCGGGCCTAGGATTTGAGAGACCGGTATAGGCGCCGCAATCGTTGTCCCAATTGCCGATTGGCTTTCAAAAATGCTCGATTACTATCTTCGGTGGAAGGAGGGTGATTCGATAGTGGGTAAAGCCAATTGCGGGTCTTAGCGGTTAAAAATCGGCAAAGCGTTAAAGCCCATGACGGAATAGATCTGGCCCAACGAACTAACGCGACCCCCGAAATCATCCGAGCCCGTTTTGATAGGGGGAAGGATTGTGCAGGTCGACCAATCGAAGTGGCAAGCGAAACTCTGAGAGAGCTCGTCATTCGCGGCGCGCAATGTCTGGCCGGACGTGCTCCACAATAATCGAATAGCTGCACGGCGAATTGGTCTTCAATTTGGGAAATAAAGGCTGCTTTATGTGGAAAAGGGGTCCAACCGTGTACCTCTCCTTCGCGCCAGGTGGGTGTTAGCTCCCCCGTATCCATATCGGCGGTAAAGTGGTGTAATTCGCCCATCGCGGCCGAGAGATGGCCCACCCTGATTAACCAGCCACGGCCGAAAGCAAACGCAAGGTCATGATCGTTTTCCAGCACTTGGACACCTTCGCTTCGGTCAGCGATCTGACCGGTAATGATCAGAGTTCCGCTGCTGACGGTTTTAATTGCGTAAATGTTGGCGTGACCGCCTGAGCCGGTACGCGTCCGAAATATAACGTCGTGCTGGGAAATAGAACCGTTCCGGACTAGCCTGACCCATCGAAGCTTACTGATAGGTCTCGCTAGAATAAGGGGAACGATTTCGTCCAGAAGGGACGCAAACCACGTCGGAGTCGGCATAAAGAGCCTCACTCAGTCAACGCGAAGGTTTACGCTAGGACACCGCCATCCACAGGTAATGCAGCTCCGGTAACGAATGTTGCTCCCGGCGAGCAGAGATAGAGCACCGCTGCCGCAACTTCTTCCGATTGCCCAAATCGGCCGATTGGGTGCATCGCCACAAGCTTTGCGCGGAGCTCATTTTTATGCCGGAGCTTTTCCGTCATCTCCGTTTCGATAATTGCTGGACAAACGGCATTCACTCGAACGCCTTTGGCAGCGAACTCGAGCGCCACCGATTTTGTGAGACCGACAACCGCGAACTTGCTGGCAGTGTAAATCGGGATCCCGGGGATGGATGCTCTCAGACCGGCGACCGAAGCGTTGTTCACGATTGCGCCGCCTCCGGACTGGAGAATAGCAGGGATCTCATGTTTCAAGCTGAAGAAGACGCCGCGAACGTTGGTGTCGATGATGCGGTTGAAGACTTCATTCGTGTTTGCGACACCTTTCCCTGAATCCATTTCTCCCGAAACCCCAGCGTTGTTGAAGGCGAAGTCAAGCCGCCCAAAATATTCGACCGTGCGAGCGACCATTGCTTCGACCTCTTTTTCGATTGCGACATCAGTACGGACAAACAAGCCATGGCCGCCTGACTTCTCAACGAGCCTGACCGACTCCGCTCCGTCGGCCTCACGCCGACCGGCGACGACGACGTTTGCGCCTTGTTGGGCAAAAGCGACTGCCGTTGCGCGCCCGATTCCAGAGGTTCCGCCAGTGATCAATACCACTTTTCCAGTAAATGATGAGTTCATGGGCTGCCCAACCGATAGTCCAGCGTTTGCAGGATAAGCTTTTTTTTGGCCCAATTACCGCAACTGTTGTCCCAACTGCCACCTGACGGCAGAAATGGCTAGGCGGAGTAACCGCCTTCGATATCAATGACAGCGCCGGTGATGTAGGATGCGGCCGGACTAGCGAGGAAAACGACTCCTGCGGCAACTTCCTCCAATTTTGCATATCGTTGAATGGCGAGAGTACTGAACAGAACCGGCGCGGCTTCCTTGAATGGCGCAAACATGTCGGTATCCATCAACCCGGCTTGGATGACATTCACGGTGATGCTTCTTGGTGCAAGGTCGCGAGCGGCCCCTTTCGAATATCCGACGATTGCAGCTTTGGTTCCGGCATAGTCGGCGAGGCCAGGAAATCCGGCCCTCGTCGCCAACCCAGATCCGATGGAAATGACCCGTCCGCCTTCCCGCATGGCTTTCACTGCGGCCCGGATATTGGCGACGACGCCGGTGACGTTAATCGCCCATTGGCGATCCATCGCGGCATTATCGATTTCGGGACTGTCGATAGTCTTTCCTTGCCAAGCGACCGCCGCATTGTTTACGAGGATGTCCAACCGTCCGAACCGTTCGACTACGGATTGGATGAGTCCTTGCGCTTGGGAGGGGTCGCCCTGGTCTGCCTGGAATGCCGCCGCGTGCACGCCTAGCTTTTTTTCTTTCTCGATGTCTCTCACGACCGCGTTTGCCTTGTCGGCGGACGAGACATAGCTCACGGCCACATCGGCACCCTCGTTAGCCAAAGCGTAAGCGATGGCGACCCCTAGGCCCCGAGAGCCACCGGTCACCAGGGCAACTTTGCCGGCGAGGATTTTGTTAGTTGTGGTTCTTTCATTCGTGTGGTTGCTCATAGCTCATTTCTTTCTTGTCACTGGACCGGAAGAAGCCGCATTCCCATGCTGAAGGCGCAGACACCCGGGCTCTCACCGCCATCCGCGATGAAATTGCTGCCCGTGATCCAGGCAGCCCGATCAGATACGAGAAACCCAACAAGCTCGGCAATATCCGTTGGAACGCCTAAGCGACCCAATGGGATACCGGCAACAACGGCGGATGGATCGATACCGAATGCGTTGAAGATATCTTGGCGTATGGCATCTGCACCCGGACTTTCAACGTTGCCGGGCGTCACTATATTGACTCGCACGCCACTCGACGCTACTTCCTTGGCCAGTCCCTTGCTGTAGGTGATAAGTGCGGCTTTGGCAGCCGAGTAATGCAGCAAAGGGATTTGAGGGAAAAGCGCCGCCACTGAAGAGATGTTGACGATAACCCCACTGCAACGCTCAATCATCGCAGGTAGATTTCTGGCCGAGGCAACAACCTTTGCTTCTGCGTCGAGCAGGCGTTTCACGATTGCCGCACCGATTCCGCGACTGCCTCCGGTGACCAGGGCGCGCTTGCCTGGAGTTCATTCGGATCCGTTAGGAAGGACTGGTGCGCGCGCGCAGCATTATGTACCATACGATACACAAGTATGGTATGGACTTTAATTGTCAAACCGATTATTGTATTGTCTGGTATGAAACTAACGCCAGCGCGCGGGTTGTTGGGGCGCCCACGGGCCTTTGATATCGAAAAAGCTTTGGAACGAGCACTCCGGGTATTCTGGGAAAAAGGCTATGAAGGAAGCTCATTGTCGGATTTGACCGAAGCCATGGGCATTAACCGTCCCAGCCTTTATGCCGCTTTCGGGAACAAGGAAGCTTTGTTCCGTAAAGCACTTGATCGTTACGTCGAAAGGACGATGGCCTTCGTGCGCAACGCAATCAATGAGCCGACTGCGTGCGCTGTCGCTGAACGACTGCTCCATTCGGCGGCCGATATGGTGACCAACCCGCACGATCCGCGTGGATGTCTGACCGTGCGCGGCGCCCTTGCCTCGGGAGAGGAGGCCGATCCGATCCGGCTGGAATTAGCTTTGCGCCGTTCCGAGGGCGAGGCGTTAATTCGTAAGCGCTTTGAGCAGGCGAAGAGAGATGGCGAGTTGCCACCAGGCGCCAATCCGGCTGATCTCGCTCGTTATCTCGCGACGGTGTACCAAGGAATGTCGGTCCAGGCGGCCGGCGGCGCCACCCGCGGGCAATTACGAAGGGTTGCCGAGACAGCATTACGAGGTTGGCCGACGGAATAGGCGATGATCTCGATCAGGCGGATGACAGCTGCGGCTGTTCCTGTCTCGCAAATGCTGGTTTGGCAACTTGGGAATGAGATGGACGTTCAAGAAGTTCGGCGGCGCTACGATGCGGTGGCTGAGTCTGGAGACCACGCACTGATAGTCGCCAAACAAGGCGGACACGTCATCGCGCTCTGCCACACATATGCCGCGCCCAGCCCTAGATAAACCACCTGAGGCAGTCGTACAGGCGCTGGTTGTGGATCAGGCGTCTCGAGACAGCGGGGTGGGCAAGATTATGATGATAGCAGCCGAGAAGTGGGCGGCAGATCGTGGTTTCACATCCGTCGTTCTCGCGTCCCACATGTCACGATCCGACGCGCATGCCTTCTACGAATCTATCGGAGATCGGCGTGAAGGAACATCGCATCTATTTCGGAAGACATTCCATAAGCCAAGCTGAGGCCGACGTGATTGCTTCGGTGCAAGAGCAAGCATTCTGTGGCTGATCGAGGCCGGTTGATTTGGCAGCTTCCCAAATTTTGGAAGTAAGTTTCCCAGGAGTGAATGCAACCCACAAGATCGTTGTTCTGGTCCGATCCAGGCCTCTTAAAACAAAGTCCGGAAAACCCACCGGAACCGATTTATGACGTTCCGCCCATTTTCATAGAGTTACTTTGGTTGCGGTTGGAGGACGAAAGATGCAGCCGGAAGCGACTTCTTTTTTGCCTCTTTCGCATATGTGTCGTAATCAATAGTATCGACATCAATATACATTGTGACCTATACTGACGGTCGATACAAATTTTTCTTATGAAAAAGACATCGCCGGATGCAATCCATGTTTGGCTCGTGCTGAACAAGGCTTTCCAAGCCATTAGCAGGCATGCCACTGCCGGAATTCAGGAGGCAGGTTTGGGTGATTCAGATTTCCGGGTTCTCGAGGTGCTCCTGCACAAGGGTCCTCTCCCCGTAAATACGATCGGACCGAAGGTGAATCTCACCCCAGGATCGATCAGCGTCGCGGTTGACCGTCTGTATGGCAAGGGATTGGTAAGCCGAGTCGAAAGCGTCGAGGATCGTCGGATCCGGGTCGTCGCACTGACCCCGAGCGGCAAGAAACTCATCGTTCCTGTTTTTCGAAAGCACGCGGCAGCTATGAGAAAAGTCTTCTCTGAGCTTTCCTCAGACGAGCTGCAACAACTCGAAAGCATCTTGAAAAAAGTTGGCCGGCGCGCAGAAGCGCTCGGTCGCTATGAGGAGCGAGGGAGCTGAGGTTGGGTTCAGACGGTGACGACTATCTTGCCGACCTGAGCGTTCGACTCCATGTAGCGGTGGGCGGCGACGATCTGAGAGAGGGGGAAGGTCGTTCTAATGCGGGTTTGAAGGTGCCTTTGGCCAGTTTGTCGAACACATAATGCTTCGCTTTGCGGAACTCCTCCGGAAACTCATCGGGATTCGCAACAACTTCGAAGAGGGTGTAAGCCTTGATGGTCAGGTGCTTGCTCAGGGCGGTAAAGAGCGGGTAGGGGGTCGGTTCGCTGGCCAAGATGCCGTACTGAAAAATGATCCCGCTGGGAGCAGCGGCTACGGCCAAAGCTTCGAGGCCTTGACCTCCGATTGGATCAAATATTACGCGCGCGCCCGTACCGCCGGTAATCTCGCTGACCCGATCGGGCAGATTTTCTTCATCGGTCACGATGACGTGGTCGGCCCCGACTGCGAGCAGTTCGGCCTTCTTTTTGGCGGTGCGCGTGGTAGCGATGCTGGGGTTTGGCGATTGAATTCCCATGGAGTTATGCCCAAGGAGCCAAGTTTCGTGATGTCTGCGCCCAGCGTTGAATGTAGGTTTTCGTCTCTTGCTTCTGTCGATCAACTCATTCGAGTAAATGGGATCACGAATTTCCGGATTAGTTCGAGAGTGGGCGCTCTCTCCTTGCCAACCTCCTTCATCGCTTGTGCTTAGGCGGGCGGAGTCCACCCGCCGATCTGCCGCATGAGGGACAAGAGATTGCCCACACCCCAATGGTCGGTGATCTTCCCGTTATGGACGCGCATGACATCGACTGTTTCGAAGTGAATCTTGCGGTGGGTAGGAGCGACGCCAAGGAAAGGCCCTTCATGCGTCCCGTGATAGGTCTTATAAGTCGTCACGCATTCCCCATCGGCAAGCTGCCAGTGGATTTCCGCATGGAAGTCAGGGAACGCAGCGCGAATATAGCCGTAGAGCTTCCGTACACCCTCCTTGTCCGGAGTCGTGTTCGGCTGCGGTGTATGGTCAACGAAATCTTCGGCGAAAAGTTCTTCAAACACGCCGAAGTTTCCTCCACCTTGCACTTCTTCGGTATTTCGGCGGACAACCGCTTTCGCCGCATCTGACGCTGTGATGGTGCTCATTTGGCTAACCGAGATTGATGGATTGGTCGATCAAGCGACAATCGAGGTATCGTCAGCAGTGCTAGACCGCAGCCTTGATCTGCTTAAGCAGAGGAGCCATGAACTCTTCGGACGAGACCTGGCCTTGGGCGACACGCATTGTTCCGCCGGCCTGCACGAACGTCACATCGGTGATGCCGATGAAGCCCAGGATGTGCCGAAGATAGGGAATTTCATAGTTATAGGCTTCCATGCCGGAAGCTTTGTCATAACTTCCTCCGCTCGCCACCGCGACAACAACCTTGCGGCCCTTGGCCAGTCCCTCCGGTCCCGTCGCGAGGTAGTTGAAAGTTTTTCCGCCTCGTACGACGTGGTCGATCCACGCCTTAACCACGGCCGGCACGGCAAAGTTGTACATCGGAGTGCCGATGACAATTTGGTCGGCTTCGAGCAGCTCGGCGATAAGCGTGTCCGAGATGGCCAGCGCACTTTTATGGCGGTCGGTTAGTTGGTCCGGCGTGCTGAAGGAGCCGATGATCCAGTCGAGATCGACGAACGTCATCTCGGTCTTAGTCAGATCTCGTTTGACAACTTTGCCACCGGGATGCTTGTCCTTCCAGGCAGCGACCGCTGCTGCGCTGAGTTGACGAGAGATCGAGGAATCACCGCGTGGGCTGGCATCGAGATGAAGCAATGTGGGCATGGTGTTACTTTTGGTTGTGGTTAGAGGATGAGAGCGAGAGGATGAAGTGATTTTTCTTCTTTCCTTCATGTATATCGTTATCAATCGTATTGGTGTCAATATAAGATCTGAACCTATGCTGGCGGTGGATTTAGTCAATGCCCAGCATCTCCCGATCGCTCAGGCCGCCGCCGTCTCAATCACGACGTAGCCATTGTCGAGCGGCGTAATTTTGATCGTGCGCAGACCAGCCTTACCGAACAGTACGCTATACTGGGCGAGGCTGCGCTCCTTTCCATTCACTGCGAGCATCAGGTGCAGATCAAAAAGCGGGACTTGAGTATCGATCATATTCGCCGGCAGCTGTTCGCCGGGTTCGGCGGAGAAGGCTCAATGACGACCAGGCGTGCGCCGGGTTTCATGGCGCGGCGGCAACTTTCCAAAATTCGTAGGGCATCGGCATCATCCCAATCGTGGAGGATGAACCTCAGCAAATAGAGATCCCCTTCCGGCACCGACTTGAAGAAATCGCCGCCAATCGCTTCGGTCCGTTCGGCCAGACCTCGGGCTACGGCGGCTGTGGCTGCGGCTGAAGCGACCTCAGGCCGTTCCAGAACGATGCCGCGCAGGTGCGGATTGTGTTGCATGAGGCTGTGCACCAGCGCCCCGTCTGCGCCGCCGACATCGACAGCGACCGAATAGATCGAGGTATCAAGCATACCGGCTATCTCGCTCGCTACGCCCTCAGAAACGTCCTGCATAGTCGCCCGAAAGATCGCGGCCTCGTCTGGGTGGTCAGCGTAATAGTCGAATATCGGAGCGCCAAGCGCTCTGGCCGCTTGCGCTTGGTTCGTGCGCACTGCGCTGAGAAATTCGCTCCAGATCAAATATTGGCCCCGGGTGCCAAGCACCATCGCCTTGTTACGCATCGAGCCGGGTGTCTCCCGTTGCAGAGCCTGCAGACGCGAGGTGGACCGGCTTCGATCTCCGCCGCGCGCGAGGTGATGGCGGGTGCCAATTCCCGGATATTGGCGAGCAAACGTTCGGCTCCGTTTGTCATCAGCATAGTCTCCCGAAAAGGTATTTCAGTCGGCGCGAAGCTGTCATCAAGCCGCTAGTCGACGCGAGTCCCGTTCCAACGGCCGGGACTATCCGAACTGGATTCCATAACCAGCCGCCAATTCCATGACGTTTTGGACCGCGACCGGGGGTGGTTGAGTGGGAGCCGGAGCACCGTCCGGAGCCGTGACCGCCGTTGCATCAATGAAATTCTCGAAACCTGCCGGCGAGAAAACAAGCAGGTAGCGATTCTCCGCTATGCCGGTGTTTTTAAGTTGGTGCGGGATATTCCGCGGCGCCAACAGCGTATCGCCAGGTCGCAGCAGAAAGCTTTGATCACCCACCTCGACCTTAAGTTCGCCTGAAAGCACGTAATACGTCTCGTCCTCCCGCGTGTGGGTATGGCGTGGAACTCCGATGCCGGGCGCTAGGCAGACGTCAAGCAAGCAATAAGCTCCGCCCGTGTCTGCGCCGGCTAAACAGATTGCGCCAAGTCCTACGTCAAAATACCGACGTTTAGGTTGCGGGTGGTGGACTATCTTCAACGGTCGCTGCTTCAAATTCATTTTGTTTATTGAATATTCTTTCGGATTTCTTTTTCAGAAGTGGGAAACCGATCTCGATTCATGGGAGACCCAGTTATCCGGGTGTTGGGTTTGCGCTAACTAATCACGAAAACTTTGCTGAAAGATGATTTTGTCCCAATTGCCGCGATCGTAGTCTCAGCTGGGGCCGACCTGCTTTGTCCGGTCTTTCTTGGGCCCAAGCTTCTTCGCACCATTGCTGGCAGCAATCGTTTGCAACTTCTCTTCTCTCCGAGGTCTTGCTGAGTAGTTTCTGATGCTTGCGGCAATAATCGTCTTCGTGGGGATCCAGGCGGACAGCTCTATCCGGGGAATGCACTCTGGGCTGCTGGAGAGATGCGACGCATGGCGTCGGAATGTGACCGAAGATACGTCACGACCAGCGATCAACGTCCTGCGGACTAAGCATCCGGACCACATCCCGAGAGCCGTAGTGTCGAAAGTCATCTTTGAATCGCGTGCTTCGAGCCGAAATGTTAACGCGTCTCACGAAGAGACTTATTACCCGATTGGGGGATGCTCGCAGCGTGATTTCCAACCGCGCGCCGGATCGTTTTTTTCTGGTTTTCCCGGAGGTTCGCCCATCGACTAGCTTTCGCTGCAGGTGAGTAGAGTTCCACAAAGGTGGAAAGCATCGCGTTGATTTGATCAGGTACGAACAGCGGAGAAAAATGGCCTGATCCCAAGGTCTGGGCGGTGAGAAGGTGCGGGGTAAGGCTCCGGAACTGAATCAGATCGGCCAGTGCGATCGCTGCGCCGATGTACGCGATGGGTACACGGCAGCCAGCCGCGGCCGGGGTTACATCGTAGTCCGTCAGATGATTCCTGAACGTGGACGCGACAACATGTTGTGGAGCCTTCGGCAAAGAAGCGATGAGTTGTGCTCTCCGTGTTTCATCATCATCGGGGAGGCATATTGCTAAGAGCACCTGTTGATAGGCCGCTCGATAGTCCGGTCCTCGCAGAGCTTCTACCATCGGTTGCAGCGCATCGAGAATCGATTGGTGCGGAAGGATGACGGAGTCAATCAACACAACCGACGCGGGAATCTCTGGATAACGGGCAGCAAGCTCCAGCACTACATTACCGCCCATGCTGTGGCCGACTACGATCGGCTTCGTCAACGCAAGTTCGGCGCACACCCATCCGAGGTCGTCCGCCAAGGTGGCCATCGTGTAGTCCTGATGGGGCGCATCGCTCTTGCCATGTCCACGAAGATCGACCGATACGACACGGTGCGAGCGGCGGAAGAACTCTGCCTGTTGCGCAAAAGAGGTATGATCGCAGCCCCACCCATGTACGAAGAGCATCGGTGGTGAACCTGGGTTAATATCTTGATAAGCGAGAGTGACGCCCTCTTTCTTGATTAATTGCATCGGTTCGTTGCCGCCGGTCGGACTTAGAACGATGTTTTGTTGAATCATCTCTTTGTTAACGACTGGCTTGGGTAAGTCAATTAGAGGTCAGGATCTTGGCGGCCGGCCGTTTTTTGTCCGAATGGCCGTAATCACTGTCTCAACCGTCCTATCTCGACGCGTACTCCAGAATAGCAGTCGCATCGCCGCATCGGACAGGATCCAGTCGAGATCGTAGCGATTAGGCTGTTGGGCGGACCATTCGCGCATTATCCGATTCAGCTGCGACGTAAGACGTAATCGAACCTGCGCCGGTTCGGTGGTTTCCGTAACAATGGAATACCCGGGCTGGTCACGCGAAAACATCCACATCGAAAGTATCTCTGCCGTTTGTCGAAGTACGGATGAGTCGATCGATACTTAATTCGTACTGGCGTCGCCACCGCACAGATCGCACGATCTCGGTGTCGACTATCACCGCCGCTATTATTAGGAGCGGCACTCCGATTGAGGGCACGATGAATAGCCAGAACGGCAGCCCGAGGGCCACGATAAGCCAAGCAATACAGCTCGCGACCGGAAACAACCGTGGCCGGCGACTCCAAAACCAATTGGCACGGGCGAGCTCGTCATTGTCCGTTGGATAGCTATGAAGCTTCGATTTTTCGAGTAATTGAACCGGGGATAACTGTTCATATTTCCAATGCGCATCATCTTGGAGGTCTTGCCACACTTCGCCTAGACGTTTACCGAGCTTCTCCCAGAAGGAGTGGTTACTAATGCATTGGTTATTTTTACCGGACTCATTCATTTTCACTTCAAGGAAAGATGGGCGCTCAAATAATTGGCGACTGAAGAACGACTCTTTCGAATGACGAGCGAGATCACATCCGAAATACGAACTAGTAGACAACAGGAGGAGAGAGACGGTCCGTTCTTTGACCAAATTGCCGTATTTGTTGTCCCTGCCGCCGCACCAGTCGCGGTAGAGATGATTCAGTTTGGAAAAACCGCGACCAGCGCGGTATAGGCTGCTTCTTGTGGTGCGTTGACGATCGGGGCAAACTCGGAGTAAAATAAAGAATCGCTACGCCAGGCTCCGTGCAAGCTCTTGCGGCAACATTCAAGCCAAATGCGGCGCTTGATATAAGGATGAGAAGACTACGCAGACGACTTCTTCAACCATGAGCGAAGAATTCTTCCGTCGTTAATCCTGCAATTTCCTCGAGCAATTCTTGGTTCAAACGAATGCCCGCCTCAAAATTCTCTATCGGAAAATTCTCATTAGGTGAATGAGCCTTAGCGTCCGG
>Ga0209526_10001177_pt1 | contig 17357 bp, 12 predicted proteins | sample JacPinW_OM2H0_M1_FD_188566 | JGI IMG/M metagenome (GOLD analysis project Ga0209526, IMG submission 188566) | Forest soil microbial communities from Algoma, Ontario, Canada - Jack Pine, Ontario site 1_JW_OM2H0_M1 (SPAdes) (version 2) | ecosystem: Environmental > Terrestrial > Soil > Boreal... | reverse complement strand
CACGTGAAGCGAGAGACACGGGGCGGCGCATACTGCGCGTCGTGTGCTTTCTGATGCGTCGGCGCGAGGGCCACGCACCCCGTCGGCTATCTGCGCGCGTCTCACTGAGTCGACACACCGTACACCGCGCCTCGCATTGATCGACTGAGTGAGGGAAGAACGCGGGACACAAGCCACAAACGCTCTCGCGCGACATTCGATTTTTACATGTCCGCAGCTGCAGCCCCACCTGTGGGCCGGCGGCGTCAGCACGCCGCAAACAGGAAGGTGCGAGAGCCTGCTTGACGCTGGGCGGATGAGTCGTCCTGTCGCGGGCGGGCTAGGCTCCGATCGCCTTCTTCAGCTCGGCGGCGATCCCGGCGGCATAGCCGTCGATCGTCTTCTGGTCCGGCCCCTCGACCAGCACGCGCACTTTCGGCTCGGTCCCGCTGTAGCGCACCAGCACCCGGCCGTTCGCACCCAGCTTCTTCTCCACGTCGCGGATCGCGCTCATCACGGCGGCGAGCGACCCCAGCTCGGGCTTGCTCTTGACCGGGATCCCCAGCTGCGCCTGCGGGAAGACCTCCATGCACTTCGCCAGCTCCGAGATGGGCTTGCCGCTCTCCACCATCACCGAGAGCAGCGAGAGCGCGGCCACGGTGCCGTCGCCAGTGGTGGCGTGGTCGAGGAAGATCAAGTGTCCGCTCTGCTCGCCGCCGAAGCTGTACCCGCCGCGCCGCAGCTCCTCGAGCACGTAGCGATCGCCTACCCGGGTGCGGACCACCCTCCCGCCGACCTTCGCGATGCACTGGTCGAGACCCAGGTTGCTCATCACGGTGGCGACCACCGTCTTCTTCGGCAGCGCCCTCCGCCGGATCAGGTCAAGCCCGCAGACCGCCATCACGGCGTCGCCGTCGACCACTTTGCCGTGCTCGTCGGAGACGATCAGGCGGTCGGCGTCGCCATCCAGCGCGATACCGAGGTTGGCCCCGGACTTCTTCACCACCTTGCACATCGTCTCGGGGTGGAGCGCCCCGAACCCGCGGTTGATGTTCTTGCCGTCGGGCTGGTTCCCGATCACGATCACCCGGGCGCCCAGCTCCTCCAGGACCGCGGGCGCCACCCGGTAGGCGGCCCCGTGGGCGCAGTCCACCACGATGGTCAAGCCTTCGAGCGTCAGGTGCCGCGGGAACGTGTTCTTCACGTACACGATGTAGCGGCCGGGAGCGTCGTCGATGCGGTAGGCCTTGCCGATGCTGGTGGCCGTGGGCCGCAGATGGTTGAGCTTGTCGTTGGCGATCAGGTCCTCGATCTCCGCCTCGACCTCGTCCGGCAGCTTGAAGCCGTCCGCGCTGAAGAACTTGATCCCGTTGTCGAGATAGGGATTGTGCGACGCGCTGATCACCGCGCCGGCATCGGCGCGCATCGAGAGGGTCAGGTTGGAGATGGCCGGGGTGGGCAACGGCCCGCAGAGGAGGACGTCGACGCCCATGCTGCAGAGGCCGGAAGCAAGCGCGGTCTCCAGCATGTATCCCGAGAGCCGCGTGTCCTTGCCGATCACCACCCGGTGCCGGTGGTTGCCCCGCTTGATCAGGTAGGCCACCGCGCGCCCGAGCTGCAGCATCAGCTCGCCCGTCATCGGGTAGACGTTCGCAGTACCGCGGATCCCGTCGGTTCCGAACAGCCTGCGAGCGGGCTCTACCGGTTTCTCTGCCAAGCGGAGTGCCATGTTGAATGCTCCCGGAGTGAGACGCAATGTTGATGCCTTGTCGGCAGGGCGGCAAGCTTGCGCCGGACTGTCAGGCACCTGACGTACGGACCGCGTCGGCGAGGGCCAGGGCCTCGCGCGTCGCAGCCACGTCATGGACGCGGACGATGGCTGCTCCCTGGGACGCGGCGACTACGGCAGCGGCCACGCTCCCCAGGAGCCTGTCCGGGGCTGGCTTGCCGGTCGCCTTGCCGATGAACGACTTCCGCGACGCACCGACCACCAGCGGCCGACCCAGTTGCGTCAGCTCGCGCAGGCGCCGCAGCAGCGTCAGGTTGTGCGCGCCGGTCTTCGCGAAACCCAGGCCCGGATCCAGCGCGATGCGTTGCTCCGGAATCCCCGCGGCGCGAGCGCGCTCGAGCGCCGCCATCAGCTCCCGTTCCACCTCGCCGTGCAGATCCGAGTAGACCGCGCGCGCCTGCATCTCCTGGGGTGTGCCCCGCATGTGCATCAGGCAAAACGCCGCGCCGCTTGCGGCGCGGAACAGCGCCGGATCGCGGACCCCGCCTGAAACGTCATTGACGATCTCGGCTCCGGCATCGACCGCCGCAGCCGCCACGGCTGCCTTGGTCGTGTCGATGCTGATCGGCAGCCGGGTCCGCCGCGCCAATTCGCGCACCACGGGTTCGGTGCGGCGGCGCTCCTCGCCGGCATCCACCGGCTGGGCGTCGGGGCGGGTGGACTCTCCCCCCACGTCCAGGATGTCCGCTCCCTCCTCCGCCAGCTGGAGCCCGCGCGCGACAGGGTCGTACGCGCCGCCGTCGGAAAACGAGTCGGGCGTCGCGTTCACGATCCCCATCACCACCGTACGGCCCTCCGGCAACGAGCTGCGCGGCAGCTTCCACGCGCTCCCGCTTGCTGGCGACTCGACGGAGGCCGCTCGGCGCATCAGCTCGCGCGCGGCTTCCCGCAAGGGCTCGCGCTCGAGCGCGTCGGCGAGGCTGCGGGCAGCGAGCCAGATCTGCGCGATGCTCCCCAGGGCGAGAGCTCCGCGCGAACCCTGCAGGACGGCGAGCCCGGATTGGCGAAAGCCCTCCGCCAGCACGCCTTCCGGGATCAGCGCAGCCCACCCGCGCAGATTCGCGTCCAGGACCTCGCGGCCGGCGGCCGCGCAGACCTGTCGCGAATCCGCTTCGGTCTGGAGCTCCACCAGGCGCATCGGCGCGCACTCTACAGCACGCCCGGGAACGGTGTGCCCGAACCGATGGAACCCGGGGCAGCGGCTCGAACGCATCCGATAAACCGGTCTCGCGAGTCACCGCGCTCAGGCGTAGCCGCAAAGCCGCCTTCGGCGGCAGCGGCTAGAAAGGAAGAGGCCGAAGATCCGGCTCGACCCACTGCTCCCTTGCTGCATCCGACCAGAGCAGCTCGGGCGACCAGTGACGCATCGGCAGGTTGGTGTCGGCGAGCGACGTCCTGAGCAGCGCGGCGAGATCGCCCGGGTGGGCGTTGACGGCGCGCAGCCAGAACCAGGTGAGCGTCTCGTTGTACTTGACCTGCGCTCCGATGCGTTGAACGTACTTGAAGAGGATCTCGCGCGCCTTCTGCGGCTCTCCCCGGAAGATCAGGGCGAGCCGCAGGTGCGCGGCATGGTTCATCGACTCGTTCGGCAGCGTGCCCGACTCGAGTGCGGCGATGAAGGCGGCGTCGTTCATGGGAGCGTTCAGGCCTTGCCGGCCTCCGTCTTGGGCACCGCGGCCGTGAGCCCGCCGAGGGCGTCGAGGATCTTCGACTTCTCCTTCACCTCGGGCCGGCGGATCTCGACCGGCTTCGGCGCCGGCAGCGGCTTGCTCTTGTTCAGCGCCTGACCCCGGATCAAGACGTCCACTTCGTCCCCGTCCAGCGTTTCCCACTCGAGCAGCGCGGCGGCGATGCGATCCAGCGCCGGCTTGTTCTCGATCAGGAGCTGCTTGGCCCGCGAGTACTGCTCGGTGACGATCTTGCGCACCTCGGCGTCGATCTCGATCGCCGTCGCCTCGGAGAAGTTCCGCGATCGCTGGGCGAACTCGCGGCCGAGGAACACCTCGTTCTCCTCCTCGCCGAACGCCAGAGGCCCGAGCTTGTCGCTCATGCCCCACTCGCACACCATGCTGCGGGCGAACTTGGTGGCATGCTCGATGTCGCTCTTCGCGCCCGAGGTGATCTCATTGAACTCCAGCTCCTCGGCGATGCGCCCGCCCATCGACATGGCGATGCGGTCCAGGACCGACCGGCGGTTCCAGTTCAGCCGGTCTTCCTTGGGCAGCATCTGGGTCAGGCCCAGCGCAGGCCCGCGGGGAATGATGGTGACCTTGTGCACCGGGTCGTTGTGCTCGGTGAGCTTGGCCACCAGCGCGTGACCCGCCTCGTGCCAGGCGGTGATCTTCTTGTCCTTCTCGCTGATGATCATGGACCGCCGCTCGGCGCCCATCATCACCTTGTCCTTGGCGAAGTCGAAGTCGCCGCCGTCCAGGCGGTCCTTGCCCCGGCGCGCGGCGATCAGCGCGGCCTCGTTGACCAGATTTTCCAGATCGGCGCCCGAGAAGCCAGGCGTGCCGCGGGCGATGGCGTCCAGATCCACCTCGGGCGAGAGCGGCGTCTTGCGGGTGTGCACCTTGAGGATGCCCTCGCGACCCTTCACGTCCGGCCGCGGCACCACGATGCGGCGGTCGAAGCGGCCGGGGCGAAGCAGCGCCGGATCCAGGACGTCGGGGCGGTTGGTGGCGGCGATCAGGATCACGCCCTCGTTCGACTCGAAGCCGTCCATCTCGACCAGGAGCTGGTTCAGCGTTTGCTCGCGTTCGTCGTGTCCGCCGCCCAGGCCCGCGCCGCGATGCCGACCGACCGCGTCGATTTCGTCGATGAAGATGATGCAGGGGGCGTGCTTCTTGCCCTGCTCGAACAGGTCGCGCACGCGGGAGGCGCCCACGCCGACGAACATCTCGACGAAGTCGGAGCCGGAGATGGAGAAGAACGGCACGCCGGCTTCGCCAGCGATGGCGCGAGCGAGAAGCGTCTTGCCCGTTCCGGGCGCGCCCATCAAGAGGACGCCCTTGGGGATGCGGCCGCCGAGCTTGGTGAACTTCTTCGGGTCCTTGAGGAAGGCGATGATCTCCTCGAGCTCCTCCTTCGCCTCGTCGATCCCGGCCACGTCGGCGAAGGTGACCTTGTTGTGGTTCTCCGAAAGGAGCTTCGCCTTGCTCTTGCCGAAGCTCATCGCCTTGCCGCCGCCCGCCTGGAGCTGGCGCATGAGGAAGACGAAGAGGATGCAGAGGACGCCCAGCGGCATCCAGGAGACGAGGAACTGCGCCCAGAGCGACTGCGAGTCCTCTTTTTCGAACTTGAGCGCCACGCCCTTCTTGCGCATGTTCTCGAGGAGCTGGCTGTCGAGCGGCGAGACGGTGCGGAACTCCTGCCGGTTCTTCAGCTGACCCTGGAGGACGTTTCCCTTCACGGTGGTCGTGGAGACGTCCCCCCGCTCGACCGCCGCGTAGAACTCGCTCGCGTCGATCTCCTTCGGTTCGGCCGACCGCTGGCGGGAGAAGATCGAATAGAACGAGAAGAACAGCAGGATCAGGACCGCCCAGAGAAAGAAGGTCTTGTACGACTGTCTCACCTTGGCTCCTCGTCTGTCCTGGGATCCATCGTAGCAGAATGGGATTCGTGCCGCCGCCTGGACGGTAACGGTCCGTCCGGAGGCTTCATTTCCGGACCCAGGGCGAAGGAAACAGATCCCCGTCCGCAAGGGTCGCCCGGCCGCAGCCCCTGCACCCAGAACACCCGTCCGTGCGCGTCGGCGAGAAGCGCCAGCCCGGCGCGCTCCTCGCGTGGGATGTGCGCGCCGATCCAGAGATCGGCCACCTTCTTGGACCGCCCCCCAGCGGGCCGGAAACGATCGCCCGGGCGCTGCCCGCGCAGCGTCCATGGAAACGGCGCCTGCGTCACGTCGACGTCTACTCCTCTACCCGGCGTCGCGGCGACTTCCAGCGCGCGGGGACCCCAGACGTAACGTCCGGGCGCTGGGATCGCCACCTCGGCCAGCGGACGCAACGGGGCGCGGGAGCGCTCGAACTTCACCACCGCGCGGCCGCCGGGGAGGTCGAGGGCGCCCTCGCCCCGCTCGAGCAGGCGCAGCAGCGTCTCCAGGTGCTTGCGTTCGGGCCGGACGCCCTGGTCGGTAGCCTCGAGGAGCAGCGCGCGGCGCCGCAGCACCGGGTGCAGGTGCGCGCCCGCGGCCGCAAGCGCGTTCAGCAGCGCGTCCTCTTCCGCGAAAGTCGCCGCCGCGCCGGAGAGCGCCTCCTCCAGGCGCGGGTTCAGCTCGAGCAGCGAAGGCCAGAGGGCGCGCAGCCTCGCGCGGGCACGCGCCAGGTCCGTATTGTGCGGGTCATCCACCCAAAGCAGCCCGCGGGCGACGCAGTACGCCTCGGTCGCCGCGCGCGGCACATCCAGGAGCGGACGAGCCAGTTCGACGCCGGCGATCAGCGTGCGGCGGCGGCGGACACCCGCAAGGGCGCCAGGTCCCGCGCCGCGGATCAGGCGCAGGAGAAGCGTCTCGGCCTGGTCGCGGCGCGTGTGCGCGGTCGCGACCACAGGCGTGCCGGCCAGACGCGCAATCTCTCCCAGGGCCGCGTAGCGCGCCTGTCGCGCCGCTGCCTCGAGCCCCGCGCCCTGGACTTGCAGATCTTCGATCCTTCGCAAGAAGAATGGAGCACCCAGCGAGCGGGCGAGCTCCCGGACCCGCTCTGCCTCCAGCGCCGACGCCGGGCGCAACCCGTGATCGACATGCCCGATGGCGCAACGGACACCCACCCGCGCGGCGGACGCGGCCAGCGCGACCGAATCGGCGCCTCCCGAGCAGGCCACCAGCACCGGAACGTCACGCGGCAAGCCGGTGTGAACGGCGGGTTCGACGCTGTCCGCCAGATTTCCCACTCCCCGAGTCTAGCGCCACGCAACCCCGAATTCCGGTGCGCACTTGCGCGTAGACTGTTGAGAACCCAATTTTCCTGCGGTCAAAAGGGGGACATCGGCTCAGCAGCGGGAACATCCAGCGCGGACTACGGGTTCTGGACGATGACGCGGTGTGACCCGCGACAGCATTTAGCAGTGAGCCTGGGGGTCCCCCCCTCCCCCTCCAGGCTCATGGGCTGGCCCAGCAAACGCTGAGGCCAGCCTTTTTTTGTGGGCCTGACCGACGTCCAGTGAGGCGATTCGCTACACCCGTCCGGATTCAGGACAGCTCGCAGACGCAGTTCAAGAACGTGGTCCGCTTCCGCAAGAGGATCGCGACGCAGCAGCGAAGATACGCGGCGGGACCGAACTCCCGCACGATCACAGCGCCGTGCCGGAGGACTTCCCTGGTGGTGATGACGCCGCTGATCGCCATTTCCGCTCCCCGAACTGCGGTTCTGGGAGCGCTTCTTGCGATCTCCGTGCCACCGATCGGGCGCCTGCTTCCCTGCCGTTCAGGGCGCTTCTGAGCCCTCCCCAGGGTGGTCGCAGATAAACCGTCATGACGGATGGTTGCTTACTTGACCCGGTTGTCGTCCAAGTCTAGACACAGGAGACGGTTGTGAGCGCCCCGCCGATCGGCGGGCGCCCCTCCGCGGAGGATTTGATGGCAGGTACCGACAAGAGGAAGCAGAGCCTCTACTTCCCCGAGGACATGCTCCGGGAGATCCAGGAAGAGGCAAACCGGCAGGACCGGTCGCTGTCCTGGATCGTGCAACAAGCCTGGAAGATTGCCCGAAACGAGATCATGCGCTTCCCATCGGTGAATGACGTCATCGGCGGTGAGCGGCCGTCCGAGGGGCGCGAATAGATGTCGGCCAACGACGCGCGCAAACAGAGCCTGTACTTCCCCGAGGACATGCTCAACGAGATCCAGTCCCAGGCGCAGCGGCTCGACCGCTCCCTGTCGTGGGTGGTCCAACAGGCCTGGAAAATCGCCAAGGCGGAGTTGCGGAAGGTCCCGTCGCCGAACGACATGCTCGACGACGACCCCGCCGCGCAGCGCGGATAGCGCGCTCCGCCATCCATCTCTGGCTCGGAGCGCGCCGCGCTCCGGGCCCTTTTTCTGCTGGTCAGACGCGGGTCGGTTCCCGCGACGCCACCTTCCAGCGTTCGGACGGGGCCGCCACCGCCGACAGTGCCAGGGCATCGGGGCTTCTGCGCACCTCGGCAGGCGGAGCTAATGCGTGAGGGTCACCGCCACCTGCTGGGTCTGCAAGAGGGATCTGGTGAGGTCGGGCGTCGAGAGCAGCGCACCGGCGTCGAGCATAGCCGGCTGCAGCTCGTTGGGAATGCGCCAGACCTGCTTGGCCATCGACGTGATCACGACGGCATAACGCCCCGCTTCCAGCGGGACCGCGACCGGGGGAACGCTCGGGTCCAGCAGGCTCACCTTGGCCGACCCGTTCGCGAGCGCTACAACGGATGTGGTGACCTGGTGCATGCTGCCGGGAATGCAGGTCCCGGCAGAGAACTGGCCGGCATCGAGCGACGCGAAGATGACGGTCGCCTTTCCCAGCCCGTCGATCCGGGGAACGAGACCGGCGGCGTCCCCGACCTTGACCAGCTCGATCTTGAGCGAGTCGCCGACGGGTTTGCCAGTGCCATCGCAAGCCAGCGCGAAACCGCCCTCGGAATCCGGACGCCACGCCGCCACGCCGCTGCCGAGGATCGCGACCGGTTTGATCCTGAACGAGGCATTGGGTCTGGCGCTGAACTCCAGGTTCACGTCGGCAGTCGCCGGATTGCCGGACGGATCGAGCAGCTCGAAGCTGGGTCGCTGCGGAAGCACCCGGGCCGGGCTCAGGTTCAATGATGCGAACGTCGTATCGACGTGCACCGCGGACGCGTCAGTCATCAGGTTTCCCGCGCCGGGCGCGAGCGCGAACAGCGCCGGCCAGGCGGCGAAGTCGCCGCGCATGTCCACCACCGCCGTCACAACGTACTCGCCGGCAGGCAGGTCCGGCAGGACATAGCTCACGCTGCCGCCCTGGAATTCAGCGCCTGTGTGGAAGGCGACCGAGAACGGACGGCCGAAAGGCGGCAGCGCATTGGCGGCGTACGCGAACACGTACGCCGCCAGAGGGTTGCCGGCCACCGACAGCGTTCCCGCGATCCCGCCGGAGCGCAGAGCGTGTGCAGGTGGGACGACCTGGAAGGCCTGGCTCTGCGATTGCGTTTGCACGGTCCCGGGCCCGCACGCCGACGCCGACGCCGGGCAGACGACCGCTGGATCGAGCGCGGCCGACCCGGAAGCATTCGGGATCTCCCAGACCTGGCCCGCCTGCGAGACGAGGACGATCTTGTAGGGTCCGGGCTGGAGCAAAGGCAGCCGCTGGGGCGGCGCGCCGGCCGTGGAAGCGTCGAACAGAGCCGGCCGGACGATGATGGTGAGCCTGTCGGTCAGCACCGGCGGCGCATTGCCGCCCGGTTGCGGCTGGAGCGCCGGCAAGAACGGTGTCGGGTCCACCGCAGCGGGGATGACCTGTCGCTGAGTGGGGCGCAGGTCTGGGGACCCGTACTGGGTCAAACTGGTCGGGTCCGAAGGGTCGAGCCTGACGAGGAAGACGCGCGGCCACACGTCCGCGAGGCCATCGTGGTCGCCGTCGACCGGGACTCCGCCCGGATCGCGGATCAGCTGCACGGCGAAATGCGGCGCGTCGGTCCGCCCCGGGGGAAACGCGAGCGGCTTCGACCGCAGGTCGAAACGCACCGGAGTCGCTTGGTCCGCAGGCATCTGCGCCGGCGTCGCCGGGTCGATCTCGAACGCGGGCGGGTCCGCAGTCACCCTCGTCCTCAGCGCCACGTCTTTCCCGGTCGCGTTTCCGACGCCGGCGAACACCGCCGGCGGCGAGCCCGCCTCGCCCAGGGCCCCGACCAGGTCGCCGCTGCTGGGGGTCTCCAGCGGGCTGAGCAGAGAGAAGTTTCCGTCCACGTCGGCGAGCGCCTGCACGACGTAGGAACCCTGCGGCAGCCCGTCGATGCGGTACGGCGCAGTGAATCCCTGGGCATCCGCGATCACCGCGCTTGCGGGGATGATCCGGACGCGCACCGGCCGGGCGGCGCCCAGCGGAGGGGGCGGGTTGTAGCGGTCGTCCAGATAGGCCTGCACCACGATGTTTCCGCTCTTGATGGAGGGGTCGCCGCGCCACGTCACCACGCCGCTCATGCTGTTGGCGGGCAACGTGGACTGCGGCGCGACGGTGATCAGCTGGGCTTGCGACGGCGCGAAGTCCGGGGAGGCTGGATCGCCGAGCTGATTCGGCAGCCTCCAGGCCTGGCCGCTCCGCTCGATGACCACCACCTGGTACGTGCCCTGCGGGATCGAGGGAAGCGGCGTCAGGTCGCTGGCCTCCAGGGCCCAAGGCTGGACCAGCACCTCGAGCGTGTCTCGCGCGATCGGCGTCGCTCCCGGCGGGAGGCTCACCAGCGCCGGCAGCACGGGCAGGGAGTTGACGCGGCAGGGAACGATCGCCGCCGCGCCCGGCGCCGTCGGGACCGGATTCCCCTGCCCGTCCACGCCGGAGAGCTGTCGGAGGAACACGCGGGGGAACACCTCGTCGAGCCCGTCGCCGAAGCTGATGCGGCGGTTCCCTTGCAAGTCCCGATCGAGCTCGAGCGCGAAGCGCGCGTTCTCGAACCTGGCGCTGCGCGCCGCGAGCCGCGTAGTCCGCAGCTGCAGCCGCACCGGACGGTCCATGTTCGGGTCCAGCGTCTGCGGCCCGCCCACCAACTCGAAGGACGGGGGATCGTAGGGCATCGTCTGGGCCAGCTCGACGTTGACGCCGCTGACCACCTGCCCAGGCGCGACCTGGACCGCGAGGAGCCGAGGCCGCCCGGGACCGGCCTCGCCGTAGGCGCCGACGGGATCGCCGGCGCGCGGCTGCTGCGCGTAGTCGAAGAAGGGATCGAACTCCCGCGACGCGTCGATGAAGGCGCGAATCTGGTAGCCGCGCCCGGAAGGCACTTGCGTGAAGGTGAACGAAGCGGAGAACGGACCGATGCTGGTCCCTGGCGCGTTCCTGAACAGCGCCGACTCCCGTACGCGCGCGATGGCGGCGGCTCCGGTCCCGTTCCTGTCGCGCAGCGGCAGCGCGCTGCCGTCGAACAGCAGGACGATGGCGTCGCCGCGCGCCGTCCCGCTGTACACCAGGCTTCCCTGGATCACGCCGGGCGCGGGACAGAGGTCGCCGCCGCAAGCGTACTGATCGAGGCCCGGCCCGATGGGAGGCTTCTCGCAGGCCAGTGCACAGAGGCAGGCCGCGGAGAGGCATTCCGGAACGCACCGTCTCATGGTTCAGAACGAGCCGGAGGCAGTGAAGAGGACGCGGCGGCCGATCTGGTTCCCGAACGGGTGCTCACGGTGCTCGTCGGCGAGCAGGTTGTAGAAGGCGACGGCGGTCTCGAACCGGTTCCTGATCCACCAGTAGCTGACCCGGCCGTTGAGCATCGTGTACGCAGGCACGCCGTAGGCGGTGTAGAGCACGCCGCCCGGACTGCTGACGTCGAAGGACTTCTCCACCCAGGTGACCGCAGAGACGTAGTGGACGTCGATGCCCAGATCGAAGTTCGCTTTCGTCCGCCACTGCGCGCTGGCATAGACCTTGTGCTGCGCCGTGTTGGCGAGCGTGGCGGAAACCGGACCGGGCGCGGTCTTGTCGCGGGTGCAGCCGCCGCCCGAGGTCACCCGGCAGGCGAACATCCTCTCGAACGAGTAATTCGCGCGCAGATCCACGCCGTCCGCGGGAGACCACTTCGCGCTGAGCTCGGTCCCCATGCCGAAGTAGCTGCCCGGCTCGTTCTCGAATCCGGTGTAGCCGATCACGTACTGGCCGGTCGCTGGGTCCACCGCCTCGGCGGGGGTCGCGGGTGGACGCAGGGCTCCATCGGTGATCAGGTTCTGCACGCGCTCCGCGTAGACGACGAGGTCGGGCTGGAAGCTTCCGATGCGGGCGCGGTATCCGACCTCGGCCTCGATGATCTGCTCGGGCCGCAGCGTCCTGCTCCCCTGGAAGCGCACCCCGAGCGCGGGCTGGGTGGGAAGGGGCGCGTACAGGTCGGTGTAGCTCTCGAGGAAGGTCGGGGCGCGGAACGCGGTCCCGCCCGTGAGGCGGAACACGTGGTCCGGCCTGGGCTCGAAGAGGAGCGTGCCGCTGGCCGAGTGCACCAACCCGCCCGGAGTGATGCTCTCGGCGGCCAGGAGCGGGTGCCGATCGACGCGGTAGGCGAGGACCAGAGAGAGCTGGCGGGTCATGTCCCACTGGTCCTGCACGAAGGCGTTGAAATGGTTCTCCTGGTAGGGGTCGTTGCCCGGCCGCGCGGCCAGGTAGCTCCACTGGACGCTCTTGAAGCGGTACCCGCCCCCGAAGTTCAGGTGGTGCGTGCCCCAGGCCTTGAAGTCGGCGCCGGTCTGGGCGGAGACGTCGACCACGTCGCTCCGGACGCTGCTCTTGAGCGTCGCGATCCCTGCCGGCCAGTACTCCGGGCCGGTGGTGAGCCGCAGCGCGTTCCAGAACGCCTTCACGCGGGTGGGGCCATCGATCACCTCGAAACGGGCGAAGCCCGCCTGGCCGGTGTTGCCGAAGGTGCGCAGGGCGCCGAGCGGAACCGCCTGCATCGCGACCTCGTCGAATCCGCCGCCCGCCAGCAGCTGGGTCCGCCCCAGGTCGTAGGTGGCCGCCACGTCGGCGCGCTGGACCTCGCGGCTGCGGTTTGGCTGAGGGAATTGCGCCGTCAGGTCCGGCCGGTCATCCGCGAAGTCGCGCGTCCACCGATCGGCCCGGTCATAGGTCAGCGTGGTGCGATATGAGAGCTTGCCGGTCTTGCCTCCCATGGTGACGCCGCCCTGGAAGGTGTTGTGGTTGCCCGCCTGCGCGTAGGCCCGTACGCCCGCGGCCTCCTCGCCCGTCCTGGTGATGATGTTCACCACGCCCGCGAAGGCATTGGCGCCATAGAGCGCGGAGCCGGGACCGCGGACGACCTCGATGCGTGCGATGTCGGGCACGGCCACGTCGACCAGCGGCCAGAAGGTCCCGCCGAGGAAGTCCTGGTACACGGATCGGCCGTCGACCAGGACCAGCACCTTGTTGGCGACGCGGCGGTTGAAGCCGCGGATGGAGACGTTGCTGTCGCTCGGGTTCATCTCCGCCATGTCGATCCCAGGCACTCGCCGCAGGATCTCGGGGATGGTCGCCGCGCCGCTCATCCGGATCTCGTCCTCGCCGATGATGGTGAGCGAGGCCGGCGCCCGCGTCTCCGAGCTGGAGCGCGCCGAGGCAGTCACCACCTGCTCCTCGAAGATGTCGTCGGCGTCGGCGTCGTGCGCGGAGGAGAGCTCGGCGGCGATCTCGCGTGCGGTGGCCCGGGACCTGGCGGAGATGGTCTCCGCCTCGAACATGTCGTCCTCCGGGTGGGCTGCCTTCTGCGGCTCGGATTTCTTCCCCGCCAATGCCGGCTTCGACCCGGCTCCCGCATTCGGCATCAAGGCCTGCTGCTGGTTGACCAGCGCCTGGAGCTGCGCGATCAGCTTCTGCACGTCCGCGTTCTGCAGCTGCGGCTGCGGCGAAGCGGGCGCGGAAGCTCCCGGCCCGACCGCCGCCTGGAGGCGCTGCATGACGCTGAGCACCTGATCCTTGTCGATCGGGTCCGTCGCGACGTACTGGCGGAAGTAGTTCAGAGCCTCGGGGATGTTGCCGAGGTCCACGTACGCCTTGGCGATGTCGTAGAGCACGTCCGGATGCGGCTTGATCGCGTAGGCCTGCTTGAGCTCCGCGATGCCCCGCTCGACCTGCCCCGCCGCGATCAGCGACATGCCCTCGCGGAAGTGGCGCTTCGCGTCCGCCCGGGAATCCGCCAGCGCGGCGGGGGCGACCAGCGCCGCGAGCAGGAGCAGCGCGCAAATCCGCCGTCGCGCGGCGGCCAATCGGGTCGCGCTGTTCGAGTTGTGCATGTGGTTGCTCATCCGTGGCTAGTACGGGTCGTCCTTGTATCCGACCGATCGTTTGGTTGGCTTCGACTCGTAGGGGTCTGTCCGCGCGCTCTTCAGCGTCACGCTCAGCGACATGCGCTCGCCCTCCACGGCCTTGTTCAAGGAAGCGGGGCGGTAGCCGTCGTGGCGCAGCGTCAGCTGCAGGGGCTTCTTGGTGGGAACCCGCAGGTCGAACGGCGTGGTCCCCAGGAACTGGTCTTCGGCGTCACGCACCTCGGCGCCCGCGGGCGTGCTGGTCACCGTCACCAGCGTGGTGCCGGCGAAAGCGGCGGGATAGGCGACCGCCGGCGCCGTGGTCTCGGCCGGCGCCGGCGCAGGCGGGGGTGGCGCGACCGGAACCGCGGCCGCCGGGGCGACCGGAGCCGCGGCTGCCGGGACGACCGGCACAGCGGCTGTCGGGGGCGCAGCGGGCGCGAGCGGCGCGACCGGAACCGCAGCGGCCAGGGGCGGAGTGGGTGGGGCCGGTGGCGCCGGTGCCCACAGCACGTACGCGGCAGTGCCGATTCCGGCCATGACGATGAGCGCCGGAGGGAGCGCGATCCGCAACTGCGGCCGGTCCTTCAGCGCCGCCGCGATCGCGGCGGCGATCTGCGCGATGCCGGACCTGACGCGCGCGACCTCGGACGAGAGACGCGCCAGAGCGGCCTCGACGCGGGCGAGGATGCGCGGCACCAGGCGGCCGATGACCGGCAGTCGAGAAAGGGCGGCAAGCTTCCGCTGCAGGGACCTGGCCGGAACGGCACGCCCGAGCAGATCCAGCTCGTCGTCCAGCATCGCCTCCGGCGGAGGAGGCGGGGGTTTCGTCGCATGCGGCGTCCCGCGCGCAGGCGTGGAGCGCAGGGCGCTCATCGGCTGGCTCGGCGTGCGCAGGCCAGGCTGCGGCGTGGGCGGCGTCTGGGCGATCATTCCCGGGGTGACGGGTTTCGCCTGTGGCTGCGGTCCGATCTGAGGCGGCATCGAGTGGGGCGCCGAGATTCCGGTGAGGTGCGCCCGCACCGCCTTGAGGTGCACGAGCAGCTCGTCCATGGACTGGTACCGCTGCTCGCGGCCCTTCGCCATGCAGCGCAGGACGATCCGCTGCAGCTCGGGCGCGATCTGAAGATCGGGGCGCAGCTGCCGGGGTGGCACGGGCGCGTCGTGCAGGTGCTTGAGGATGATGTCGACGGGCGCCGGAGCGGTGAACGGCACCCGGCCGGTGAGCATGTGGTACAGCAGCACGCCCAGCGAATAGATGTCGCAGCGCTGGTCCGGGCTCTGGTTCCGCGCCTGCTCGGGAGCTATGTAGTGAGGCGACCCCATGAACGTCCCGGCGTTGGTAATGTCCGTCTCGGGGTTGTCGCTCGAGAAGAACTTCACCAGGCCGAAGTCAAGCACCTTGACGAAGTCGTGATCGTCCTGCTGCCGGAGCAACATGACGTTGGCCGGCTTGAGGTCGCGGTGGATGATCCCGAGCGCGTGCGCCTCGCGCAGCGAACGGCAGATCTGCTGCGCGATGTGGATCACGCGATCCTGCGCCAACGGTCCGTCCGCTTGCATCGCCTGGGAGAGCGTGCGGCCGTCGAGGTACTCCATGGCGATGAAGAAGATCCCGTCGTCGGTGCGGCCGTAGTCGTACAGCGTGATGGTGTTCGGGTGCGTCAGCTTGGCGGTGACGCTCGCTTCCAGGAAGAAGCGCTTGTAGAAGTTCGGGTCGCGATCGTGGCCGGCGCCCAAGACCTTGAGGGCCACCACCCGGTCCAACGGCGCCTGCAATGCCTTGTAAACGCGGCCCATCCCGCCATGACCGATGGCCTCGACGATCTTGTATCGATCGTTCAGCACCCGCCCGAGCAGGGGATCCGCTTCTGCCGCGGCGGAGGGGGGGTCGGGGGCCGGCTGAGCACCAGGCATGGAGCTGGACTCCTGTCGCGCGCGGAGCCCCCCGGCGCCGTTCGCAAATTGAAACGCTAACGCCATCTTCCAGCCTGGGTCAAACAATCGACAACCTATGCGGATGTGGGGAAATTCAGGCTTTGCAAATGTCCGTGATAACCCATTGCCATGTCGATACGTAAGAAGGCGGAGGAGCTGGAGCGCCGCCGCGCGGAGGCGAAGAAGATGGGCGGCGAGGCGCGGCTCACGCGGCAGAAAGAGCGCGGGAAGCTGGACGCGCGGGCGCGGCTGGACCTTCTGCTGGACGCCAAGACATTCCGTGAGATCGGTCTGCTCGCGACACACCTCGGCAAGCTGGAATCGCCCACTCCGGCCGACGGCGTGGTCTGCGGAACCGGGCTGATCGAAGGCCGCCCGGTCTGCGTGGCGTCGTACGACTTCACCGTACAGGGCGGGAGCATCGGCCCGGTCGGCGAGCGGAAGGTGGCGCGCTTGCGCGAGCTGGCGCTGCGCGAGCGGGTTCCGATGATCTGGCTGGTCGATTCCGCGGGAGCGCGGCTGTCGGCCGACCCGGAGGAGGCAGCCTGGATCGCCTCGTTCGCCGACACCGGCTATCTGTTTCGCGAACAGGTGGTGATGAGCGGGGTGGTCCCCCTGGTCGCGGCGATGGTCGGTCCCGGGGCGGCAGGCACGGCGTACATTCCCGGCCTCGCGGACTTCGTGCCGATGGTGCGCGGGACCTCGTCGATCGCGATCGGCGGCCCCTATCTGGTCAAGAGCATGATCGGCGAGGACGTCAGCGAGGAGGCGCTGGGTGGATCCAAGGTGCACACCGAGGTGAGCGGCGTCGCCGATCTGGAGACGGCGAGCGACGCGGAGTGCCTGGCGGCGGTGCGCGAATACCTCTCCTACTTTCCCTCGCGGTGCGGGGAGAAGCCGCCGCGGCGCACCTCGTCGGACCCCGCGGACCGCCGCGACGAGGCCTTGCTCGACGTCGTCCCGGAGAATCCCCGGCAAGCGTACGACGTGCACAAGGTGATCGGGGCGATCGTGGACGGCGGCCGCTTCTTCGAGATCAAGCCGCGCTGGGCGCGGAACATCGTCACCGGGCTCGCTCGGATCGACGGTTGGCCGGTGGGCGTGGTCGCCAACAACCCGATGCAGGTCGGCGGAGTGCTCGAGGTGAACGCCGCGGACAAGGCGGCGCGGTTCGTCAACCTCTGCGACGCCTTCGAGATCCCGCTGGTGTTCCTGCAGGACGTCCCGGGCTTCATGGTGGGCTCGAAGGTCGAGCAGCAGGGGATCATCCGGCACGGCGCGAAGATGCTCTACGCGGTCGCCTCGGCGACGGTGCCGAAGCTGACGGTCGTGCTGCGCAAGGCGTACGGGGCCGGCTACTACGTGATGAACGGGCGGGCCTACGAGCCGGATCTCCTGGTGGCCTGGCCCGGCGCGGAGATCAGCGTGATGGGCGCGGAGGGAATGGTCGCCATCGCCGCCCACAAGCAGTCGGAGGAGGTGAAGAAGCAGCTCGCGGAGGGCATCCGGCCGCACATCGACATCTTCCGCACGGCGGCGCTCGCGTACCTGGACGACGTGATCGACCCGCGCGAGACCCGGCCCCTGCTCGCCCACTGCCTCAGGCTCTGCGAGGGAAAGAAGGTGGAGCGGCCCTGGCGCAAGCGCGAGATCGCGCCCGTCTAGTCGCAATGCCGCTCAGTTAAGCGATTGACGTGGTCGTCGTCGTTGACGTTGTCGTGT
>Ga0209526_10001176_pt1 | contig 17361 bp, 18 predicted proteins | sample JacPinW_OM2H0_M1_FD_188566 | JGI IMG/M metagenome (GOLD analysis project Ga0209526, IMG submission 188566) | Forest soil microbial communities from Algoma, Ontario, Canada - Jack Pine, Ontario site 1_JW_OM2H0_M1 (SPAdes) (version 2) | ecosystem: Environmental > Terrestrial > Soil > Boreal... | reverse complement strand
TCGTCGGGGTCGCGCCAGCCGTCACTCACCGTCGAATGCATGTGGAGGTCGGCCAGCACGGGCTAAGTTTACCGGGCAACTGCCGGCCCGAAATTTGAAACCGCGACGGATTTTTCGGGATTCCCCGTTGCGTACGAATAAGAGCCATCGGCAATGTGTTTTCTTCAGGGGTGTAGCAATGCTTGGAGAGCTTGAGCTGATTCGGTTGATCGAAGAGAACGAGTACCCCGCGCGCCTGGTCTCGGCCGGCGTCGTCTGGGTCGAGTTGGAGATCATGGACCCCAAAACCAACGGCGTTCGCCGGGAGCGCCTCTCGAAATCAGCGTTCGCTGACCTGATCCTCGATTGGCGGGATCGCAACAAGCGCAACCTCCGGGAGCTCGGTCCCGCCCTCCGCAAGATAGGCATAGCCGCCTAGGCAGACTCTCCAGTCCAATCCGCGCCGGGCGACGGGGCTTGCTTAGTTCCGGCGGCCGAAGATGCGGAGCAGGATCAGGAAGAGGTTGATGAAGTCGAGGTAGAGGCTGAGGGCCAGCAGGAGGGAGTTGTTGTCACCCGCACGCTGCGCCTTGACCCGCCAGAAGTCGAAGAACGTCAGGCCGACGAAGACCACACCCAGGAAGAGGCTGATCGCCAGCTGGCTGATGCCCAGGTGGAAGATGAGCGTGGCAACACTGACGACAATGCCGACCAGGAGCGCTCCCAGCAACCAGCGGCCCCATGCCTCGAGGTTGATGCTCGTCAGGTAGACGACGGCCGCCGCCACCATGAAGATTCCGACCGTCCCCAGCAACGCCTGACCGACGGCGTCGGGGTTGATGTTGAGGTAGAGGTAGATCACCGGGGCAATGAAGAGGCCTTCGACGACCGAGAAGACGGCGAGCAAGCCGGCCGCCAGCGTGTGGTTGCTGCGGGCGGCGGCCTGGATGCCGAAAATCAGCCCGATGGCGATCAGGAAATAGAGAATCCACGGAACGTTGGTTGGCACAATCCCGGCGCCATAGAGATAGACGCCGCCAACGGTGAGCGCGAGCGAGAGGGCGAGCCAGCCCATCGTTCGGCTGAGCAAAGAGCGCTCGACCTGAGTCTGGCTCTGCAGCATTTCGTGCGGGAGCATCGCCTGGAACGTACCACAGGATCGCGCGGGCTACACTATCGCTTCTTCTTATACTGAGACTGCCAATGCGGACCTGGAACCGGCAGCTGTCGACGCTGGCGTGCGGGCTGGCGCTCGTCCTGGCCGGGTGCGGCGCGAGCGCCGGACCGGCAGCCACCCCCACCCCCACCCCGAGCCGGCCGGGACCCGCGATGGTCCAGATCGAGAATTCGATCCTGGCCCGCCCGCTCGCCGGGTTGCAGCAGGCCAACATCGTCTACGAGTACCTGGCGGAAGGCGGCATCACGCGCATGACCGCGATCTACTTCACGCCCTCGGGGAGCCAGCGCATCGAACCCGTCCGCAGCGCCCGGCCGGTGACGATCCGGCTCTGGCATGCCTATCAGGGCGTGATCTTCTTCTCCGGGGCCAACACCAAGGTGCTGCAAGCGATCGACGCGCAGCACATTCCGGCTTTGACCGAAGGCAGCGACGGCGGCGCGTACTTTTCGCGCGACCCCGCCCGCCGGGCGCCGCACAACCTCTATACGGATGGTGACCGGCTGGCCCAGGGGCAGCGGAAGTATGCGCCCAAGGTCACCTACCAGCTCCCCACCCCCGGCGAACCCGCCGCGAGCCCGGCGCCCCCGGTCGCCAACCGCGTCGTCTTCGACCAGACGACCACCCACCGCGTGACCTACACCTATTCGGCAGGCGACGGCGCCTACAGCTACGGCACGGAGACCGGCCCGCTGGTGGACAAGGACACCGGGCAACCGATCAAGCCCGTGAATGTCATCCTGGTTCAGGTCGCGCACCATGACGCCGGCTTCACCGACGTTCTCGGCGCGCCCGCGGTCGACTTCGACCTGCAGGCAACCGGTCCGGCCGACGTCTTCACCAAGGGCCATCAGTACAAGGCCACCTGGGACCTGTCGAACCCCGAGCTGCCGCTAAAAATTGTCGGCGCGGACGGCAAGGTGCTGCACCTGCCCGCCGGGCTGACCTGGATCCACCTGGTGGACCCGGGAACGCCGGTCACCGCGACCTGACCCCCACCCTGCCCTCCCCGCGAGCGGGGAGGGTGAAGACGCCTGCGGTACACTCGGCGCAACAGGCGCTCGAAGGCCGGCCACCGCGAGGGGCCGGCCGATTGTTTTCCTGGGTTTCCTTTAATGTAGGTACGTGGTCATCACCACTCGTTTCGACCTTGGTGCGCCGGTCGATGCGGCGTGGGCCTACCTCCTCGATGTGCCGAAGATCGCGCACTGTGTACCGGGTGCTTCCTTGACCGACGTCGTCGACGACAAGACGTACGCGGGCAAGGTCGAGGTGAAGCTGGGTCCGATCGGCGTTTCGTACAAGGGACAGATCACGATCGAGAGCACGGATCCGACGACGCACACGGTGCGAGTCAAGGCCGAGGGGGCGGAGACGCGTGGCCGCGGCGGCGCGTCGGCGGTCATGACCGCGCAGCTCGAGGCCAAAGGTGAGGGGACGACCGTGGTCATGACCACCGACCTCTCGGTGAGCGGCGTCGTGGCCCAGTTCGGACGCACCGGCATCATCCAGGAGGTGGCGCAACGCATGGCCAACCGGTTCGCCAGTTGCGTGGACCAGGAGCTGAAGACCGCGACCCCCGCCGGCTGATCGCCGGAATCCTCCTCGCGGCCGGCCTGTCCAGCCGGTTCGGCCGTCAGAAGCTGCTGGAGCCGTGGCGAGGCGAGCCGCTGATTCGGTCGGCCGCGCGACGGTTGCTCGACGCCGGGCTGACCCCGGTGCTAATCGTGGTGTCGGAAGAGGTGCGCTTCGACGCCGTGCTCGCCGGCCTGTCCGTCCGCGTCTTCAGGAATCCAGCACCCGAGCAGGGGATCAGCACGTCGATCGGCATCGGGTTGCGGGCGGTACCGGCCGAAAGCGCGGCAGCCATGATCGCGGTCGCCGACCAACCGTACTTGACCGCGGAGGCGCTCGCCGAACTGATCCGTGCCTTTGAGCCGGGACGGATCGTGGTGCCGCGGTACGGCGAACATCGTGGCAACCCACCAGTTTTCGATCGCCGCTTCTTTGCGGAACTACTCGCACTCGAGGGCGATCATGGCGGCCAGGCGGTCGTCAGCGCGCACCCGGAGGCCGTCGTGGAGATCAGCCTGGCCGTAGGGATGGGAGCGGACGTCGACCGGCCCGAGGATTGGCCGGGCTATTAGGCGGTGGCGAACCGGAGGTGCGTGCAGGCTGTGGCCAGCACCCAGAGCATCCCGCCGAGCAGCACGGCATCCAGCCGCCAACCGTACAGGCTGCCCGTCGCCACCAGGTTGTCCAGAAGCGAATGAAGGCTGCTCATCTTCGGTTCCTTAGTGGTTTCCAGCATGAAGCCGGCACATGAGGGAAAGCTCTAAGCCGGATGAGAGGAGGCTGAGAAGCTGAACGGGGCCCTTGCCGCGCGGCCCGCGGAGGAACGCGACGCCCCTGCCATTCGGGCCTGCCGGCCTACGCGAGCCGCGCTTTAGTGCGATGCGAGCGTTTGAGGCGTTCATGATCGGGGCGCCGCGCACCGCCGACGATGGCCGCGCTGCTCGCCGCCCGTGCCCACCGCTATCCGGCCGTGGTCGTCGAGCGGGGCGGCGTCGTCGTCGCGTTCGCCTGGACTAGCGAGTACCGGCCGCGCGCCGCGTACGCGGGTGTTGCCGAAGTGTCTATCTACGTCGCACGGGGCGCACGCGGGCAGGGCCTGGGCCGGATGGCCCTCTCGCGCCTGATTACGGAAGCCGAAGGCCGTGGGTTCTGGAAGCTGGTCTCTCGGATCTTCCCTGAAAACATGCCGAGCCGTCGTCTGTGTGTGGCACTGGGCTTCCGCGAGGTGGGCGTCTATCGACGTCATGGGCAACTCGATGGGAAATGGATGGACTGCGTGATCGTCGAGCGGCTGCTTGGCAGTGCCGCCGGGGATTAGCCCGCCGAGCGGGCCTCGGGGCGGCTTTCGATGCCGGAGTCTTCGACCAGTTGCAGGAATCGCTCGACGAGGGCGGCATCCCACTGCTTGCCGGCACCCTGGCGGAGCGTTTGGATCGCTTCCTCCCTGGAGCGGCGGCGTCGATACGGACGGTCGCTCGTCATCGCGACAAATGCGTCCGCGATCGCGATGATCCGGGCGAACAACGGAATCGCATCGCCGCCGAGGCCATCAGGATAGCCCGCGCCGTCGATCCGCTCATGGTGGTGGCGGACCGCAGGCAGTAATTGCTCGGCGCGCGGCAGCGCTCCGAGGATCTCCTCCCCGACCAGCGGGTGGCGCTTGACCTGACCGAACTCTCCAGGGTCGAGCCGGCCCTGTTTGGCCAGCACACCCACCGGGACGCTCAGCGTGCCGACGTCGTGCAGCAACGCGGCCTTGTAAAGGTAAGTAAGGTTCTCCTCCGACAGACCGATCGCGGTCCCCAGCTGCATGGCCCAGTGCGCGACCTTCTCCGATAACCCGGCGCTACTCTGATCGCGATCCTCGACCGCACGCGCGAGCGTGACGACGATGCCCTCCAGCTCGTTGAGCTGACTCTTCAGCCGCGTGATCTGGAGCTGCGATCGCACCAGCGTCAGCAGCATCGTCCCATCCATGGACTTGATGGCGACGTCGTCCGCCCCAGCCTCCGTCGCCCGCTCGCGGAGCAGGTCGTCGGCCGCCGCGGTGAGGATCACGACTGGAATATCACGAGTTGCGGGCGCCTGCTTGATCGCCCGGCAGACCTCGAAGCCGTCCATGTCGGACAGGGCGGCCTCGCAGAGCACTAGGTCGATTGGCTGCGCCGACAGCTGGCGAAACGCCGCCGCACCATCGTGCGCGACGATGACCCGATGCCCGCCCGCCTCGAGGTGCGCCTGCAGGTCGCGCTGGGTGGCGACGTCGTCGTCGGCTACCAGCACGGTGGCCGTCGCGTCGCTCCCCCGCGCGCTGCGGGAGGCGGTCATTTGCGGAGCAGCGCCGATAGCCTGGTGAAATCGCGCTCCGCCGCCATTCGCATGAAGGAAAAGGCCCGGTCATCCTGGTCGCGCCGGCGCAGGACGTCGGCGTACATCATGCAGATCTCTGCCAGCTTCCCCAATGCCTTCCGCTCGTGGAGCAGCCGGAGCGCGAACGCGAATTGCCGGTTGGCAACGGTACGGTGTCCCTGCCGGTCGAGCGCCTGGCCCTCGAGGGCGGCGGCCAGCGCCTGGTGCAGGTGATCGCCGGAGCGTTCCGATGCCTGCTGCGCTTCTCGGGCGTGCGCGATCGCATCCGGCACCTTGTTTTCATCGAGGTCGTAGCGTGCCAGCTCCACGGCCGCGACCCCCACCACGAAGTCATCGCGTAATTCGCGTCCTCGCTCCAGGCAGCGTTGCTGGAACTGGCGCGCCAGTATCAGCCGGCCGGCGCTGTAATGTACGTCCCCAATGTTGTTGAGGACCCGGTTCGCCTCGCGCTCCTGCTTGATGCGGGCGTGCATTTCGAGCGCCCGATTGCAGTGTTCGATCGCCTGGCTGAGGTGGCCCTTCGCTCGCGCGGTCACGCCGAGCGCCATGTGGGCGTTCGCGATCCGAAAGAGACTCTCGGCGTCGGTCGCCGCATCGAGGGCGTTCTCGAGATACACGTGGGCCTGGTCGATCTGGCCCAGGCTCCAACAGGCGCGGCCGAGGTTGGTGAGGACCCGCGCGCGCAACGCCGGATCAGCCTGCTTGGACCGGTCGAGCCAGCCGACGGCGCGCAGATCCGCTTCGACGGCACTGATGAATTGTTCCTGCTGGGCGAGCACCGTTCCAATCTCGACGTAGATCGCGGCATTGAGCTCGGGATCGTCGGGGGGCGCGGTCGCGGCCGCGGTCTGGTGTGCGACCAGCGACTCGGGTAAGCGCCCCAGCGCATCGAGGGCCGCGCCTTTGATGCGCTGCAAATCAGCCCGCTCATTGGCGGTGGTCGCTCGGGGTTCTGCCTCCCGGATCAGTGCCAGCGCCCGAGCCGGCTCTTTGGCTTTCACCGCCAGCTCGGCGCTCTTGCGCAGGTAGGTGAATTCCATCAGCGACTGATCGCCGGTGAAGTGGCCGAGGGGAAGGCCCAGTCGTTCCGCCATCAAGCGGAGCTTGGCGAGCGATGGGGTCGCGCGGTTGCGCTCTACCTGGCTGATGAAACCTTTGGTCGCCAGACCTCTGGCCAGCTCTTCCTGGGTCAGCCCACGGGCCAGGCGCGCCTCCCGCAGGCGGTCACCGACAGAGTTCATCAAACGCTTTTGAGTATAGCGCCACTAAACACGCGCAGGGAAAGTATATTGACACCAATTTGCACCGGGTGTTAAATACCGGCTGAGTCGGTCGGGGCACCCGGCATACCCAAGGAGGGTGCCATGTACCGACTGTTCGTTCTCGTCGTCGCCGTCGCCGCCGCCGTCCTCGCCGTTGCGGACTCGATGCCGGTAGGTCACTAAGAGCGGTCCCGGGGGGCTCGGACAGGCGCTTGCACGTGGCAAGCGCCTTTTTTACCTGCGGTGAACCGGCCGGAGCAGGCTTACGGTGAGGCGCTCGGCGAGGCCTTCGGGGATGCGCTGGCCGAGGGGCTGGCCGGCTGCAGGCTCGCCAGCTGCTGCAGGATCTGGCCAACGGTCTGAATCTCCTGCGCATAGCCGGTGAAGTCGCCGTTCTTCAGGTCTTTCTGCGCCGTGTCGTAGTGCGCCTTGGCCGAGGCGATCAACTGGGCGACCGTGCCGCTGGGCGCCGTAGTGGGACCACCTGGCGTCGTCGGCGTCGCCTGGCCGAGGAGCGACGCTAGCGCCTTGTCCAGCGTGTCTTCCATGACCACGTTCTGGCCGGTGGCGGCGATCACCTTCTTGAGCTGCGGCTTCTGCACGTTCGTCGACTCGAGGTAGACCGGCTCGATGTACAGCAGGGAATTCTCGATCGGGATCACGAGCAGGTTCCCGCGGATCACACTCGACCCCTGGCCCGTTGCGTTGAGCAAGGCGAACTGCGACTTGATCACCGGTGCCTGGTCGATGTTCGCCTCGATCTGCTGCGGTCCGGTGACCAGGCTGTCCTTCGGGAAGCGGAAGTCGAAGAGCGTTCCGTAATCGGGCTGGTCCGAGCGCGCAGCCAGATAGGCGATCATGTTCGTCTTCCCGTTAGGCGTATAGGGGAGGATGGTCACGAATTCTTCCTTGGGCTCACCCGGGAGCCGCATGATGACGTAGAAGGGCCGGATGGCCACCTGCGTGCCGGATTGCTGCTGGGTCTCTTTCGCGACATTCCACAGGTCCTCGCGGGTATAGAAGACGGTGGGGTCGGTCATGTGGAAGTAGGTGAATCGCTCCGCCTGCAGGTTGAACAAGTCGCGCGGGTAGCGGATGTGGGCCTGGAGCGCAGCCGGCATCTGGCTGAAGGGCTTGAACAGCCCTGGGAACATGGCGCTGTAGGTGTTCGCCAGCGCATCGCTGTTGTCGATCTGGTAATAGGTGGTGGTGCCGGTGTAGGCGTCGATCACGACCTTGACCGAGTTGCGCGCATAGTTGACGCCCGCGAACGGACCATTGCTATCGGGCGCCATATCACTGTAGGGATAGTGGTCGGTAACCGTATAGCCGTCGAGGATCCAATAGGCGTGGCCGTCCACCACGACGACGTACGGATCCTGGTCGAACTGGAGGAACGGCGTCAGAGCGGCGACTCGATCCTGAACGGCCCGGTTGAAAAGCACCTGCGTCTGTGACGTCAATTGCGGGCTGATCAGGACGTTGATGTCGCCGAATCGAATGGCGAATGCCAAACTTCGAAGCGCGGAGGAAAGGGCCACGCCACTGTTGCCGGTCCAGTGCGTGTAGGCATCGGGCGTGAACGGGTAATCGAACTCGGCCTGGCTCGAGTCGACGAGCACATAGTTCGTCGTGTGGCGCCCGAAGTAGATACCGGGCTGCGTGACCGCCGGGACCCCCTGGGGCGGAATGTTCTGCAGGGTGAGGACGGGATCGCCCTGGCTGGTGGCCTGGTTGGCCCGCGCGGCGACAACCCCGTATCCGTGGGTGTATTGCAGGTGGGGCGCGACCCAACCACTGACAAAGTTGCCGAGCTTATCCGGATTGATCTCGCGTGCCGCGAGCAATAACTGCAGGTACTGATCGCCAATCTGGTAGCGGTCCACGGCGACCTCATTGGGATAGAACTGGTAGTAGCCGCGAAGGCTCTGCAGGTTCTCCAGCGTGGACGGCAGCGCCAGCTGCGGATCCCACAGCCGGGCGTTCTGGACGGTTTGCGGATTTCGAGCCACCGCATCCGCCGTCAACGTGTCCGACGGTGTGAAGGGGCGATCCTGGATGCTAGTCAAACCGTAGGCCGCCCGTGTGAAGGCGATTTCATTCTTGATGTAGGGCGTCTCGCGTTGCAGCTCGCTGGGCGCGACCTGGAACCGCTGGACGATCCCGGGGAAGACCACCAGCAGGACGAACGCGGCACCCAGCCAGACGACCAGGGCCGCGGGGAGAGGAGCGAGGCGCGCCCCGGCGGCATTGACCAGTAGACCGATGGCGATCAGCACCATCAGCACCGTCATGATCCAGTAGGCGGGGATGCGGGCGGCGGCATCGGCATAGCCGACGCCGTAGACGAAGCCGCGCTTGCTCAGCAGCAACTCATAGAGGTCGAGCCGGTAGTGGACCGCGAGCAGCAGGGCAAAAACCGCGGCGAGAACCGAGAGGTGGCGGACGGCCCGCGGCGGTAGCAAGAAGTTCTGGAAGTTCGTCCGCGCGGCATAGACGCCGACTGCGACCAGCATCATCAGGATCACCACGCCCAGCAGCCAGCCCCAAACGAATCGGTAGAAGGGGAGAGTGAAGACGTAGAAGGAGACGTCCTGGTGCCAGATCGGATCCTGGACGTTGAAGGGTTTTTGGTTGAAAAAGGTCAGGATCGTCTGCCACTGCCCGGCCGCGATCCGGCCGAAGAGCAGACCAAGCAGCACGACGAGGAGCAGGGCGAGGAACGTGGACGGCGCCGTCAGCAAGCGCTGGCGGATGCCGATCGACGACAGACGGCGACCGGTGTTGGAGTTGAGCGCCAGCAGCACATTGGCGCCGCCGATCACCCAGAAAAGGATGGCGAAAATGAAGAACGACCAGATCTGGGCTTGAAAGCGGGTCCCGAAGACGCTGCCGTAGCCGAGCGCGCGGAACCAGAGGAAGTCGGTGTACAGGGTCGCGAAGGGCTTCAGAAGGAAGAGCAGAAGCAGGAGGGCCGCGGCGACGATGATCCAGAAGACCCCTCGTCGCGAGACCCGAATCGTGGGGAAGCTGGGTTCGGTGGGCAGGCGACCGAAGGGCGACTCGCCGCCCTCGAAGAATCCACGCGGAGGACGCCTAGACACCGACGAACGCCGCGCGCCTGGGGTACGGTGCGGAACTACCCACCTCTTCCTCTATGCGCAGGAGCCGATTGTACTTGGCCACGCGTTCCGAGCGTGACGGCGCACCGGCTTTGATCTGGCCGGCGCCGGTGGCGACCGCCAGGTCGGCGATGAAGGTGTCCTCGGTCTCCCCCGATCGGTGGGAGATCACGGTGCTGTAGCCGGCCTGCCGAGCGGTGGCCATGGTTTCCAGCGTCTCGGTCAGCGTGCCGATCTGGTTGACCTTGATCAGGATGCTGTTCGCGATCCCGCTTTCGATCCCGCGGCGAAGCCGCACGACGTTCGTGACGAAGATGTCGTCACCGACGAGCTGCACACGTTTCCCGAGCTTGCTGGTCAGCAGGCGCCAGCCGTCCCAATCGTCTTCGGCGAGCCCGTCCTCGATAGAGATGACCGGGTAGCGGTCGATCCAGGACGCCCAGCGATCGATCAGTTCTTTCGCCTGGAGCGTCTGTCCCTCACCCTCGAGCGCGTACCGGCCGTCGTGGTAGAACTCCGAGGCGGCCGGGTCAAGGGCGATGAAGACGTCCGTGCCGGGCTGGTGCCCACTGCGCTGCATGGCATCGACGAGCAGCCGCATCGCATCCTCATTGGCGTCGAGCTCCGGGGCGAAGCCGCCCTCGTCGCCCTGCCCGGTGCTGAGCCCTCGCTCGTGCAGGATGTCCTTGAGCGCGTGAAAGACCTCGGTGCCCCAGCGAAGTCCCTCGGAAAAGCTGGGAGCACCGGCCGGCACCACCATGAACTCCTGGAAATCGACCTTCGTCTGCGCATGCCGCCCGCCGTTGAGGATGTTCATCATCGGCACCGGCATCACCAGCTCGCGGCCGCCAGCCAGGTAGCGGTAGAGCGGCTGGCCCGCCGCCAGCGCCGCTGCGCGAGCCACCGCCAGGGACGCGCCGAGCACGGCATTCGCGCCCAGCCGTGATTTATTGGCCGTCCCGTCGAGGTTGATCAGCCGCTCGTCGATGGCCCGCTGGTCGCTCACGTCGGCCCCCCGGAGGGCTTCCGCGATTTCCGCGTTGATGTGTCCGACGGCCTTGCGCACGCCTTTGCCGCCGTAGCGGCTCTGGTCGCCGTCGCGGAGCTCGACCGCCTCGTGGGCGCCGGTCGAGGCGCCGGATGGGACCGCCGCCCGGCCTCGCTCGCCCGACTCCAGAACGACGTCCACCTCGACCGTGGGATTTCCGCGCGAATCGAGGATCTCGCGCCCCAGGATGCGAGCGATTCGGGATCGGGTCACAGGTCGTCCTCCTCGCCGCCGGGCTGAGGACCCGCATCGCCCATCTCGTCGACGACCTGGTCGAAGTCCTCGCCAAGCTCGTCGCCGCCCATCTGCTGTCCCATCTTCTTCGCCCAGCGCGCCATGCTCTTGGGGTCGTTCTCGTCGACATCGGAAAGGTCGCTGTCGCTGAGCCGCTCCAGCCGGCTGTCCTCGGAGAGGACCTGGGCGGTCCGGGAGATCAAACGGGTCAGGTGGCGTCCGCCGCACAGCGGACAGGCTGGCGATGCCTCCACGGCCGCGAGGCTCTTGAACAAGATGGAGGGCCGCTTGCCGCAGTCGGGACAGCGGTACTCGTAAATTGGCATCCCGCGCCCTAAACTTACCGCATGGCAGAGCATCACTCACCCCAAGGCGACGAGCACAGCGCGGCGCACGAACATTCGGAAGGAACGCAGCGACTTCGTGAGGTCGTTCGCGACGGGTTCACGATCATGCTGGGCGCCGCGAGCTGGGCGTTCGAGCAGGGCGATCGGATGGTCGACACCTGGATGCACCAGGGACACGTTAGCCGCGAGGAGGGCCGCCGGCGGTTCGATGAGTTCGCCTCCAACACTCGTCGCCGGGGTGAGGATCTCGGCCGCCGCGTTTCCGAGAGCATGCGGTCGTCGATGCCGGTCGCGACGCGCGATCAGGTCGCTCAGCTCGAGCGGCAGGTCGCCGAACTCACCCGCCAACTCGAAGCAATGAAGGCGAGCGGCGCGGCCTCCCCTTCCGGGTCCACCGCGACGCGCGAACGGCCGCCCCAGCCGTAATTACAGTTACACGGTGACTTAACCGGGCGGGTGCGCCGTCCAGCCGTTCGCGGCGCACTCGCGCATAAGAACGTGCGCTCGTGTGCTCGCACGAACGGCATGCGGCGCCCGCCCTCTTTCGCCCGAAAGGGCGGCGGCCCGAGGGCCGCTAAGCACCGCTACCCATGCTTTTTGTGGTGGCCACCATTGTCGCCACCTCCGCCGCCGCCACAGCCCTCGTCACAACCTTGCGGCGGTGGGGGCGGTAGCTGCGACTGGGCCACCTGTTCGGTGCCGGGCAACAGATAGGCAACATAACCATTCATGTTGACCGTGTGCAGGCCGTCCGGAACGGCAAACCAGTTGTCGGCCTGCCCGCTCAACGCTTCGGTCATGAAACCGTGGAAGATCGGCGCCGCTCCGACGATACCGCTGACGTTGCGCATGGCAGTGTGATCGGCATTCCCCACCCAGACGGCCACCGCCAGGTTGGGCGTGAAGCCGACTGTCAGGTTGTCGCGGAAGTCGTTCGTCGTCCCGGTTTTGGCGGCGACGTGATGTCCCGGAATCACGAGGTCACTGTTGCGGCCGAACTCCAGCGACCGATTGCGGTCATCGGAAAGCATCTGCGCCATGATGAAGCTGACCTGGGGGCTGAGGGCGGCCTTGCCGTTCGCACGAGGGTCGAAGCGGTAGAGCACGCTGCCGTCATGCGCCGTGATCCCGAGGATGGCCTGCGGGTGTTCATAGGTGCCCTGCCCGGCCAGGGTGCTCGCGCCGGCGGCCATATCGATCAGCGGCACCTCGTAGCCACCCAGGGTCAGGCTCGGCTGGTAGCTCGCCGCGGGTTGGGTCAGCGTCTCGACACCCATACGCCGGGCGACGTCGACGACGTGGTCGATTCCCGTCCCGAGCTCCACTTTGACGGCTGGGATGTTGAGCGAGTTGCCCAGCGCGTAGGGAATCGGCTGCCAGCCGTGGTAGCTGCCGTCGTAGTTGCGCGGCGTGTACGTACTGCCGTCCGAGAGTTGGACGCGCAGCGGCGAGTCGTCGACCCAGGAGCCCATCGTGAATTTCCCCGACTCGATCGCGGCCGTGTAGGTGAACATCTTGAAGGCGGATCCGGGCTGCCGCGGAATGATCGCCATGTTGTACTCGCCGCCGGGCACATCGGAGCCCGCTGACCCAACCATAGCCAGCACGCCGCCGCTTTTGGGATCGATGGCGACCAACGCACCGTCGGTGACATGCTGGGCCTGGAGCGCCATCACCTTCGCCCGCACCTGGCGCTCGGCGATCGACTGCAAGTTCCAGTCGAGCGAGGTCACGACGGTCAGCCCACCGTTTTTCAACAGCTCCGATCCGTACGTCTTCTCCAGCTGCGCCGCCACCCAGTGCACGAAACCCGGGGCTTTGACATCGTCCACCGTCGAAGGCTTTTGCAACGCGAGCTTCTGCGCGTAGGCGGTCTGCGCCTGGGCCGCGGTGATCGCGTGGGTATGGACCATCGCGTCCAGCACGACCCGCTGGCGCGCCTTGGCCCCGCTGAGGTTCGTGATCGGATCCAGCTGCGTCGGTGCCTGCGGCAGGCCGGCGAGGAAGCTGGCCTCGGGCAAGGAGAGCCGGCTTGCCGATTTGCCGAAGTAGGTCTGCGCCGCCGCCTCGACCCCATACGACCGATTGCCGTAATAGATCCGGTTGAGGTACGCCTCGAGGATCTGCGCCTTCGAGTATTGGTGCTCGATCTCGACCGCGAGGATCGCTTCGTCCAGCTTGCGCAACACCGAGCGGTCCTCGGTCAGATAGATGTTCTTGACCAGCTGCTGGGTGATCGTGCTGCCCCCCTGATCGAAGTGGAGATGGAGGAGGTCGGCAAGCCCGGCCTGGGCGGTACGGAGCAGGTTGAGACCGCCGTGCTGATAGAAGGAACGATCCTCGACCGCGATGGTCGCCTGGCGCATCGCCGGCGCCACCTGGCTCAGCGGTACGATCTGCCGCCGCTCGGACCCCTGGTGGATCTCGGCAAGCAGGACGGTTCCGCTCCGATCGTAGATCCGGGTCGAGAGTGGCAGCCGGGCGGTGCTGAGATTCGAGGTCGAAGGGAGTCCCGCCCAGACGTAAAGCAGACCGGGAAGGACCACCAGCAGCACTGCCAGGAAGACCGCCGGCACCATCATCCAGGGGCGGATGCGGATTCGCCCTGCCCGCCGGCGAACCGGTCGACCGCAGCGCGAGCAATACCGGCTGTCGGGCTTGAGCGTGGAGCCGCAGCCAGCGCAGAAGTGGGCAGTCTGAATGACGCCTTACATTATATCGAGAGGCTCATATCCCGCCCCTCCCCCAAAAGGGAAGGGAGTTAAACGACGCTGGCGCCGAGCACGCTCTTGAGGTGGGCCAGCGACCAGCGCTGGACCTCGTCGCCAGGGTGGCCGGGCGCGTCGAAGGTCTCGACGGCCGACGCCGGGACGACCACACGGTAGTCGCGATTCCGCAGGTCGGCGACCGTGTGGAGGACGCAGATGTCGGTGCAGACGCCGACCACCGTGACCTGCTCGGGCTGGGCGGCCCGAAGTTGGGCCTCGAGGTCGGTCTCGAAGAAACCCGAGTAGCGGCGCTTGCGGATCAGGGTGGCATCGTGCAGCAGCGGCTGAAGCTCAGGGACCACCTCCGACTCGGCCGTCCCCCGCACACAATGCACGGGGAAGACCTCGAATTCGCGGTCGTTCGGGTCGTGCGTGTCCGCCAGGAAGATCAGGTGGTCGCCGGCCCGGCGGCGTTCCTCGATGACCTCACGGATCCGCGGGATGGCGGCATCACAGCGAGGAGAGGCGAGGTTTCCCTGCTTGCAGAATCCATTGAGCACGTCCACCACGATCGTGACGTTTGGCATGGCTACGACACCAGCTCGAGCCGCGGGTTTGGCCGGTATCGCCGCCCAGCTTTGGCGCAGGGCCGGCCCTCGACCATGACGACGTCGGCCGTGAAGTCATAGCTCCCCTGGAAGAAGGCGCTGCCGACCCCGTAGGCGTCGACGGGTACGGCCTCGCGCTCGAACCGCTGGATCTTATCGACGTTGAAGCCACCGCTGGCGACGATCTTGACGTGCTCGAAGCCCTCCCGGTCGAGGGCCCGCCGGACCAGGTGGCAGAGCTGAGGGTTGACGCCCCGAGGGTCGAAGTCGCCCATCAACTTCTGGACGCTGACATCGACCATCGTCTCGGAGGTGTCGAGGCGGACACCCCAGAGCCGGTCCTTGAGCGCGCGCGCCACCTCCAGCGACGTCCGCACGCAGTCGTTCTCCCAGTCGACGAGGACCACCAGGTTGGCGGTGGGCTCCATGTATTCCGCGTACTTGTGTGCCGCCAGCACGGTGTCCCCGTTGTAGGCGGCGATCAATCCGTGCGGCACCGTCCCGATCCCCCGGCCGCCCCACCAGGACGCCTGCGCGTCGGTCGAGACCCCGATGGCTCCCGAGACGTGGGCGGCGTAGCCGTCGCCCGTTTGAACCAGGTGGTGGTCGTGGCGCGCCGGAAAGAACATGATTTGCTTGCCGTTGGCGGCTTCCACGACCCGCCGGACGTTGGTGGCGACCTTCGTACGGCGTGCCAGCACCCCGAGATAGACCGTCTCGAGGCGGGCGAAGAGCGAGTAGTCGCCTTCGATCGTCATCGTGGTTTCCCAGGGTGCGGCCTCATCGCCGTCGTAGAGCGCGTGCACCCGGAGCTGTGAGAAGTCCTCCGAACACAGTTTGACGATCGCGATCGCCTCATCCATTCCGCCGATCACCGCGTGCTTCTTCTGAAAGACCTGCATCATGACCTGCGGATGCCGGTTATCCGCGCGCAAGACGTCGACGGTCCGGTTGAAGTAGACGTCGCTGTAATACCCTTCGCGGATCCGCTCGACCGGTAATCGGAACACCGACGGGTCCAGGCGCTCGCGTCGACGGGTTGGCGTTTGGGTTACCGCTTCCGTGGCCACGGCAAAATTTACGGCGCTTCGGCGCCGATCTTCCGGTATCGCTGGTAACGCTCCTCGACCAGGCGATCGATCTCGATGGTCTCGAGCGCGCCCAGATGGCGTCGCAGCGCGGCGCCGGCGGCGTCGGTGGCCACGCCGAAGTCATTCTGGGCGCCGCCCGGCGGTTCGGGCACGATCTCATCGGCCAGCCCGAGCCGTTTCAAATCCGCGGCCGTGAGCTTGAGCGCGTCGGCGGCTTCGACCTTGCGCGCGATGTCACGCCAGAGGATCGAGGCGCAGGCCTCGGGCATCGCGACGCTGTAGATCGAGTGTTCCATCATGAGCAGGCGATCGCCGACGCCGATCCCGAGCGCCCCACCACTGCCGCCCTCGCCGATCACCAGCGTCACGATCGGGACGCGCGCCTCGGCCAGTGCCACCAGGTTGTCTGCGATCGCCCAGGCGATCCCCCGCTCCTCCGCCCCAGCGCCGGGGAACGCCCCCGAGGTGTCGACCAGGGCCACGATCGGAAACCTGAATCGTTCCGCTTGCTTGATCAGCCGGAGCGCCTTGCGGTACCCCTCGGGATTGGCCATGCCGAAGTTGCGCAGCGCCCGTTCGGCGGTGGTGCGGCCCTTCTGCTGCGCGATCACCATCACGGTCCGCTTGTCGAAGGCGGCGGGCCCGCCGATGATCGCATGGTCGTCGCCGAAGACGCGGTCACCGTGCAGCTCGAAGAAATCGCTGAAGATCGCGTGGATGTAGTCGAGGGCATAGGGCCGATCGGGGTGCCGTGCCAGCTCGACCTGCTCCCAGGTGGCGGCGGCAACCGAACCGTTCTCGCTCACCGCGGCACGACGGAGACGGGCGCGGAGGTTTTCGCCGGCTTTTGCAGCTCGAAGTCCTTGACGATGCCGTTCTTGATGTAGAGGTCGAGCAGCTGCCGCAGCACGGCCGGCAGCTCGGGCCGGGGCACGACCAGGTCGATCATGCCGTGACGCCAGAGGAATTCCGCGGTCTGGAACCCCTCCGGGAGGGTCTCGTAGGTGGCCTGCTGGATCACACGGGCGCCGGCGAAGCCGATCATGGCGCCAGGTTCGGCAAGGATCACATCGCCGAGGGATGCGAAGCTGGCCGTGACTCCGCCCATCGTGGGATCGGTCAGTAACGAGATGTAGGGGACGCCGGCCGCGCCCAGCCGGCCCAGGGCGGCCGCCGTCTTCGCCAATTGCATCAGTGACAGCATGCCCTCCTGCATTCGGGCGCCGCCAGACGCGGAGATGATCAGGAGCGGCAAGTGGCTCTGCAGGGCGCGCTCGATGCCGTTCGTGATCTTTTCGCCGGTCGCGGCGCCCATGCTGCCGCCCATGAACGCGAAGTCCAGGCAGACGATGACGAGCCGGTGGCCGGCCAGCGTGGCCTCGCCCCAGATGACCGCCTCGTTGGCGCCGGTCGCGGCGCGGCTCTGCTCGATGCGCTTGCTGTAGGGCTGCGAATCTTTGAAGCCGAGGACGTCCTTCGCCGTGATCTGCTGATCCTCTTCCCGGAAGGAGCCGGGCTCGACCAGCATCGCGATCCGCTCCGGCGCGCGCAGCCGGAAGTGATAGCCGCATCGATAACAGACCCCCAGCGCCGCCGTCAGGCGGGCGGGTTCGAGCGATGTATCGCACTTGGGGCAGGTGAGGCGGTCGATCTCCTCGCCGACGCCGGCACGCGGCGACGGCAGAGCGACGTATCGCGTCTTGGGACGAAACATGGGTTAGGCCGCGACCCTGACGGGCGCGCCTTCCCATTTGATTACGCATGCACCCCAGGTCAGCCCGGCGCCGAACCCGACCAGCACGAGATGGTCGCCGGTTTTCAGCCGGCCCGCGGCCAGCGC
>Ga0209526_10001175_pt1 | contig 17363 bp, 9 predicted proteins | sample JacPinW_OM2H0_M1_FD_188566 | JGI IMG/M metagenome (GOLD analysis project Ga0209526, IMG submission 188566) | Forest soil microbial communities from Algoma, Ontario, Canada - Jack Pine, Ontario site 1_JW_OM2H0_M1 (SPAdes) (version 2) | ecosystem: Environmental > Terrestrial > Soil > Boreal... | reverse complement strand
GGATCTGCTGTGCGTTCAGGCCGGGCGGCGCGTCGAGAATCGCGACCCGGTCTCCCATCAGCTCGCAGTGGGCGATCATCGCCAGCTGCACCGCCTTTACCTGGTCGGCGTCGATCATGCCGCGCTGGTAGGCGGCCATCAGGTCCGGCACGGACAGCATCGTGACGGTATCAACGGCTTCGAGGCCGGCGAATCCGGTGCGGTCGGCCGAGTTGCCAACGTACTCGTCCGGGGTCACCCGGGCGGGCATACTCGCGCCGCCGCCCTGAAGCGTAACCTTGCCCGGGGCGGGGACCTTTTCCAGTGCGCCGGCGGTCCCGATCTCCTCGAGCTGGATTAGCTTCGACGCGGCCTTCACGGCGGTGACGACGTTGCTCTTACCCTTGCGGGTCGTGACGTTGTCGTACTCTTCGCGGTCTTTGCCGCGCGTGATGATGAGCTTGAAGGTGTCTTCGGCGGGTTGCGAGGCCTCGGCGACCTCGACCTGGATGTCGTTGCCGGGCTGACCGCCCTCCAATGCCAGCACGCGATACCCGGCCAGCGACTTGTCCTTCGCGCTGGGCAGCTCGGCCTGCGCGGATGGGGCATGGCCGTCGGCGCCGATCCGGACGACGTACGCAGAACCGCCGCCGTTCAGAAAGTAGCCGTAGACCGAGTGTGCGAGGTACGACCCTTCGAGGAATCCACCGAAGGTCTGCGAGAACTGGCTCCAGTTGGTGACCAGCGTCGGGGCGTTGACCGGGCCTTTCTCGGCCAGGCCGACGAATGCGGCGGTCGCGGTGCCAACGCCTTCAATTGGGCGTGAGCCGGCTTCGACCTCCTCGACGTATACACCGGGCGACAAATAATTGGGCATGGGCAATCTCCTCCTGGTTTATGTGCCGTCAGGAACGGACCGAGCGTCGCATCGGCGCCCGTTCGCCACAAGGGGCGAGCGGGCCAGTGAACGGGTAAGCGGCAATGCCCGAAGGGACGGCCGGCCGTGCTCGAGGTTGCCCGTTCAGGCAGGAACTTCACCCCAAGGGCTGCCCGCAGGCGACTTGCTGCGGGCGGCCGCAGCGGCAAATCTAGAGGGCGATGATCCAGGACGTGGATGAGTCCCTGCGCGCCCTCGTAAAACGGGATGCCCTCAACGGATCAAAGGCCGACATCGCGTTCGATGCTCCGAACAAGGAATGGTCCTCACGGCGCAACACGCCGACGGTAGATCTCTATCTTTACGACATTCGCGAGGACGTCGAACAACGTGAGGTGATGTGGGAGGACGTCCGCGGTGATGCGCGAGATTCCCGATTGGTCACCGAGCGCCGGCCGCCGCCACGACGATTCAAGCTCTCGTATCTCGTCACCGCGTGGACGCAGCGGCCCGAAGACGAACACCGGCTCCTCTCGTCGCTGCTGGCGTGCTTCCTGCGCCATCCCACCATGCCGGCGGATACGCTGAGCGGCGCGCTGGTCGAGTCGCGGCAACCGATTCTGATCAACATCGCCCTCCCACCGCCACAGGACCGCTCGATCTCCGACGTCTGGTCGGCGCTTGGCGGAGAGCTGAAACCATCACTGGATCTGGTGGTCAACGCGCCGTTTGAAATCAGAGTCGCAATTCCGGCCGGGCCGCCGGTTCTCGAAGAGCCGAAGTTCAGCTTTGCGGGACCCGACGGTGAGGCTGAAGGAGCCAGTACGCCGGCGGCGCGAGGCGCCCGGAGCCGGCGGAGTGCGGCAGTCGCGGACGACGCCAAGCCGGTCGGCACGCCCGGACCGGCCGGTCCCAAGGCATCCGGCCGGCTTAAGCCGGGCGAGCCCGTCAGCAAGCCGGGTGTCGTGCCCGACCAGGACGAGCTGATCCGCTCGGGGAAAGAGAAGCAGCCCGGCCGCGTCCTGCGCATCCGCGGCATCAACCGCTCATAGGGTCATGGCGGCCCCAGGCCTGACGGCCGTCGCCGACGCGTCGCTCATTCATGTCTTGCGCCGCCTCGAGCTGATCGAATCGCGCGTCCGGGGGGCGGTCGGGCGCCGCCGAACGACTGATCCAGAGACGGACGATCGGTTTCGTGGCCTCTATATCTCGCAGGCCCACGTCGACCGCTTGCTGGCAGAGAAATCGGCCCCGAGCGCGCCTGATCCCGGGGCAGCGAAGGCGCGCCAAGACATCGAAGCGACGGCCGACGCCGCCGAGCGGGAGGGCGCAGATCTTCGCCTACGCCGGCTGGCCCGCAGTTTCCGTCTGGATCCGATCGACATCGAGCTGCTCTTGATTGCGATGGCGCCCGATGTCGATGCGCGCTTCGAGCGCCTCTACGGCTATCTCCAGGATGATGTCTCCCGCCGCCGCGCGACTGTTGGTCTCGGGCTCGAGCTCTGCGGCGTGTCCTCGAGTAGCGCCTATGCGCGAAGCCGTCTTGCGCCCGGCGCGCCACTCGTCGATGAGTACCTGGTGCTGGTCGAGGAGAGCGAGCGGCCAGTGCTGACTCGGTCCTTGCGTGTGCCAGATCGCGTGGCGGCGCATTTGCTGGGAAGCGACATCCCAGACGCCGTGGTTGCGGCGCTCGTTGCATCTTCCCTCCCCCCTGGCGGGGGAGGGTCAGGGTGGGGGGTTCCCGAGGCCGCCGTCCTGGTGCGCTGGATGGGGCGCGACGACGCCCGCCTTGCTTACGTGCGCGAACGGCCGGGCGCATCCGGAGCGGCGCTCGCCTCGAGGGCGTTTGCGGAGGTCGGACGCCGGACGCTGGCGCTGGACCTCGAGCGGCTCCGAACCGAAGACGACCTGCCCATGGTCGCCGCGTTGACCGCCCGGGAAGCTGGTCTTACGGGCGCCGGGGTCGTCGCCGGCCCCGTCGAAGTCCTGATCACCAGGGGTCTTCACGCGGTGCGGGCGTTCTCCGAGATGCCCGCAACGATCGTCCTGGTCGGCGCCCGCAGTTGGGATCCGGCCTGGGCGCGCGACGTCCCGTTCATTTGTGAAGCGCCGGTTCCAGACGCGGCGCATCGCGCCGGGCTGTGGCACCGCAATCTCGACGGAGACACGCCACCAGGGCTCGACCTGGCGGGCACGATGGCACAATTCCGGCTTACCGCGGAACAGGTCCGTCGGGCCGCGCGGGCCGCGCGCATGGCGGCGCATGCCCGGGAGGTGCCGCTAGACGAGGAGGAGCTCAAGGCGGGGGCCCGGGCGCAGAATGCCGCCGGTCTCGAGCGGTTGGCCCGCCGCATCCAGCCCGCGGTTGGCTTCGCCGACCTGGTTCTGCCTCCCGACACGATGGAGCAGCTCAAGGAGTTGCTCACGCGCGCACGTTATCGCGAGCAGGTCCTCGATGTGTGGAAAATGGGTGGCCCGTCGGCGCGCCGCCGCGGGCTGACTGCCTTGTTCGCTGGGCCATCGGGCACGGGCAAGACGATGGCGGCTGAGGTGCTTGCCGGCGAGCTTGGGCTGGACCTGTACACGGTGGACCTCGCCACCGTCGTCGACAAGTACGTCGGCGAAACCGAGAAGAACCTCGATCGCATCTTTGCGGAGGCCGAGCGCGTGAATGGCGTGATTCTCTTCGATGAGGCGGACGCGCTTTTTGGTAAGCGATCGGAAGTCAGCGATGCGCATGATCGGTATGCGAACGTCGAGGTCGCTTACCTCCTGCAGCGGATGGAGCTCTTCGATGGGATTGCGATCCTCGCCACCAACTTACGGGCCAACCTGGATGAGGCGTTCACTCGCCGGCTGGATTCGCTCGTCGATTTCCCGGAGCCGGAAGAGGAATATCGCAGGCGGCTGTGGGAGCGAAGTCTCGGGACCACGATGCCGCGGGCTCATGATCTCGACCTTGATTTCCTGGCCCAATCATTCAAGCTGTCGGGCGGCGCGATCAGAAACATCGCCGTGGCCGCCGCGTACGCCGCTGCGGAAGTACAACGCCCCCTCGAGATGGGTGATCTCGTCCGAGCGACTCAACGCGAGTATCTGAAGCTGGGTCGCATGGTCGTCGAATCGGAGTTCGGTCCCTACTTTCACTTTCTGATCGACGCCGGGACGTAGCGGCGACCGCTTAGGCCGTTTCCTCGTCCTCTTCAGACCCTTCAAGCTGGCGCTGGACGAAGGAGCCCTGCAGTTCTTTGTCTTCGTCGTCTTCGCGCTGGACGAAAGCGCCCTGTAGTTGCTCCTCGTCGTCCAACTGGCGTTGGACACCGGCGGAGGCGGCTGCGGGTGCGGGCGCAACTTGTCCCGAAGACATGACCCGGTCAGCGGTACTCTCGGCAGCCCGCTCGAAGCTGTCCGACGGATCGCTCACGTTGATTCCCCCGGGAGCGGGAGTGCCAGCAACGGGCCCCGTCCGCTGCTGAACTACGTGGGTTAACTCATGCGCGAGCATGCGCTTACCCGAGTCGCTTTCCGGCGCGTACTTGCCTGATTGAAAGACGACATCACTGCCGACGGTGTATGCATGCGCCTGAACCGACTTTGCCGATTCGCTTGCCGCACCATCCGTGTGGATGCGGACGTCGCCAAAGTCCGCACCGAGACGCGACTCCATGAAGCCCTTGGTCTCCCCGTCGAGCGGCGAGCCCCCGCCTGAGCCGACAACGTTCTTCACGAGCGATGGCTCTTGTTCTTCGAGTGCGGCGGTCACGGTGGCATTCCCAGCCGTCTTTTGCAAATGCATCACGGCGGCCGGGGTCAGGGCGTCGGTGCGCCCATGCATCAGCGCTTCGGGCCCCGCGGACTCCGCTTCGTCCTTTCGCCGAGCAGGCGCCTGGTGGCTCTCAGGATTGATCAGGAGATCGTTTTCGTGCGATTGCATGCTCATGCCTCCGTCGAGCTCAGGTTGCTGCCGAAGGGCGCGGAAGGTCCTCATCGGTGATCTCACTCCAACTGGCGTCTCCGGTCAACGATCTACGGCGCAGGTCTCGGGGCACGCTCACGTGCCCGAATGGGCACTGCCGCTCCCAACCGTCGTATCATCGGGGCCCGTCCTGCGACTCCATCTGGGCCTAAGGGTTATCAAGCCTTTTGAACACCCCCCGGAATGGAGGGTCTGGCGCGACCAGACGCCAGAGTTCGTTGGCCGCAATGCACTGGTACCAATGCTCATCCCAGGCGTTCCCCCACGCTTTGGCTGGATCCAGGGGCACGGCCTTCGCCCGTCCCTCCTTAACTTGTTCATTAATCGACGTGAGGAATTGCTCGTAGTGAGCCAAGGACTGGAACCGCTCAATCGGCTCCCAGTCGCAGGCGTTGACCATCACTTAACCTCCCATTCGGGTTTGACATTGTCGACGATGATCTGCCTTCCACCGCCAAGAAGGTTGACGCCCGGGTCTTCAAGTTGGCCGGCCGAAAAGCCTTCGAAAATGGTCTCTCCCGGAGGGACACGAATGTGGACTACCCGAGTTGCCTCATTGCCAAATGATGGCAGTAAGGCCGAGTCGATGGTTGACTGAAGAGGCCCGGATGGGGGTATGTCGGTCCAATACGCGCGAAACTTCTTATCCTTCTGGCTGTACGTGCGGTAAAGGTCCTTTGGCTGCGCCAACGTTCGAGCAGAATACGAGCTTGATCGAAAAGTATCGAGAACCTCGTTATCGCGATAGTGCAGTGGTCCTGGGTTAACAGGGCCATGCCGCACCAACTTGCTTCCATCGGCGTCTATCAGCGTGAAGTTCTTTGCGGTCGCGAATTCGTGGCCAGGCAGAACCTGCTTGGGGCTGGAGCGGCCATTCACACGCTCAAATCCGCGTTTGATGCCACGTCCCAGCTCAGAAGCTCCTCGTCCTAACCGGGACGCACCGCTAGCCACCGCTCCCCTAACGCTCTTCGCGCCAGCGCGAATCCCCCTACCAACGGCCTTGATGCCGCGCATGGCGCCCCGACCTACGGACGCTAATCGGCTACCGATGCGCCTGGCGAGCGAGCGTAGCTTCCCGGCGACCGTGCCTGCGGCGCTCATCAGACGCTGAAGCAAGAACTGCGAGATGAACTCGATGACCGCGACGGCTCCGGCGGCGATGGCCTTGCCAAACAGGGGGCCGGCGTTGCCCCAGCGAACGCCTTTGAGGAACGCGATGAAAGCATCGAAGGCCTGCAGAATGCGGCCGAGGCTGCCCCAGGCGGCCTGCAACGCTTGAATGATCAGCATGACTGCGGCCGCAGCGGGCACGATCAGGGCGACCAGCTTTTCGATCAGGACCCAGATGACGGTCTGGGGGATCATCGACTTGATCCCTTCCCAGGCGAACGTCGCGACCTGCGCCACGGTGATGCCACCTCGACGCAGCAGGCTCCAAACAGCCGGCCCGAGGCCGAGCACCGCATCGACCTTCTCGCTGAACCAGCCCTGGACGGCCGCCTTCAGGTCTGGCCAAAGGTGATTTCGAATGCCGTCACGCGCCGCTGCTGCCAGGTTTGCAATCCAGCGACCAGGATTGGCGGCGATGTCCTTGACCAGGACGGCAAAGGTTCCAAGCGCGGCCAACGCGCCGCGGGCAAACTCTAGAGCGCCGTGAACGACCGCACGCACTGCGTCAATGGCGGCTTGCATTCCCTTGCGCATCAGTCCGATGGCCGCCGATAGGGCCGCACCTAGGAGGTTCAAGGCGCTTTGAACTGCGGTCTTCAGCGCGCCGGCGAGCTTGTTGACGGTAGCTTCGGCGGCAGCGATCCGATCCTGGATCGCCTTCCGGAATCGGTCGCGAAGGGCGGGGAACGCAACAAGAACCCGGTCACCGATTGCTGTTAGCACTGTCCCGGCAAGTCGGATCGCGCCGACGATTGCCTGCCGGGCGCGCTCCAGCACGGCCGTTGCCAGTTGCTGCGCTCGCTCGACAACACCGCGGACCACTTGCCGGGCCCGATCGAAGACTGACTGGACGGCTTGCTTGGCTTTGTCGAACAAGGACTGCGCCGCCGAGCCGATCGCCCCGAGCAATCCGCCTTGACTCTGGCCCTGCGCCTTCTGTCGCTCGGTGGCCGCCTGCTGCTCAGCCTCGCGCCGCGCGATCTGGGCTTCTTGCTGACCTTGCTCGTAGTGGGCGGTCGCCTGCTCCTCGGCCGCTCCTCGCTCCTGCGCAACGGTTTGTAAGGTCTCGCTGGTTTTCACGTCCGCTTCGGCCTGGGCGCCGGCCACCAGTTCCTGCTGGCTGGTGGTCCATTGACCACGGAGGCCGAGCACTTCGCGTTTCGCTGCCGCACGTTCGCCGGCTTGTTCCTGGCTATTGGCCTGCTCGAGTTGCGTCATCTCCGCGTCGGCCCGGGCGCGTTCGCCCGCCGTCCGCTCGGCATACTCCTGCCGCTGACCGGCGAGTGCCGCTAGACCGGTGCCCACCGCGCTCTGGATCTCTCCGCCTTTCTCCTGCTGGGCGATGATCGATGCGGCATCATCCTCTCCCGGCTTCGGTGGAGCAGCCGCTTCGCCGGCCGCGCCCGGCATCTGGCCGACCGAAGCACGCAGCGTCTCGGCCGGCGCCGTCGGGAAGATCTCATCCTCGCCAAGCGGCCGGCTCGCTTCTTGTTGGCCGCTCGACTTCTCGCGCTCCAGGCTGCTGAGTACCCGGTTGCGCTGTTGCGGAACGCTCGCGGGGTCGGCGTTGCCCTCGAGTGATAGATGGGGGAGAGGCCCGGGCTTCAGTTCTAGACCCGGGTCTCGGGTCGGTAGGTGCCCGTTGCCGATCGACAGTTCGGGCGCCGCTGGAATTGCCGGCGGGCGCGGCACTTCCACATCGCGACCTTCCGGCATTCTGGGAATCGTCGACGCCGCCGGTCCGTCTCCAGACGCAAATCGCGCTGAGGCAGGGGACTCCACTGTGGCCGGCGCGCCGGGATGGCGTGGCCGCTGAGGTGCGTTCGCCGCGAGCCGCTTGTGCTCGTCGGCCGCTCGATGCTCCACGGCGCTCGAGACCGTTCCAAGAGAGGTCAACAGCGGCGCCGGAGCCAGGCCAGCAAGGCGCGCCAGACCTGTGGCAGGCTCCGCCGCGCTGACGTCCGGAACAGCAGGAGCCGGCCGCGGCTCAATCGGGACGCCTGGTTCCGCGGCCCCCACCGCGCCCTCCCCCGCAGGGGAAGGGGAAAGCGGGGCCGGCTCGTCGGCAAGCTCGGCCTGCGCGTCCTGCGCCACCAGCTCGCGTTCGCTTTCTGGCGGTGATTGTCCAGCGACGGGTGGCGCGTCGGCGGCCGCATCGAGAGCGGCAAGCTCGTCATCGGCTTCACCGGCGCGGGGTGCCGCCGCTGTGGCGTCATCGACGGGCGCTGCTTCGATCGTCGAGGACGACCCATCGTCTGCCGCCGGCTGGGGCTCCTGCGGCTGAAGCGCCGGGGCCGGTTCGGGCTTCCGGGTCTCGATCAGGCTGGCGACGGCGGCGTTTCCGACCCTCGCCTGGAGCCCGAGCAGGAAACGCGGATGTAGCAGCCCTGGAGGCGCGTTGGCCAGCTCGGCACCTGGCAGGGCGCCGTCCTGGCGCTGCGAGTCGGCTCCGCGAGCCTGCGCCTTGTCCTCGGTCTCGTGCTCGACTGTCGTCGTTCGCACGATGACGCCCGGAACCCTGACGAGCCCTAGATAAGTCCCTGTCTCAGCGCGTAGGCGACCGCCTGGGTGCGGTTGCGCAAATTCAGCCGGCTGGTGACGTCGTGGACGATGTTCTTGACGGTCCGCTCTGAATAGAACAAGCGGCGTCCAACTTCCGCGGTATCGAGCCCGTCGGCGAGCAGCTTGAGGACTTTGATCTCGCGGTCCGTCAGCACGGCGAAGCTCAGGCCGCGCGGATTCAGCACCTGGCGCTGAAGTCGACCGACCTGGTCTAGCAGGCGGCCCAGCAGATCCGGGGACAATGCGCCTTCGCCCCCGGCGGCGGCGCGGATGGCCTCGAACAGGTTCTCTGGGGTTGCCTGGTTCCGGCGAAGCACGCCCCGGGCGCCGGCTTCCAGCGCACTCAACAGCCCCGTGTCGTCGACTCGGGTCACGATCAGGACCACGCGCTCGACGCCGCGGCGCTTCAGCGCCCGAATAGCCTGGGCGGTCTCCTCGTCCATCTGGTCGGCAACGACGAGTGCCACGACATCGGCATCGACCTGACGCTCGTCGACCATGTCCAGGCCGTGGTGCGACCGAAGCTGGCTGGCGATACCGGCTCGCGAGACCGGGTCGGATGCGGCGACGTACACGCGCGTACGATCGGTCAAGACGGCGGGGCGGGTAGCGATCACGGTTTCCTCCTCCTCCTGGGGCGGCGCCCTTCCTGCTGCCTTTTTGCGCCGTCCGGGCCAGTCTGACGATCTCGACTTTCCGGGCACTTAACGGGGACTTAACGGGCAGCACCCGATGCCTGCAGGTCTTCCTCTCCGGCTATGGCCGGGTCACGGAGCGCTACCTATGATTCGAGCGCCATGGCTGCTACCGCCACGCTTGCGTCGAAGGCTGTCACCGTCACACCCGGTGGCGAGGCGGTCTCCGAAGTCCGGGTCCGAAACTCCGGCACGGTGGTCGACCAGTTCACCCTCGAGGTCCTCGGGGACGCGTCCGCCTGGGCCATCGTTGAGCCGGCGGTCATACCGCTGTTCCCGGGTGCGGAGGCGGTCGCGCGCATCAAGTTCAAGCCGCCGAAATCCTCCAGCGTCCTGGCGCGCGCCATCCCATTTGCCGTTCGGGTCAAGTCTCGCGAAGACTCCCGCGCATCGCTGGTCGAGGAGGGTGTCGTCGAAGTCGGCCCGTTCAACGATGCATCGGCCGAGCTCATCCCGCGGACGGCCAAGGGCAGTTCGCGGGCGCGCGCGCAACTTGCGCTCGACAATCGGGGCAACGTTCGCATCAACGCCCGCCTGACCGCCGCCGACCCGGATCGCAAGCTCAACTTCACCATCACGCCACCGGCGCTCACCGCCGAACCGGGGACCGCGAGCTTCGCCACGGTCCGGCTCAATCCGCGCCAGCGATTTCTGACCGGGCCGCCAAAGCTCAATCCCTACAAAGTCCACGTCCACCAGGACGGCCTGCCGACGATCACCGTCGATGGAGCGATGCAGCAAGAGGGGCTGATCCCTTCCTGGCTCGTTCCCGCGTTGATCGGACTGGCGGCTTTGCTCCTGGTTCTCGTCATCCTCTGGTTCGTCGTGCTCAAGCCGAGTATTTCCAGCGCGGCGAAGGATGCGGTCCAACCGCAGGCCGCCGCGGCCAGTGCCGCCGCCGTCCGCGCCCAGGTGGCGGCGAACAACGCGGCCGTGAAGGCGCCCAGTGGCGGCGGCGGGGCGACCGGTGCCAATCCCTTTGGCGGCGACGCCTGGGCTGCGCGCCTTAGTGGCAACAGCAACCTCACGATCCCCAACAATGGTGGCCTTTCGGTTACCGACCTTATCTTCGAAAATCCCAACGGATACAGCGGCAACTTGCAGCTGTCGCGCTTCAACGCGCTCAAGAACCAGGACCAGGTCTTGCTGACCCTGAAGCTCGACAACTTCCGGGACCTCGACTTCCACTTCGTCACCCCGTTGACGTTCCAGCCCAACGACAAGATCGAGCTGTCCTGCAGCCCGAATCCCCAGCCGGACGGCTCGAGCTGTGACGCGTCCGTTTACTACAGCGGGTATTTTAAGAACCCGCCGAGCTAATGCGCGGCCTGCGCGTGGCGGCTGCCGGGATCCTCGCTGCGGGTTTGGTGGTGGCCGTCCTCGGAAGCGCGGCGATGGCGGCCCCGGTCGGCCTGGCCGTGGGTTTCCCTGCCACCCGGATCAAGCTCGATCCGCCGTCGACGACCTTGAACATGCCCGGTCCCATCACGCTCACGGCCTCGATCGTCGACTGGCGCGGGGCCGCGTCGCGGAACGTCGCCATCACCTTCACGAATGTCACCGATCCGCAAAAACCTGGCCAGCTGGGAAAGGCGACGACTGACAAAGCGGGCCATGCCACGTTCGCCTATTCCAACAGCAAAGAACCCCGTGTTGACGTGGTCCAGGCGACCTACAGCGATGGCCTCGAGGTGCACAAGAGCAACCGGGCGTTTGTGGCGTGGCTGAGCGGGCCACCGGCAAAAGCGATCGGGTCACCGGCGGCGATCAGCGTGACGCCAGGATGCTTCCAGCCGGCGACGGCGGTACGTCTGGCATCCGACACGTTCAAGCCGGCCGCACCGCGGCCCACGCCAAAGCCCACGGCCAGGCCGCGAGCGACGGCGACGCCGGCCGCGGCGCCACCGGTGACCTACACGATCGGCGTGGACGGGGTGAACTTCAACCCCTTCAGCGCGGTCCTCGTCACCTTTGATGCCGGCCCGGGCGGCACGCCGGAAAGCTTCGAACGGACGACCGACGTCTTCGGTCACTTCAATTTCGACATCCAGGTCCGAAGCCGCGCCGAGGGGGTTCACCTCGTCCGAGCCGACGATTTCCGGCAACGCGAAGCGGACACGACATACACGATTCCCTGCTTCCAGCCGGCGGTCGCGCTCAATCCGCCGATCGGGCCACCCGGCTTCGTGACCTCCGCGGTCGGCACGGGCTTCCCCGCGAACGCGTCCATCGTCGTCCTCAACTGGATGAGCCCGGCGCTCCGCTCGCCGTTGCCGAAGACCATCAAGACGGACGGCAACGGATCGTTCCAGATCCCCGTTTTGATCCTGTACCACGATTTGCTTGGCCCGCGCATGCTGCAAGCGATCGTCGCCAACCCGTTCGGCGAGCGAGCCGGATCCGCGATCGAAGCCGACGCGCCCTTCCTGGTCAGTCCCGGCCGTTCGCAGCCATCGGACCTGGTCCTACGGCGTTGAGGCGGGCACGCAGAGCGGCGTATGATGCACCCGGGGTCACGACGCACGGGGGAACCGCATGAAGAGACGGGGCCACTGGGGAGTCCGGTGCTGGAGAGCACTGGGTCCGGCCGCCCTGCTGGTCACCCTGGCGCTGCCCCAAGTCACGGTGGCCCAACCGCTGGCGGTCCAGGCCGCCACGGCGCTTCCAGGCCGGCCTGACCTATCGACGTACGCCGGCACGCCGGCCGTGGGCAAGCCCACGGACGTTGCCCAGCAGCCCTTCGGCCTGGCGGTCTTTGGGCGTTATACCTTCGTCGCGGATCCGGCGAACCATGTGGTCCGTCTGCTGATCGACAACAGCGAGGTGGCGTTTGCCGGCACGGGGAGCCTCGCCGCCGAGGGCGACGGCACTGACCCGGCGAAGGCCCAGCTGGCCGGACCCTACGCGGTCGCCATCGGCAATGTCATTCGAGTCGGGTACCAGGTCACCGGTTTCGACGTCTATATCGCCGACACGTTTGCTCACCAGGTACGCAAGGCGACCATGACCATCCCGTCGATCGACAATCCCGTCGCGTCGCCGACGGCGGTCATCAGTACCATCGCCGGAACGGGCAGCTTCGGTTATTCCGGCGATCAGGGTCCGGCCGCGAAGGCGACGCTCAACTCGCCCTACGGCGTCGCCTGGGATGCGAAGCGCGACATCGTCTATGTCGCCGATACGCTCAACAATCGAGTGCGCGCCATCGACAGCGGCGGCACCATCAAGACCCTGGTCGCGGCTCCCCTGAGCCAACCGCGCGGCCTGGCGGTCAACGGCGATGGCCTGTACATCGCGGATACCTATAACAATGTGGTCCGTCGCTTGGACCTGGGCACCGGGTCGCTGACCACGGTGGCCGGCACCGGGACGGCCGGCTACGTTGACGGCGTACCCGGCACCGCCGCCCTCCTGCGGCAGCCATCGGGGCTGGCATTCGACGACAAGGCCAACCTCTATATCGCCGATACCGGCAACAACGCCGTCCGAGAGCTGGCGGCGGCCGATCATGTGCTCCGAACCGTCGCCGGCACCGGCAAGCCTGGCGAGTTCGGCGATGGTGGGCCGGCCATCCTGGCTCAGCTCGCCTCACCGACCGGTGTGGCAGTTCGACCGAACGGCGATGTCGTCATCGCGGACACCGGCAACAACCTGCTGCGCGTGCTGGAAGGCACGCTCTCCTCGGCGCCCGCGCACAACATCCATATCGAGGCCGGAAACGGCACGGCGAGCTTTGCCGGCAACGGCCAGCCGCCGGCCCAGGCGCAATTTGCGGCGCCGTCCGCTGTCCTTTCCCAACTCACCACCGGGGCGCCGCTGAATGCGGCGGTGCCGGCGGTCACCGGCCAGCGCTACGTCGTCGACACCTTCAATCACGCGGTGCGGACCTTTGCCACCAGCGACACCGATCCCGACAACCACACGACCGGTGACAAGGACGCCGATGACGTCAGCACCCTGGCCGGCATCGGCGGAGCGCGCGGCTCGGCGAGCTCGTCGGCCGCCCCGACCGATCAGCGCTTCGCATATCCAATGGGCGCGGCGCTCGACGCCCAGCGCAACCTGCTCTACGTCGCCGATACCTTCAACAATGTCGTCCGGGCGATCGACCTGACGCACCAGACGATCGCGACCGTGGCCGGCACCGGTTCGCCAGGCTACGCCGGCACCGACGAGGGAAAACCCGCGACGCAGGCGCCGTTGAGCTATCCGACCGGGCTGGCGGTCGACCCGGCAGGCGACCTCTTTATCGCCGACACCTACAACACGCGAGTCCGCGAAGTCGTGGGCGGCGCTCGGTTCGGCGCCGATGGCAAAGTCTTAACGGTCGGCGCGATCGTTACGGTGGCCGGCACCGGACGGCTGGGATTCAGCGGCGAGAACGGCGACGCCCGCGCGGCCGATCTCTACTTCCCATACGGCGTTGCGCTCGATGCGGCCACGCCGCCGAATCTCTACATCACCGACAGCTTCAACCACCGGATCCGGAGGGTTGACGCGGTCAGCGCCGATCCGAAGGCGCCGGACCTGATCCATACCGTGGCCGGCGATGGCTCGCCCGCCTTTGGCGACGGCGCGGCGGCGCAAGCTCACTTCAACCGTCCCTGGAGCGCGACGGTTGACCAGGGCAACGTCTATGTCGCGGACTATCTGAACCAGCGGGTCCGCCGGGTCGACCTCGTCGCCCAGGCGGTATCCACCCAGGGCGGCATCGGTAGCTCGGGTCTCAAGGGCGACGCCGGCCCCGCGGACGCCGCCGAAGTCGATGGCCCGCGCGCTGTCAGCATGCTGGGGGACTCGGGCGCGATGCTCGTGGCCGACAGCTTCAACAGCCGCATCCGATGGCTGGGCGTCACCCAGGCCGGGATCCAGCGGACCCAGGTGAACTTTGATCCGACCAACCTGGCCGGTCAGAGCCAACCGCAGAGCGTCACGGTGACGAGCACCGGCAGCGGGCTCCTGATCATGGGCGCCGTGGATCTCGGAGCCGACCGGAACAATTTCTACCTGAATCCAGTCAAGAACACCTGCGCCCAGGCGCGGATCGAGCCGGGCCGCAGTTGCTCATTCGAGGTGGCCTTTCAGCCGCGCGCGCCCGGCGGCCACGTCGGAAGCGTCGTCATTCCCAACGATGCGGTGGGGGGAGCCCAGCAGGTCACCCTGAAGGGTGAAGCAACGGCGGCGATCGTGACCTTCACCCCGCCCGCGGTCGTCATCAACCAACCGGTGAACGCGGCCCCGACGCCGGCCACCGTCACGCTCTCCAATAATGGCGACGGTTTGCTGCGCATCACGTCGATTGCGCTCGACAAAGATACCGACCCGGACTTCGCGCAGAGCAACAACTGTCCAAGCGTGATGGCGGCCCATAGCACCTGTCAGATCACCATCACGCTCAGCCAGATCGGCGCCGATGACAAGAAGACACGAACCGGCACGCTGACCGTCAAGGACGATGCCGGCGGCAGCTCGCTCCTGGACCCGAGTGGGGGTGGCACTTCGCAATCCGTGCCGCTCACCGGAAGTCTGGCGCAGGCGGCGGCGAGCTTCAACCGGCAATCGCTGACCTTCACTCAGAACCTGGGTTCGAGCAGCGGGTCAGAACACATCGTGCTCGTCAACAGCGGGCAGGCACCCCTCCACTTGAGCGCCATCCATGATGACGGCGACTTCTCCCAGACCAACAACTGCCCGGTTGTCCTGGCGCCCGGGGCGACTTGCGACATCAGCGTCACCTTTGTGCCGAGCACCCTGGGCGAGCGGGACGGATACATCGTCGTCGCGGACGATTCGACCGACAGCCCGCAGCGGATCCCGGTGACGGGCGTCTCGACGATGGCGCTGGCGCGGCTCGCTCCCGACCGGGTCAACTTCAGCCAGAACGTCGGAGCTAGCACCGCGCCGCAAACCGTCACGCTGACCAACCGCGGCGACGGGCCGCTCAGCATTGCCGGGGTCGCGGCCACCGGTGACTTCAAGGCAACCTCGCATTGCCCGCCGGTGCTGCTGCCCGGCATTTCCTGCCCGATCGGCGTGAGCTTCACACCGCAGGCGGCCGGCGCTCGCACCGGCAGCCTGGTGGTGACCGATGACGCCAATGCCCTTCCCGGCTCCCATGAAACCGTGCGCCTCACCGGCTTCGGCTACCAGCCGGTCGCGACCTTGAGCGCCGCGGTCCTTTCGCCGGGGGCCAACCTGGGTGGCTCGGCGGAGGCGCAATCGGTGACCGTCACGAACACAGGCGACGGTGCGCTCACGATCCGAGCCCTCGGGATCAGCGGCGCCGCGGCCGGCGATTACGTCCAGTCGAACAACTGCCTGCGCACGATCGCACCCGGTGGTTCCTGCGCGATCACCGTCAAGTTCACCCCGCACGGGTATGGCGTCCGTGCGGCAGCGCTGACGCTCTCCCACGACGGACTGGGCGGGACGCAGTCCATCACATTGCACGGGACCGGGACGGCCGCCAGGCCGTTGCTCAGCAGCGGATTCCTGAACTTCGGCGGTACAGCCGTCGGGAGCCCAACGGCTCCGCAAAACGTCCTCCTCTTCAATGCCGGTAACGGGACGCTGGCCATCGGCGGTATCGCGCTGGCAGGCGACGACTACACCATGACGACGAACTGTGGCAGCACCCTCGCAGCGGGGGCGAGCTGCAGCATCAGCGTGACCTTCTTGCCACAGGTCACCGGCGCCCGATCCGGAACGGTGACGATCACCGACAACGCCGGCGCGCAGCGGATCACCCTGAGCGGCGTCGGGACCTAAGCCCGCGCCGGCGCCTCGGGCAATTCCCCTCGCCTCTGCGGGAGGATGGGGGCAATTCCCTTCCCCCTCTGCGGGAGGATAGGGGCAATTCCCCTCCCCCTCCGGGGGAGGGTAGGGTGGGGGCCTTCTATGAGACTCTAGTATCTGGGCCGCGGTGCTTTTTGGGCCCATAGGAGGAGCGATGGCCAAGAACCCCTTGTTTGAGCTTTACGAGGCCGGCACCAGCGTCTGGCTCGACTACATCCGCCGAAGCCTGATGACGTCAGGTGAGCTCAAACGGATGATCGAGGACGACGCCGTCGTCGGCATGACCTCGAACCCCACCATCTTCGAGAAGGCGATCGGCGGCAGCAGCGACTACGACGAGGCGCTGAAGACATTGGTCGCCAGCGGCAGGTCGGACGAAGAGATCATGCTGAGCCTGATCGTCGAGGACATCCAGATGGCGGCGGACGTGCTCAAGCCCGTCTACGAACAGACCAAGCACAAGGACGGCTACGTCAGTATCGAGGTCCTGCCCCGCGTGGCCGACGACACCCAGGGCACCATCGCCATGGCCCACGACCTGTTCGACCGCGTTGGGCGACCGAATATCTTCGTCAAGATCCCGGCGACGGATGCCGGACTTCCTGCGATCGAGCAATGCATCGCCGACGGCCTCAACATCAACATCACGCTGATGTTCTCGGTCAAGGTCTACGAAGACGTCGCGCGAGCCTTCATTCGCGGCCTTCAGCGGCGCTTGAAGCAGGGGCAGGCGGTCGACATCGCCTCGGTGGCGAGCTTCTTCGTCAGCCGGGTCGATACCGCGGTGGACAAGCTGCTCGAGCAGAAGATTGCCGCCGCCAGAGACCCGGAGGAACGCGCGCGGCTCCAGCGATTGATGGGAAAGGCCGCCGTCGCCAACGCGAAGATGGCGTACCAGGCCTTCCTCCGGATCTTCAACGGGTCCGAATTCGCCGATCTGCGGGAAGCCGGTGCCCGGGTGCAACGCTGCCTCTGGGCCAGCACCGGGACCAAGAATCCCAACTACAGCGACGTGATGTACGTCGAGGAGTTGATCGGACCGGAGACGGTCAACACCATGCCGCAACAAACCATGATGGCGTTCAAGGAACACGGCGAGGTACGCCTCAGCCTGCTGGAAAACGTCGCCGGCGCGCGTCAGGTCCTGGCTGACCTCGAGGCCATCGGGATCGACATGGAGAAAGTGACCTACGACCTTCAGGTCGACGGCGTCAAGTTGTTTGCGGACTCGATCACCAAGCTGCTGGAGGAGATCGCGCACAAGAAGCAGCAGCTCAAGCAGGGAACGGTGGGCGCGCACGAGGCG
>Ga0209526_10001174_pt1 | contig 17368 bp, 15 predicted proteins | sample JacPinW_OM2H0_M1_FD_188566 | JGI IMG/M metagenome (GOLD analysis project Ga0209526, IMG submission 188566) | Forest soil microbial communities from Algoma, Ontario, Canada - Jack Pine, Ontario site 1_JW_OM2H0_M1 (SPAdes) (version 2) | ecosystem: Environmental > Terrestrial > Soil > Boreal... | reverse complement strand
CGTTGGAGCACTCCCGGGGCGGGTCCGGCAGCGCCGCAAAGCAATACCGGCAATTGGGACGCCTCCCTGTGGGATCCCACGCTGCCCGCGGTACCGAGCGCGTTCGTGAGTGGCGACCCGATCGCGATCATCAACTCCCTGCTGGGCATTTCGGCGACCTCGTCGCAGGTAACCGCGAACATGGGCCGACAGTTCCTCACCCAGCTCGGCATCATCAGCCCGACCGACACCGGGATCACCAACGGACGCATCCCGCGGGTGTACGGGCAACAGGCGTCCGAGTATGTGATCCGCCGGGCCATGTCCCAGATCGGCGTGCCGTACTCGTGGGGCGGCGGCACCGCGGCGGGACCAAGCCGAGGGATCGACGACGGTGCCGGCACCGTGGGGTTCGACTGCTCCGGGCTGATCCTGTTCGCGTTCGCCGGCGTGGGCATCAGGCTGCCGCACTACTCGGGCTCGCAATACAACGCCGGCCGCAAAATCCCGTCGTCGCAGATGCGCCGCGGCGACGTCATCTTCTACGGGCCGGGGGGCAGCCAGCACGTGACCCTCTACCTCGGCGACGGCGAGATGCTCGAGGCTCAGCAGACCGGGGTGCCGGTCAAGGTCTCTCGCGTTCGCACCAGCGGCATGACGCCGTATGTCGTGCGCTTCATCGAGTACTGAACAGGTGGTGATCGCTCTTGCGCCGAACGCAACTGCTCCAGATCGTCTGCATGATCCTTGCGCCGCTGCTGATCGCGTTTGCCTCACCGGCGGCGGCCGACCCTGACGGAGGGCAGTGGGACCCGACGCTGCCGAAGACCCTCAGCGCCGGCGCTCCCGGCGACCCGGTGGCGGTCGCCAACGCGTCGCTGCAGGCCAGCGCGCAGGCCGCGCAGACGACGATGGACCTGGGCCGCAAGTTCCTCGGCAGTTTGGGCCTTTTCCCCAACACCGGTGTCGCCGCGCCGGGACGCGTCGAGGGGGCGCAGGCGATCGAGTACGTGATCCGCCGCGCCGGATCGCAGATGGGTGTCCCGTACTCATGGGGCGGCGGCAGCCTGAACGGGCCCACCACCGGCGTCGACGACGGTGCCGACATCGTGGGGTTCGACTGCTCGGGGCTGATGCGCTACGCGTTCGCCGGTGTCGGAGTGCTGATCCCGCGCTTTTCCGGGGACCAGTACAACGCGGGCCGGCACATTCCGCCGTCGCAGGCCAAACGTGGGGATCTGATCTTCTACGGGCCAGGCGGCAGCCAGCACGTGACGATGTTCCTCGGCAACGGCCAGATGCTCGAGGCGTCGTCGCTGGCCGGAAAGGTCACGGTCAGCCCGGTGCGTACTCCTGGCATGACGCCGTATTTGACCCGCATCATCGAGAGCTGACGCGCCGCCAAGGCCGTTACCGGCGAACCTACGTCGACGGAATTCCGGACGCCTGGAATAGTTGACGAGGACACACCCCTATCGACAGCGTTGGAGGACCTTATTCATGAGTTCACCAGGTGGGCCGCCACAGGGCCCCGGAGGTTTTTCGGGCCCAGGCGGGGGACCCGGCCACCCGGGTGGGCAGGTCACCCAGGCCGGCAGTCCACCGCCTGACCGCAACGGCGGGCTCGCATCCGAGGTGCACACCCTGGAGCGGGCCGTCTATGAGGTCAAGCGGATCATCGTCGGCCAGGACCAGCTCGTCGAGCGGATGCTGGTTGGCCTGCTTGCCAAGGGCCACGTCCTGCTGGAAGGCGTGCCCGGCGTTGCCAAGACGCTCGCGGTCGAGACATTCGCCCGGGTGGTGGGCGGCACATTCGCCCGCATCCAGTTCACGCCCGACCTGGTGCCCACCGACATCATCGGTACCCGGATCTACCGCCAGGGCAAGGAGGAGTTCGACATCGAGCTCGGCCCGGTGGTTGCCAACTTCATCCTCGCCGACGAGATCAACCGCGCACCTGCCAAGGTGCAGTCCGCGCTGCTTGAGGTGATGGCCGAACGGCACGTGTCGATCGGCGGCAAGACCTTCCCGATGCCGAAGCCGTTCCTGGTCATGGCGACCCAGAACCCGATCGAGCAAGAGGGCGTCTACGCGCTGCCCGAAGCGATGCGCGACCGCTTCCTGTTCAAGATCAACATCGACTACCCGTCGCCGGAAGAGGAGCGGGAGATCATCTACCGGATGGGTGTGACGCCCCCGCAGCCGAAGCAGATTCTCGAACCGGGCGACCTGCTCCGACTGCAAGACGTCGCCGCCACCATCTTCGTCCACCACGCTCTCGTCGACTATGTGGTCCGCGTCGTCACGGCCAGCCGCCGCCCCGACCAGTTCGGCATGCCCGACGCGAAGGCGTGGGTCGCCTACGGCGCATCCCCACGTGCGTCGCTGGGCATCATCGCCGCCGCCCGGGCGCTGGCGCTGGTCCGCGGCCGCGACTACGTCATCCCGCAGGACGTCCTCGAGGTCATCCCGGATGTGCTGCGCCACCGGCTGGTGCTTACCTACGACGCACTCGCCGACGAGATCTCGGCGGAGACCGTCATCACCCGGATTCTGCAAACGGTGGCCATGCCACAGGTGAATGCCGTTCCGCAGCAAGGCCATTCGTTGCACCCGGTGGTGCCGGCAGCGGCGGCCGCGGCTAGCGGGCGGTGAGTCCTTCCGCTGGTCGGACAGTCGACCTGCCGTCGCTGGAGCGTGGCGAGATCCGCGATCCGGAGCTGTCGGCCGCGTTGCGGAAGCTGGAGCTGACGGTCAGGCGAAAGCTCGACGGCGTCCTTCATGGCGACCACCTTGGCCTGATTCCCGGCCCGGGCAGCGAAGCCGGCGAGTCGAGGCTCTACCAGCCGGGCGACGACGTACGCCGGATGGACTGGTCGGTGACCGCACGAACCACCTCGCCACATGTCAGGCAGATGATCGCCGACCGCGAGCTGGAGACGTGGCTGGTGGTCGACATGTCGGCGAGCCTGGATTTCGGTACCACGGGATGCGAGAAGCGCGACCTCGCGGTGGCCGCCGCGGCGGCGATCGCGTTCCTCAACAGCGGCGGCGGAAACCGGCTGGGCGCGCTGATTGCCAACGGGCAGGACGTCATTCGGGTGCCGGCGTTGTCAGGCCGGATGCACGAGCACACCCTGTTGCGGGCGATCGCGACCTCACCGCGAGCACCGGTTGGCGTGCGAGGTGATCTGGCCGCGGCGATCGAGGAGTTGCGCCGACCGGAACGCCGTCGTGGCATGGCGGTGATCATCAGCGACTTCCTCGGGCCGATCAACTGGATGCGGCCGCTGCGGGCCATCGCGAGCCGTCACGAGGTGCTGGGCATCGAGGTCCTCGACCCGCGCGACGTCGAGCTGCCCGACGTCGGCGACGTGATCCTGCAGGACGCCGAGACCGGGGTGACCAGAGAATTCACCATCGACGCGAAGCTGCGCAACGACTTCGAGAAGGCCGCGGCGGCACACCGTGCGGAGGTGGCGCGCACCCTGCGCCGGTGTGACGCTCCGCTGCTGTGTTTGCGCACCGACCGCGACTGGATCGCCGACGTGGTGCGGTTCGTCAGCAACCGGCGTCGGGGAGCGCTCGCGGGACGCTAGTGAATGGCACAACTGAAATGACATGGCCTAGTTACGCCGGTGTAATGACACGCTGCGAAGCATCGGGATCGGCATGAACATACCGCTGCTGGGCCCGATGTCGCTCACCGGCTTCGACCACGCGTGGTACTTCATCTTCCTGCTGGTCGTCCTTGTTCTGGTCGGCCTGTACATCGCCGCGCAACTCGCACGCCAGCGCCGGGTCCTGCGGTTCGCCAACATGGAGTTGCTGGAAAGCGTTGCGCCGCAACGGCCGAACCGCTGGCGGCACTTGCCTGCGGTTCTGTTGGTGGTATCCCTCGTGCTGTTCACCATCGCGATGGCCGGGCCCACTCGCGACGTGCGGATCCCCCGCAACCGCGCGGTGGTGATGCTCGTCATCGACGTGTCGCAGTCGATGCGTGCCACCGACATCGAGCCGAACCGGCTGGCTGCGGCCCAAGTGGCGGCCAAGCAATTCGCGGACGAGCTGACCGCCGGCATCAACCTCGGTCTCATCGCGTACGCGGGCACCGCGACCGTATTGGTGTCGCCGACCACCAACCGCGACGCGACCAAACAGGCGATCGACAAGTTGCAGGTGGCCGACCGCACCGCGACCGGCGAGGGCATCTTCACCGCATTGCAGGCCATCGCGACCGTGGGTGCGGTGATCGGCGGCGGCGACACTCCGCCGCCCGCGCGGATCGTGCTGTTCTCCGACGGTAAGGAGACGGTGCCGTCCAACCCCGACAACCCGAAGGGCGCCTACACCGCGGCGCGCACCGCCAAGGACCAGGGTGTGCCGATCTCGACGATCTCCTTCGGCACGCCGTACGGCTACGTCGAGATCAACGACCAGCGCCAACCGGTGCCCGTCGACGACGAGACGATGAAGAAGGTCGCGCAACTGTCCGGCGGGCAGTCCTACAGCGCGTCCAACCTCTCCGAGCTGAAGGGCGTCTACTCGACGTTGCAGCAGCAGATCGGCTACGAAACGATCCGCGGCGATGCCAGCACCGGATGGCTGCGGCTCGGTTCGCTGGTGCTGGCCCTGGCGGCGCTGGCGGCGCTGCTGATCAACCGGCGCCTGCCGAACTAGCGGTTGTGCGCCGATTTCGGCCTCACGCAGGTCACACGTTAAGTTGGCGGGCATGACTGTGACTGACAATCCAGCCGACACCGCGGGTCAGGCCGCTGCAGGCCGACCGGCCTTCGTCTCTCGTTCCGTGTTGGTGACCGGCGGAAACCGTGGCATCGGGCTGGCCATCGCGCGCCGGCTGGCCGCCGACGGACACAAGGTCGCCGTGACCCACCGCGGTTCCGGCGCGCCGGACGACGACTTGTTCGCCGTCGAGTGCGACGTCACCGACACCGCCGCCGTCGACGCGGCCTTCACCCGGGTGGAGGAGCACCAGGGTCCGGTCGAGGTGCTGGTGGCCAACGCCGGGGTCACCGCCGACATGCTCATCATGCGGATGAGCGACGAGAGCTTCGAAAAGGTCATCGACGCCAACCTGACCGGCGTGTTCCGGGTAGCCAAGCGGGCGTCGCGCAACATGATCAAGAAGCGGTTCGGCCGGATGATCTTCATGGGCTCGGTGGCCGGGCTCACCGGCCTGCCGGGGCAGGCGAACTACTCGGCGTCCAAGGCCGGTCTCGTCGGCATGGCACGCTCGCTCACCCGTGAGCTGGGATCGCGGTCGATCACCGCCAACGTCGTCGCGCCGGGCTTCATCGACACCGCCATGACCCGCGCGCTCGACCAGAAGCAGCAGGACATCGCGCTGCAGGCCATCCCGCTGCAGCGGATCGGCTACGTCGAGGAGGTCGCGGGTGTGATCAGCTTCCTGGCCTCCGAGGACGCCGGTTACATCTCCGGCGCGGTGATACCGGTCGACGGCGGCCTGGGCATGGGCCACTAGGAGAGATGGACTGACATGGCAGGGTTTCTCGAAGGCAAGCGGATCCTCGTCACCGGGATCATCACCGACTCGTCGATCGCCTTCCATATCGCGAGGGTCGCGCAGGAGGCCGGTGCCGAGCTGGTCCTGACCGGTTTCGACCGGATGCGGCTGATCCAGCGGATCGTGGACCGGTTGCCGCACAAGGCGCCGCTGCTGGAGCTGGACGTGCAGAACGACGAGCACCTCGCCTCCCTGGCCGCCCGGGTGACCGAGGTGATCGGCGAGGGCAACAAGCTCGACGGCGTCGTGCATTCGATCGGGTACATGCCGCCCAGCGGGATGGGGGTGAACCCGTTCTTCGAAGCGCCTTTCGGGGACGTCGCGAAAGGCATCCACATCTCCGCTTTTTCGTACGCATCGCTGGCCAAGGCGGTGCTGCCGATCATGAACAGCGGTGGCGGGATTGTCGGCATGGATTTCGACCCGACGCGGGCGATGCCGGCCTACAACTGGATGACCGTGGCGAAGAGCGCACTGGAGTCGGTGAACCGGTTCGTCGCGCGGGAAGCCGGCCAATTCGGCGTACGGTCGAATCTCGTTGCTGCGGGCCCCATTCGAACACTGGCCATGAGCGCGATCGTCGGCGGCGCGCTTGGTGACGAGGCCAGTGGTCAGATACAGCTGCTGGAGGAGGGCTGGGACCAGCGGGCGCCGCTAGGCTGGAACATGAAGGACGCTACCCCGGTGGCGAAGACGGTGTGCGCCTTGATGTCCGACTGGCTGCCAGCCACCACCGGGACGGTCATCTACGCCGACGGCGGCGCCAGCACCCAATTGCTGTAATGGAGTTCGACGCCGTCCTGTTGCTGTCGTTCGGCGGCCCCGAGGGGCCCGAGCAGGTGCGACCATTCCTCGAGAACGTCACGCGGGGGCGCGGGATACCGCCGGAGCGGCTGGACGACGTCGCGCAGCACTACCTGCATTTCGGTGGCGTGTCGCCGATCAACGGGATCAATCGTGAGTTGATCGAGCAGATCCGCGCCGAGCTCGCCCGCCGCGGTACGGAGCTGCCGGTGTACTTCGGAAACCGCAACTGGGAGCCCTACATCGAGGACACGGTCGCCACGATGCGCGACGACGGGATCCGGCGGGCGGCGGTGTTCACGACGTCGGCGTGGGGCGGCTACTCGAGCTGCACGCAGTACCTCGAGGACATCGTGCGGGCCCGGCGCGCTGCCGGCGATGGCGCACCGGAGCTCGTGAAACTGCGGCATTACTTCGACCACCCGCTGCTGGTGGAGATGTTCGCCGAGGGGATCGGCGCGGCGGCCGCGACGCTGCCGGGCGCCGTCCGCGACAAGGCCCGGCTTGTGTTTACCGCGCATTCCATTCCGGTGCGGGCGCATTCACGTTGCGGGCATGAGCTGTACAGCAGTCAGGTCGCGTATGCGGCCGGGCTGGTGGCCGCCGCGGCCGGTTACCCGCAGTTCGACCAGGTGTGGCAATCGCGCTCGGGGCCGCCGCGGATTCCGTGGCTGGAACCCGACGTTGCGGACCATCTGACCGCGCTGGCCGCCGACGGCACAGCGGCGGTCATCGTGTGCCCGATCGGCTTTGTCGCCGACCACATCGAGGTGGTGTGGGATCTCGACAACGAGCTGCGCCGGCAGGCGGAGGCCGCGGGCATCGCGTTCGCGCGCGCCGCCACCCCCAACGCCGACCCGCGTTTCGCGCGGCTGGCCGTCGACCTCGTCGACGAGTTGAGAACCGGTGCGCCGCCCGCGAGAGTGGTTGGACCCGACCCTGTTCCGGGATACGGCTGCAGCGTCAATGGCGCGCCGTGTTCGCCCGATTGCGTGGTGGGCTAGCGTCGCCAGGCCGAGTGAAGGATGTCGCTGACCGCAGCCATCCGAGCCGAGCGGACCACCGCGGACAGAGGTTTGAGCGCGTCGCTTGCGATCTGCGCCTCCGACATCTGAGTGCCGATGGGCATCAGGCCCGAACTGACCCGCAGGATCGCCTCGACGTGGGCCGCGTTCTCCAGCACCCGCAGCGCCCGCGAAGGCGCGCCGTCGGGAGCGCGATGGGCACGCGCGCATTCCAGCAGCTGCTCCACCATGCCGCGCGGGTCGCTGACATCGAAACCCGGGCGGATGGCGCCCAACGCGTCGGCGGCAGAGCGCACCGCGGACCGCAACGCATATTCGGCCTCGCCCAGGTCGGGGTGATCAGGCGCCGGCGCCCCGGGCAGCGAGTAGACCGTCCACACCAGTGCCTGCGGCGATGTCTCATGCTCTTCGGGGTCGGATTCACCATCGCCGTAGTCGAACTCGGGTACCAGACCGATGGCCGATCCGGCCTCGCCTGCCACCACCACCGCCTCAGAGGCGGCCAATGCGTCGTACTCGAACGCGGTGCCCGCGACCAACCCGCGCACGTCGCCGGGGACTGGCAACACGATGCTGATGGCGGGCTCGGCGACGCGCGCCCGCGCCGCGGTGGTCCGCAACGTCTGGAGCAGCGTGACGACGGACGCCTCGTCGAGATCCGGCCACGGCAGCCCGGTGTGGCCGGCCGTCACGGAATCGTAGGCGGTTACGAAATGCTGTGGCGCCCAGAGCGATAACGCGTCGAGAACGTCGTCAGGCGCAGCCGATCCCGCGAGCCAGGCATTGGCCCACACCGACAGCGACACGCTCGGGCACCACATGATGGCCGAGTGTAATAGTTCGGCGCGTGCCCGGCCGGTTTGGCGCTAGGGTGGCAGCATGCCTGTGGCGCTGATCTGGCTGATCGCCGCGCTGGTGCTGGCGGGCGCGGAGGTGCTCACCGGCGACCTTTTCTTGTTGATGCTCGGCGGGGGCGCGCTGGCCGCGGCCGCAACCAACTGGCTTTTCGGCTTGCCGATCTGGGTGGACGGGCTGGTTTTCCTGATCGTGTCGGTGCTGTTGCTCATGGGCGTTCGTCCCGTGCTGCGCAAGCGATTGATCGGCGTCAAAGGCCTGCCGGAACCGATGAAGGCGCTCGAGGGCAAGAGCGCGCTGGTGCTCGACCGGGTGGCACGGCACGAAGGCCAGGTAAAGCTTGACGGTCAGGTGTGGACGGCCCGGCCGCTGAACGACGACGATATCTACCAACCGGGCGACCACGTCACCGTCGTCCACATTGACGGCGCCACGGCGGTCGTCTCGAAGATCGTCTAGAGAAGCCTGGACGACACAACGGAAGGAACCCGCATGAATGGTGGTGCTCTCGCGGCGATTGTGGTGCTGATCTTGGTGGTCTTCGTGATCATCGTCGTCTTCAAGTCAGTGGCACTGATCCCGCAGGCCGAGGCCGCCGTGATCGAGCGGCTGGGGAGCTACAAGAAGACGGTGTCCGGAGGGGTCACGCTGCTGCTGCCGTTCATCGACAGGATCCGCGCGCGGGTCGACCTGCGCGAGCGGGTGGTGTCGTTCCCGCCGCAGCCGGTGATCACCGAGGACAACCTGACGGTCAACATCGACACCGTCGTCTACTTTCAAGTCACCACCCCGCAGGCGGCGGTGTACCAGATCAGCAACTACATCGTCGGGGTCGAGCAGCTGACCACCACGACACTGCGCAACGTGGTGGGCGGCATGACGCTGGAACAGGCCCTCACCTCGCGCGACCAGATCAACGGCCAGCTCCGCGGTGTACTCGACGAGGCCACCGGCCGGTGGGGCCTGAGGGTGGCGCGCGTGGAGCTGCGCAGTATCGATCCCCCGCCGTCGATCCAGGACTCGATGGAAAAGCAGATGAGGGCCGACCGCGAGAAGCGGGCCATGATCCTCAATGCCGAAGGTGTGCGCGAGGCGTCGATCAAGCAGGCCGAGGGTCAGAAACAGGCACAGATCCTGGCGGCCGAGGGTGCCAAACAGGCCGCGATCCTGGCGGCCGAGGCGGACCGGCAATCGCGGATGCTGCGGGCCCAGGGCGAGCGTGCGGCGCAATACCTGCAGGCACAGGGTCAGGCCAAGGCCATCGAGAAGACGTTCGCGGCGATCAAGGCCGGGCGGCCCACCCCGGAGTTGCTGGCCTACCAGTACCTGCAAACCCTGCCGCTGATGGCCAGGGGCGAGGCGAACAAGGTGTGGGTGGTGCCGAGCGACTTCGGGTCGGCGCTGCAGGGCTTCACGAAGCTGCTTGGTGCGCCCGGTGATGATGGGGTGTTCCGCTATCAGCCGTCCCCGGTCGAGGAGAATCTGCCGAAGCCAGAGGACGACTCGGCCGAGGTGGCCGACTGGTTCAACACCCAAACCGACCCCGAGATAGCTCAGGCGGTCGCCGCCGCCGTGGCAGATGCGCGATCTTCAGATCTCAGCGCCATCCCGGCGGCTCCGGCGAGCCCTCTGCAGATGCAGTACCCGCCGTTGTCGCAGCAGGATCAGCAGCCGACCCAGTACCAACAGCCGCAGGGACCGCGGCATGGGGATCCGCTTGGTTGAGTAGGCGGGGCCGGGGGAGCAGGGCCGCTAGACCGACACCGGTTCTGCGCGTTCTTCGCGGGCTACCTGTTCGCGGCGATGCGCGCGGAACTCCAACGCCAGCCCCACGATGCCGATGCTGCCCGTGCACAGCGACACCACGAACAGCAGGGGGCTGATGTGTCCGGTCAGCGCGTCGCCGAGCACCACGACGGCCAAAGTGCCCGGCATCAGGCCGACGAACGTGGCCAGCGTGTAGGGCACCGTGCGCACCGCCGATGCGCCTGCGGCGTAGTTGATCACCGAGAACGGCACGGCGGGGATCAATCGCAGCCAGAAGACCACCGGCCAGCCCCGTCTGCTTAGCCGGGCATCGACCGTGTCGATCGCGGGATGGCTGACAAGACGATCGAGCCGCCAGCCGACGGCGCGCACCAGCCACAACGCGATCAGCGCACTGGCCGTGCTGGCCAACACGGCCAGGCCGACGCCGAGCGCGGGGCCGAACAGCAGACCGGCGGCAAGCGTGAAGGCGGTGCGGGGAAACGGGAACACCGTGACGACCAGGTGGGCGGCGAGGAACGCGAGCGGGAACCACGGCCCGACCGACGTCGCCCAGTCGCGAAGCTGCAGCGCGGTCGGCATCGGCACGAAGACGGCGACTGCGACCAAGATCACAATTGCGACCAGCGTGGCGAAGATGCGCGGCCGCGACAGCTGGCGTGCGCTCGCGACGGTCGCAAAGCGCAGGCCGCGCAGCGCGTCGCGCACCGTCGAAGTGATCACGACTATTTACCCTACGGCGTTGGGCCGGTGCGCATCATTTAGCCTGATGGCGTGTCAGTAGATGCCGGTGTCGACCCCGCCGAGGTTCAGCGGGCACTCGGCCGGTGGCGGTCGCAAGTAGCTGCTGTGCTGGCCAAGAGCGCGGGGCGTGATCCGGCCGGCCTTCCGATCGAACCGGAACGGCTGCTGGACGCACCGACGTACGAAGGTTTCCCCATCCGGCCGCTGTACACGGCACTGGACAGCCCGCCCGAAGGCCCGCTGCCGGGACGGTGGCCCTTTGTTCGCGGCGGTGACGCACTGCGCGACGTCAACACCGGTTGGAAGGTCGCCGAGGCATTCCCGACCCCCGTCGGTGCCGGCGAACTCCGTGTCGGCGAACTGAATGGCGCGGTATTGCTGGCGTTGACCGAGGGTGTCAGCGCGCTGGTGCTTCGCGTGGGCGGGGCAGGCGTCGCGCCCGGTGACCTCGACCGGCTGCTCGAGGGCGTGTTCTTGGAGCTGGTGCCTGTCGTCGTCGATGCGGGTGCCGATTTCAATGCGGCGGCCGACGCGCTGTTGGCCCTGGCGGGTCAGGTGGACCAGGACAAACACGCGATGCTGTCGATCGATCTGGGTGCCGACCCGCTGACCGCGTCGCTGAGCGGCCGCCCGGCGCCAAGCGTCGAGGATGTCATCGCGACCGCCTCACGCGCGGGCGGCTACCGCGGGGGAGTGCGGGCGATCACCGTGGACGGGCCCGCCTTCCACAACCGCGGCGCGAACGCGTCCTGGGAATTGGCGGCCGGCGTCGCTGCGGGTGTGGCCTACCTACGTTCGCTTGGCGCACTCACCGCGGCGCAGGCGCTGCGGCAGATCAGCTTTCGCTTCGCCGCAGACGACGACCAGTTCATGACGATCGCGAAATTCCGTGCGGCACGTCAGCTTTGGGCCAGAGTGGCCGAGGTGGCCGGCGCGCCCGGGAGTGGGGCGGCAACCATGCACGCAGTCACCTCTCTGCCGATGATGACGCAGCGCGACCCGTGGGTGAACATGTTGCGGACCACCGTCGCCGCGTTCGGTGCCGGAATCGGCGGTGCGGACACGGTTTTGGTCGAGCCGTTCGACGTCGCGATCCCCGGCGGCGCGCCCGAGGTGAGCCCCGGTTTTTCGCGCCGGATCGCCCGCAACGTCCAGCTGCTGCTGCTCGAAGAGTCCAACATTGGTCGGGTCCTTGATCCGGCGGGCGGCTCCTGGTACGCGGAGGACCTGACCGAGGCGCTGGCGCAGCAGGCCTGGCGCCACTTCCAGGCGATCGAGGCCCGCGGCGGATTCGTCGCCGCGCAGGACTTCATCGCCGCGGAGCTAGCGGCGGTGCGCGACAAGCGGATCGACGACATCGACCACCGGCGCACGAAGATCACCGGCGTCAACGAGTACCCCAACCTCGCCGAGCCGGCGCTCCCGCAGACGGGTGATGCTCAGACACGTGAAGCGATGGGCATCTGCAGATACGCGGCCGACTTCGAAGCGCTGCGCGACCGCTCGGATGCGTATCTGCGCCGCACAGGTACCCGGCCACGGGTGTTGTTACTGCCGCTGGGCCCACTGGCCGAGCACAACGTCCGCGTCACGTTCGCGACGAACCTGTTGGCGTCGGGCGGAATTGAGGCCATCAACGCCGGACCGGTCGACGAGACGGCGATTCCCGCGGCGGCTGAGCAGGCCGGCGGCCTGGACACCGCGGTCATCTGCGGTACCGACGCGCGGTACAGCACCGAGGTCGCGGGTGTGGTAGAGGTGGCGCACGCGGCCGGCATCAGCACGATCTATCTGGCAGGGTCCCAAAAAGCCGTTGCCGATCTGGACGAATCGCACCTGCCAGACGACTACCTGATCGCCACGATCGATGCCGTGCACGCGCTGTCGAACCTGCTCAGCCGATTGGGGGCGTGAACCGATGACCGCATCGGATGTCCGGATCGGCAGCTTCGCCGACGTCCCGCTGCACGGCGACGAGGTCGCCGCCGCGCCCACCGACGCCGACATCGCCGCGCACGTCGCCGCGGCCGCCGCCGCGCACGGCTACACCGCTGAGCAACTGGACTGGCACACACCCGAGGGCATCGTGGTCAAACCGGTCTACACCGCTGCGGACCGTGCGACGACGGTCGTCGAGGGATATCCCCTCAACAGTCTCCCGGGCGAGCCACCCTACCTTCGCGGGCCGTACCCGACGATGTATGTCAATCAGCCGTGGACGATTCGCCAGTACGCGGGCTTCTCGACTGCCGCGGAGTCAAACGCGTTCTACCGGCGCAACCTGGCCGGCGGCCAGAAGGGGCTGTCCGTCGCGTTCGACCTCGCCACCCACCGCGGGTACGACTCCGACCATCCGCGGGTACAAGGCGATGTCGGAATGGCCGGGGTGGCAATCGATTCCATTCTCGACATGCGCCAGCTGTTCGACGGCATCGACCTGTCGACGGTTTCGGTGTCGATGACGATGAACGGTGCGGTGCTGCCGATCCTCGCGCTCTACGTGGTGGCCGCCGAGGAACAAGGTGTGCCGCCGGAGAAGCTGGCCGGGACCATTCAGAACGACATCCTCAAGGAGTTCATGGTCCGCAACACCTACATATACCCGCCCAAGGCCTCGATGCGGATCATCTCCGACATCTTCGCCTACACCAGTGCCAAGATGCCGAAGTTCAACTCGATCTCGATATCCGGCTATCACATCCAAGAGGCCGGTGCGACAGCGGATCTCGAGTTGGCCTACACGCTCGCCGATGGCGTCGAGTACATCAGGGCGGGATTGGACGTCGGCCTGGACATCGACAAGTTCGCGCCGCGGCTGTCGTTCTTCTGGGGCATCGGGATGAACTTCTTCATGGAAGTGGCAAAGCTTCGCGCGGGCCGGCTGCTGTGGAGCGAGCTGGTTGCCCAGTTCGGGCCGAAGGATTCGAAATCGCTTTCACTGCGCACGCATTCGCAGACCTCCGGCTGGTCGTTGACCGCGCAGGATCCGTTCAACAACGTGGCGCGGACCTGCATCGAGGCGATGGCCGCCACCCAGGGCCACACCCAGTCGTTGCACACCAACGCGCTCGACGAAGCGCTCGCACTGCCCACAGACTTTTCTGCACGCATCGCCCGCAACACACAGCTGTTGCTTCAGCAGGAGTCTGGCACCACACGGCCGATCGATCCGTGGGGCGGCTCCTACTTCGTCGAATGGCTCACCCATCAGCTGGCGCAACGTGCCCGCGGGCACATCCGCGAGGTGGAAGAACACGGCGGTATGGCACAGGCGATCAGCGACGGCATCCCGAAGTTACGCATCGAGGAAGCCGCCGCCCGCACGCAGGCGCGAATCGACTCCGGTCAGCAACCGGTGGTCGGCGTGAACAAGTACCAGGTCGACGAGGACCACGCGATCGAGGTGCTGAAGGTCGAGAACAGCAGGGTGCGCGCAGAGCAACTGGCCAAGCTGCAACAGCTGCGCGCCGAGCGGGACCAATCGCAGGTCGACGCCGCGCTCGCCGAACTGACCAGGGCTGCAGCCGAAGACGGTGCAGCGGGTGATGGCGGACTCGGAAACAATCTGCTCGCGCTGGCAATCGACGCCGCGCGGGCCAAGGCCACCGTCGGGGAGATCTCCGACGCGCTTGAGAAGGTATACGGGCGCCATCAGGCCGAAATCCGTACCATTTCCGGCGTCTACCGCGACGAAGTCGGAGGGAAAGGAAACATCACGCCGTTTTCCGAAGCTACCGCCATCGTCGAGAAATTCGCCGAGGCCGACGGCCGGCGGCCCCGAATCCTTGTCGCAAAGATGGGACAGGACGGCCACGACCGCGGCCAGAAGGTCATCGCAACCGCGTTCGCGGACATCGGGTTTGACGTGGACGTCGGGTCGCTGTTCTCCACCCCGGAGGAGGTGGCGCGCCAAGCCGCCGACAACGACGTTCATGTGATCGGCGTTTCGTCGCTCGCGGCCGGACACTTGACACTGGTCCCGGCACTGCGGGACGCGTTAAGGGAAGTCGGCAGGCCTGACATCATGATCGTGGTGGGTGGTGTCATTCCGCCGGGCGATTTTGATGAGCTGTACGCGGCCGGCGCGACCGCGATCTTCCCGCCCGGCACCGTCATCGCCGACGCCGCTATCGGGCTGTTGCACAAGCTCGCCGAGCGGCTGGGGTACACGCTGAGCTGATGACCGAGTCCGCTGGAGCCGCAGGACCGGCGGCATCAGGCACCGACGCGCTCGCCGATGCTGTCCGCAGCGGCGACCGCACAGAACTGTCGCGTGCCATCACGCTGGTCGAGTCGGCCCGCTTCGATCGCCATGAGCAAGCCCAGCAGTTGCTGCTTCGGCTTCTGCCCGACGCCGGGCGCGCGCTGCACGTCGGCATCACCGGCGTTCCTGGCGTGGGCAAGTCGACGACCATCGAAGCGCTCGGCACGATGCTGACCGGGCAGGGCCATCGCGTCGCGGTGCTTGCGGTCGATCCGTCGTCGACACGAACCGGTGGTTCTATCCTCGGCGACAAGACCCGAATGGCCCGGCTAGCAGTGGACCCCGACGCCTACGTGCGCCCGTCGCCGACGTCGGGAACGCTGGGCGGCGTTGCCAAGGCCACCCGCGAGACGATCGTGCTGCTTGAAGCCGCCGGCTTCGACGTGATCCTGGTGGAAACCGTGGGGGTGGGCCAGTCCGAGGTAGCGGTGGCCAACATGGTGGACTGCTTCGTGTTTCTGACCCTGGCGCGTACCGGAGATCAGTTACAGGGAATCAAGAAAGGCGTCCTCGAACTCGCCGACATCGTCGTGGTGAACAAGGCCGACGGAGAACACGCCACCGAGGCCAAGGCCGCGGCGCGGGAGCTGACCATGGCCCTGCGGCTGATCTATCCGCGCGACACGCTCTGGCGTCCTCCGGTTCTCACCATGAGCGCCGTGGCAGGCACTGGACTGCAGGAACTGTGGGACACGGTGCTACGCCACCGCGTCGTAGCAACCGAGTCGGGCGAGTTCGAGGCGAAACGCCGCCAGCAGCAGGTGGATTGGATGTGGTCGATGGTCCGCGACACGGTGCTCGACCGGGTGCTGTCCGACCCCGGGGTGAAAGACATTCGCGCGGAGGTGGAACGACAGGTCCGCGACGGCGAGTTGACGGCTGCCCTGGGAGCGGAACGCATTCTGGAAACCGCCGCAGAGAAGTTAACAGAACGGTAACAATTGGTTGGTTTGGGAAGCTAAGCGGTCATCATTACCTTGTGACACGCGCGAACCTTCATCTCATCGACGGCGGCCTGCCCAAAGGAGTTCAGGGCGCAGCCGATCCGCACTTCGCGTGCGCGATCCGATTGTTCTCGAACCTGTTCCCCGGGCGCCGGTTCGGTGGCGGCGCGTTGTCGGTGTACTTGGACGGTCGGCCGGTGGTCGACGTGTGGACCGGGTGGTCCGACCGGCGTGGTGAGGTGCCGTGGTCGGCCGACACCGGCGCCATGGTGTTTTCGGCGACGAAAGGCGTGGCCGCGACTGTCATTCACCGGCTGGTCGACCGCGGGCTGCTGGACTATGACGCGCCGATTGCCGACTTCTGGCCGGAGTTCGGTGCAAACGGCAAGTCCGTCATCACCGTCCGCGACTTGATGCGGCACCGCGCAGGACTGTCACACCTCAACGGTGTCAACAAGACCGATCTGCTCGATCACCGGTTGATGGAGCAGCTGATGGCGGCCGCTCCGTTGACTCGCCTGAGGGGCCACCCTGCCTATCACGCACTGACCTACGGCTGGCTGATCTCCGGGCTGGCTCGCGCAGTCACGGGCCTCGGTATGCGCGAACTGATCCGCGTCGAAGTAGCGCGCCCGCTCGACACCGACGGCTTGCATCTCGGCCGTCCGCCAGCGGACGCACCGACGCAGGCGGCGCAGATCCTGGCTCCGCAGCGTTCTCGTGCGAACCCCCTGTTCAATTTCGTCGCGCCGAAATATGCGGCGCTGTGGTTCTCCGGCGCCTTCGGTTCAATGTACTTCCCAGGCGCGAAATCGTATGTGCAAGGCGATATTCCGTTCCTCGACAGTGAGATACCTTCGGTCAACGGCGTGTTTACCGCCCGGGCGCTGGCGAAGATGTACGGTGCGATCGCCAACGGTGGATGCATCGACGGGACCCGGTTCCTGTCGGCCGAGCTGGTGCGCGGGCTAACCGGAAAGCCGAGCCTGCGGCCGGACCTCAACATCGTGGTGCCGCTTGCCTGGCACCTTGGCTACCACTCCGTGCCGGTCCCCGGCGTGCTGCCCGGGTTCGGTCACGCCGGACTCGGCGGCTCGATCGGCTGGGCCGACCCCGGTTCCGGGATGTCGATCGGTTTCGTGCACAACCGATTGCTCACCCGGATGGTGTTCGACCAGGCTGCGTTCGTTGGACTTGGCAGCCTGCTGCGCCGCAGCGCCGAGGGAGCGCGCAAGCGCGGACCGCAGGCGGTGCCGCGTTTCGGGGCGCCGTATCCGGAGCCGCCGGGCGAGGTTGCCGGCTAGGCCCTACCGCTGCGGCCCTGGTAAACGGCGAGGGTCAACCTAGACGGGCGGCCTCGGGGGCCCGGTTGTGACTGCGTCGTCATCGCGGTGCTCCTCCCTTAGCAGCAAGGACCGTACCAGCGGACGCGGTCCGAAAG
>Ga0209526_10001173_pt1 | contig 17369 bp, 10 predicted proteins | sample JacPinW_OM2H0_M1_FD_188566 | JGI IMG/M metagenome (GOLD analysis project Ga0209526, IMG submission 188566) | Forest soil microbial communities from Algoma, Ontario, Canada - Jack Pine, Ontario site 1_JW_OM2H0_M1 (SPAdes) (version 2) | ecosystem: Environmental > Terrestrial > Soil > Boreal... | reverse complement strand
AGGCCGAGATGGGCTAATGCACCTATCGGTTCGTTCAGCGCAATCCCGCGATGATCCAGAATCTTTTGGAACTCGGCTGCGGCTTCCTTGCCCTGATGTGTGGCCCGATACGCCTCTCCACGTACGTAGACGGGATGCAGAGCTCTGAGCATGGAGCCCTGTTGTCCCAACTCATACGGAGTCGCGATCTCAAGGCCTTCAATTGCGCTCACAGGATTGTTGCGATTGAGAGCAAGCTGCGCCCGAATTGTAGGCAGATAGTTAAATTTTACCACCGTATCCGTCGCGAAGCGCTTCTCCAAATCGGCGACGAGCAATTGCACTCGCGACGCATTCCCCGCCGTGGCTAGCGCCAACGTCGCTCCATACTGCACATCCCGAGCCACGGAAAGCACCAGCGCCGATTCAGAACGTTGTCCGGCAGTGGCTGGATTGCCGAAAAGAGCTTCTCGCAGAGCCGCATCGGCTTCGTGGCTTGCCGCTCTCTCTTTCTTGTTCACTCGCTCAGCTGAAGCCACGGCCCGGCGAGAAAGCTCCCGAGCTCTTTGCAGTCGTCCATAATAAGCGCTCGTATCGGCTTCGTACGCCAGCAATACGTCTTCCACTTCCGGCTTGCCGGCGGCCCAGGCCATCTGTTGCTCCATTCCTGCCTCGTCGTTCTGCATGAAGGCAAGCTGGTACAGAAAGAGTCGCCTCAGAGGAGAATCTAGCTTCTTCGCCTGCGCCTGTTCCGCCGTAGCCCGGGCCTCGCCCACGCGATTCAGGGACAAGTAGAAGGAAATGAGGTAATCGCGATTTAGACCACTTGTTGGGTCAAGGCGGAGCGCTGCGGTGATTTCCTCCAAAGCCTTCGCATGTTGGCCAAGTTGACGATCATTGCCGGCCAGGTAGCCCACCGGCACGGGGTCCCGCGGATAGGTCTGCGCCCAGAGTTCAAAGTGTTCGTGCGCCTTCTCCAGGTCGCCCGTTGCCCAATGGTAGTTGCACTCGATATAGAATTTCTCACGGTCGCTCACCCGCTCACGGAGTTCGTAGGCCTTCTTGGCACTTTCAACGCTCAAATCAGTTTCCCCCACAGACCAATACGCATTACTTAGCGAACTGTATGCCATCGCAAAACTTGGGTCGAGATTGATGGCCCGTTGAAAAGAGCGCACGGCGGCGACATAGTCGGCCTCTCCCACCATAATCTTGCGTCCCAGGCTGTACGCCTGAAGAGCTTCGAGCGATGGCGTGGTCGCTTGCTCGACCGGGGTGTCAAATTTTCGTATGGTGCTGAGCGACTCACCCAGCTTGCTCCGAATCTGAGAGGAGGCCTTTCCCAGAGCATCGAGAACATGATTCTTATCGCTGGCCTGTGCCCCCGCGCTCGCGAGCGACTCGCCGCTAGCGCAGTTAATGGCCTGCAAAATGATGCTGTACTGCGTTCCAATCTGCGCTATGGCGCCATCGAGGACAGCCGCGCTATCTGTTCGTTGGCAGAGCTCCCTCGCGATTTGCGGCGTGAGCCGAGTATCACGCGACTGACCCATCAGGCCCAGCGTCTGCTGGATGCGCTCGTCGGATACGAGACTGAGGAATGGTGATTGTTCGAGTTGGACGGTCAGCCCCTGCCGAAGCGTGCCGTTGAAAACCGGGTCCCCCGTCGCGTTCGCGAAATCCGCAACAACGATGGTGTCCTTGTCAGTGAGCTTTGACGTTCGGTAAAAATAGAAGTAACTGCCTATAGCAAACGTCATAACCACCAATGCGGAGGAGATTACCACCTTCCAGCGGATTCCCCGTTGGTCGCCGACGCCAGCTATTGCGCTGGTTGCTGCTGGCGGCCTCGCCGACACGCTATGGCGCTTCAGCCGCTGCAAATCAGTGCGAATTTCCGCAGCACTTTGGTAACGGAGCTTGCGGTCTTTCTCTAATGTCTTGTTGACGATGCGTTCTATTTCTCGCGGCAAGTTGGGATCTGCTTGCGACACCGGATTCGGTGCTCGATTCAGAATCCCATCATAGAGGACCGCAGCGGTAGCACCTGAGAATGCCATTCGGCCCGTCGCCATTTCATAGAGCACTGCGCCGAAAGAGAACAAGTCTGTCCGCGCATCCAGTTCTTCGCCCCGCGCCTGCTCCGGCGACATATAAGCCATCGTGCCAATCGCAGTACCGGGGTTGGTCAAGAGTTCCCCTGCCGTGACGGTCGGCATCTGCGAAACACCGACGCTCATACCAGCAGGGACCACTTTCGCTAAACCGAAATCGAGAATCTTGGCGTGGCCGCGCTTGGTTACGAAGATATTTGTTGGCTTAATATCGCGGTGGATGATGCCTCCGGCGTGAGCCGCTTCGAGCCCATCGGCAATCTCAATTCCCAATTCCAGAACCTGTTCCGGGGCCAACGACCGACCGTCTATCAAGTGCTTCAGCGTCTTCCCGTCGAGAAATTCCATCGCAATAAAAGGCTGGCCGTTGTGTTCGCCGATTTCATGGATGATACATATATTAGGATGGTTCAGGGCGGAAGCCGCCTGTGCCTCACGCTCGAAGCGGCTCAGGGCTTGTAAGTCTGGAGCGAACTCGTCAGGAAGGAATTTTAGGGCAACGAAGCGGTGGAGCTTGGTGTCCTCAGCCTTGTACACAACGCCCATGCCGCCACCACCGAGCTTTTCCAAAACGCGGTAGTGCGAGATGGTCTGGCCAATGAGGGATGATGCTGAATCCGCCACTTCGCGCTCATCTTAGGTTGCGCCAGAAGGCAAGTCAACGAAGAGAGACGAAGAGAGACCGAAGAGAGACAGCTCGCGGGCCAAGTCCTGATAACGCTGTGGTCTCAACAGGTCGCTGCAACACCATCTAATATAAATCTTCTCTTTGGAGGTGGCGTCTGTGGCCCAAGGGAAACGGGTGAGCTTTCTGCTGCACAGAGGACCGAGGTATGGTGCCGTTGGAAGGCGGGGCAGTCGTTGCATGAGATCGGGCGCGTCGGAACAGTCTAGACGTTGCGCGCAAAGTGCTATTTCGATTTGGCAGGATTTTGCTCGGCCAGTCGCAGGGCGGCCGCGCGATCGAGCGTAGCTTTGCGCCACTGTGCATCAGAGGGCTTGCCAATGAAATCCGCAGCAGCCTGTTCGTATTTCACGCGCGCCTCGTCTGGTCGTCCCGCGGCCTCCAAAGCCCATCCGTAGAGCGAACGCATATTCCCCCGGGCCACCACGTAAGGTTCAGCGGCGGCGAATTCGTCGACTGCCAGAGCCGCTTGCCCGTGATTCAGGTACCACCAACCGCGCGATGCTCTTCGCTCGGCCGCAATTTCTGGCAGGTTGAACTCACCGTGATAGACCAGAATGCTTCCCGCGATCACATCATCTGGGGCGTGTTGCAAAAAGTAGAGGTAGGGGTATAAATCATAGTCGATCAGAGTATTGCTCACAAAAATCGTGCCGGAAAACTTCTCCGGAAGAATTGGCGGGAGCTCCGTGTCCGATGCTTCCACATAACCGGGACCAGCCAATACCCGGCACGGCAGTCCTTCCACCAACGGTTTGCGCACGCCGAACCAGGCGATCCAACAATCGGCAGCTCCCCGGGCAGAAATGTAGTCTTTGATCCTATACAGCGCCTGTCCCCAATCCACGTTGGAGTCACCCAAATGCTTATACAAATGCCTTGGTCCGCCCCAAGCCTCGTTGGCATACGCGATTTCGTTTGGAAAACTGCGCGCATACGAAACTACCTGGAAAATGAGAAGTGCCGCGCAAACGACTGCTGCGGCTCGCGAGCGAATTACATGGTAAGCGATTGCGGATGCAGCAAGAACAATCAGGAATGGATAAATCGGCAAAATGTGGCGCACGCCGAGATTGATTTTGCTACCCATTGCAGAAAATAAAAACACCGCTATGGGGATAACCACGACCAGAATTTCCCGTTTGTGTTTCCGCCATTGCCCAGGAGATGCCAAGGCAAGAAGAACCAGCAGAAGAATTGTCAGCGGGGTCTTCACGGCGACGGTAACGGGAAAGTAGAACCACACGCCGGTTTCGTATCGCCTCCCGAAAATGTACGAGGGCCGCGTGCTGTTCTGCATCACGTATTGAAGGCCAGCCACGTAGGATTCGGGCAAAAGGTGAAAACGAGTGATGCCCAGGATCGTATGCCCAATCAACGCCTGTGACTGTCCGCTGTTCTCCAGTGTCTTGGGGATCTCAAATGCTTGCGCATGTCCTGGCAGAGCGGAATAACGGAATTGATAGGCGCCCCAGAGTAAAAAGACCGCTATCACGGTCGCTGCGAGCCACGAAAGCAAGAGGCGAACGAGCGATGGCCGCGGCAGCGAAGATCGCTTAAACCAGTAGTGGGCCAAAAATTGAAGAAAGACAATGAGGGGCACGAAGACCGCTGTGTGCTTGGAGGCAAGCGCGAGGCCGAGTATAAAGCCGAGCAAGAGAAATCGTAGTACGGAGGGCTTGAGCAAGTACCGATCGGCAACGAATACTGTTGCGAAAGTGGTGGTGGTCACGGCCATATCCGTTGCGACCAAAGGACCGTGCGCCGTCAAATTCGGTTCGAATATAGTAAGGATGACCGCGCACCCGGCAGCAAGGGGTCCGAACCACGCTCGCGTCGCAAAGAAAACGGTGACAAGCAGGAGCATGGGGAAGAGCATCGCCGCTTTTCGGGCCTTTGCGAGTATTTGATCGGTGGATGGACCATTCATTAGCCGGTAGCCTGTGGCAATCAACTGCATGTTATTCGTGACGGCGCTGCCGCACGGAGAACCGTAAACATCCAGATGCCAGCGACGGAAAGGCACAGAAGCGATCAGCTTTAGCAGCGGCGGATGCTCCGGGTTAATGGCGTAATCGCCGCATTCCCAGTAACGGTGGCCCGCAGCGATGTGCATGCCCTCATCGAATGTGGCCGAATTGGCGCGTGCATAGTTCAAGAGGAGGAACGGATAAATGAGGAGCGCGAATATGAACGCGTTCCACGCAAAGGTGCGTTCCCAACTCCAGTCCGACTTAATAAATGCTGGTGCAGTGGGCATATTGCAAAATTTCCCCCGATCGCCGGGCGCCATTCTGTCATTCGTAGAGACGCCTTAGCTACTGGAGTTGTCAGGGGGATTTCACAAAGTATTTTGGGATTCGAGGATCGGCGACCCCAGCGGAGATCAAGACCAAGCGAGTCAAGAAGCAGAAGACCGACCATGAAGACGCCCGACTCCTGCTGAGACTGATGCGGAAGATAACTTTCCGCAAATTTGGGTACCGAGCCCGGAGAATCGAGATCTGCGACAGCTGCTGTGGCACCGGCATCGGTTGGTGCAGATGCGCACGCGAACCATGAATCAACTGCAGGCGCTGGCGATGAACGAAGGCTATCGTTGGAAGAAAAAGCTGTTCAGCGAACAGGGGCGAGCGCAGTTAGAGAAGCTCGCGTTGGCAACTTCGCCGCAAGGAAGGGAAGCGTGACATCTGATAATCCCCCAAAGTTGTGGACTTATGTTCGATTCCCGTCGCCCGTTCTATAGGTTAAGCAAACAAGCCAATAGGCTGAGCTTGACTCCAATTCAGCACCTGACCCGATTCAATTCTGTGGCTCTCGATTTTTTTAGCCAAAGTACTGCCTGCGGGTCGCTGCGAATCGCCAACCTCGAACCCGTACTTTGGCAATGCGCTCTTTGCATCACCATGACGCAGTTGCCACTGCCTGCATCCGGAACTGCGCTACTGGTACAGTTCCGCGGTCGCCGCGCCACCGCCGGTTCCTCCCGTCACGAGAACTGTCCCGTCATTCAACAGTGTCGCCGTATGCGATTCGCGGGTAATTCCCATGCTGCCGGTCGGCGAGAAGGATCCGGCCGCCTGGTCATACACTTCGGCCGTCGCAAGCGGCCCGGTTCCGTTGTCTCCTCCGGTAACGAGAACTGTACCGTCTTTGAGTACTGTCGCCGTCTGAAAGGCGCGCCCGGTCGCCATGCTGGCAGTTGTGCCCGTGAACATTTGAATGGCCGGATCGAACAACTCCGCAGCGGCGGTGGCTGTCCGGGCAGAGTCCTAACCACGAAGCGAAGTGCGCCTCGGTTTTTCATCCCGCCGTAGAGATGCCGCCTGCGAATTGCAAGCGACCGATAAAAGTGTTGCTAAGTGGACAGACAGGTGTCCCCCAGGGGTCTATTATGCTGGCTGTGCCCTGTTCCTCCGGCGCGCAGAGGCGAAGGAAGCAGGGGACGGCGCTACCTGCGGTGGACTTGCCTAGCCGTGGGTTTCCCAGCCAAGCCTGCTGTAGACAAGAGCAAAAGGAGAACAAAAGATCATGATGAATCGATGTCTTTCTTTGGGTATGGTTTTGCTGGGTGTTTGTCTATTCCTACCGCAAAAATCGCTCGCCCAGTCGACGATTGCGTGCAACTCAAACGACGGGAAGAGGCACTCTTGCTCCGTGGATACAAGAGGAGGAGTGCGTCTACTCACGCAACACAGTGAATCCGCTTGCACGGAAGGTTACAGTTGGGGCTCAGACGATCAGGGTATCTGGGTAGATCACGGATGCCGGGCCGATTTCACTGTGGGTGGTAACACTGATTACCGGGATCGGAATCGCAATGACCAAAACGGTGGGAATAGGGAATACCGGGAAGAGAACCGCAATGACCAAGGCGGCGGAAACGTGCAATCGCAAAAGATTGCATGCAACTCAGACGACATGAGGAAACACTCCTGCGCCGCAGATACGCGAGGCGGCAGAGTGCGTCTACTAACGCAGCGCAGCGAGGCAGCATGCACCGAAGGTTATAGCTGGGGCACGAATCGGCGCGGAATTTGGGTGGACCACGGATGCCGGGCCGATTTTACCGTCATCGCCAGATACCGGGGAGATTCCTTGCGGTAACCGTTGGATTCGCGCAGTTTTCCTGGTACGCGAGGGGGGCGAAGTTTGCCCCCTTATAGCTGCCAAAAGACATGCCGGGCAGGTAGGGTATCTCACAACTGGTAGAAAAGCAGAGCGCGGCAGTTGACAGTTAGCATCCTGACACAGTTAATCCCGATACCTCCATTCACTGGCACTAACGTTCAAGACGTAATAATCATTCCCACCGCCGCCGCAGTCATGATACCGAAGGTAGCCCAGCCCAAATATCTGAGTAACGGCGGGTTCACGCGCTTGCCCATTACTTTGTGGTTGCTGGTTAGGAGGATGATTAGCAGGATCAGGGGCGGTGCCAGCAGGCCATTGATTACCGCCGACCAGAACAGCAGTTTTACCGCGTTAAAACCAGCGAAATTTAGCGCGAGGCCCAGTGCCATGACTACGGCCATCACCGCGTAGAACTTGCGCGCTCCTCTCGGTTTGTCGGCCATCGAGCCACGCCACGCTGCTCCTTCCGCCACGGCATAAGCGCATGATCCCACGAGGACGGGCACGCCCAACATTCCAGTGCCGATCAAGCCCAGGGTGAAGAGCAGGTAGGCCCCATTGCCGGCAAGTGGGCGTAATGCTTCGGCGGCCTGCCGTGCCGTTGTGATGTCGGTCTGCCCATGTGCATGTAGAGTGGCGGCAGTAGTTAGAATGATGAAATACATGATCAAATTCGAGAAAAACATACCAGCGATGGTGTCAGCACGCGCAGTTCTTAACTCCCCAGTGGTCGCGTCCTTGCTTTGGGCGAGGGTTCGGCCCTTGGCCCGCTTTTCTTCAACCTCTTCAGCACTCTGCCAAAAGAAGAGATAGGGAGAAATCGTGGTGCCTAGAATGGCCACCAGCACCGCCAGGAATCCGCGTGACCACTCCAGATGAGGCACGAACGTCACCGCCAACGCGTGCCTCCAGTCGACGTGGCCATAAAACGATGCCAGGATGTAGGCGAACAGGACGAGCGTCAACCACTTGAAAATTTTCGCGATCAGCTTGTAGGAAGTCCACACCAACAGCCCAATGATGAAGAACGCATAGAATGGAATCCAGATCAGTGATCGAATTCCCGTGATGAGTTGCGTGGCCTCCGCCATACCACCGAGGTCAGCGCCGATGTTGATAACGTTAGCGACGACGAGAATTGAGCAGGCTCCCCAGAGCACCCAGCGTGGATAATAAATCCGCACGGCGGCTGCCAGCCCACGCCCCGTAACCATGCCCAGCCGCGCGCACATGAGTTGGATCGCGGCCATCAGTGGGAACGTGAGCAGCGCGATCCACAGCGTGGCGTATCCGTAGGCTGCTCCGGCGACAGAATAGGTTGAGATTCCTGACGGATCATCGTCGGCCGCCCCGGTGATCAGTCCGGGTCCCAAGACGGCGAAGGATCTGCTCAGGAGGCCGTGTCCTTTGCCGTTTTCGACATTTTTGGCGGGTGGATTTTTTCTCGCCGTCATTTGGGTCGGAAGGGAAACTCTGCAACAGTCGTGTCCATCGCGTTTGCGGGACACCGCAGCCGTGAATTCTCTGATGGGAAAGGAAAACTTGCAAGAGACGCGGGAGAGTCAGGTTCTGCGGAGCGTCCTTATGAAGTATCCGAACAGCGTAATTGGCCAGAACTCTCCGGTCCGTTCGCTCAAAGGACCAGAGACGAGGCGCAATCCATATGCCAGAGAGTTCTCGAACCAACTCACTTGTAAACACGGATATGGAGCTCGGCCGACAACTAATCGATAGGGTCCAGAATTCCCCGGGCTTGGGCAATGAATATTACGGATATTGACACGCCCGGTAAGAAAGGTAGGATCATAATTCCATGTGGCCGAAGACAGTCTACATTATTCGACATGCAGAGAAACCCGAAGATGCCCATAACCCAAATCTCTCACCACAAGGCGTAGAACGCGCACAAGCACTCGCGAAAAACTGTGAGAAATTGTTCGGAAAGCTGGATTGCTTGTTTGCCGCCGAGTCGTCAGCGGAAAGTGCACGCTCAGTTGAGACTATCAATCCGCTCGCTCAGACGATCCACCTCGAGATCGATTCTGGCGTTAGCAACAAAGACTACTCCGTCCTTGCGGCTAACCTTTTGGCCGGGGCAACAGACTATGGCGGCAAAACAGTTTTGATTTGTTGGCATCATGAGAACATTCCGGAACTTGCGCAGGGATTACACGCTGCAAATGCGCCCGCTAACTGGATGGGCGAAGTATTTGACCGAATCTGGGTACTCAAATATCAAAGTTCAGGCGAGGTGTACTTCCAGGATCTCGCCCAGGACCTTCTTCAAGGAGACAGCAAGAGCTAGTTTTTCCTCTGCGAACAGGCTGCTTAAAAAGTTGCAAAAGGGCAGGTACAGCGGGTGTGGCGTGGGCACGACAGCTAAGAGGTCAACCACGAACACTGTGCGCTCAAGAGCCAATCCGAAAAGAGCGAGCCTAAGGTCAGGTCGACGCGCGCTCAGTCGCGCACAAAATCAATATATCCGCGCTGGATATCAATCCTGGTCAGCTTTACGCGCAACTTGTCTCCAACATCTGCTCCCTGCTGTCCTTGTGCCAATAATCCTTCTACAGCGGGCTTCAATACACGAACAAACGTTCCGTGTGGAGTCACTCCCGTAACGATGGCATCGAATGTTTCACCGATTCTACCGCTCATCGCGACGGCAGCGATCCGCTTCGCCATCTCTCGCTCAACCTTGCGCGCTGCATCTTCTTTCAACGTACAGGTGAGCGCGATTGCAGCGAGCTCGTCATCTGAATAGGGAGCAGATTGGTTCGCGAGCACCGCTTTGATCAATCTTTGCGTGACGAGATCGGCGAAGCGTCGATTGGGAGCTGTGGAGTGAGTGTAGTCCTGTACAGCGAGACCGAAGTGCCCTTGTTCCGGGTCCCCAGGTCGTTCGAGAACATACTCACCAGGTCCCATCAGCTTGATGACCGCCAATGAAAGGTCGGCAAAATGGTCGGGATCGGCAGCTTTGCGCTTGATCAGAAACTCATTGAGTGCTTTGGAATCGGGCTCGGCGGGAAGTTGCTCGCCTTGCTTAGCCGCGAGCTCCACAATCCGCCCCCAGCGCTCCGGGGTCTTCACCACACGTCTGATAGATGAAACTTTGTTGGTTTCCAACATGCGAGCTACCACTTCATTGGCAGCGATCATGAAGTCTTCGATGAGTTCGGTCGCGCGGTTCTTCTCCTGGTTCACAACGTCCACAACCTTATCGTTGAGCACCACAGCTCGAACCTCAATTGTCTCGATGTTCAGGGCACCATGACGATACCGTTCATTCTTGAGTGCTTGTGCAACCTGGTCCTGTAGCTTTAGTTGCGATTGTAGGTCAGTTGAGGCTGCCACTTTATTCGGAGCTCCACTTTTATTCTCAAGCCAGGCGCCGACGGCGTTGTAAGTAAGTTGTGCCTTATTGCGGATGATGGTCGGTAGACACTGCTCGAATGGACGGACCCATCAGTACCGACCACAAACTCGATCACGATGCTCAGCTTGTCTTCTGTCTCCAGCAGCGAGCTGGTGCCTGTCGAGAGCTGCTCCGGCAGCATGGAAAAATTCCGGACGCCCGTATACACAGTTGTCGTTTCTTTCGCAGCATGCTCATCAATAGCCGAGCCCTTCGGAACGAAGGTATCCACGTCTGCAATTCCCACCAAGACCTTCGTTTCTCCGTTTGGCAACCGCTCAGCTACTTCGGCCTGGTCAAGATCCCGCGAGGTGTCATTATCGATCGAAGACCACAACAGATTGCGCAAATCGCGAATGTTCGGACTGGGCTCAAGTTTCGGCGGATGCGCTTTCAGTTCCTCCAGCGCTTGCTGAACTTGCGGAGAGAACTCAGGCTCGAAGCCGTTCTCAATCATTACTTGTTTAGCTACCGCTTGAAGATCAATTTGGCGAAGAGGAGTGTCGTTCATGGATGTGGTGACGGCGGTGCCTAAGTCCCCGACCGCAAGAATTCTAAGAAGGTGTGAGAGTTCAGCCATGACTATGTACCCTTGGCGTTGCGATGTATGTTCCGTACAGCACGTATAGGAAAACAAAAATGTCCCCGAAATAAGCGTCTCTTTCATTCGCCCCCGAAGTCTGACAAATCTCGAACCTCTGCATAACCTCGCGGGTAACCATGGATGTGACCCATATCGCACAGAATCCAAACTCTGGATATGCGAGGCTTGTTGCTTCAGGCGAGAAGGTAGTGGAAAGGTGCGCGAAGTACGGGATCAAGAATTAGCACACCCCGTGCTCCGGCTGGAAGCAGTTCACATGCTCAAAACTCAGCTACTTTTTCTAAAGCTCTCTCGGACCTTTCACAGATTATTTTCCGGCCCATGGAAGATTTACAAGACGAGTCGCTTGCTTCGCATTGCTTCTCTGCTAGCTGCCGTCCCCCTTGTGCTTATCCTGTGCGGGATCACTTACCTTAGCTACAATCGAACGAATTTACCAGATTTGGACGCGTTCATTCGCTTTGAGCCTCCCACCATGGGTCACATCTACGATGCGAATGGCCACGTCCTCATCGAATTAGGAAGGGAACGCCGGGAAATCATCCAATATAAGAATATTCCTGACGTCCTGCGGCAGGCGATCCTTTCGGCTGAAGATGAGAACTTTTTCTCACACGCGGGGGTGGATTATTCTGTCTTCCCCCGATTGCTCGGCAAGACAAACATTCGCGCCTTGATCGCCCGCGGCGGGAGCTCAGGCGGCGAGAATGCCCCAGAACGCGCACCGGTGTTTCCTCAAGGCGGCTCGACGATTACTCAACAACTTGTACGCGGTTACTTCCTACAAAAACTTACCAGCACGAAGAACAGCAATACACTGCAACACCAGGGTGTTCTCTCGCACCTTCTCGCCTTCGTTATCGGTGTGCCGGGCACCAACAGATTGTTGTTGAAAATAGAGGAAATGCGTCTCTCTTTGTGGATTGAGGGAGAGATGCAGAAGCGCTACGGATCCAAGCGCGGGGCCAAAGAAGAACTACTCGCGCGTTACGCAAGCTTCATTTACTTGGGAAATGGCCGCTACGGGTTCGCAGCGGCTTCGCAGTATTATTTTGGCATGCCGTTAGCAGCACTCACCGCAGATGACGCCGACAAGGCGGCACTTCTGGCAGGCATCACCAAGTCGCCCGGCGAGTATTCCCCCAGCTTGGCAGACAATCAAAAACCACTCCGCAGACGAAATCAGATCTTGGCCCTCATGGTTAAGAACCATTTTCTTTCCGCACAGACGGCTGGACGCTGTCAACAAGCTCCCATTCGTCTGGCTGATCATGTCAATGGTCTGATCGAAGCGCCCGCAGCAGTGGGAAATGTCCTCGAGGAGCTTAAAGGACTCGACGCCACCCTCGGCACTGATATCGGCATGAACCAACTGCTGGAAGGCCACATCCAGATTTATTCAACGATCGACGACCGGATCCAGCGCTTCGCGAATGCAGCACTTGAGAACGGCTTGAACCATTATGAAAGACGTCATCCTCACAATATAGGGCTGATTCAAGGCTCCGTGGTTGTTCTGCGGAACAGTGACTCCGCCATTCTGGCCGAGGCTGGTGGGCGACGCAGATATAAGGACCACAACACCACTTATAGCGACTACAACCGGGTAACCCGATCCATGCGCCAGCCAGGCTCGGCCATGAAGCCGATTGTTTATCTAGCGGCATTTCGCCAAGGCGCCTTGGACCTCGATACTCCCGTACCCGACGAGCCCATCTCGGTGGCCACGCCGGGAGATCAACCTCTCAAGTGGATCTCCAATTTCGACAATCAATTTAAAGGCATAATCCCCGTCCGGCAGGCGTTGGTGGAGTCGAGAAATGCAGCCGCCATTTGGATTGTTCAACAGATCGGAATCGATTCGGTCCTGAAGACAGCCCGAGACGTTGGCATCCGATCCTTATTACATCGCTATGACACTACGGCCCTCGGCGCATCCGAAGTCACCTTACTGGAACTTGCAAACGTTTACCGAATGATGGCTAGCGGTATACATGCGGAGCCCTACGTGATTGCAAAGATCGAACGGAATGGGGGAGACGTTATTTATAGCCGCCCCTTGCCCTGCTGTCCAATCCGCGAGAACGGATTGGAGCTATCCATGATCCAGGAAGGATTGCGTGGCGTGGTGCGCCTTCCGTCGGGTACTGCGCACGCGCTCGACACGCGTACCTTCCCAATCCCCGTCATGGGTAAAACAGGCACGACGAACAACTACCGGGATGCGCTTTTTGTAGGGTCAACGTACGGCACCAATGGAATTACCGTGGCAGTGCGCATCGGATTCGATGACAACCGCTCCCTGGGCGGAATGGAAACCGGCGGCAGAGCCGCGCTTCCGGTATTTAGAGAGGTCATGCTGAAGACCTATCAAGCAAAGCCAGTTGGCCCTGTGCCATCCTTTCCTGCAAGTATGGAAAACAACATTGCAGAATATCTGAGTGGCAACTTTGCGGTAAAAGAAGCGATGCGATTTTTCAATTCGCCGGATGTCGGCGAAGCCGAAGATGATCGAGGGAGATCTTGCCGTGCTGCGGGCACGATAACAGCAAGTAACGTTTGCGAGGTACCGCTCATCCTGCTGCCCGTCGTTTACCAGCGTAGGGATGGACATAACAAGATCGTTTTTACGAACGAGTGAATGATCTCGCGCGTCTTATTGCGATCATTTGATCTTTGCCATCAGTCGCTACTTCCACTTTTGCCCTTGCCCTCTCCGAATTCGTGAAGCGATCGAAGTGTGTTCATCGGTGTGCGGCGAACCCAACGATTCTGGGCGAGTGGTCGCCAACTCGGGAACTATCCGAAAACGGAATTCGCGTCAGCTCAAGCGAGTGTCCTCGAACGAGACTTCTGGGCCCGAATAGTTTCCGAGTGCCGCGTGATCCGAATACAATCACCAAATTATTGCCTCTATAATTAACGGTCGGGCTGGACTTTTCGCTACTTTGATACCCTCTTTGCCGTTTTCAGCCTCGGCGCAGGTTTTAAAACCATCGGACAGGAAAACACCTGCTAAAATCTTCCGCATCATGGGATTGTCATCCACAGCTAAGACGGTCTTGCCGGCTTCCCACTTGCTAGGGTCAATTTCAATTTCCATGGCCAGCGTTTTTAAAGGAATTCTGGTGGGCGAGACCGGGATCGAACCGGCGACCTCCTCGTTGCGAACGATGTAAATTCTAAGCTAAGACGCGGTGCAGCAATCACTTAGCTTTCGAAACAGGGTCACTAGATGGCCTACTTGGACTACCAGCTAAATGGAGGGTACGACTCCTCTTTGGTCTGCAAATATCAGTAACACGTAAGCACGCTCGAAGAACGGTGACTGTCCTTTCTGCCAGCGAGGCAGGCGCCGTCGGCGCGTGCGGCCTAACACACCTCAGCGGCGGATGGGACTTAATACACGTATGTTCGGATGGTGCGGGAGGTGAGCGGCACTCTGCTGTTGATCCGTTTATCAAAAACCGACATTAGCTCGCCATCATTTCGTAATAGGAGATGTGGCTACAAACCTGGTCTCCGACTACGATCGGCGACGACCGTGACCTGAAGATCTTACCTATCCGACGCTTTGCCTATTGGGACCCGGGTTGACAGCCGCTCGTGGGTTCGACGGCGTGGCCTGAGGATTTCTCAAGGTTATAGAGCTCCATCGCGTTGGCATTGAGGATTCGTCGGGCGATCTGCAGCGCCACCTCCTCGGTGAAGAACCCACTCTCGACTTTCTCAGCCAGAACCTCGGCCAGAACACGTCGTGTGAATTTGACCGTGCCGTACATTTCTTCCAGATTCGCGCTGTCGGTTCCGAACATGAGTTGCCTGCCATCCAGCATGTCGATGGCATCGGCGAGTGCGCGTTTCGCGGCAGCAGGCGAGAACAGGGTCATCCAGGCCAAATCGAGGTATGCATTGGGGAAATACCTCACCATGGTGATCGCCTCTTGCGTGAAGGGATATCCGCCGTGCATGATCACGAACTTCACGTCCGAGAACTGCCCGTCGTAGAGCAGCTTGTTCAGTTCCAGCGGATTGGAGTTGGCGACGAGGTTCCAATTCTGCTGGTTGCCAGTGTGGAACTGAATCGGCTTCTTCAGCTGGTTCAACTTCTGGAGTACTTTGGTCATCAGGTAGTCCTCGAGATGCCTACGGCTGTCTTCGGAGGGCGGTTTTCGCGCGATAACCTCGGTAAAGATGGCCTCGGCGTCCTTGCGCGGAATTTTGGTGTCGAAATTGAGCGGACGGAAATAGGCGGAAGTGGACTTCAGACCGACACCCCCACGCTGGAAGAAGTTTGTGATCTCGCGGTCAATCAGCGCTTCCATGTCGGCCAAACTGTGGAGCTTCACGCCAAAATGCTTTTCCGTCTCGTCGATGCGGTGTTGGATGCCTGTCTGCCTCGTCTCTTTCTCGCTCAGCGGAGTGGCAATGTAGACGATCTCAAAATCGACATTCCACATCGAATACAATCGCGTGTAGGTCAGCTGATTACCCGGTGAGACATCTATGTCCGGTTGGTCTTCTATTGCGATGACGTCTCGCACATTCGCGCGATGGTAGACCTCTCCGTACCAGGCCGCATCGCGACGCTTGGCATCCATGCGCGCACTAATCGCCTTAGCATTGTCGTCGTTCAGCTCGTCACTGGGATCAAGACCATATAGATCGACCAGCGCCTGGCGGATCGGGCGATAGTAGGCATGGTGAGCGTTGATCTCGAGCATTTTCTTGGTTTCTGGCCAATCCTTGCCGTACAGAAACTCACCCGCGTAAGTTGTGCTCCCCAGAAGCCACGGTACGTCATAGTGAAAACCGGCCTCTTTGAACTGTTGTGCGTCTCGCAGCGGCAAGGGGACGTGACTGTGCGTGTCCACCATAGGAATCTTCTCGATCTGGTCGAGCAGTCGCTTCAGCAGCTCTTGGTCCGTGCTTCGGGCAGGGCCGGCTGATAGCAAGATGAGCAGCACAGCGCAAAATGTTATCCGGCATTGAGCCAACTGCATGGCACCTCCCGGATGTTGACACTGCATGCCAACGGCGCAGATCAGAAAATCAATTGCGCAATTACTTTCCTGTCCGCACGAACTCTTCATACCGGCGCTTGTATTCCGTTTTGTAGTCCGTCACCGTTTTCTCATAGTTCAGTTGGGGCATTCCCTCACCCGGCCACGCCCAACGCAGCTCGATTTCCTTCGCCGTAACCGGAAGCACAAGCTCACCGTCTTTCGGTGCGGCGCTCTTGCCATCGACTGAGGCCGACGTGACTCGCAAAAACCAGGGCAGGTGGAGGATCAGCTTGTCTGGCGGGTGGTCGATTTGATTCGCGAGCTTTATCGTGGCATGACCTGCTTCCGGCACTTGCAGGTCGAAGTTGACTTGTCCAAAGATCGTATCAGCACGATGAACGTGAATGGTCGCGCCTGCCTTCATCCACTCCGGCGAAACACAAGAGAGCAGATGCAAGTCATGCCCCTGTTCCCGAACCATCATGTCGCGCAGCAGCAAGCGAAACTTGGCGGCGAAAGTGCCGTGGGGGGCGAGGTTAGTGGCGAAGTCGCGGGTGCTCCACGGCCAAATAGCAAATTCAAACCCGGCGTGAGTCGAACTGGTATGCAACAACAATGCGTAGAGCTCTTCAATCGCCATCTGCTGGTCACCGCGGATGACCTCGGTCTCCGTGTTCTCCATCGTCAAGTAGTGGTGCAGCCAGCGGCCATCGCCGTAGGTCATGAGGCCCTCCTGGTACTTGGCGCGCGTGGCTTTCAGCGTGGCGGCAACCTTGGCGTCCCTAGGATCAAGGATCAGTTCTGGATATATGGCTAGCAGGTTGCCCCAATCCTCCCCGTGCTCTCCTTCGAGTCCGGGCGGAATGTAGCCGCCGGTGGAAACGGTAACTCGATCCAGCACTCTCATCAAAGTGTCGTGAAGGTCGGCATACAGCGCGCGCCAGTCGCGCGCATCCTGCTTGTGTCCTAGCGCGTCCGCCAGGGTGATGGCATTTTTTAGGCCGATCAGCGCCCAGAAGTTGTGCCCCGTGACGTGTCCCGTGATGTTCTCGTTGTCACCGGGAGCAGTTACGGGGATGAGGTGTAGCGGATCGCCGTCGCGCGCTCGCTCTAACCATGCCACCGCCTTCTGCACGGAGGGATAAACCTTCTCTGCAAAGGCACGGTCCTGAGTGATCAGATAGTGCTGCCCGTAAATCCAGATGGTCTGCCCCCAGCCATCAAACTGGCCGCCTTGCGAGACGAAGTTGCCATCCGGTTGCTGCCATTTCGCAAAAAAGTCGAGCACCTGCCGCGCAAATTCGTGATATCCGGAAAGGTCGTACATGCGAGCGATCAAGGCCGAGTCTCGCAGCCAGAAGGCGTGGTACTGAAAACTGTTTCCTATCTGGACGTAGTCGTCGCCGATCTTGTCGCGAGCAATCAGGTC
>Ga0209526_10001172_pt1 | contig 17371 bp, 18 predicted proteins | sample JacPinW_OM2H0_M1_FD_188566 | JGI IMG/M metagenome (GOLD analysis project Ga0209526, IMG submission 188566) | Forest soil microbial communities from Algoma, Ontario, Canada - Jack Pine, Ontario site 1_JW_OM2H0_M1 (SPAdes) (version 2) | ecosystem: Environmental > Terrestrial > Soil > Boreal... | reverse complement strand
AGCTGTTGCCCGGGTTCTCCGGAGGCCCGCTTGTCGATACGGAAGGATGCCTCATCGGCATCAACAGCTGGAACTACGGGCGTGGCGTGAGTCTGGCGCTCCCGGTGGACATCGCCGCGCGGGTCGCTGAAAGCCTGCGGACTCATGGTCGGATCCGTACCGCCTATCTCGGCGTTGGCGTCCAACCGATCCGGCTCAGCGACACGCTTGGGCTCGGACAGGAGAGCGGGCTTCTGGTCGTCACCGTCGAGCCGGATGGGCCAGCCCATAAGGCCGGAATCCTGCAAGGGGACACGCTCGTCACGGTTGACGATGATCCGCTGTTCGGACGCGTCGACGCGCTTTTCGCCGTCCTGCGCTCGCTCGACGCCGACTCGACCCACACGTTCGGGGTGGTCCGGGCGGGCGAGGTGAAGGAGGTCCCGGTGACCCTCGGAGAAGTTCCGGGGTAGGGGTCGTTGAAACCAGTCTTGGCTGGGTAGGCTAACGAGCATGTATTGGTGGCACGGCGGCTTTCACGAGCCGGAACCCGGGGTCAAGGTGGAATGGCCGCTCCTCAAGCGCGTCTTCAGCTACTTCCTCCCGTACTGGCGTCTGGCGCTGGTCGTTCTCGCGTGCATCGGCGCGGCGGCGGCGCTCGGACTGGTTCCGGCGATCGTCACCCGCGACCTGATCAACTACCTGACCGGCCCGCACGGGCAATTCTCGACGGTCGCCATCTTGATCGGGATCCTGGTCGGCGCGTCGGTGGTCGGGGGGCTGATCGGCGTGCTGCAGTCCTACTTCAGCAACCGGATCAGCCAGAGCATCATGTTCGACCTGCGCAACCAGCTGTTCGACCGGGTGCTCAAGCAGTCGATCGCCTTCTTTACCGCTACCCGGACAGGCGACGTGATGTCCCGGCTGAGCAACGACGTCAACGGCGTGCAGAGCGTCGTGTCCGACACCATCTTCAGCCTTGTGAACAACGTTGTCATCCTCGCCAGCACCGTCGTGTTGATGTTTGCGCTCGATTGGAAGCTCACCATCGCGGCATTGGTCGTGCTGCCCGCCTTCCTGCTGCCGACTCTTAGGGTCGGCAAGGCAACCTTCCAGGCGCGCAAGGCGACGCAGGGGAAGCTTTCGGAAATGACGGCCTACATGCAGGAGACGCTCGGGATTTCGGGCATGCAGCTGGTCAAGGCATTCGTCCGGCAAACGGCCGAGACCTTTCGCTTCCGCCGGCTCAACGACGACCTCCGCGTTCTCAACATCCGGCAATCAATGATCGGGCGCTGGTTCTTCATGCTGATGGGCGTGCTCGGTACGGCCGGTCCGGCCGTGCTCTGGCTGTTCGGCGGCTATCTCGTGGTCACCGGTCAGGAATCCCTGGGCACGGTGGTGACTTTTGCGACCGTGCTGCTGGGACGCCTCTACGGGCCGGTCGGGTCGCTGGCCAACATGCAGGTCAATGTCGTCGGATCACTCGCCCTCTTCCAGCGCATCTTCGAGTACATGGACCTGCCGGTTACGATCGATCAGAAAGCGCAAGCGCTCCATCTCGAGCAGGCGCGCGGCCAGGTTCAGTTCGATCAGGTGACCTTCCGCTACGGGACCAGCGACCGGCCGGCGGTCAAGAACGTATCCTTCGCGATCGAGCCCGGTCAACTCGCAGCGCTGGTCGGCCCGACCGGAGCTGGCAAGACGACCATCACCAGTCTGCTGCCTCGGTTCTACGATCCGCAGCTGGGCGCCGTTCGGCTGGACGGCAACGACGTCCGCGATCTCACGCTTGAGTCACTCGGCAACCAGGTCGGCATGGTCTTCCAGGACACGTTCCTCTTCCATGCCTCGATCCGCGACAACCTTCTCTATGCCAGGCCCGATGCCACCGAGGCGGAGATGGTGGCGGCGGCCAAGGCAGCCTATATCCACGACTTCATCGCTTCTCTGCCTGAGGGCTATGACACCGTGGTCGGGGAGCGCGGCCATCGGCTCAGCGGTGGTGAGAAGCAGCGGGTCGCGATCGCCCGCGTCATCCTCAAGAACCCACGCGTGCTGATCCTGGACGAAGCGACGTCCAATCTCGACTCCGAGTCCGAACACCTGATCCAGGTGGCGTTGCGACCGCTCTTCGAGGGGCGCACGTCGCTGGTCATTGCGCACCGGCTCTCGACCATCCTCGCGGCCGACATCATCCTGGTGATGGATCACGGCGAGCTGGTGGAGCAGGGGCGCCACGCCGACCTGCTCAAGCAGAATGGGTTGTACGCGCGACTCTATCACCGGCAATTTGAAACCGCCGACCAGCTGGCGACCCCGGCTTAGCCGGGAAGGAGGCATGGACGTTGGCCACGACACAGGTCTGCACGCATCTCGAGCTGATTAGCAATCCGCGGCCGAAAACCAAAGGCTGCGAGGAATGTCTGAAGATGGGGGATACTTGGGTGCACCTGCGCTTATGCGAGGTATGCGGCCACGTTGGCTGCTGCGACTCGTCGAAGAACAAGCACGCGACGAAGCACTTTCGCGCCACCGGCCATCCGATCGTCAAGTCGCTCGAGCGCGGTGAGAACTGGATGTACTGCTACATCGACGACGTGATGTTCGAGGTCGATTAGGCCGGCCGCCGTTCAACTCGAGCCATTTGCGCCGCGCCCGAGTTAGGCGGCGAGGGTGCCTTCCGATTCGGGCGTCTTGATCTCGATTACTTCGCCAAACCGGTGGACGGTTTCGATGGCGTCGTAGAGGGGGACTGCGCGGTCGGCCGGAATGAGGTCCGTGATCTTCAGGTAATAACTCCGGCCCTCGAGCCAGGTAAGCGTCGGCACACCGAACACGCCACGCCGCACCGCCTCCGCGTGCTCCTTGGCGAGCGTCGTGAAATCCGCCGCCTTGACGTCCTTCTCCCAGCGCGCGACGTCCAGTCCGGCGCGCTCGGCTACGACGCGATGGGTCGCATGCTCATCGAGGGTCAAATGGTCTTCGTGGCGGGCGCGCTGGAGGGCGAGCCGGAACCGATCACCGAGCTCGGCGCCCTGAGCCCGAGCGGCCGTCGCCGCCAGGAATGCCGGCAACCCCTTGGCCAGCGGGTCACGCTCCCAAACCGGGGGGTTGGCAGAGCCCTCGTGGGCCTGGTGGTTCTGGCTCAGCGAAAAGAACGCAAACGTGGGTCGGATCCGGCCGGCTTTCTCGACCTCGGCCAGCCACATGGACCCGCGGTAGGCCCATGGACAGAGGAAGTCGATGTAGACCGTCGGTTCACTGATGGTCATCTCGCTGCCGAGTGTACCGGGGTCGCACCAGCGAGCTGTGGAATGACTTCGGTTTCGAACCTGTGGAGGGGCTCGAGGTCGTAGGCGAGGCCCGGGATATAGACGATGAAGTAGTCGATACCCGCGGCGATGAGGGTTCGCAGGTGGTCCGCCACCTTGTCAGCGTCGGCGACCATCGTTCCTTCGCGGAAGCCCTCGATGCCGCGAGCTTTTGCCCTCGCCCGCTCGGGATCATCACCCTTGCCGATCACCAGCACCTCTGCCTCCGCCGACTTGACGATGTCGTCGTAGTTGCGGCCGACCGTTTCGCAGTGTTGCCGGAGGACGCCAAGCTTGTGGCGGATCGTGTCAGGATCTCCCCCGACGTTGCACGCGTCGCCGAACTGCGCCACCAGCTTGAGCGTGACACGCTCGCCGGACCCGCCGATCCAGAGTGGTGGATGCGGTTTCTGGACGCCTTTCGGCTCGTTGATCGGCCGGTCGATGGTGTAGTACTTGCCCTTGAAGACCGGGTAGTCCTCGGTCCACATCTTGTGGATGATCTCGCAGGCCTCCTTGAACATTCCCATACGCTCTTTGAGTTCCGGAAAGCCATAACCGTAGGCGCGCCATTCGTGCTCGTACCAACCGGCGCCGATGCCGGCATTCAGCCGCCCGTGGCTGGCGATGTCCACGGTGGAGGCGATCTTCGCGTAGAGCGCCGGGTTGCGATAGCCGTTGCACCCAACCATCTGGCCGACCCGTATCCGCTTTGTGTCCCGCACCAGGGTCGACGTGATGGTCCAGCATTCGAAGGTGGCCTCGAGCGTCGGTTCCGGGATCGTATGGAAGTGGTCGTACACCCAGATCGCGTCCCAGGGGCCACGATCGGCGGCCTGAGCCACTTTGGTCATCGCCTCATACTTCTCAATGGGGTCCTTGATCTTTACCAGGTCCATCCGCCAGCCCTGGGGAACGAAGACGCCAAATTTCACAGTCATGGAGGGAGTTTAGAGTCCGTGCCAGTCGAGGTGCGTTGCACTCCAGACGGGAACGCCTATCGGTGCGAGGTCGACGTCGTCGACCAAGGGTCTACGACGCACCACCTGGTTGAAGTCTCGATGGCCGAGCTCGACCGGTGGGGGAGGGGACGCTCGGCAGAGGATCTGGTCCGGGAGAGTTTCCGATTCCTCCTCGACCGCGAGCCCAAAGAGTCGATTCTCCGTGAGTTCAAGCTCTCGGTCATCACCCGATACTTCCCCGATTACGAGCGCGCCATCACCCAGGGCCGACCCTGAACGCAGGGTCAGCCCCGACGATGCGTCGACGATCTAGTTGTCGCCGGATTGTCCGCGGTTCAGTTCGAAGATGAAGTGGTACTTGGCCCCGTTGTTGATTGCGATGAGCTTCATCTGCCCGCGCGCCTGGCTGTAGACGCCGGTCCCTCCGGTGATGGACAAGACGGTATCTGAGTTGTCGTTATAGGGCCCTTCCACCGTGATCTGACCGCCGGCCAGGAACGTCGTCCAGCGGCACTCCCAGGTTCCAGCTACCTTGTCAATCCGTACGCAGTCACCTCGATCGCTCCCGACCTGTTGTGTGTCGGCTTGGTTGTAAACCGGGTTGTGGAACGTCAGAATGCTGCCCGGATGGTCGCTTCCATCAAACACTGCGTCGGTGTCGGCGTGCTCGATCACGTGCACCGTCGAGCGAGACGATTGAGACGCGGACGCTGTCCCCGACAGCGCGAGTGCCAACGAAGCCACCGCTGCTACCGCCAAACCCAACCTCAAGTTCCGTTGCATGAATCCCTCCTCAATTTCCCAAAGCTTCCCGATCCACCGAGTCTTTACCGGTCGTTGACCTGACCGTGCGAGAAGGCTACATCCGGGCAATTCGTCTGTCAACGGCTCTCGGAACGGGCCGTGGCCGAGCTCAGATTTGAGATGCGCCAGAGCAGCCTCCTCGGTGCTGGCCGTATAAAAGAGGTTGATGGCCACCCGGCAACCAGTCGACGAAAAGGTTCGCGACGCCCTAACGAGGCCGCAATCCGTGATCGATATCACGACCACCGGGCGCCAGAGCCGCAAGCCTCGCCGCCTCGAGATCGTCCTTCACAACATTGACGGCCGCCTGTACATCAGCGGCGCGCCCAGTCGCACGCGGCGCGGCTGGCTCGCCAACCTGGAGGCGGATCCGAAGCTGACGATCCACCTGAAGCGGGGTGTCACGGCGGATTTACCCGCGACCGCGCGCGAGATCACGGACCCGGTCGAGCGGCGTCAGGTTCTCGAGGGCATCGCGCGCCATTGGAACCGGGGCGACGTCGACATCATGATGCAGTACAGCCCGCTGATCGAGGTCACGGTCTAGCGGCGGACCCCGGCGCGCCGGCGTTGCTGCGGAGCCAGGTGCCGATGCGATCCCAAAGGCCGGTCGCGAGTCGGGTCGCGCTCGGCTCATCTCTCTCGAGGCCGGATGGATTTTCGAAGAGCCCGTGGTCGATGCCTGGCAGGATTTCGATGTCCCAGTTTGCGTGATGGAAGCCGCGCAGAAGCTCGGCGTTGAACTCGGTCGGGACCGTGCGGTCGGCGGCGCCGTTGTACCAGAGCGCAGGCTGCCGCATGGCGGCCAGCGCCGGACCGGGGTCATAGGAAGCCTGAACGGCGCGCAGCTGCGTCTCGAGGTCGGGCGTGAGGGCAGGCACCGTTGTCGAGCTCGCGGCGAGGCTGGCCCACACGCCCTGTTGCTCCACGCTGACGGCCGGACCCGATGCGAGTAGGGCAAAGGCCGCTGGTGCATGGAAGCGCTGGATCGCGAGGGGAACGGTCCATCCACCCTGGCTGCCACCGTGGAAGCCAACCCGCATCGGATCGACGCCCGTCCACGACCCCAGGTAGCGCAGTACGGCCGCCGCATCGGCCGCATAGATGTTCAGGTTGTCTTCCGTAGGAAACTCACCCGGGTAGCTCCCCGTCGATTGACCGTTGCCTCGCTTGTCGTAGGCGAGCACTGTCATCCCCAGAGAGGCGTACAGCCCAACCCAGACCCCGTAATCGATGCGCGGCCCAGGCCCCGAGCCGTGAACGATGACGATTCCGGGATGGGGCGCTGCGGTCAACGGCTCCGTGATGGTGGCCGCCAGTACGGCTCCGTTCACCGGCACCTGGACGTCCGTCTCTTTGAATAGCAGCCGATCGGCGGTGATTGCCGGCCGGCCGACCGGCCTCATCGTGAACTGGTCGGCGCGATTGCCGGCCATGCGGAAGCCGATGTCGGCCTGCTTGGGTGATGGGGCCGCGAACGCGGCGCCGGTGATCATGCGGTCAGGCATCGCGGTGGGGTAGAGCTGCCGAAACGCACTGTCTCGCAGGTTGAGCAGGTGCCCATGTCCGTTGATCACGAAAATCACGCCGCCCGGTGTCCGGTAGGCGCCGACATAGCGCTCGAAGTTCGCCGCCAGCGGCGTGGGCGTCGGGCTGGGTGGGGGCGTCGCGGACGTCGAGGTACAGCCGCTGACGACCATCAATACGGCCAGGGCGCCGCCCATCCCCTTCATGGCTGCCGATCTGAAGATAGCACGGATTCGTGCTATCTGCCACGATTCCGTGGTTTACTGGGAGGCGATGAAAGAGCCTGGCCGGAGGATCTCGTTGCTGTTCGATCTGTTCGTGCTCAATCAGCGCGTCCGCCGGCTGCTCTCACTGGCGCTGGCCGACGTGACGCTGCGGGCCGACGAGTACGCGGTCTACAGCCTTCTCTTTGAGCAGGGGCCGTTGACCGCGACCGAGATGGCGCGCCGGATGGGCATGCCACTTACGACGCTGCTCGATTACCTGCGCGCCATGGATGGTCGGGGGCACCTCCGTCGCGATCCCCACCCACGAGACGGGCGTGCCCAGCAGCTGTCGCTCACCATGGCCGGTACAGCCGAGCACCGCCGGACGAACGCAGCATGGGAAGTCATGCGACTCCGGCTGGAACGATCGCTCCCGCTTCCCGCAGCGGAGATCCGTCGCGCCTTGCAGGCGCTGGACGACGCCGTATCGTCCGCGTTGGACGACATCGAGTCTCGGGCCGCGAGCGCCGGCTGACTACTCGATCGCGGTCATCACGTGCTTGACGTTGGTGTACTCCTCCAATGAGTACATCGAGAGGTCCTTGCCGTAGCCACTTTGCTTGTAGCCGCCGTGCGGCATCTCGCTGACCAGCGGGATGTGCGTATTGATCCACACGGTGCCGAACTGCAGCCGGCGGGCGGCATTCATCGCCCGACCGATGTCCCGCGTCCAGACGGAGGCAGCCAGTCCGTAAGGGACGTCGTTCGCCCAGGCAATCGCCTCGTTGTCGTCTTTGAAACGCTGCACGGTGACCACTGGACCGAACACTTCTTTCTGCACGATCTCCGAGTCCTGCTTGACGTCGCTCACCAGGCTCGGCTGGTAGAAGTAGCCACGGCCGGGGATCGGCGCCCCGCCGACCAGGACTTTGGCCCCGTGTTCGCGAGCTCGGTCGACGAAGCCCTCGACGCGCTCGAGTTGCTCCTTGGCGACCATCGGCCCCATCTCGATGCCTTCTTCGAGTGGGTTGCCAACCTTGACCGCCTGCACGCTCTTGGTCAGGGAAGACAGTAAGTTGTCGTAGATCTTCGGTCCAGCGATGACGCGGGTGGCCGCCGTACAGTCCTGACCGGAGTTGAAGAAACCGGCGATCTTTACCCAGGTGTTGACCGCCTCCAGGTCGGCGTCATCGAAGACGACGACCGGCGCTTTTCCGCCGAGCTCGAGGTGCACGCGCTTCAGGGTCTGCGAGGCCGCTTTCGCCACTTCTTTGCCGGTTGCGACATCGCCGGTCAGCGACACCATGTTGACGCCGGGATGGCGGACGATGCCCGCTCCAACCGGCTCGCCGTCACCGGTGATGACGTTGAAGACGCCGGGTGGAAAGATATCCGCTGTCAGCTCGGCCATCCGCAAGGCGGTCAGTGGCGTCCACTCAGACGGCTTGAGGATCACGCAGTTGCCGGCGGCCAGGGCGGGGGCGACCTTCCAGATCGCCATCATCAGCGGGTAGTTCCAGGGGGCGATGGAGCCAACCACGCCGATCGGCTCCCGCCGGATCATGCTGGTGTAGCCGCGCATGTACTCGCCGGCGGCCTTCCCCTCGAGTAGTCGCGCCGCGCCGGCGAAAAAGCGGAGATTGTCGACACAGGGGGGCAGCTCATCCGAAAGGAACAATGCCCGTGGCTTGCCCACGTTCGCCGACTCGATGTTCGCCATCTCCTCGGCGTCCGCCAGGATCGCGTCGGCCAGCTTGAGCAGCATCTCGCTGCGCTCCTTGGGGACGGTCTCGAACCAGTCCACATAGGCTTTGCGAGCGGCCGCCACGGCGCGGTCGACGTCCTCCTGGGTGCCTTTCGGTACCTCGGCGATGACCTCGCCGGTTGCCGGGTTGATGACCTGCTGCGACTCATTGCCGGAACCATCAACCCATTCGCCGCCGATGAACATCTGACGGCGCTTTAGTGCCGTTGTTGCCATGACGCTCTCAACCTCCTCTCGCACCACCGCCTGTTGACGAAAGCTTCCGACTCAGCTGACCCGCTCCGCATCCGCCGCCGGCACATTGGAAAAGGCATCCGGCTCCGCTTCCATCCGCGCCATCCGATAGAAGGGTGAATGCCGGCGAGCCACTGAATAGATCAGCGCGACGACAGCGGCGATCATGACCAACAGTGGGACGGCTACCACGAATTTGCCGTTCGTGGCGTTGACCTCGAATTTATCGGTCGCTGTCCACTGGCTGTAGACGAGGTAGATGCCCAGTCCGAAGAGGGCAATCGCCGACAGGGCTGGCACGATGCCGGCAAAGATCAAGCCTTTAACGCTGTGCCGCAGGGCGCGACGGTAGTAGAGGACACATGCGACGGCAGCAAGTCCGTAGTAAACGGCGACCAGCAGTCCTAGCCCGGTCACGCCGGCCGCGACGATTGCGTTGAGGGCGCCGATGGCGGGCGAAAGGAGCGCAACCACGGCCGCAATGGTCGCCAGAATAAGCGTGCCCACGGCCGGCGTTTGCCACTTCGGATGAACCCGCGCCCAGATCCCGCCCAGCACGCCGTCGCGGCCCATCGAGAAGGCCGTCCGCGCGCTCGGCAGCAAGGTGGTCTGCACGGTGGCCACCGTCGAGGAAAGGAAGGCAAGGATCGCGAGCGATGCCCATGGATCGCCGACGAGCTTCTTGGCAAAGGCGCTAAGTGTGGTGGCGCTGTTCGCCTGGATCTCTTGGGGGGTCAGCACCATCTGCACCGAGATGGCGGCCACGAGGAAGATGAAGAGCAGGGCGATCATCCCGAGCATGCCGGCACGCCCGGGGTTCTCACGGCTGTTGGTCGTCTCCTCGTTGATATTGGCGGCGGTGTCCCAGCCCCAGTAGAAGAAAACCGAGATCACGACACCGGCGGCCAGCGCGCCGACTGAACCGAAGGTGCGCGGGTCGAGCCAACTCAGGGAAAAGGTGGAGCCGCCGCCATGGAAGAAGCCGAGGATGGCGAAGCCGAGGACGATGAAGTACTCGAGCCCGAGCAGGACGTACTGGAATCTAGCAGCGACGCGGATGCCAACCATCACCATGTACGTCACGAAGGCCAACCAGAGCACGCCGATGACCACCGCGGCCCCCTGGCTCGCCACGGAAGTGGTGTCGAGGTTGAGCGGCCCGATACCCGTCAGGTTGAAGGCATTGAATAACTGCAACGTCGCCTGCCCTGCTTGAGGTGCCGCGAAGGAAAGGAAGATGAGGCTTGCCGCGATCTGCACAAAGCCACTAAAAAACCCGAGCTTCGGATTCACGAATTTGCCCACCCAGCTGTAGGAGGCGCCGCAGTTGGGATCGACGCGGTTTAAGTAGTAGTAAGCAATCGCCACGCCCATGACCGGCAGGAACCCGACCCAGATGGCCGCCGGGGCCGCCAGGGCGACGGCGAGCGCCAGCGCACCGATAGCGGTGGCGACGCTGTAAGCGGGTGCCGTGCTGGAAACGGCGATGACCACCGTGTCAAGCAGCTTGAGCGCTCCGCGTTTGAGTTCTGGAGTTTCCGCTCGAACCGGTGGTCGTTCGATCGTTGGTGTCCGGCTAGACATGCTTGCCCTCTCCTTAATCGATGATTTCACGCCGCGAACGGCGCCCGTACGTCTCCCGGCCTCGCGGCGAACCAAGCATGGCGGCTCGCGTGGGCGTCGTCAAGAGCCATCGGTCGAGTGCTTAAATGCGGTGATGGCTGATTGGCCCGGGCCGCAGTCGCGCGAACTCCAGGCTGATCGAGACCGCTACGTGCCTCGCGGGATGGCCTCCACCATGCCGGTCTTCGCCGCGGCGGCCAGCGGCGCCGGACTCACCGACGTCGACGGAAAGCGCTACATCGACTTTGCCACCGGCATCAGCGTGATGAACGTCGGGCACGGCCACCCCCGCGTGCTGGCCGCCATCCGCGAGCAGGCCGACCGTCTGGTCCACTCGGGCGCGCCGGTGATGATGCCGGAGGTGTACGTGCGCCTCGCCCGCCGGCTTTGCGAGATCACGCCCGGTGCTTTTCCTAAGAAAGCGCTAATGCTGAACAGCGGAGCGGAAGCGGTCGAGAACGCCATCAAGGTCGTGCGCCAGGCGACCGGTCGCCCGGCGGTGATCAGCTTCCACAACGCCTTTCACGGCCGCACCCTGATGTCGATGACGCTCACCGGAAAGGTGGCGCCGTACAAGCAGAATTTCGGTCCGTACGCCCCGGAGGTCTACCAGGTGCCATACCCCTACGAGTACCGGCGTCCGGCCGGTATGACGGCTGAGAGTCTCGGCGGCGCCTGCGTCGAGGCTGTCCGCCAGCTCTTCAAGACGACGGTGAGCGCCGACCGGGTCGCGGGCATCCTGGTCGAGCCGGTGCAGGGTGAGGGTGGTTTCGTGGTGCCCCCGCCGGACTTCCTGCCCAGCCTGCGAAGGCTATGCACGGAGTACCAGATCCCGCTCATCGCCGACGAGGTTCAGACCGGGTTTGGCCGGACGGGAACGATGTTTGCGATGGAACATTCCGGTGTCGAGCCCGATGTCATCGTCCTCGCCAAGTCAATGGGCGGCGGGCTGCCGCTTGGCGCCGTCGTTGGGCGGAGTGAGCTGATGGATGCCACCAACCCTGGTGGGCTGGGCGGAACGTTTGGCGGCAATCCGGTTGCCTGCGCCGCTGCCCTGGCCGTCATCGCGGTCCTCCTCGAGGAGAAGCTTCCCGAGCGTGGCAAGCGGCTCGGCGATCGGGCACTGGCACGGATGCGAACGTGGCAGGATCGTCACCCGCAGGTGGGGGACGTCCGGGGGCTGGGCGCCATGGTCGCCATGGAGCTGGTCACCGATCGTGCGACCCGCGAACCCGCCGGTGCGATGACCAACGACATCTTGCGCTACTGCCACGCGCACGGTCTCGCCATCCTCAAGGCCGGCCTTTACGACAATGTCATCCGCTTGTTGTTTGCCCTGGTGATCAGCGAGCAAGAACTGGATCGCGGTCTCGACATCCTCGAAGAGGCACTCGTTTCGGTCAACGCCTAACCCGTAACCTCGCGCCAAACGTCGCGTTGACCTGCTGAGCGCGCTCGATCAATTCAAGAGGGTGTGAGGGATAGATGAAACGACCTGCGCTTTCGATCGCGCTTGCTCTTGGCGCCACCCTGGTGATGACCGTCACCGCGGCCGCCAGCAGCATCTATACCGACTCGATCCACGGCACCGAGCTGCCGAATGCGACACCAACCGAGGGACAGTTCGTCGGCGAGGCGACCGGTGGTCTCGCCGGCGCTTGGTATATCGACGTCACGCACCAGGTGCTGCCGAATAACACGAGCGCGGCTGCGATCACCGGCGGACGCTTCCGCCTCAATACGGTCGTCAATTACGTGCCGGAGGAGATCCTCGGTTCATTTACGCCTTGGCATGGTTACGTGAAGCAAATCGATGGGTTCGGCGGATGCACGAACCAGCACTACCAGGTCCACGGCGAGTTGCGGGACGTGGGCGTGGACTGGGGTACCGGCTCGGGAACGTTCGATGCGAAGCTGACCCACTATCGGGTAAACATCTGGTGGGTTGGCTGCGTCGTCTATAGCGCGTCTGTAAGCGGAACGGTCTCGCTCAACTTCTAAATCATCCGGCATCATACGGGCGGCGGTTTGACAACCGCCGCCTGTACACTCCAAGCCTCATGGCCAGTGCGCGAACGAGCACGGTGATTCGGCCGGTTGAGCCGGCGAAGCTGGTGCCATGGCTCGGGCTGGTCAATCAGTTCCGCTACTGGCAGGACGATATTGGAGAACTGCGCTTCGACGATAGCTTGCGGCCTTCGGATGAACCGTTGTTGCGACTGGGCGCTTGGACCCTGGATGGAGGCCTGGCCGGGGTGGCCGAGGCCACACTCAGTGAGGACGGCTCCCGATATGAGGATCGATCCGCGGGACTGGTGGGCGTTGCGCCCGCATATCGGCGGCAGGGCCTGGGCACCCGCCTCGCCGAGGAGGTCGAGCGTTTCGCCGTGTCGAACGGCGTGAAATGGGTGGAGGCTGAGGTACGAGAGAGCAACCTCCCGGTCTCCCTGCCGTTCGTCCGGCAGCGCGGCTACGTCGAGCTCGAACGATACCGGACCTCGGTCCAGACGCCAGCGACGGTTGACTTGGGTGGGCTAATGGCGTTGAGGAGCCGGCTCGAAGGCGAGGGGATTGAAATCGTGGCCTTTCCTGCCATCGACTCGCCGCCCGCGCGCGATGAGCTCTATCGACTGACAATGCAAATCTGGCGCGACATGCCGCGCGAGCCACACGTCGACTGGCATGACCCATCGCCGGAGACATTCAGCCGCGGCATCTTCGAGCGGCCCTCGGTGCTGCTGGAGGGGTTCTTCGTCGCTCGGGACGGTGAGCGGGTCGTGGGACTGTCATATCTCGCGCGGCGTCCGGATGGGGATGCCGAAGTGGGCGACACCGGCGTCCTGCGCGACTACCGAAGACGCGGGATCGCGCGTGCCTTGAAGATGATGGTGACGCGCTATGCCACCGAACAAGGAATCGAACGCGTGCACACGGACAATCGAACCGACAACGCCGGAATGCTGGCGATCAACCGCGAGCTCGGCTTTGTCCCCGCCGAGCAGATCGTGATCTTCGAGAAGACGCTGACGTCATGAGTGAGTTAGTCCGGCTTCCGGCGCGGGGGAGCGCGGCATACCGGCAGCTGGTGACGCGCCGGCCGGTGAGCGACGACATCGAGGACCAGGTCAGCGGGATCCTTGGCGCCGTCCGGAATGGTGGGGACCGCGCGCTCGCGGATTTGACCGAGCGCTACGACGGTGTCCGCATGCCGACCAGCCGGGTCCCGAAGGATGCCTGGCAGGTGGCGCTCGAGGGCCTCGACGGCAGCGTCCGCGGGGCGCTGACCGAAACCATCCGCCGCGTCGAGGTGGTTCATCGGGCTCAGCAGTTTCACGAAGAGGCCGTCATCGTCGCGCCCGGCGTCCAGGTGTGGCGCGAATGGCGCCCCTTCAGCCGGGTCGGCCTTTATGTGCCCGGCGGTCGCACGGTTTATCCATCCTCGGTTCCGATGATGGCGGTTCCGGCGCGGATCGCCGGCTGCGAGGAGATCGTGCTCTGCTCACCGCCGCAGCGTGACGGGCACGTCGCGCCCGCCATCCTCGCCGCTGCCTCGTTGTCCGGCGTCACCGAGGTCCACGCGATGGGCGGCGCCCAGGCGATCGCCGCGCTCGCCTACGGAACCGAGAGCATCCGCCGGGTCGACAAGATCGTCGGCCCAGGCAACGCTTATGTCACGGCGGCCAAGCTGCAGGTTGTGGGTGAGGTCGCGATCGACATGCCCGCCGGGCCCTCCGAAGTGGTGGTCATCAGTGACGGCTCCGCCAACCCGCAATGGCTGGCCGCCGACCTTCGCGCCCAGGCCGAGCATTCGCCCGATGCGATCGCGGTGCTGGTGACAACCTCACCGGCAGATGCCGCAGTCCTCGAGGATATTCCTGAGGGGCAGGTCCGCGGCTTCCATTGCGAGACCATCGCCGAAGCGATCGGGTTCGCCAATGATTTCGCTCCCGAGCACTTGACCCTGGCCTGCCGCGATGCGCGGCGCTGGCTGTCGCAGGTGATGGCGGCCGGCTCGGTCTTCGTTGGGCCTTACGCGCCGCCGGCCGCGGGTGATTATGCGACGGGAGCCAATCACGTACTGCCCACCGGCGGGGCGGCGCGAAGCTTCGGCGCGCTCGGTGTCAACGATTTCGGGCGGGCTATCCAGGTACAGGCGATCGATGCGGACGGCATCGAGGCCATCACCTCAGTCACCGATGTGCTGGCACGTCTCGAATCTCTTCCCTGGCACGCGCGCTCGGTGCGACTCCGAACGAAGAACTGAGGTCAAACAGCGGCAGCGGCGATAATGTCTCGGGCATGAGCGTGGTTACGCGACCCGGAGATTCCGGTCTCGGCATCCAATCACAGGGGTTCGCGATCGTGGTCGACGGACTGCGAAAGCGATACGGGAGCCTGGTGGCGGTTGACGGCATCTCGTTCCGGGTCAAAGAGCGAGAGATCTTCGGACTGCTCGGCCCCAACGGTGCCGGCAAGACGACCACAGTCGAGATCCTCGAAGGTCTGCGCGGTGCGGACGACGGCCAGGCGATCGTCGCCGGCATCGATGTCCGCAAGAATCCGGACAAGGTCAAGAGCCTGATCGGCGTGCAGCTGCAATCCTCGGCCTTCTTCGATGGCCTGAACCTGCTCGAGCTGCTCGACATGTTCGGGGCGCTCTACCATCGCTCGGTCGACGCCATGGCGATCCTCAAGAAGGTGGACCTCACCGAGAAGGCGCGCTCGACGGTTGGCAAGCTGTCCGGCGGGCAGAAGCAGCGGTTCAGCATCGCGACGGCGCTCGTCAACGAGCCGCAGATTCTCTTCCTCGACGAGCCCACCACCGGGCTCGATCCGCAAGCTCGACGCAACCTTTGGGAGCTGGCGGAATCGATTCGGGCGGAAGGACGAACCATCGTTCTGACCACGCACTACATGGATGAGGCCGAAACACTCTGCGACCGGGTCGCGATCATGGACCACGGAAAGATCCTGGCGATGGAACCGCCCGATACCTTGATCCAGCGACTGCTCGACAAGGGTTTCCACAGCGATCGGGTTGAGAGGTCGGCTAACCTCGAGGACGTCTTCCTCGACATGACCGGGCACGGACTCCGCGAAAGCTAGCGTGAAGCGAAGTCCCTTCGTCATGCTGACCTGGTCTTCGCTGAAGGCCTATTTCCGCAACCGCGGCGCGATCTTCTTCAGCCTGCTCGTGCCGCTGATGATCATGGGGATCTTCGGCCTGATCAACTTTGGAAACAGCACGCCGAGTGTCAACATCGGCGTCGTCGACCAGGCCCACAACCAGGTCAGTAGCAAGATCATCAGCAGCCTCAACGGAATCAAGGCCGTGAAGCTGCACACCGGCAGCCTCGACAGTGAGAAACACGAGCTGCAACAGGGGAGCCGCGACCTGGTGGCGGTGCTGCCAGCATCGATCGGACAGGGCTCGACTGCGATCACGGCCTATTACAACCAGGGCAATCCTCAGAATTCCCAAGTCGCGATCGCGATCATGAACCAGTTCGTCGATCAGGCCTCGTTCGCCTTCGCCGGCATCACGCCGGCGCTGACGCTGGACTCCAAGCCGGTGCAGAGTCGCAACCTGACCTATGTCGACTTCCTGGTGCCGGGGATGATCGCCTTATCGATCATGCAAACGGGGCTGTTCGGTGTCGTCTTCACCTTCGTCCAGTGGAAGCAGCGCGGCATTCTCCGGCGCCTGATGGCGACCCCGATGCGGGTTCGCGACTTCTTTTTCTCGCAACTGGTCACCCGCCTGACGACCGTTGCGCTGCAGATCGCGGTCCTGCTGGCGGTGGGGTTCTTTCTTCTGCATTTTCACTTCGCGGGCAACGTGCTCTACCTGCTGATCGTCGGCATCATCGGCGGCGGCATCTTCCTGGCGATGGGACTGGCCATCTCTGGCGCCTCCAAGAGTGAGGAGACCGCGGCACCGATCGCCAACCTCGTGTCTCTGCCCCTGATGTTCCTCTCTGGCATCTTCTTCTCGCGGTCTAACATGCCCGAATGGCTGCAGACCGTGACGCAATATTCGCCGCTGACCTACGTCTCCGATGCACTGCGCAGTATCAGCGTCGACGGTGCCTCGCTCTGGGCGGTGCGTGGTGACATGTTGGGCATATTCGTGTGGCTCGCCATCTCCGTGGTCCTCGCCACGCGGCTCTTCAAGTGGGAGGTCGTGTGATGGCGGTCGAGCTCAGTCCAAAAATGCAGGCATTCACCCAGGAGGTCTTTCCGGCCATCATCGGGACCAACCGTAAAGACGGCAGTGTCGAGATGGTCCCGGTGTGGTTCGAGTTCAAGGATGGCTCTTTCTGGATCAATGGCGGGACGAATCGCGGCTGGTTCAAACATCTCCAGCGCGACCCGCGGATCACGTTGCTGCTGATCGACCCGAAGGAAATGTTTCGCTGGGCGCAGGTCGAGGGCCGCATGGTCAACTGGGCCGAAGATTCAGGGGGCGACCATATCAATCACCTCTCCCATCGGTACTTGAACAAGGATTACCAGGGCCCCCGGACCGGCCGGATCACGATCCAGATCGAGCCGTTGCGCGTCACCGGCGCCATCGATGGCCGGCGGTAAGAAAGCGTCGGCGCTCAGCCCGGCTGTCCAGAAACTGGCGGCACTGCCCATCCTGGTCACGGTTGCAACCAGGCGGGCCGACGGGTCGGTGCAATTGAACCCGGTTTGGTTCGAGCTCAAAGACGGCTTCATCTGGTTGAACAGCAACACGAGTCGCACCTGGCCGAAGAATCTCCAGCGCGACCGCGACGTCACCATGCTCCTCGTCGATCCGAAGGTGCCGGACCGCTACGCACAAATCCGCGGCCGGCTGGTGAGCCTGATCCCGGACCCCGAGCACGAGGTCATCGACCACCTGGCCGAACGCTACACCGGGAAGAAATTTCGAGACCTGGAACCCGGCGAACACCGCGTCACCCTCAAGAT
>Ga0209526_10001171_pt1 | contig 17380 bp, 10 predicted proteins | sample JacPinW_OM2H0_M1_FD_188566 | JGI IMG/M metagenome (GOLD analysis project Ga0209526, IMG submission 188566) | Forest soil microbial communities from Algoma, Ontario, Canada - Jack Pine, Ontario site 1_JW_OM2H0_M1 (SPAdes) (version 2) | ecosystem: Environmental > Terrestrial > Soil > Boreal... | reverse complement strand
CCTCAATTTGCGCCCCGATGCGCATCACCGGATTGAGCGAAGTCATCGGCTCCTGAAAAATCATCGCGATCTCGCGACCTCGCACCGTGCGCCACGCTTTCTCGTTCATGCAAGCCAAATTGCTTTCGCTCGTCCCGGCACGTTGCAAGAGCGCACCGCCGGTTACGCGCGCTCCCGGAGGCAAAAGCCCCATCAGCGCAAGCGCCAGCATAGTCTTCCCGCTGCCCGATTCACCCACCAGCCCCAGCGACTCCGCCGGAGCGAGTGGAAACGACAAGTCGTTCACCGGCCGGATCCATCCCGCGGCGGTGGGCAAATCAACAGTCAGGTTGCGTACTTCAAGCAAGCTCATGGGAATGATTTTAGAGTAGAGCGCGCGCGAAATCTTGGCGAGCAAAAACGCGCCGATGTTTCCGAGGTGAGAATGACGCGGGCCTCAGCGCTTCTCGACAGGAATCACAAATTTCAGGCCCGTGTGCGTCGCCGAGAATCCCACGACCTTTATATCTTTCAACCCGCATTTGCGCCCGGCGCCGACCACATCATTTTCCGTAATTTCTTTTTGCCCCTTCGGGTACACAATCCACAACGCCGCCGCGCCTTTCAGGCTCATTGCCAGTTTCGCGACCTGCGAAAGATCTTTGACGGAATCAGCGGAGAAAAAGATCCACTCCGTATCAGGCGCAGCTTTTCCATTAGTCAGATTTTTCGTGACGGAGCGCAGCTCGGCAAGAAAGTCAGCAGCAAAGTTGCCAATCAAGGAGACTGCCGCATCTGGCTTGATCCCTAATTTTTCCAGCCGCGTCTTTGGGTGAAGAATCTTGTCACACCATTTCGCGGCGTTCGCGCCCAGCTCGAATATCGCCGTGCCTTCGCCAGTATCCAGGCGAAGCGTGCCATTCACCGCGCTCGCGGACTTCAGACCGGCGAACGGAAGCTTGAGCCGCATCGCGCCATCTTCGCTGCGAAACGTAAGCTCAGAAGTCTCGAGCAGAGCTTTCCCTCGCGCCCTCTGCTTGCCAAGCGTCACAACGCAATTCACTTCATTGCCCACAAAATCTCCTACGCCACAAAATCTCCAGCACGAGAAAATGTAAATTCTCGCGCACTCCGCCATTTCAATCTTTGCCTACGATAGTAAGCTAGTAGGTTCGATGGCAAGCCCCGCAACCACCACTCCCCGAGTCGACTGGAAACTCATCTGGGCGCAACGCGGCTTCCGCTACTTCTTCGTCGCGATGTTCGTATCGCTCTTCGGCAGCGGCATGAACTTCGCCGGCGTGAGCTGGTACATCATTTCCTCCACGCACTCCACGCTAAAGGTAAGCCTGCAAGTCATCGTGGTCACGCTGCCCGGATTACTAGTTCCCTTTCTCGGCGGCGTGCTCATAGACAGATTGGATCGCCGCTATCTTGGCGTACTGCTGGATCTTGCTCGCGGCATTGCGGTGCTTGCGGCAGCGTTCATCGCGTGGCACGGACACCTGCAGCTTTGGCATCTGTATGCGATGACACTCATTACCGGCACAGGCTCGGCAATGTATTGGGCCACGGTAAATGCGCTGGTGCAGGAGGTGATACCACCCAGTCAGTTCACCGGCGCGAACGTCGCTGTGCTGATTGGTGTGCAAAGCGGCATGCTCATCGCGGGCGCGTTTGTTGGATTCATCTACGACAGCGCGGGAATCGCGGGAATTCTAGCCATTGACGGCGCCACGTATTTGGTCTCGGCGTATTGTCTGTACCAGGTGCGCCGCGGCTACGTTTCTCCCCGCGCCCGGCAGCGATATCCGCGCGAATACTCCGACGCGACCGAGGCAACCGCCGAGGCGCTGGAGACCGGAGAGAATCCCGAAGTGGCTGAGGCTGGCCTTTCGCTTGCCATGTACGCGGATTTGAAGGAAGGCTTTGCTTACCTGCGGCGGCAGCCGGTGGTCCGCGCGTTGGGCGTGACGCATTCCCTCTTGATGGCGGGAGTTGTGAGCGCCAACGTGGTGCTGGTGGCGCTGGCGAATGACGTTTTGCATGCGGGCGCGCGAGGACTTGGTTTCCTCGAAGCGGGCTGGGCCACCGGCGCGATCATCGGAGGACTGATCGTAAGCCAACTCTCGCAGAAGCTGCGGCTGACGCTGTACGTCGCCGCAGTTGTGGGTTTGGCGACGGGACACGCGCTTGTTCCATTCGTGTCATTCCTGGTGGGGGCTGTGGCCATGCAGGCCGTTTTCGGAATGTGCCGCGCGTTTGCGGGGGTGGTAGCACAGTCTTCGCTCATGAGTATCGTGCCGCGCCATTTTATGGGGCGCACGCAGTCCGCCATGGCCGTGTTGACCACGATCTTGCAACTTCTGATGAGCTTTTCGCTGGGGTGGATCGCGCAGCGCATCAACATCGTGGCAGGATTTGCTCTGCTTGCGCTGATGTACGCCGGAGCCAGCTTCTTCGCCATGCGCGCACGGCAACTGCTTTCATCAGCAGCTTAGGGCTTCGCGTTTGGTGAGAAGAAACCAATTGGCAGATCGCGCGCGGTGCGCAATCCTGCGGGAGCATCCAGAATTACCGGGATGGAGTTAACGACGACAGATGCGGTGGCGATGTCACCGTGAGAGCCGCCGGGAATTACGAGGCTGATATTCGGATGGCCCTTCAATTCAATTGTGTCGGCGGGATCTTTTGCTCCGACGTACATCTGCAATTCGAGATAGACCAATTCTTTTCCCGCGCTCAATCCGCGCGCGATTTGGTGCACGCCCGCGGCCTGTCCCTGTTCCACGGTGAGGAATTCGGTTTGCACACGTTCGCGAGCGACGACCGGCTCGATTGTTTCCGTAATCTGGTCGACCGGAAGATTCAAACTGTCCGCCACCATGGCGACGGACTCCGGCAAACCGACATGCTTGATAACTCCGGCGGCGACTTGCCCGCGAAATTCGTCGACGCTCATGCCCGCGCCGATTTTCTTTTGCAGCGGCAAGCGGCGCTTGGAAGCGTCGACAATGCGCAGGGCCTTGGCATGTTCGATGCGCTGCGAAACGGCAGCCAGCGTCACAACTAGTTTGTCCATCACAAAGCCGGGATTTACGCCGGTTCCCACCAGCGCCACGCCCCAATCTTTCGCCTCGGCATCAAGTTTCGCCGCCAAGTCCGGATATGTGCGGTACGGATAAGAAAGCTCCTCGCAAGTAGAAACGACGCAAGACTCTGCTTTCAAGCAAGCGAGCAACTGGTCCATCACTTTTGGAAGAGACGAGGAAGTGGAATGAATGACTACGTCGACCGCTTGTTCCAGGACAGCATTGGCATCAGCGGAAATTTTCACGCCCCACGGAGCATCGCTGGCGCCAACTACTTCGCCCAAATCACGGCCAACTTTTGCGGGGTCAGTGTCGATTGCGCCGCAAATTTCGATGGCCTGCTTTTCGCGCATCAAGCGGGCAATCGAGGCACCAATCGGGCCAACACCATATTGGATGGCGCGAATCTTCTTCTTCACAGGTTTCTCCGTCTTTCACTTGCAGTAGGCGAGACAACGCGCCTTTTGGCGGCAAAAGAAAACCTAACGATAAAGGAATTCCCTAAGGTAGGCAACGCAAAACGCCGCCGCGGACATCCGATTGCCAGTGTGTGGTCGGCCTTGGGGAGAAACTATGAAGTGGCTAGTGGCATTTGTGTTGCCGCTTGTTGTTCTAGTGACTGACGTTTCCGCTCAAGAATTCAGCGCAGCAATGTTGAGGAGCGGCACTTCACTCAGCGCAGGCTTTCCGGTGCCTCAGCCGCTTCCGCAAACGATTCGCGATGACGCTGTGCGGGACACCTGGGAATTGGGACTTGGATATGCGTTCGTCGGATTCCGGTCGGCGCCTTTCACCGCGACCGTGAGCGGACTGAATACCACGATTAGTTATTATTTCCGGGATCATCTCGCAGTGGAGGGAAGCGTGACGTCGGCATTCGGATCGCAGAGTTCCAGCAGCGCGACCGCAAAATATGTGTTTTATGGCGCGGGAGTGAAACTAAGCGTGGGTAATCGCAAGCTGCAGCCCTTCGCGCATGCACTCCTCGGCGGCGTGCATATGTTTCCCCAGACGGCGAATAGCAACAATGGACTAGCGGTTGAACTTGGTGGAGGCGTGGAGAGAAGATTGCGACAGCGAATTTGGTTACGGTTCGAGGGCGACTACGTGCGTTCGCAACTGTATTCGTCGGAACAAAACAATTTCCAAGCCGTCGCTGGGATAAATTATCGATTTTAGTCGGGGCGACTTGGCGGAACGGAGTTGGTTCCGCAGTGTTCGTGTATTAGAATGGTTTTCTGCTCAGTTCCCCGGTAGCTCAATGGTAGAGCATTCGGCTGTTAACCGAAGGGTTGCTAGTTCGAATCTAGCCCGGGGAGCCAACTCCCTTGTCACGCAGTGAGTTGCGAACATTTTCAGGGAACTCTGCCCTTCCACGATGAAATGTCGACTGCGCGAATCGCAATTAGTCTCGATCAATGAAGACGAAGGAAAGTCAACTGGGGAGGTGTCTCTGCGGTTTATCAGATCAATCGGAGTCACTCGCGCTCAAACCAAGCATTCGGCTCGCAACCGAATGCCAATTAGCAAGCGGGGTAGGGTACGGGCCTGCCTCTCAGACGTTATGTTGCAGGTTTATGGAGAAGCGAAAGCTTTCTTTTAAGACCTTTATCGAGCATTCGGCTGCTAATTTTCTAAGAACCGTTAATTCTGCACCTGTTTAACCTTGAAATTGGCCACCAAAAACTGGCAAGTTGGACCTCAGTTTGGACCGCACCCTCATCTTTGAATTTGAAATGTATTTATGACCGATTCTTTTTCGTGAACGCCTCGGAGAGCGCCTGCTTTGCAAACACATTCACCCGTTCTATTAACCCAATCCTTCACTTAGATTTTTCAATGTTTTCAACAATTTCGGGGAATCCGCTTCTCGCTCGAAGTAACCCCCGACAACACAATTGCATAGGGTTTTGGCACAGTTACGGCACAGCTCGACTTCCGAGCCTGTGATGGGTTGTGAAGCAAAACCAGTAATAATTATCTTCGCCTTCCTTCTCCCGAGTTCCTTGGTTGGCACCACCAAAGTCTAGGAGCCCGTCATATTTATGGAGTCATCACACCAGCAACCGAGTTGTGAGCCTGAATGCCTAATTTCTATTTGAGTCGCATCTACGCGGCCCTTGCTTTGTAGGCATATAACACTGCCAGCAGCAGTGGAGCGAGAACGAATCCCCAGAACGGAATTGCAAACCCCAGTACGACTGGTGCCAATATCGAGGCCCACATGGGCACTTTGGCGACGCGGCGCATGATGTAGGGCTGGAGCAACAGACCGTCCACGACTACGATTACTGCGTACAGGATCAGGACGTAGAGGGGATGTTCCCAGTCTTGCCAGCGGAGCAATGCCGCCAGCACCGGGCCGACCAGACTGAGTACTGGTCCGAGGTGCGGCACGATTTGCAGGGCGGCAGCAAGCGCTGCCCACAGCGGAGCCCATGGCACTTTGAGGATCCAAAGACCTAGCAGCCACAGTAGTGCGACCGCGATCGAATCCTGCACCTGTGCGACCGCCCAGTTCTTCAGGGCAAAACCGGTGACACGAATGTGCTCTCGGGGGTCCATGGGTGGCCGCAGTCTATTTGTCGTTCTCGGTAAACATTACCTGCCGGTTCCGTCCACAGCAATAGAGCGCAAACAGTTGATCGGTGGCCTAGGTCCGGACCGATCGTTAGTTCGTGATCGCCAAAATTCCTCGTCGCCTTTCTTGGCGCAGTGCTAACTGACGATAGATCCCGATAACGCTCACGACGCCGGATCAGGTCACTTCGTGGATTGCCTAACCGATCGCGTCATTTCAGCGGAACAGGGTAAGCCCGTAGCGCGCCTCGCAAGGGGAAAGTCCATCGCCAGATGGACCGACGGCGATGCGGGTAACGGAAATGGAGCAAGCGAAGGCTGCCCGGTAATCAGGCAGATAGGGGCTGCGTCTCCTCATGGGAGACAACATCACACCGCCGGAAACGGAGCGGACTTCCTGTTGGTGTTCAAGTTCGAAACCTCTTGAGGAACCGATGTATGAAGCAAAGCAAATGACGACGGCGCAAGCCATTGGTGCAGCTTCACACACGGCGGTGGATTTTCCACTGCCGTGCGAATCGGCAGCAAGCCAGTATCGAGTAGGCCTTATTCGTTTTGAATCCGGCCGCGCCCTCGTTTTTTAAGGGGGCGTTTCTGAGTGCTCGAGCCGGATGATGGGAAACCTTAAGTTTCGGCAGGGCACGTTCCGCCGTGCCGTAGCTGGCGGAGAGATTTGGCTCTTCCGTTCTGGCTTCCTACTTTGCGGACGAATGAACTGATCGTAGCGCAGCGCTTGCCTTCTCCGAGACGGCAAGAACCCCGTTGTCACCAGACTCTTTTTGGAGCGCCTGCAAGCGGGCACGCCCGGCCGACACCTTGCCCGTCGTCAACTCGATCTCTCCGAGTGCCAGGCTCGTCTCCAGTGCCAACTCCGAAAATCCCGCTGCGCTTGCCTCGCCAACCAGCCGGGCCAGCCGCGCACAGGCGTCGCTGACATCGCCAGCCATCCCGGAGGCCGATTGCGCCACCGCCTGCGTGATCGATCCCGCCAATTCCAATTGCGAGTTGTGGCTCGCCTTCGCAACGGCCATGACTTCCTCGACGATTTTTCGCGACTCGCTGAATTGTCCTTGCGCCAGCAGCGCCCGCGCGAGCACCAACTTTGCCTCCGCGGCGTACCGCCCCGCCTTCGCATCCTCAAATGTCCTTTGCGCTCCACGCGCCGCTGTGGCCGACAGGGCACTCTTCCCTTCGTCAAGGTCCATCTCCGCAACTTGCAAACGGACGTGAGCCACTTCAATCTTGTCTCCTACCTTTTCAAATTTTGCGATTGCCTCCGCCGCATTCTTTCGCGCTTCCAAAGCGTCCCCTTCCATTCGCTGCACATTGGCCAAACCGGAAAGCGCCGATGCCTCCCGGCTACGATTTCCCAGCCGCCGGCAAATCTCCAGCGCTTCGCTATAACGACGCTTCGCTTCCGAATGCTTCCCTTGCGCCAGCTGCACATCGCCGAGCCCAAGGAGGACCAGCGCTGCTCCGTTCTGATCGCCCATTTCGCGGTAAATCGTCAACGCCTCCGCGTAATTCCGACGCGCCCCGGCAAGATCTCCGGCAAACAGGTCAACGTCCCCCAAATTGTCGTACTCGCTGCTCAAGCTGAGCCGATTTCCCGTTTCCCGGTAAATGGCCAGGGACTCTTCGTATTTCTTCTTGGCGCCCCAATAGTCGCCCTGCCTCTCCAGGGCAATGCCTTCCAGAGTCGCCGCCTGCGCCACCCCACGCCGGTCGTTCGCCGCCAAGTAAAGCTGCTTTGCCTCGCGAATCGCACCCTCCACTTGGTCCTGCCGTCCCGAGTTCTCGTAGAGCCACGCCTGCTCGCGGCGCGCCTTGGCCAGCAGCAGCGACGCGCCCGCCGCCCGCGCTTTTTCCACCGCCCGTGCCAGCGCCATTTCCGTTCGCTTGTAGTCGCCCAATGCTCGCGCCGCGTCAGTTTCGACCAGATCAATCTGCGGATTATCACGCAGGGGTGGAGGCAGGGCGCGCAAGGTCGCGATTGTATCCAGCGCTTCCTTCCACTGGTTAGCGCCGAGTTGCGCGTTCGCCAAAGCCAGCCCGTAATCCAGATTGTCAGGAAAAAAATCGACCAGCGCGCGGTATATCTCGATTGCTCTTCCCCACTCGAGCGACCTCTCGCGATATCGTCCTTCCACGAGGAGGCGTTCCGCGCGAGACAGGTTCGAAGAAAGGTCAAATGCTCGCTTTGCTTCTTTCTTCGCGTTCTCATCGTAGCCAAGCTGCGCCCACGCTGTCGCCAATTCCGAGTGCGATAGCGCGTAATCCGGTTCCGCAGCCACTGCTTTGAGCAGCAGGTCCCGGGCCGTCAGCGCATCGAAAACACGCAGCTTCGTCAATCCCTGCGAATACAATTTCGCAGTTTCACTCTTCGATGGCAGCGCGATGGCCACTTCCGCGGCTTCTTCGCTGGTCACCGCGCGCACGCCCAGCTTTTTTCGCAAATGCTCGCCGGCACGCGAAACCAAATCAAGCAGGCGCGATTCCGTTCCCGCCTCCGAAGTCGCATCGATCGTTTCTCCGCTGCGTGTATCTTGCAGACGCAAATCCAGACGTATCTGGCCGTCGGATTTTCCTCCCACCGCTGCATACGCGCCCACCACCACAAAATCCGTCCCTAAATTTTTTCGAATTCGCGCCAAGCTTTCGCCGCTCAAGCTGTCCACATCGAGTAGAGTCAACTCCATTTTCATGCGCGCGACGCTTTCCCCCGGAATGGCGCGCAACTGTTCCCCCGCGGTCAACTCCGTCATCAGCCAATCGGAAAACGCCGTGGAGAGCCACGCTTCTTGCGCATCTCCCGAAAGATTTTTGAATCCCAGCACCGCAACGGAGCGCCGAGGACTGACTGCCGAGGGCGAGCCACCCAGGACCACCGGCGGGCGCGAGCGCAAGTAACCAAACGCAATCAGCATCAACAAAACGACAACGGAACCAACGAAGTAGACGCGGCTTTCACGCACTCGGTGCCACAGAATAGCCAATTCGAACGCAGCAGGTGTGACGGGAATCTCCGCCGTTCCACTCTCCGCGGAATTTGCGCTGATCGCGGAATTTCCGTTCGCCTTCTGCGCGTGCGCGACAGCGGGGCCGCGGAAATCCTGCGCGCGCGAATCCCCATTTTTGCGCACGCCTCCGTCCTGGTCGGTTTGCACGGAGGCGAGAAAACGGTAACCATGCCGCGGGATCGTTTCCACGTAGCGCGGACTCTCCGCCGAATCGGCCAGCGCGGAGCGCAGCTTTGTCATCGCTTTATTCAGGCTGCGATCGAAATCGACAAAGGTGTGCACGGGCCAAAGTTTTTCACGGAGTTCTTCGCGGGTGACGACTTCACCTGGATGTTCCAGCAGCAGTGAGAGAATTCGGAAAGGCTGCTCTTGCAGCTTGATTCGCACGCCGCGTTTGCGCAACTCGGCGGCCCGCAGGTCCACTTCGAAAACGCCGAAGCGGCGTGAGTGCGGGCAGCTTTCGGTGCCCTGCATATCTAAACACCCCTGAGCTAGCAAGAGCCTAGCACTTGCGGTGCGCGTGTTCAATACGAGCGAAGCGGGCCGGCGCCGTGAAAATGGCAAGGGATGCGACGGCGTCTATCCGCCGATAAGCGACTAAGGAGTTTTCTCTTTTTCCTGCAGAAGCTGCCTGGCGCGTTCGGCGGTTTTGGAGCGGGCGTTTTCTTCCAGCTTGCTGAAGATCTGCATCTCCGCCTGGGCTTCGCGGGTTTTGCCGGTAGCGCGCAGCGCCTGTGCGAGAAGGAAGTGGATGTTGGATTCGGCAGGGTTGGATTTCTCGGCTGCCTGCAGATCGGGGATGGCTTCTGCATTGCGATCGAGGCGCATTAAGGCGCGGCCGCGGTCCAGGCGCGCCTCGGCGAGACTCGGACAAATGGAAAGCGCTTTGTCAATCTGAGCAAGAGCTTCGGCGGAGTCCCGCCTCTGTTCCAAGGCGATGTTGCCGAGCTTCCATTGCGCGTTACAGTTGGCGGGATCGTTGGCAAACTCGGCGCGAAACTGCTCTGCCGCCGGCTCCCACATCTGGATGGCCCAGTAGGCGTTGCCAAGCAGATAGTGGGTTCCGGGCTGTTGTGGCGCCAAGTCGACCGCTTTTTTGTACTCAAGGATGGCGCCGTCGAAATTTTTCATGCCTTCCATAACTTCGCCGGAGATTTGATGAGAGTACACGGAATCGGGGTCAATGGCGTTCAGTTTGGAGAGCGCCTGCTCGGAAAGCTTCATGTGCACTTTGCCGAGGAGATACCAGATTTCCTGGTTTTGCGGCTGGCGCAGGGAGAGCTGGCGCAGATGAACAGCGGCGGCATCGAAATCGCCAAGTTTGATCAGGTCATTGGAAAGGAATAGCTCGGCGTGGTCGTCCTTGGGATTGGCGCGTAAAGCCGATTCCAAATGGCGACGAGCAGTCGTGTAGTCGCCCATTTCGTACAGCGAAATTCCCAAGAGTGCAGACGCGGAGGTCATTTTGGGGTCGACCTTCAGTCCTCTTTCGAGGACAGCGGCGGCCTTTTTGTACTCGCGCTGCTGTAGATAGAGAGCGCCGAGGTTGTTGTAAGCGGGACCGAGATTTGGCGCTACTTGCAAAAGCTTTTCGTATCTTCCAGCCGCACCAGCAAGATCGCCTTGCGCTTGCGCGGATTTTGCTTCGGCATAGAGTTGTTGAACTTGTGAATCGACGGCGGCGGATGAATTTTGTGCTTGGATATTCCTGGCCAGTCCAAACACAAGCAGAGTAATCAGAGCGCCAAGAAACCGAGGTCGGTCGTATTTCATGGCCGCGGGGCCTCCGGAGAGGAGTGTGTTCCGTTGAGGGAGGCGCAGCGGTCTAGTGCGAGCTTTGCTTTCTCGGTTAGGCTGCGTTTTCGATATATGGGACCGAGCATGCACGGAAGATTTGCGTTTTGTGGAGCAAGTTCGGCTGCTTTCTCGAGTTCGGCTTGTGCTTGCGGAAATTCATCCAAGCGAGCATACGCCTTTCCGAGAAGCTCGTGCGCTTTGGAGTCTTGCGGCGCGATTTGAATGGCTTCGTTAAGGTAGGAGATGGCTTCACTTGAGCGATTCTGGTTGAGCAGCAGGTCAGCGAGATCAATGAAGGGCCCGGGATTTTTTGTGGGCGCGTCCTTTTGCCACTCTATTGCCGCGTGGTAGGCGGCGACGGCGTCGTTGACGCGGTTCAATCCTGCGTATGCCAAACCTAAATTGTCTTCGGCCTTAACGTTCTGGGGGTCCAGTTTGAGACATTGCACGAAGGCGTGAACGGCCTCGTCGAAGCGATTTTCATTGTATTTGGTGCGGCCGAGGTAATACCAGCCTTCCGAATCGCTTGGAGTCCACTCCAACACTCTGGTAAGCCATTTGTCTGCATCGGGATAATCTCCGAGAAGGATGTAATCGAGCGAAACGATTTTGAGGTCGGACGCGGTGGGCTTGGCGTACTTGGCGCCCGCGTTGAATTCAGCGAGTGAAGCCTTGGCCCTTTCTTCCTTGACACCTGTGGGGGAGCTACCGATGGATGCGCCTTCCTGGATTTCCCGGAACAATACGGAACCGAGGAGAAAGTGAGCATCCGCGGAATCGGGATGATTCGCGAGGTAGTCGCGAAGGAGCGCTTCCGCGTCGGTGGGCTTACCTTGCTGCAGGAGCGTGTTGGCTTGAGTGAGCACGGGGTCGAGTCCGCCGAAGTCTCTAGTGCCGGGCCGTGATGGCTGGAGCGTTCTGATCGGCTGCTGGGCAAGCGCCGGACGGACAACAAGAATACAAATGATTGACAGTAGGATGAGAAAAGCGCGGAACAGCGCATTTGGCAGGTTTTGGCGCGTGCTCGTTACAGTTACAAAGGACTTAGGAAAGGTCTGGAGCTCACGAGTAATGCACCCTCCCACCCCCTGTTGCGATAGAAAGAGTGCGCAAGTGCCAGAAACTAATCGGGTTAAGAGGGTGCCGTTGCGGCAAAGAGTTTGCAACTTGCTGAATGTAATAGGTTTACATGTATGTGATAGGAAGCATTCGGGTAAGAGCGGGCTCAGTTTGATACCGAGCACGGACGCCGAGGGATGCAAGCTACGCGATGGCGCGTTGCGAGGCAGGTTGCGGAAGGGGCGAGACACGGTGGAGTTTAACAAGCACATTGCGAATGCGTCAAAGGAAACAAAGGACAAAAAAGAACGGGGGTCGGCGGCTCCGGCTCCCTCGACGCTGACGTCGTTAGAAACTGACCTGGAAGAAGGCCTGGCCCTGACGTTGCGTGTTGGCTTGGCAAGGACCAGAAATTAAGCCAAATCGGCCTGCACCGTCGTTTACATTGTTATCCAGGCCCTGACCAACACCGCAGATCTGCATGCGATTGAGAATATTGAAAAATTCAACGCGCAACTCAGCGGTGACCCGCTCACTGAAGAAGAAGTGCTTGGCCAAGCCGATGTTTTCATTGGAGGCAAATGGATTACGGAAAACTCCGACGACGCGCGGCTCGTTGCCCTGTTTGAATCCGGGGTCGGAAAAGGCGGCCTGATTAAAAACAGGCAGTCCCTTGTAATAATTGTTGTAATTAAGGTTGAACGGGACACTGGGATCGAAGTTAGCGCGATTGAAGCCGTTCAAGAATGGATCGTTGTTGTTGGAGTACACGGTCTGAGGAGCACCGCTGGCGTATTGGAAAACACCACTGATTTGCCAGCCACCCAAAATATTCTTGGCAAGAAGGCCACCCCTATTTAGATACGGCTTTCCCGGGCCAATCGGGAGTTCATACACAGCGGTTATGTTCAACAGATGAGTCTGATCATTGCTGGCTACGGACCATTCTGATTTCTGATTGAACCTATTTTCCGAACCAAAGTTGAAGGTGGCGAAACCGGTGTCAGTATTCGACATGGTCTTAGAGAGTGTGTAGGCAACGAGAAAGCTCAGGCTGTTTTTATAGCGCTTCTGCGCTTGAATCTGCAGGGCGTTGTAAAACGCGGTGCCATTGGTATCGAACTGGTTCATGAGTCCACCTGCTGACTCACTGGGGTTATACATGGGGTAAGGGAGGAGGGCTTGCGAGAGATTGGCACCCGTTCCGTAATCACAAAGGAAGTTCGTATAGGGCGTAAAGAATGTGCCCGTCGCTGCCGGATTATTGCTGTTTGCCGGACAAGTGACGGAGGCCTGTTTGAATCCGGCCGTTTGCAAAGCTAACTGCGCCGGGCCGGAAGTCCAAACATTGTTGCCGGCGCTATTTGAAGGCGACATCAAGCAGGTAGGGTCAGAGGGGTTGCCACTGGGGCAGAACTTCGCCAAGAACGCTGGGTCGGTCTGGTTGATGGGATTCAGCATAGAAGGCAAATGAAGGACTCGATTGCCGACGTATGAGACCGAAACGTACAGGTCGTACGGCAATTCGCGCTGAATTCCGGCGTTCCAGGCCTGCGAGTAAGGATATTTCCCCGGATCGCGGCCGAATTGGTGCAATACGCCGGTGCCGTTGAAGATGGTGGGAGTAAACGGCGCCGCCTGAGGCACAGCCAGAGTGGTGCTGTCCCACAGGCCGTAACCAGGCACGTTGGAACCGAGGGAATTGACGTTGGTAAGGCCGGCAAGCAGATTGCCGTAACCGACCGCGAGTTTATTGTCACCGTACTCGTAGGCACCGCCGTCCAAGAAATTTAGAGCAAAACCGGCCAAGAACTCGGTCTTCTTGTTAAGTGCGTAGGCGATGCCCACTCGCGGACTGACATGCGTCCACTTGGTGTCGGCACGACTAAAGCCAACACAGCTCGAGCAGGTTCCGAGCACGCTGGCTGCGCCAAGCAAGGGTTGCCCCGTGGTAGGGCTGACTGCGCCTGGATTGGCAACGGCGGGATTGAAAAAAACGACTTGATCGGCGGGCTGGCCTTTGACTGAATCGGTAGTGAAAGGCCGCATGATGTCCCAACGCAGCCCGACATTCACGGTCATCTTTGAGGTGAGCTTGATATCGTCTTGAATGTAGGGTGCGATGTAGAAATTGCGAAGCTTGGTCTCAAGCGCAAATTTACGAGTGGCCGAATCCGCATAACCCAAGAGGAAACTGGCGAACGCGCTGCCGGTGGTGCCAATCGCGGCCGGGTCGGCGGTGGTCCTGCTGCTGAAGGTGAAGCCGCCGCCGCATTGCTGGCACTCGTGGTCGTCCTGATAAGAACGACGAATTTCCCAACCGATGTTAAAAGTGTGGCGCCCGCGGGTCCAAAGCCAGTTATTGTCGAAACTGAGGCCTAGCTTGCGGTTGATCGAGAAAGTTTCACCGGCCGAATTCACACCCCAGCACGTCGGCGCCTGCGCGTCGCCCTTTCCATTATTGGAACAGGTACCGTTCGGGCCATTGAAGTTAATCGTAGGAAGAACCGTACTGCCGCCAACACCGGGAAAGTTTACGTTTTGATGCGAGTTAAATTCGTTATTTAGCTCACCCATCCAGCCGAAGCCGGCGGTCATCACCAGGTTGGAGCGAAACGCATTTGAGTAGGTTAGGAACATGCCCGTGCCGAGCCGAGGTTGGTCCTTTTGGCCGGAAAGAATGTTATTAAAATGGGCGTTGTTGTCGCAGCAGCCCGGATTAGCATATTTGTCGCGCCAATAGCTGCCATGGATTTTTTGTTTGTCAGTGAGATTGTGATCGATCGAGAAGCCCCAATTGGTTTGCCTAGTCGCAAGAACCCCAACCAGCGAGTTTGCGTTATTGCTTAGGCCTGGCAGCGCAGGAGCGGGAACAAACTGCAGCAAGCTTTTTGAAAATGCACTGAAGCAAGCGGCCGGAATCTTATTGCCGGGCCATTGTTTTCCGGGAGCCGGCGCCGTGCATCCGGCGGGAGCCACGAAGGTTGGAGGAACGAAAATGGGGCTCGACAGGGCGCTAAAGTCCCCGCCAACTTCTGCCTGAGTGGGAACGGTCATGAGGGCACTGTCCGTCTGGTTTTGACGGAACCAGTCCGCGCTGAAATGGAAAAAGGTTTTGCTCTTGCCGTTGTAGAGTTTGGGAACCCAAACCGGTCCACCAAGCGAGAATCCATAGTTGTGCTGGTTGATCGTGGGCGTCGGGCCCTTGCCAGTGCTGGTTGTACCTGGCGGGTTTGCCCCCGCCGCATTGAGAAAAGTGTTTCGCAAAACCTCGAAAGCATCGCCATGAAGTTGATTTGTACCGGAGACAAACTGATAGGAAGCGACACCTTGGGCTAATCCATATTGGGCAGAGAAATTTGACGTTAGGACTTGGATTTCGCCGACCATCTCAAATGGCGGATTGATATTGGACTGAAGCCCTTGGGTTTCAGATTGGTTAGCGACGACGCCGTTGAACATAACCTCATTTTCGAAATCAACGCCACCGTTGATGCGATGGCTAAATTCGCCGCCTTGAACACCCGGCACGACGAAAAGGTAGTCGTCAATCTGACGATCACGCGCTCCGATGTTCCCTGGGCCTCCACCGATTAGAATGGGTACTTCCTGAACCAACTTGTTTTCAATGAGCGTGCCGAGTTGCGGCTGCGTTGTCTCTAGCGCGATCTGTTGGGCTTCTACGACGACGGACTCTGAAACTGAGCCGGTTGTAAGTGCTACGTCCGCATTGGAAATTCGACTGACGTCGACGTGCACGTTTTTTTGCACCGATGTGGCGAATCCACTGGCCTCAACTTTAACTGTGTAAAGGCCCGGTATAAGGTCGGTGATGGTGTAGGTGCCAGCCGAGGACGTCACGGTGTGGGTCGCTACGCCGGTGGCGTCATTGGTGGCGGTTACTTTCGCGCCCGGGACACTGGCGCCAGACGGGTCGGTGACTGTGCCATTGATTCCGCTGAGACCTTGGGCCCGCAGCCCAGACGCTGAGAAAAATACGAGCAACAGGAGACAAGCAGCGAAGCGACCCGCTGAAAAAGAGATGCCGGCAGCACGAGCAGACGGAAGGGACTTCATTATTCACCACCCCCAAGCACAGCAGTCAAGGGACAGGCGAAAAGGTACACGCGCCCTTGTTGCCACGATTTTAGGCAGGCATGCGGAGGTGTCAATGCACCGGGGTGTCATCTACGTGTTCCCCATCATGTAGCTGACAAATAGAGAGTTAGGAGTGATTATTCCCCGCGAATGGCGCTGTTACATAAGGTGTGTAGCGAGAGAAGAACAAGCACAAAACGGGGCGCGAGGGATTCAGATCAATTGAGAAAAAACATCAAGAGTGTTGGACGCAAAGGAGGGATCCTACCTCTATGGTCCACCGCTCCGCGGCTCGGCGATGGTAAGGATTTGGTCTACGGATGGGACGGCGATCTGTTCCTTTATCCCGTCGGGCCAGAAGATCTCCAGTTTGTCGACTTTGGTGCCGGCACCCAGGCCGAAGTGAACCCGGGGATCGGAGCTAGAGGCGTAGCTGCCGCCGGAGAAGACGTCGACTCGTTGGCGGACACCGCCGGCGGTGAGGAAGACCTTGGCGCCGATGGCGTCGCGGGGAGGCTTGCGGCCGGCCATCGACGCAGGCGCTTGTGCAATCACTTTCAGACCGAGCCAGTGATTGGCGGACTTGGTTACATTGCGGAGGAGGGTGGGCGTGGAATCGAGATTGTTTAGGACGACGTCGATGTGGCCGTCGTTAAAGAGGTCGCCGAAGGCGGCGCCGCGGGCGCAGACAACAGAGGCTAGACCGCTCCCTGTGGCGGCGGGAACTTCCTGGAATTTTTTGCCGTCGAGATTGCGGAACAGGAGTGGACGTTGCGCGTAGGTCGTGCCCCACTCGGTTTGGTCCGCTATAGGGTAGACGTGGCCGTTGGCGATGAAAAGGTCGAGAAGTCCGTCGTTATCGAAATCGAGGAAACCGGCTCCCCAACTGAGGAAAGGTATCGTGGTCAAGCCGAGGCCGGCGCGGAAAGAGACATCAGTGAATGCGGCGGCGCCATCGTTGCGGTAGAGAGTTTTGTTGTCGTCGGAAAACGTAGTGACGAAGAGGTCCAGCTTGCCGTCGCGATTGTAGTCGCCGAGAGCGATGCCCATGGAGGCTTGCGCGCGGCCTTCTTCGCTGAGTGCGAAACCGGAGGCGTAGCTGACATCCTCGAAGGTACCGTCGCGGCGATTGCGATAGAGATAATTGGTGCTGGAATCGTTGGCGACCGCGAGGTCGGGCCAGCCGTCGTCTTCGAGGTCGGCAAAAACGGACGCGAAGCCGTAGCGAAGTTGCGGGTCGGAGACGCCCGCGTGAAGGCTAACGTCGGTGAAGGTGCCGTTGCCATTGTTGCGGAAGAGGTGATCGGATTCACCGAGAAGGCCGAGGGGACCGCAGAAAACATCCACGCCGCGAAACTGACACGCGCCGGGTGGAACGCCACCCTTGCCGGCGAGAACGGGATGGTTGAGGTCGAAGTGTACGTAACCGGGGACAAAGAGATCGAGGAAGCCGTCGCGGTCGAAGTCTCCCCAAGTTGGTCCGGTGGACCAGCCGCCGAGAGCTACGCCGGCTTTTTCGGCGACGTCGGTGAAAGTGCCGTCGTGATTATTGTGGTAGAGACGATTTTTGCCGAAGTTGGTGACGTAGATGTCGGGCCAGCCGTCGTTGTCGTAATCGGCGATGGCGACGCCGAAGCCCCAGCGCTCGTTGGCGACGCCGGCCGTGGCGGTGACGTCGGTGAAGGTGCCGTCATGATTGTTGTGGAAGAGAGCGGCGCGCGGGGCGGGCTCGGCGCCTTTCATCGCGGCGACAGT
>Ga0209526_10001170_pt1 | contig 17381 bp, 22 predicted proteins | sample JacPinW_OM2H0_M1_FD_188566 | JGI IMG/M metagenome (GOLD analysis project Ga0209526, IMG submission 188566) | Forest soil microbial communities from Algoma, Ontario, Canada - Jack Pine, Ontario site 1_JW_OM2H0_M1 (SPAdes) (version 2) | ecosystem: Environmental > Terrestrial > Soil > Boreal... | reverse complement strand
TGAACACAACTTCATGTCCTCGCGACTGCAGCTTGCGTGCAAGTGCCGTCATCGGATTCAGATGCCCGGTCAGCGGTAGACTCAGAAAGCCAATTTTCATAGTTGCTCCAATCACTCATTCCGTAAACCATTCTTTGATACGCAGTAATGAGCTGCAGAATTTTGGGACCGGCCAATATTTGTCCGAACTGCCGCAATGGTTGTTCCAAGCGTCGCGTGACCACCACTTCTTCGAGGATGTGTGAAAAGGGTCAAACCGGTGCGACCCGTTGCGAGTATTGGGCTGGGCATGGCCGCGGCGGCCGCCATTCTGAAGGCCGTTAGATCTTGTGCTGAGCGCGGAGGATCTCCCCGGCCCGCTCCCCGATGATGACGCAGGGAGCCATCGTATTGCCCGTCGTCACGCGCGGCATGATTGATCCGTCGGCGATACGCAGGTTTTCGATTCCATAAACCTTGAGGTTGGTGTCCACGACCGACAGGGAGTCACGTCCCATCTTGGCGGTGCAGGTCTGATGCCACCAGCTGATCGCAGTACTCCGAAGATAGTTCTCCAATGCCGGCCCCTTTATTTTCCCAGGAACCACCTCCTGCTTCAAAAAAGGGCGAAGCGCGTCGGAGTTGGCGATCTCGCGACAGAGCTCCACAACGGCGACCAGGGCCTTCAGGTCATCTGGATCGGACAAAAGATTGCTTTCAATGTCTGCGGGGTCGAGCGGACCCGGTCCCGTAAGACGAACGCGACCCCGACTCTTAGTCCGTATGACAGCCGGTAACATCATCCAACCGCTCGCAGGTAGAGTGGGGTTAAGTTTTTTGAAACCAGTCAATTCAAGCGGAGCTTGGGTTGTCTGGAGATCCGGCGTATCGAGGCTGGAGTCACTCTTCCAGAACCAATGAAAAACGGCGTTTGGTTCGTCGCCGCGGCACTCCCAGATCATGCCTGGCAAGGCGACGTGATCCTGGAAATTCTGGCCCACTCCTGGCAAATGCTCCACCAAAGGAATTCCGAACCGGTGCAACTCAGCTTGGTCGCCCACTCCAGATTGCATCAGCACTTTGGGGGTATTGATTGCGCCCAGCGACAGCACGACCTCGAGCCCCGCGCCGATCCGACGAACCCTGTCCTGATAAGTAAACTCCACGCCCGTCACTCGCCTTCCTTCGAAGATTAGCCGTGTAACCGGTGCAGAAGTGAGGACTGTCAGGTTTGGTCGGTCCATATAAGGAAAAGTATAGGAGCGGAAGATCGAAAGCCGTTGCCAGTCACGCATTCGGAACTCGATTAGCGAACAGCCGCCAGGACCTTCCATCATGCGACCATTGATGCTGTCGAAGGTGGGAATCCCCACTGACCGCGTACCCTCAAACATTGCTGGAACGATCGGGCCACTGCCAATTCCGGAGTTGATAAAGAGCAGGCCTCCGGTGCCGCGATGATCTGGGTCTGGCGCCCCCTGCCAATCTTCGATTCGGCGGTAGATATTCAGCACCGACTCGTAGCTCCAGGCTGGGTCACCTGCCTCGCGCGCGAAGTAGTCCCAGTCGCTCTTGTGCCCCCGCGCCCAGGCCATTGCGTTGATGCTGGATCCACCTCCCAGCACCTTGCCCGCGGCGAGCCAATCGGAGCGCCCGTTCAGATGTGGGTTTGGGCGGGTTTGGAAATTCCAATCCCGCTCCGTTTTGATATTGCTGGCCCATTGACGGCCATCGGAGATGCTTGGCAAATCGTCGTTACCGCCAGCCTCGAGCAGTAGTACACTCAGACCCGGGTTCTCGGCCAGCCGACGTGCCACCACTGAGCCGGAGGAGCCCGAACCACAGACAATAAAGTCGTAATGCGGCTTCAGGTCAGACACGAGTTTCTTTTGATTGACTCGCACCCGCTCGGCAAAATCTGCTATCTGACCATTTGGCTTCGGATTCGCTCTGGAACTTGTATCGCTCATAATCTGTATGTCTGTTGCCGTAACGGAACCCGGGTTACCACCCGAAGAGCGGTCGACACTTTTTGAAAATACAATATCAAAAACCAGGATTGGCGAGGCCGGCCCTCTTTTGTTCAAGCTGCCGCAATTGCTATCCCAATTGTTCCACCGTCTGGTGGGCGCACCCTTCCGCCCCTATGGTCTCGCGTTGTGCCGCTTCAGCGTCATTTGTCAGCCGGGTCAAGAGCCACTCGAACACGAATTACGGCGATTGGCGCAAAAATGATCGGTCCCTGGAACCTTCGCGTCTATTTCCCTTGAACCTACAGAATTGGACTCCGGAGCAAAAGCATGTCATCGACAAAACTGTTTGATCTGAGCGGACGCGTCGCTGTCGTAACCGGCGGCAACGGCGGCATCGGCCGCGGCATCGCCTTGGGTCTGGCTCAAGCTGGATCTGCGGTCGCCGTTCTTGCGCGTAATGAAGAGAAGAACCAACGCGTGATGGACGAACTTCACGCGCTGGGAGTTCCTGCGCTAGCCGTGAAAATCGATCTCGCCGAGCGTGGGCAGCTGCAGCCTGCCCTAGATAAAGTCGAGAAGAAGCTGGGACCTATCAATATTTTGGTCAACAACGCCGGTATAGTCGCCCTCGGAGGTGTCCTCGATCTTGATCCCGAAGATTGGGATCGGGTGTTCGAGACGAACCTCAACGCCTGCTTCCTTCTTTCGAAACTTGCTGCTCGATCGATGGTTCAGCAACGGCTAGGAAAGATCATCAACATCGCCAGCGAGTTGTCCCTATTCGGCTCCGAACAGGTACCTTCCTACAGTGCTTCTAAGGGGGCTTTGGTCCAACTCACCAAATCAATGGCGATCGAATTAGCTCGATTCAATATTCAGGTGAACGCCATCGCCCCCGGATTTATTGACACAGACATGGTGGCACCCTTAAAAACAATGCCTCTCTACGAAGAAATAATCGCACGGACACCGGCCGGTCGCTTTGGTAGCCCCGAAGAATGTGCGGGAACCGCCATTTATTTGGCCTCACAAGCTTCCGATTTTGTTACTGGTACCACCCTCTTCCTTGATGGCGGTTTCGCCATCCGATAACGCTCACGAGGCCCCAACAAAATCACCTCCCCCAGGGAGGTTGGATTCGTATCGAAGAATCGCTTTTTTGGCTCACCAGAAACTTGCAAATCTTTGGTATCGATTCCATCTCCAAAGCGTCATGTTTGGATTGTGCAACGACGCTCGGCGATCTGAGGATCGAAGCTGCCCAGAAGTGACAGGTAAAACTGAACCCTTCTGGATTGGAACCCTTGAGAACGGTCGTCGCATCGGCAGGAGAGTCCGAGCCACCGGCTCCGGGACTCTTCTCCAAGGGACCACTGTTTGCCGCTTCGCCAAATCGCGCCCGATAGCATCGCTACCAAGCAGACAACATTTCGTTCCCTTGCCGTCCTCCGCCGCCACAAAGTTCGAGCAGCTGTTACTTTAATCTTAAACATGCATTCGAGCCGAGCCATAAAAAAGCCTCCTTACGAGCCATAGAACTGCTGGCGCTACTCAGTTCAGTAAAAGTTGAAGAATCTTTCTGCGGGCTCCGAAAACACTCTATTTCCACGGTGAATACCCACTGAAATTGAAAATGATGACACCAGACACTCAAACTTTTATGAGAGGCATTGCACTGATCGCCGGTGCCAGCGGCATCATTGGTAATAACCTTGCCCGGCATCTTATTGAGCTAGGCTGGACGGTGTACGGACTCGCCCGCCGTCCACCCGCCGACATCCCCGAATTGCAGCCGGTAGCAGCTGACTTACTCCGGCCAGACCACCTGAGAGACGCGCTGGCCGGTGTGCAGCCCACGCACGTGTTCTTCAGCACTTGGATGCGGCAATCGACAGAGACAGAAAACTGCGCGGTAAACGGCGCCTTAGTGCGCAACCTTCTTGACGCGCTAAGCGACCGCTCGTCGCTCCGTCACGTTGCACTCGTGACTGGCCTGAAGCACTACCTCGGCCCATTCGAGGCGTACGCCAAAGGCGTTACGCCGGTTACGCCGTTTAGGGAAGAACAGGGACGCTTGCCCTTTCAAAATTTCTACTACACGCAAGAGGACGAGGTGTTCGCGGCAGCCAAGCGTCAGGGTTTCTCCTGGAGCGTGCATCGACCGCACACCGTCATTGGCTATGCGCTCGGCAACGCCATGAATATGGGCGTGACGTTAGCGACCTACGCTGCCCTGTGCCAAGAGACCGGACACCCTTTCTTATTTCCTGGCTCACCTATGCAATGGAATGGACTGACGGACGTAACCGATGCTCGCCAAGTCGCTCGACAACTCTCTTGGGCAGCAACGGCGAAGTCGGCTCGCGACGAACCTTTCAACATTGTTAACGGCGACATCTTTCGCTGGAAGTGGCTCTGGCCGCAGCTCGCCGCTTTTTTCGGCTTGGAAGCAGCGCCCTATCCAGGTCACCCTACCCCATTGGAGGAGCAGATGCGGGACTTTGGGCCGGTCTGGGCTACGATCGCTGCCCGCGAGGACCTCATTGAAGCTGACCTTGAATGCCTGGCATCCCCATGGCATACCGATATGGACCTCGGTCGTGAGATCGAATGCGTTACCGATATGTCGAAAAGCCGCAAGGCGGGTTTCCTTGCCTACCAGGATACGCGCGACTCCTTCTTTGATTTGTTCGTTCGCCTCCAAATAGAGCGGGTCATTCCTTAGGCTGCTCAATGAGGATCTCCTGGCCTTTATCAAGGCCTAAGCCATGGAGGGTTCGGATAGGGGTGAACGCACCAAACGGAATTTTTAGCACGTTAAGACTTTTGTGGGTGATTTGACCAGCGCGGGATCCGCTCAGCGGTGCTTCCGATGACTCGTCCATTTCTGACGTTGCCTCATAGGAAGAGGAGCGGCCCACTCGCCAGGGCGAACTGTCATTGAGCATTGACGACTCGGGTAAAGTTTGCGACCGAAGTGAATATCAATCATAATTAGACCTACGAGAATAGCCGCGCCGCCGTCTGTCGTTCTGAAGTGGGTGCGACAACCTGCGCTAACCTCCTATACTATGACGGATCGAACACGCCGATGCAATCCAAGCGGTGGCCATCCTGTCGCCCCTTAGGAGGAATCTGTGATGGACAATCGGAAAATTCAGCGGGCTTGGGAAAAGTTCATAGAGAACGGCACGGCATCCAATGCGGTACGGGGCATTGTTGCCGCTTCGTGGGAGCGTTCTCAGGGGTACCAGATCCCAGTTGAACGGGGCGAGGCACGACTCGCGCCCGAAGCGGAATTGGTTCAGCGTCGCTCAGAGCATTCGGAACTGATCGCGGCGGCTCAACCTGCCCTAGAGCAAGCACAACGGCTCCTCGCTGAAGCGAATTCCATGGTCATCCTCACCGATCCAACTGGATTCATTATAGAGACAGCGGGAGATCCACAAACCACAGATTTCGGTCGGATTATGCACCTCGAGCAGGGTGGACACTGGGCCGAGGCCGACATCGGAACGAACGCGATCGGAACCGCCATCGCTGCATTGCAACCGGTCCAGGTCCATGGGGTCGAGCATTTCTGCAGCGAAGTCCAGCGATGGACTTGTGCGGCCACTCCAATATGGCATCCCACCGATGGCGAGTTGTTAGGGATTCTCGATGTCTCCGGCCCGGCCAAAACCTTGAACCCGCAGAGCCTGGCATTTGCCTGTGCGGTTGGACGGCAGATAGAGAGTATGCTCGCTCGGTCGATCAAGGACGACCATGAGCGGCTGCTGCATTATTTCGTTAGCAAACGGTCGCATTGGCTAACCGAAGATATCGTGGCGATCGACCGGCGTGGCGTGATTGTGTACGCCACCAACGTTGCGCGGCAGGTTGTAGAACGACGTAACCAAGGCCTGATCAGTGACGGGCGCATTTCTTCCCTCAACCAGATCCCATTCGCGGCTTGGCCGGCCCGATTGAGCCAGCTGGTACCGAACGTTACTACGGAGCTAGTCGTCGATAATAATCGCGAGATTGGGGCGATTGTGGTCTTGCACAGCCCGGGACGAACGTCTGTTCCGACGATAACGGCGGAGGAAATGCAAGCAGCCCTTGCACTCGAACGGGAGATGTTCGCCCGGCAGCGCACGATCGAACTGACCAAAGCGAACGAGGCCCTGCGCCAATGTCTCGATGCACTCGCTTCGGTGCCCGAATTGGATGAGCTCCTTGGACAAATCATGGCCGCTATCACCGGGCAGTTGGGTGCCGCGTCGGCCGTTTTGCGATTGCGGGACTTCGAACAGAATTGTCTGACCATAGATCTTGTTTTTCAAGACGGTCGCGTGATGACTCCTGCGGAAGCAAAGTATCCGGAAAGGTTGCAATCTATTCCGCTTGATGAGCGACAGCTTGGCTTATTGAAACAACCAGCTGCCGTGTTGCACCTGCTCGAGAATATTCCACCCGTTCCTGATGCTCATCGGTCCCTTCTGCTTGGGCTCGGCGTAAAGACATTGCTAATCGTTCCTTTAAACTTAGCTTCGCAGTTGTTAGGCAGCTTGACATTTCGGTTCGCCGAGGATCGGGAATTTCGTCCGGAGGAGATCGAAATAGCTCACGCTCTCGAAAGCCAGGCGGCTCTCGCAATTCAGGTTACGCGGTTAGCGAAGGCCGCCAGGCAGTCCGCAGTTCTAGAAGAGCGAAATCGGTTGGCTGGTGAGATTCATGATGGGTTGGCGCAACGTTTTACTGCGATCTCCATGCAACTGGGAGTTGCCAAGGAGGAACTATCAGCAAAAGAAGGCAATCCCCTCCGCCGCATTCAGCGGGCCGTTGAGTTGGCTCGCCTAGGCCTGGCTGAAGCACGCCGGTTCGCCCACAAGTTGCACTTAAGCGACGAGTCAGGATTGATCGTGGCGCTTCAAGCTTTGGTCGAACGCTCGAGTGTGGCTGGCCGGTTACGCTGTAACTTCCGGTCCGACAACGTACCGGAGAATAGCTTGCCACCAAGGTTGCAACATGAGCTGTTACGGATCGCCCAGGAAGCAATCCACAACGCTGTACGCCATGCCAATCCCACTGTAATTGCCGTATCTCTTCGATGGGACACACCAAACCTCGTTCTTCAAGTAAAAGACAATGGATCAGGGATCTCCGCAGCTCGGTTGGAAAAGAGCGAAGGCTTAGGATTGGGTAGTATGCGGGAGAGAGCGTCGGTGATCGACGGACGATTCGAAATCGAGACTGCGGCTGGCCACGGAACAAGTATAATTGTGACTGTCCCGATCTCCTGTTTCCAACCGTCACCGACAGAAGTCGGCAAGCGGGACTCCGATTCTTTGGTTTAAAAAGATCATCGGCCGTCAATTTTGGGGCCTTGCCTCGGTTTGGACGACATTGATCGAACGAATATCGAGCTGCATAAGACTTCCAGGCAGTCGATCAGGAATCGTCTATTCGGCCAGCTCCAGTTCCTGCAAAATCGAATGACAAACAGGACAGACTTCCGATCCTTCGAAGGTCCAGTGTATCGGCAGCTCCGTACTATTTAACGGAGGCTGCGGGATTTCTTCCCAACAATTAGTGCATCTCATATTTTTCTCCTCTTCATGCCGCGGTCAGGATACCAACCTGCATCATTGACTTCCTGCGCCCGTGCCGGAATGCGGAATGTTGCAGTTTGATTTTGTCCAACAGGTCAATTTGATTAACGGTTCGTTAGCAGATAAGGCCTTAGCTACCGATGACGGCTACCGCCTGATTCTCACAATCTGCCACCAAGAAAATTCACAGGTCCCCAGCCCGGATGCGGATCTCTTTCCAGAGGAGTGTCCTCGTTTGTTTGAGCTACCCCGAGCCTGTTTTGATCATTCGGCTGTTGGGCTCCAGGTTGATTAGAAGGTTGGTGGTACGAGACATGTTCTGTCGACGTCGATGGCGTCACTGGTGATGCGCCCATCCGAGAGTCTAAAAATGCGCAGCTGGGAAAGCCTAGAATAACAGTTATCAAACCCACGGCACTGAAAGTGAGATGCAGCCAAGTATCTTTTTTCATTGAAGTCTCCTAACTCGAGAACTTCGTCTCTGAGCTCAACGGGAATTCTTTGCACTTAACCTAAAGAGTGGATGCTGGAATTCTATCGCCTCGATGGGTGGTTTCCCATAGCCTGCCCGAGTGACCCCGGAATGCTCAATGGAGTGATAGGGAACACCTGCAGCTGTTATGTGGCGAAGCCCCCAAACCGGATGCGGAACTCTTTCCAGAGAAGGCGCCCTTCGTAAGGGACGTATCTTCACATTGGACATTTAGCGGCCGAGCAATCTTGTCGAGCTCCTTCCGTAGCTGAGGCTTGTGCGGCAATTGTCGCTGCCAGCGAACAACCTGCATGCACCTAGCCGTTCTTTTGGACCAGAACTGATGCAACTTCGAGCATCAGTTGTGCGCGGCGATAACTGGGTTTTGCAAGACGTACTCGTAAGGCGGCGGCAAGCTGATTTCGCTGCGACTGCCCAGTTCAAAGCTCGCGTGCAACGGCCAGTACGGGTCGTCCAACATCGCTCGCGCCAGGAAGATCAGCGTGGCCTGACCCTTCTGCAAGATCTCCTCCGCAACCTTCGACTTGGTAATCGAGCCGACCGCAGCGGTCGGCAATTCAGCCTCTTTGAGGACGCGCTCCGCAAACGGAACTTGATAGGCCGTGCGGGCGTCATAGCGGACGCCCGGCGCGATACCGCCGGAACTGCAATCAAACAGGTCCACGCCCAACGGCCTCAACCTTTTCGCCAGTTCGACGGTCTGGTCAATGTCCCAACCGCCGCCAATCCAATCAGAGGCAGAGATTCGCATTGCCAGCGGCAGCGATTCAGGCCAGACCGCTCGAACGCGCTTCGTCGTTTCTACCGCAAATCGAATTCGATTTTCGAACGAACCGCCGTAGCGATCGGTGCGCTGGTTGGCAATCGGAGAGAGAAAACTATGTCCCAGATAACCGTGGGCGAAATGCAGTTCGATCAACCGGAACCCAGCTCGCAGACCGCGTTGGGCAGCCGCCACGAAAGCAGCCAGGATCTCTTCAATCTCTTCTTCGGTCAGTTCGTGAGGTATACGCCAGAGTTCGTTGTTCTGGCCACCGAAGGGAATCGGGCTCGGACCAACGGTTTCCCATCCCCCTTCTTCATCAGAGAGAGAACGACCACCTTCCCAGGGGCGCATGGCGCTGCCTTTGCGCCCAGCGTGGGCCAACTGCAATCCGGCCACCGCTCCATAGGCGTGAATGAACTCGGAGATGCGGGACAACATCGGAATGTGTTCGTCAGACCAGACCCCGAGATCCCAGGGAGTAATCCGCGCGCGCGCCTCGACGGCGGCGGCTTCCGTCATCACGAGCCCAGCACCACCAACGGCCCGCGAGCCCAGGTGAACCAGATGCCAATCCGACGCGAATCCATCCTTTGCCCAATATTGGCACATAGGGGAGACCCCGATGCGGTTGCGCAAGTGGACCTCCCTCAATTCCCAAGGTGTAAAAAGCAATGGTTTCATAAATCATTGTTCTCTAGTGCAATACTCTCCCATTCTTACCTCTATATAAGAGCTATTCTATTGACTGAAAGATACGTAGGCTGATACGCTTTAATCAGTGAAAGCCACGCATCAGCCCACAAAGACGCAGTTTCTATATGTTCGGAACGGCACCTACTACGCTCGGTTGTATCTTCGTGGCGGCACCAAGTGGGTTTCCCTAAAGACCAAGTCCAAGTCCGTTGCCAAAACATCCTTCGCGAAACTACTCCAGCAGCATCATGGAGCAAGGGACGCAGAAAGGGCTGTTCAACAGGGATCGGCAACAGTCCGCGAGATGGCGAGCGTGTATCTCCGCGGTCAGGATATCCGAACCGATATCAAAGCAGCCTCCAAGATCCATCGGCGAGCTACCGTTGAGAACCTTTTTCGAACATGGCCAGAACTTGAGGGTAGACTCCCATCAAAAGTGAGCGAGATCGAATGTCAGGAGTGGGCGCACAGACACCACGAAAACCACTCGGCACCCTTCCACAATGCTACCGTGGACAGCCTGCGCGGAATATTCGATGTTGCGGTCGGTCGCGGTCTAGTCTCTCGAAATCCTTCGGCTGTGGTCTCTAAGGTTGCGGTGCCGCACAAAAAGCTCGAGTTACCGACCAGTGAGCAATTTCACCAGATCGTGGAACGTGTTCGACGGAGTCGGACAGGGACGGCTAGAGGCAACGGCGATCTTGTTGAGTTTTTGGCGTATAGCGGCTGCAGGATCAGTGAGGCTATTCGCGTTCGACCTCGTGACATAAATTTTGACCAAGGCAGAATTTGGATCGCGCCCGGAAAGAACAGTACCCCCCGATTTATTCCCATCCTGTCGCCTATGCGAGACCTCCTTGAGCGAATCAAGGCAAAACCAAGATTTGTGCGATCGAGGTCGAGGGATGGTTTCATTATGTCCGTGGAATCCTGTGAGAAGAGCCTTACTCGAGCCTGTAAGGAGGTTGGAGCGCACCGACTCACCCATCACGATCTCAGGCACTACTTCGCCACCAAATGCATCGAGAGCGGGGTCGACATCCCGACGGTAAGCCGCTGGCTCGGACATAAGGACGGTGGAGCATTGGCGATGAGAACCTACGGACATTTGCGCGATGAACATTCTGACCTCATGGCCGCAAAGGTGACGTTCTAAGACTCACCGGAATGTTGCGCAACGCAACGTAATGCAGAATAACACGCGAACAATTCTCAGGTTTTTCGCCAAAATAAGTGTTCACTCGAACACATTTTCTCTCTTTTATGAAGTAAGCCATTATCCGCCAACGAGTTACGGTCAAAACGAGTAGTCAGTATGCGCTTGATAATTATGAATATATGCAATCGCACTACTATACCGCCAAAGAGGTCGCCACCCTTGCTGGGTGTTCAAAAATCTGGGTCCAGAAAAATCTGGAACTAGGAAAACTCAAGTCATTCAGACAAGGAAAGTACGGCCGAGGACGCGGTCGACACATCATTCTGGCGAATGATGCGGAAATCTTCGTTTCCGAAATTCGCATGCGAAGGACTCTGAGGGCTGCAGACGCGTGGCACAAATCCCAGGAGGTCGACAAACTCAACCCGTAAAAAAGAGCACGGCACCCAGTAACCAGCTGAGTGCCGCAACACCATTACACAAGAGAAGATGAACGCTTCTTCAATTAATTACCGTCTGTCATCCAAGACAAAGTGCATAATCCGAAAGACTCCCGTTCCCGGCGAAGGACTCAACCGATGGTTGTTCCCGATAGCCATGTGCTTGATCAAGGATCGAATATCCGATGATCAAGGTGTCGAGCTCCTATACCAGCTGGCATACGAAAAGGGACGTGACGAACGTACGGCACGCAAGGAAGCCGAACGGCTGAGACGTCTGTGGACCGGGAACGGTCCAGTTAAAAGCAACCGGCCGCCAGATCCTAAGGTTAACCTGGACAGCATTCGGGAACTTGTATCCAGCAACCACACAAGAGTGGCTGGTCTGGTCGCGCAATCACCGATCAAGGTCGACCCGAACGACGCGGATGCAGCCGACAACATTGTCGACCTGCTATTTCCGGATGGCGACATCATCTGTGTCTCATCGTCGAACTGGGGAGCGTTCTGTTACCCACACCGAGAAATACACAAGGACGATAACGGCACGCCACTTCCCCTGTCCGAGTTTTCCCATATCGTTCCTAACCCCATGCGGGAACACGGCCAATGGGAGTTTGGTAAGGAATGGAAGCCGGGAGAATCGTCACCAAGGCGCGACAGCAACATTCTATATCGCAGCTGGCTATGCGTGGAGTGGGACACGTCCAAGTTTGGACGCGACGACAAAACACCGACATTCTGGAAATCATTAATCGAGGAGTGGGAAACTGCCGGTATATCTCCCAAAGACGCGCAGACGAGACTCCTGGCGCATCTGTCGACCTTTGAATTCAAGCTAGCCATGGTGGTCGATAGTGGCGGGAAGTCTCTACATAGCTGGTTCGCTGTAGCGCGCGCAACCGAACCGGAAGTGGAGCACTTCATGCGGTACGCCATTTCAATAGGCGCCGATCCAGCTGGACGCATTCCCAGCCAGCTTTGCCGTATGCCACACGGGACCAGAGACAACGGCAAGCGTCAGCCTGTCCTTTTTATCGATCCGAAAGTTTTAACCAATAACAAGAGAAAGCAATAATGAACGCAACAAACAGCACCACGCCAGGAGTGGATAGTGAAGGCAAGAAATTGCCACCTATCCGCACTATTGGCGACATAGTAAAACACCCACCTCGAGAAAGACCCGAGGTCATCAAAGGAATTCTAAAGAAGTCTTCCAAGATGGGTTTCTCGGGACCATCCAAAGCGAGGAAGACTTGGCAGCTAATGAATTTAGCCATCTCTGTCACTACAGGACACGACTGGCTGAAGTTCGAAACCGTCAAGACTAAGGTTTTGTACATTAACCTGGAACTACATGAGGACACGTTCTTCCATCGTCTTGGCCTTATCTGCGAAGCCATGGAAACACCGATAGCGGAGATATCGACTAACATGTCGGCATGGTGCCTGCGCCGCCATGCCGCGGCTTACACTGAGTTGGTTCCGCAAATACTTAATGAAGTTCGAGACAAAGGTTTCGGACTGATTATTTTCGATCCGACCTACAAAATCCTTGGCGATTCAGACGAGAACAAATCCAACGACATTACCAAGTTAATGAACTCGCTTGAATCCATATCGTTCGAGACCGGTGCGGCGTTTGTGATGGCTTACCATTTCTCGAAAGGAAGCAAAGATAAAGCGCAAGACGGCGATAAGACGTCTGGGTCCGGTGTGTTCTTTCGCGATCCTGAAGCACTGATTGAGTTTTCACCTCAAGCGGATGCTGACGACTCGAATAGCATTATGTCGGTAACGGCCATCCTGCGGGACTTTGCGCCTGTGCCGAAATTCTCGATAGAGTGGGACAGTAAAGCGCTATTCAACGTCAGCGGTCATGATCCGAGTAAACTGAAAAAAGCAGGGGTCGTCCTAGTTCGCATTCCGAACAAGACTTCCTGGACGTGCTTAGTGACCGGGAATTGACCTCTACCGAGTGGCAAAAGCAATGTGATGAAGATAAAGGAATTAGCCGTCCTACGTTTTTCCGGCTTAAGACTTCGCTTGAGCGTAGTGGTCGCGTATACAAGTCCGAGCTGAACGGAAAATATTCCAAGACGCCAAGCGGGACTTTAGCCACTACTGGCGGTGCGACCAAGATGCCGCACGCCGGTTTTGGTTTTTGGTCGTCAGGTAGCGGAAGCCACACCTCGACATGGAGTTCAAATTAGCCATTCCTTGGTGGTCATGAACATAAGGTCTCAAAAGTCTCAAAAGGTAGTTATTAGACTTCTGAGACGTGCCAGAACCGGAGACAGTAAGGAACGGGTGTTGCGCGTTTTCGCACACCCTTCCTGACATAGTCTCATATGTCTCATATACTATAAGTGATACGATACCTAATAACCAACAGCCAGATGGCTGAAGCCAGTAATTAAAGTGGACAACCGCCCTTAATGAAAACCAGAAAACCGCCAATTTAGCTAAAGCCATGTCTATACAAATGCATCCAGGTCTTGCTGCACGTTTTCAAAACGCGTCCAGTGAGTGTATCCGGATTCACTGCGAGAGTCCGAGGTTGTATCAGGAAATATTTCGTCGCGGAATCAAGGGCGAGAAACGCCGAGCTAAGGCGCACAGAAGCGTTTGACGAGAGGAGTAAGGGCATGACCAGAAAAGAATTTTACACCCAGGCATTTCTCGCCGCACTTCCGGCAGTTGCTCATAAATACGAACGTTCACTAGGCTCGCAGGGATGCGGCGACTCGGCTACCCAGATAGCGGAACTATCCGCCGAAGTAGCTGACTCCGCTCTTCGGGAATGGATCAAGGGAGTGGACGAGATTGCCGAAACCTGGGATTTGTAAAATGAACACATTACCTCACGTTGAAATCGCGTCCGAACTGACCTCCCGACTTACCGGTTTATCACCAGTCACCGCACTCCTGCTCGGCCGACTTGCGCCCGCTGAGACTTCAGAACTCGTTCGTCTAACTCAAGCGCCTTGATTCGCCGAAGTGATTACTTGTACGCAGACGCGGGAATAGAGCCGAGGAGAGAGTCCTCGGACAGGTTTGTTTTCAACCCTTCATTGAACACTCGTCGTCCGCTTCTTAAGTGTGGATTGCGCTAACCGGATCAATTACGCGGGGCCCGGCACCCTAACCTCACTCCGTAGCAGCATGGCCCTCGTGCGACTCGCCACCTTCGTGTTCGGTCACTGCGCCAAACGCCAGCATTGCCAAGATGGCAACCGCGTCAATGGCTAGAGGATACTTTTTCAGGAAGTGTTCAACGAAATGAAACCGATGCGCCACGGTATGGGCCGCGACATGCTGAACCGTCTTATGGTAGCAGTGGGTGATAATTCCCTTGGCTAAGGGTTGCGCGATGAGCCTCACGATAGTCGGGACGGCAACTTGCCAGTGGCCGAGAAGCTCGAGGTGCATATTCTTTTTGGAGTTGTGCCGAGAGTGGCAGGATTGACTAACTACCTAACATCGACAGTTTCGCGCATAACTTTAACATGTCAAGTTCTAGTTAGTCGTTTTCCTAACCCTCCGTTCCGCCACCAGAGCCCGTCCGCAGACGGCCAATTGAGTCTATACGATTCAGTGTTGAAGTAGTTTATCAAGTGATCGGCCTACCATTTACGCATCATAACAGAGTGGCAAAAGGTACTTCCAAGAGTAAAAAAGACTCGAGTCGCCTGACTGCTGTGAATCGCTCGAGTGAACTCGTTTCACAGAATATGAAATAGATGACAACATGATACCCTTGTAGGGTCTTTATTATTCAACGAGATCACGAGAATGTTACTGCTGCGGGGAGTTCAAGCCCTTAACCGACTTTTGGCCGACTTCGAACCAATGCAAAACCTGCTTGGGCCAAAAGCGTAAAGCCTACATAGCAAAAGATCCGGCCAAACACCGGGAGCGACAGACAATTAACTCGGCTCGGTATCGACGGAAGTTAGTAAAGAGAAATACGGCAGAATGAGCGACAATCGAGCCTTACAGGCGACAAACGTAAATCTCAGACGCGAAAACGCGACACTCAGAGCGAAAGTTGCTGAACGCGACGCACAACTGGCCGAGGCCAAGCGTACTGGGAAGCCTGAACCGGATTCTAAGTTTGCGCCGGCGCCTGAGAAGCCCAAGTACGATTCAATGAATCCATGCCCAAATGATCATGCCTTCAATGCGCTGCGGCAGCAATTCCCGCGCAAACGCCGATCATCATGGCTCGAGTGAGAAAGCGGCTAGTTGTATGAGTGAGCCTTACCGGACTGTCGAGATTGCATCCGCTCTACTGGATTCGTTACCCCGGCTTCAGCTGAAAGTTGCCGTCGTTCTAAAGTATGCTGCGGGAGAAACGAGCGAATTACTGCGCCGGTTGCGAGAGTTAGACGAGCCTGCGGCTGAATAGTACGACGACGACTGGCTGTTCAGATCCTCGAGAGTGGTAACACCGAACTGTTTGTTAGGAATATTTCGGAACACCTACCGATGTACGTAAACGGACAGAGTTGATAACGCATGCATGGGTATACGCACAAAAACAAGCGATGCTTATAGTGTGGGTAATTATTGAAAATGCATAAAGTTTTTTGCACGCGGAACACCCTGTCGAAAATAACAGGCATGGATTTTCGGACGATAAGCAAAAGGGTTTCTTCCGACGCAACTCTCATGATCGGGACCCGCTCGGTTCGGCTGTACAGATTCAATCCATTCCAAACCCCCGCCAAGCCTCTCACGCAAAAGAAAAAATAGTATGCCGGATATCACCCTATAAGCCCCCCACACCAACAACCCTATACGCTCTGGATCGTTTGCCATAGCAAGCGGCAGCTCTGCAGCGATTCAAGAGCTCTCCCGTCAAGCTTACTCGGTAGGGGAGGTTATGAGAGGCGATCTTCGTACGGATAGTTGGGAACGCCAGATCAGCAACCGACTCGCAGACGAAAACAAGAATTACGAAGTGAATGGGTGCTTGGTGCCACTAGCCGCACTAGCCAGTAAGCGAGATCTTTCAGCGCAAAGCGGAAACAGTACAGGGGGTACCTGATTGAAAACGAGGTGGTCGATTTTATTGTCCCTGCTTTGCGTAATAAATCGGCCATTCTAGGCGCAGGCGCCGTGATTCTTCCTTCCCTTTCTGGATCCAATTTATCAATACCAAGAGTTTCCATTCCAGGCGTTGCCGGCTCGGGAGAAACGACTGACGTGTCGATTGGTAGTATCGCATTCGAGCAGTTCACGCTATCCGCAAATGACTATCATGCAAAGTTACTCGTAAGCAATCAGCTCCTGGCACAAGCAAAAGACCCAGCCATTGACGCCTACCTTAAGGACATGCTGATCATTACCGTGTCAAAACTGGTGGACAAGATGTGTATCTCCGGAAACGGAGTTGGCCAAGCTACTGGCTTGACTGACATGAGCGCCAACACTGGAACCAATGTTGATCCCGGTTTATTGTGCGCTCCGATCACCTTTGGCGGCGCGACCACCTTTGCCAAGCTGCCTACAATCTGGACTTTGCAAATTTCGGGGAAGAGAATCGCCAATGGATTATCTTTCCTCTCACGCGTTCCAAGTGGGCTCAGATCCCGGTCGTGAGTACGTTTCCGGAATTTCTGTATGACCATAAGACAAGCAAGGTGGGTCCGTATCCATCAATCGTGACGAATCAACTTTCGGATTCCAATCGTGCTATCCTGATCAAGGCTGATGAAGCGGTTGTCGGGTTGTTTGGGAACTCTATCCAGATTACCAGCGATAAATACACGTACGCCACGCAATATGTGACACAAATCACTGTTTCGATTTTGGCGGACTTCAATATGCTCCGCGGTGGAGCAGTTGTGAGCTCGGATTCAGCCGCAGTTTAGTTCTTAATCTTGCAAGCTACCCTTATGCGCCAAAACATAACAATCCAACGTCCTCCCACCGGGGAGAGATCGCTGCTCGAGTCGCGTTCTTCGAGCAGAGTCAACGCGATGCCGCTCGCATTAACGCCGAGCTCGTGCTCGCAGGAGCTCAACAGCGAGAGTTCGAGAGCCAATCCGCACTTGTCGAGAAAACTCAATTATCTGTCGAGCAACTTGTCGCCATCCGCGAGTGGCTAAAACATAACTCTTAATAACATGGCTAGAAAATTAACGAAAGCTCAGATGTCACGGCTTTTAGCCAAAGACGTCGCTAGTGCAGTGTCCGCGAAATAATATTGCTTATTAGCTTAGAAGCTGCTTAGACTTGGCAGCATGTCGAGAGTTGCTGCGCGGATCGAATTAACT
>Ga0209526_10001169_pt1 | contig 17382 bp, 20 predicted proteins | sample JacPinW_OM2H0_M1_FD_188566 | JGI IMG/M metagenome (GOLD analysis project Ga0209526, IMG submission 188566) | Forest soil microbial communities from Algoma, Ontario, Canada - Jack Pine, Ontario site 1_JW_OM2H0_M1 (SPAdes) (version 2) | ecosystem: Environmental > Terrestrial > Soil > Boreal... | reverse complement strand
CTTCGAAGCAGAGGGTCGGGGGTTCGAATCCCTCCGGGCGCGCCATTTTCACAAGGAAGACGAACAATTGTTTAGAGAGTGTGACGACAGGCGGGGGCCGTGCTACTCAGGTGCTACTCCACGCTTAGGTTTGGCGTTGTGTTCTTTCTCCAGCTGTCTAGCCTTAGCCGAAACCCGACACGACTTGGTACTCTCTGGCGGGCAACATCAGCGGCGGCGACCAGAGCATGGCGAGACTTCCGGGCTCGTTATGACAGTGCACCAGTCCGTCCTCCGCATAGGCCTCGGCTTCTATATGGAAGCGTAAGCTCCGTGAAGATCCTCGGCAGCAACGTCTCGACGCGAGACAGTTCCACTGAAACGCGGTGACTAGGTTGTGGGCGAGCCGGACAATTTCCAGGTGCAGCGCATTGGCGGCGAACGAGGCGATGGGAATTTTGTGCAAGGCGAAGTCTTCAAGGAATTCGCGGATCCGTCGTTCCCCTCCGGCACGTCCGTCGTAGAAATGCCAGATCCCCGCCGGGAGTCGGCGGTAGATTGGTGACCCAGGCACGCTTGTGAGAGGTTCAAAAGCGCCGGACTTAGGCAGTACATATCTCCGCTCTATTAAATACATGGTTCAGTGGATAGCTTTGCCGTGTTAATCACGCTAGAGTTGCGCCCGCTGAAGACTCGTAGAGGCTCAAGCTGAGTGGTTTCCCTCTTTTCCGACTTAGAGTTTAAGCCCCGCTTGACCTAGCAAATGGCGAAACACTAACCATGCGATTAAGACTGGCGCTACTCTCATCCAGCAGTGGTTTACTGGCAAGCGAGGGGTGTGGATCGCGTCATCGCCTATGATGAACTGTGTAGTTCGGGGATCGGCGAAACGAAACTCGGCGATCGTCGCCGTCTCCGATCGGTACAAAGACAGCAGAGGCAAGCCGATGAAGATTCAGAGTGTGTTCTTCGATCTATAACGGAGAAGGCCGCTGACTCCGTGTAGGAATTGTATACTCACACTGTGTAGAGCGTCTTATGAATCAAACGGAGCCAGTCGCCGGGAAGCGTTTGAACTTTCTGAGAACATTGTCGGCTCTTCTGAAGGATGCTTGTTACGCGTGGCTCGGGGACAATGCCGCCAGCATGGGTGCGGCCCTCGCGTTTTATGCACTCTTTTCCCTGGCTCCGGTTTTGATTATCGCGGTCGCGATCGCAGGCTTTGGGTTCGGAAAACAAGCGGCGGAGCGCGCAGTTTTAGGCCAATTCCAAGGCTTAATGGGCGAGACGGGCGCTAAGGCTGTTGAAACTGTCATCCAGGATGTGAATCGGCCAACGCTAGGGGCGATTGCGAGCACGGTTGGCTTCGTCGCGGTACTCATCGGTGCTTCGGGTGCCTTTATCGAACTCCAAAACGCCCTCAACAAGATCTGGAGAGTTGAAGCGAGAATAGAAACTGTCTGGGTCGGCGCAATTCGACAGCGTTTCTGGTCGTTCGGTTTAGTCGTAGGTACAGGCTTTTTGCTACTCGTGTCGCTCGTTATCAGTGCTTCACTGGGAGCCTTGGGAAAGTTCGTCGGAAATCTTCTCCCCCTGCCCGTGGTGTTGTTGGAATCATTCAATTTTGTCTTCTCGTTTGGTGTGATTACGCTTTTATTCGCGATAGTTTTTAAGCTTATCCCAGACACACGCATTTCCTGGAATGACGTGTGGATCGGCGCGGTGGTTGCGTCACTCCTTTTCACGGTGGGCAAGGTTCTGATCGGATTGTATCTTGGTCGCTCAGCGCTAGGATCAGCATACGGAGCGGCTGCATCCCTCGTGATTTTCCTTCTTTGGATCTATTACTCGGCACAAATTCTTCTTCTAGGCGCCGAACTCACACATGTCTACGCCAATAAATACGGATCACGCGTCGAGGCTCACTCGTAAAAACAGAGTTCTAATGGTGCGATCTGTTTAATTCGCATCAAGCGTCCGTGGACTCTACAGGACGCGTTAGCCTGGCTTGGGGGAACTTGCTTACGACGACGTGAAGGGTGGCGGATGGAACTTCTTTCTCTCCTGGCGATGGCAACCGCGTGGTGAGGGAAGCTTGCCTTGCGATGCTGGCCGCTGTCAGAAGCCCTGCCGCGCTCTACGGCGCAAGGGTAGGCGATGGCAGGACGATTGGAAGTGCCGCACATGCGCCAGGCTACGCTACTCTTCCGATCCGAAGGCGGCCCTCTTAATCGGTGCTGAAGAATACTGGCCCGGTCTTTGGGCAGCTGTCGACTCTGTCAGTTCACATCTCCCAGAGATGCTCCGACGACCGTGGAAAACCTGACAACACTGCGAGTTTTAGTCGTTGGATCGGAAAGAAACGACGCCTTTGTGAACTGTGATATGGTTGAAGATGCCCGTGTTTCACGGTGCCGGTTGCATGGACGCCAATGTGTTTTCGGGTATCCTTTCATGGTCGAAGTGCGTGACCTTCACGCAGAACAAGATCTTCTGGCAAGTTGGACCCCAGTCACCGGCGCGAAACAGCAAGACCATGGTTTGTTGTGAGTGAATCCTGAGCTGGGTCCGCTTGCTGATGCGTTTCACTGCCTCTTGTCTCCCAGTGTCAACGCGCGAATTGCATACCGAACTTCTCTCCCGCCTTCCTTGGGGCTCTCTTAGATTTGTCAGTGACACTCACGCCCTTCTTCGCGTGGGCGTACGCGTTTTGCCCTGTCTCCATCACATCCTGTACGTTATCTTGTGCCAGAGCCACGAATTTCTGGGCTCTCCGCTTTAGATCTTTGCCTTTGCCCCGGACCTGATTGCACCGGCCCGGAATTCCTTTAGGGGGCAAGGAGGAGTCGTGACTGGGCTTCCTCCGTTTGACCAAAAGGTCCGCGCGCAGCCTTACTGGCCACTGGTTGGACAATGGCTGGATCTGGCGTCGGGCGGCGTTCTACACGCGTGCTGTTCTGCCTCTCATGAAATGCAGCACAAGTAATACCAGGCCTACAACTAGGGCAACGTGAATGAAACTGGCGGTTACGTGAAATGCGAAAAATCCAAGCAACCAAAGAACAATCAGAACTGCGGCAATTATCCCAAGCATGTTTTCATCTCCTTGCTTCTGAGCGTTAGAACATCTGCGATCACGTTCTTCCGAAACGCTGATGCCTCTTCGTGTACTGAAGAACACTGCACAGATTACTTACACAGAAGACGGACGTCTGTCCTGTTGTGAACACTTTCGCATTTTGAGTTCCTACGTTCGATGGGTTGTGAGATTAGCGGAATGAAACCGCTCTTGCCATTCCCGAAGGAAGCGCAGGACGCTCCTGGTCGATGTATGGGCAGTCAGCACTTACGATGCTTGGCGGCAAAGCGTATTAAGAACGTTCATACCGTGACGTGTCTGATTTTATACCGCTTACCTTGCATTCATGGGAGCCTGGGCAAGATGGTACCGTCAGTACCGAAGTCCCCGAATGCGACGACGAACGTCAGGAGAGACATGGAGAGTCAATTTAACAAGGAAATGGATACCGCTACTGGTGAGGGGATGAAGGAGGAGATCGCGAGCAGAGGGAAAGGAGTCAAGGACAAGTTTGCTGAGCTCGGGAGACAAGCATTGGAGACAATTGACGCACAACGCGAGCCTGCGGCCAGCACTCTGGGAATTGGAAGGGGAAGCCCTCAATGCTGAGATCATTCCCTCAGCGCGTCGAGCATTGCGAAATCCATGCAAACGGTTGTCTCCGGACTTACGCAACTCCCGGCAGAACAAAGCGGTCTCATTACTGAAAGAAACGCTTCGGGAAGAAAGAGGCCGATCAGAAGCTCATGGATCTGGCGGAAAGTATGAGTCTACAAGCTGCCGGCTCTAGTGCGGGGAAGGGGCAGATAATCTGGAACTTCGTGGTTGGACGAGGTCGCGAGGCCGTAGAGCCAACAACGGAGTTGACACCCGAGATTGCTGTCCTTGACGTCACCATGCCTGAATTAAACGGCATCGAGGCTGCACGACAAATTCAGAAGGTGTCGCCGAATACGGCAATTCTCATCTTGTCGGTGCATCACTCTGCTCAACTTGTGCGCGACGTCGTTGAAGCGGGCGTGCGTGGTTACGTCGAAAAGTCCGATTTCCAGCGCGACCTTGTCACCGCGATCGAAGCGTTGGCAAATCACGAACCATTTTTTACGACTCGTTCGATCGAGGTAGTGTTGAGCTCGAATCGAGCAGTACGGGTTGCGACTACTTAGGCCGAAAAACCATCCCCGCGCTCCGCGAGCGAGAAGTGGTTCGTTCGACTTTCTGGGCCTCACGCACATCAGCGGGAAGAACAGAAACGGGAGTTTCACGGTGAAGCGCACATCGGTCCGTAAGTGCTTGAGAGCGAAGCTGCGGCAAATTAAGCAGCATCTCCTCGCGCGCAGGCACGACCCGTGGCGCGAACCGGCGAATGGCTCAAGTCGGTCGTCCAAGGCTATTACAACTACCACGCGGTACCGGGCAACCTCGACGGTCTTTGGACCTTTCGTCAGAGGGTGAGTCGGCATTGGCGGCAGTCTCTAGTCCGTTCGCAGCCAAAAGCACCGATTCACCTGGGACGGAATGTCGAAGCTGATTGATCGATGGGTACCCACGCCGGTACTCCATCCCTACCGAGCAAACGCTTCGCCGCCAGCCATCCGAGATAAGAGCCGTATGCGCTAACGAGCGCTCGTACGGATCTCTGCGGGGGTACCGGGCAACCGGTATCCCTACAGCGACCATAATCGTTGGGATTAATAACCTGCCCTTCGCTCGGAGCACTCGCCGCGCGTGTCGGGATGTTCGTCGCCGCACCAACCATAGATGCATTTTGTGCGTAGTCGTCCCGCGAGATATCGCCCATTCCCGAAGCGATGATTTGAACCGCGATGAGCCAAAAAATTGCCGCTTTGCTCACCGTTGATGCGGATGCGCCCCGTTTGACCACGGCGAAACGGCTGATAAACCCATCCCGGTGCCCCAACGCGAGCAGGATAAGCGACAATGCAGCCGCGACAAATGCGACAGCAATCACTGCCGCCCAAGACACTCCGGACGAGTATGCTGGCACGTGCGAATAATCTTACCCTCAAAGAATACTTGGATACCCACCTACTACAGTGATTGCCCGTAGTACATATCTCCGCTGTGTTATATACATGGTTCAGTGGATAGCTTCGGCGTCGTAATTAACGCTACAGTTGCGGCTGCTGAAGAGTGTCTAGGCTCACACTATCGCTGAAGTGCTGAGCACGCTCCCTCTTTTCCGACTTAAAGCTAGAACCCCCGTTACCTAGCAAATAACGAAACACCATGCGGGCGTGAGGAACATTAAAAAGGGAGGAACCACAATGGGCCGAGTTTCGCATCGATTTACGCCGGTATTCTTACTGGCTGGTTCGCTAGGTTGCTGCGCCGCGCTATTGGCATCGCCACGCTCCTCGCCGCAATATTCTCAGCAAACCCAACCGGACAACACAAAAAAGAATCGCGACCAGTCTTCACCAACCGCAGATCAACAAAAAATGAATACCTCGGACCGCGCCATTACCCAGAAGATCCGAAAGGCGGTTATAGCAGACAAATCGCTTTCAACATATGCCCACAACGTCAAAATCGTTGCCCAAGATGGCAAAGTTACTCTGCGCGGGCCTGTGCGATCCGATGACGAAAAACGTAATGTGGAAGCCAAGGCGGCAGCGGTTGTAGGTGAAGGCAATGTAACCAGTCAAATCGAGATTGCTCCATCCAAGTAACTGATGAATTGAATATTTTCAGGAAAAGGAGAATTTCACATGGCAGATAAAAAGACGGCAGTTTTCGGCATTTATTCGACCCGTGATGGGGTTGAACGTGCGACCGACGCGATGGTCAAGTCTGGCTTCTCCGCCGCAGACATTTCCGTTCTGCTTCCGGAAAATCTTGGCGGACCGAAAGACATAGGAACGGAAAAGTCAACAAAGGCTCCAGAAGGCGCGTCAGCCGGAGCAGCTTCCGGTGCAACCATAGGAGGAGTCCTGGGGCTATTGGCAGGCATCGGCGCGCTTGCCATTCCGGGCGTCGGGCCGTTGATCGCGGCGGGGCCGATCATGGGCGCTCTGGCCGGCATGGGTGTTGGAGGTGCAGTTGGCGGGTTTACAGGTGCATTGATCGGAATGGGAATTCCTGAATATGAGGCAAAGCGTTACGAGGGTCGTCTGAAGAAAGGCGGGATTCTGTTTTCCGTACACTGCGCTACTTCAGAAGAAGTCAAGCGGGCCAAGGAAATCGTGGAACGCACAGGGGGCGAGGATATTTCCTCTACCGGCGAGTCGTCTTCGACTTCTAAGAAAGACGATCGGGAAGTCTTTCGCAAGTCCGGTGGTGCAATCTAGCCAGACGGCAGAAGGTGAGATCTACTTCCTTCACCATTTTTGCAATCAATCGGCAGGCTGCGCAGGTTGAACCTAACAGGGCAGACAGGAGGTTGCTAATAGCAAGAATCGACCGACATCGGATGCAAACCGTGGGGGATTTTAAGTGTGCCACGGAGATCAAGGAGACTCATTATGAAGACGAATAAGTTGAAGCATCTATACGTCGAGGAACTCAAAGACCTCTATAGCGCGGAGAATCAGTTGGTAAAGGCATTGCCACAGATGGCTAAGGCTGCTACTTCTGAGGATTTGCGTAACGGATTTGAGGAGCATCTAGAGCAAACAAAAGAGCACGTCGCTCGCTTAGAGAAAATCTTTAAGGCTCTCAGAGAGAGTCCAAAAGGGAAACACTGCAATGGCATGGAGGGCCTACTCAAAGAAGGCAGCGAATTAATTGAAGAAGATCCCGAGCCGGAAGAGTTGGACGCGGGTCTTATTTCTGCTGCCCAGCGAGTAGAACACTACGAGATGGCCGGATACGGCTGCGTTAGCACATATGCAAAGCTTCTCGGAGATGACCAAGCAGCGTCGTTGCTGAAGCAAACTCTTGAGGAAGAGAAGGAAACCGACAAGAAGTTGACTCAGTTGTCTCTGCACATCAATCTCGAAGCCGTTGAGGCGGATGACTCTGGTTCAAAGGGAAATAAGACGAAGAAGATGGGTGCCTAGCGTCAGACACAAGAAAATCGTGCAATGCATCGATCGAGCTCGATCAAGCCTTCCTGGTATTTTACATGTTCAGTCGGTCGTCGGCGGGCTCGCCTCGGGTGTCATGATTATTAACGAAAGCAATAGATTTTTAGGAGTCATAAATATTCCCCCTATGACGTCCCGATACCTATCGCGTGATTCGTCGCGTCCGGTTGTAGTCGGAGTTGTGGTAATCGCCACTCTTTACTTTGCCAGAGTGGTCGTTATCCCGCTGGCTCTCGCGATGCTCTTCACTTTTCTTCTCACTCCGATGGTACAGCTTCTGGAACGTGCGCGACTTGGGCGAGTAGTGTCTACCTTATTGGTTGTCCTGATTGCTGCCATCGCGGTTGGTGCAGTCGGGTGGACTGTTACCAAGGAGTTCGCCGACGTGGTAAATCAACTTCCGAATTACCAGGCGAATATCAAGGAAAAGATCGATTCGCTCCACTGGTTGAAAAGTCAGACTCTAAATAACGCTTCAACTACGATGAACGAAATTGGCCATCAGTTGGCCGCCCCGCCCGCTTCCCCTGAGCAACGAGGAGGGAAACAAGCTGGAACATCTACCTCGGCATCTCAACGTCGTCCTCTCCCAGTAGAGGTGGTTCAATCACCTAGCTTGCCTTTCGAATCTGTTCAAAACGTGCTTATGCTCCTTGGCACTGCTTTAATCGTTGTGGTCTTTACAATCTTTATGCTTGTGCGGAGGGAGGACTTGCGCAACCGCTTTATCTCCCTGGCTGGGCAAGGGAAACTGAACGTAATGACTCAGGCTCTAGACGAGGCGGGTGATCGAGTGAGCCGCTACTTGCGTATGCAATTAGTCGTGAATGCTTGCTACGGATTGTTGGTTGGAACCGCTCTTGACTTCATCGGAGTTCCTGGCGCTTTACTCTGGGGCGCAATCGTTGGAATTTTACGTTTTCTTCCTTATATAGGGCCTCCTCTTGGGGCCGTCATGCCTGTTGTGCTTTCATTGGCCGTGTTCCACGGATGGACTCGCCCCTTCCTGATTCTGACTTTCTTTATTATCACCGAACTGGTGGTCTCCAATCTTATTGAGCCTGTACTATATGGAGCGCATACAGGGATCTCATCAATAGCAATTCTAGTATCTGCGATCTTCTGGACAGTTTTATGGGGACCGATTGGACTGGTTCTGGCCACCCCCTTGACGGTATGCCTAGTCGTCATTGGTAAACATGTCCCTCAACTAAGCTTTTTGCAGGTTCTTTTAGGCGACGAACCGGTATTGACTCCCGACGCGCATTATTACCAGCGTCTCCTTGCCATGGATCACCACGAAGCAAAACAGGTTTTGGAGGGCTATTTAAAAGAAAAGCCGTTAGAGGAACTTTATGATGCCGTTTTGATTCCCGCTCTGATGTTGGCAGAGCAGGACCGACATCGGGACGACCTTGACGAAACTACAACGAAGTTCATCTGTCAGAGCACAAATGAATTGATCGAGGAACTGGGCGAACAATGGAGGGTCGAGCCTACCGCACGTGCTCTGGATACAGGGGTTGAAACTCCTGAAAAGGCCCGGAACGGAGGCGGTCGAACCCGTTCAAGGAATATTGTCTGCCTCCCGGCAAGAGACGAGGCTGACGAGGTTGTCGCGACGATGCTTGCGCAGTTATTGGAACGAGCGGGCCATCAAGCACACTGCATTCCCCTGGGAACGAGCGTTGAAATGGTTGCCCAGATCGCCCAACACAAACCGGATATGGTGTGCGTGTCGGCTCTGCCGCCCTTTGCGATCGCTCATGCACGGGCACTCTATGCCAAACTGCACGCGCAATCACCAAACTTGGATATTCTTGTTGGCTTATGGAACTTCGCAGGAGATACGGCAATGGCCTCGCGCCGCATAGGTATATCGGAGGGCGGCAGGACGTTCACGATGCTGTCACAGATCGTCCAGCAGGTCGGCCTTTCAAGCAGACTGGGAACCGTTCCCGCAGGTCAAACCAATGAAAACTCCTCTGGAGGCTCAATATGAGATTCGGACTATTTCTTGGCATTGCAATAGTATTGGTAATTTTTTGGGCGGGCGGCTTTCTGCTCTTTCATATCGCCGGCGGCTTGATTCATCTACTTCTTCTCCTTGCCGTAATCTCGGTAGTAATCCACTTATTCACTGGTTCAAAGGCAGCGTGAAGAGGTTATGTTTAGGGTATGCCTTGCTTTGTGGTGCCGCACCAGGCCCTTCAGCGCAGGCTTCGCGGTTGTCCCTGCTAGTTTGGCGCTGACTACGGCACGGCGGGAATAGCTTGCGATTGCGATGCTGGACGTGCCAAAGGCTTTCCCGATTGCCCTATGGCTAAAGAAGGGGATGACGGTCGTTTTTATGTAGTAGTGTCACAAATCGCGGCAAAAACCCTGATTAAAGCTGATAAAGAAGGAGCAAGCAGTTGTCACAAATTGCTGATTTTCCCTGCTTTACGCTCGCCAAGTTTTGATTAAAGTGATCGACCGACTTCGAAGCAGAGGGCCAGGACTCGAGCGTCCGTGCTACACAGGTGTTATTCACGTGGGATCAGACCTGCAGCGTTGAGCGGGCTGGTATTCCACGAACTCGATCAGTGGTTACGAAATAGTGTCGATCAACATTCCGACGAGCGACCGAACCTGATCGGTCTTCAAATCGGAATCGGTGATCAGCTTCGTCGCGGAATCTTCCACGGTATCCCCAGCCAAACAGAACCGTCCGGCATAACGACGGTAAACCGTTGGGGGCTTTGAGGGCTTTTGCCATTGGACAGCCATGGTTATGGGAAAGTGGCGCTTTCGCCAGGGTCAAAAGCTCCGACCTTCTGGTTCGTACACATACAACCCTTGAATCGAACAAGAAAGAGGAGAAATATCACTTCGCAGCCGATCAAGTGCATATGCTGTCTCTGTGATGTGAACGGCCGCGAGAAGCCGTCCACTTCGGCGGTCCAGTTCGCGACACGCCTTTCCATCTTGTACGAAGATTTCAGAACGGTCCTCGCTGTCAAGGCTTCGCTTCGATGACTTAAGCCTCCGGTTAGACACCACCCGGGAAGCCATTTGTGGTTTCTTCAAGATCCTCAATGCAAGTGACGTGCCGACTGAAAAGTTGCTGCTGACCCTCGCCGAGATCGCGCAGCGGCACCACGACATACTGCAGCGCCTCTCCGCCCTCGATTTCGAGGACCCCGTGACCAAAGCCGCCATAGACGAGGCCGGCACAATCCTGAGCCGTGCTGACTCCATGGCCGCGTACGACCGCGCCGACGCACTACTTGCCGATGCGGAAGCATCAGATATGCTAGCATCCGGGAAGCGGAGGCTCTCGAACGAGGCGCAGGAAGCGGCGAGGCGGAAGCGCCGTAGCGCAGCGGCCACACGGACCGAACGCGGTGAGTGGAGTCTGACGCGGCTAGATTATTTGCAAGCCGCCCAGCACTTCAAGGCCGCCGCAGAAATCGTGGCTGTCGACGAAATTGAGCTCCGCGTTGGCTATCTCAATCGTTGTGCCGCCGCGCTGGACCAGTACGGAGACGAGAAGGGAGATACGCGGTCTTGGCACAGGCGGTTGGTGTCTATCGAGAGGGTCTTCGCGAGTTGCCGCGGGCCGAATTCGTCCCCGACCTGGGCGAGGACGCAGAACGACCTCGGCAACGCTCTTGCGAAGTTGGGCGGACGCGAGAGTGGGACGGCGCGGCTGGAGGAAGCAGTGGCGGCGTATCGCGAAGCGTTGAAGGAACGCACTTAGGAGTAAATGACCCGCGGCGATGCGCGGTTCAAAAAGGGGAGGAACTGAGTCTCGGGCCTGGCGCGATAAAATGAGCGTGACCATGCGCGTTGGCAAGTAGGCCGAAACTAGCAATGGTGCATCCTTCGGGAGCCCGTTTAGGAGTGTGGTCCCAGACGATGTGCTCAAATCAGTGATGCTCCCAAACAGAGTTAGATGAGTCGAAACACGGAGGGGAGCCATAGCAGATCGACTCGGCGAAAGAACGGTATAAGTTTGTTGATTGCAAAGCCGTACAGAATTTTGGCGAACCACAGTGTGATAGAATTCGCGCACCAGGGCATATGATCCAGCCACAGTGAAATGCAGGAAGATCGCCGTTCTATCGAGCGCCGTGGATTCGGATGATTTGTACTACGATGCCGATCGCAAGCGCGTTTTACAGAGGACGGGACGGCTTCATCTACGTGTTCCGCACGACCGATCCGGACCATTACCAGCTCTACGCCAAGGTTGCCACAGCGCTGAGTGGGCGCACAGCCGGGTATTTTGGAAAAGGGTCGAATGGTCAGACCCGCTTCTGCTTGACGGTTCGCGCTCACGGTAGCCAGAACGCCGAGTTGAAGTCTACACCGTTTATCCATCGAAAACGGACAAAGGACCAGGGGACTTTGGCACGGTCCATACAATGGACTGTCGGACCCGAAAACGAAGTGGATCTAGGTGAGCTTCTCCACTGGCCTGTGCAGAAGGTCACGCTGCATCCAAACAAGGGAATAGAGACCAGAATGCTGACACAAGCGACTGGAATTGTATTCAACCGTGGGCTGGCTTTTTGGGCTGGCAGTTCTGCGCTATGAGCGTTGCCTTTGTTCTGATCTGGCCGCAAAAGCTGGATCCCCTCCATTCCCCGGCACTCTCGGGGATCGCTGCCTCAATTCCCCTCATGATCGTACTCATTCTGATGGGGATTTTGCGCAAGAGCGCCCTGTTCGCCTCAACGTGTGGTTTGCTGGCAACAGGCGCGATGGCACTACTCGTTTGGCATATGCCAATGTCGCTCGCACTTTGGAGTACAGCATACGGGTTCGCGTTTGCTGTCTGGCCCATCCTCCTGATTGTCTTTAGCGCTTTGTGGCTCTACAATCTCTCTCAGGACTCGGGCAATTTCGATCTGCTCCGCCGCTGGATGCAACATCATGCTTCCGGAGATGCGTGTGTTCAGGCAATTCTAGTAGCATTTTGCTTCGGAGCGCTGCTTGAAAGTTGTGCTGGCTTCGGCGCTCCAGTTGCGGTGACGGCTTATCTACTGGTCGGCCTCGGCTCTGACGCGCGCAGGGCCGTCCTTGTCGCACTGATCGCAAATACGACTGCCGTGGCTTTTGGCAGCATGGGCATCCCTATCGTCGCCCTGTCTGCAGTGACATCATTGGACCTTGCCAAGCTCTCTGCTATGGTAGGGAGACAGCTTCCTTTTCTGTCGTTTATTCTGCCGGGTTACCTAGTCTGGATCGTCGCGGGCGGGAGAGGACTCAAACGAACTTGGCCCGCTGCGGTCATCGCTGGCGGCAGCTTTTCCCTCACCCTGTTCCTGGTCTCAAATCTGTCGGGACCATACGCGGCAGATCTCATTGCCGCCCTCGCGTCAATATTGATATTGGTGGCATTTCTTAGGTTTTGGTCGCCGTCTGGGGAGCACACAGGACATCTGAGTCCAAAACCTTCTGATGGGCTTCAGGGGCCCCACGGGCGCCACCGACTCTCGCCCCGCGGAACGTTCGTAGCATGGCTGCCGTGGGCCATGCTCTCTGGGGTCATGGTGGCGTGGTCTTACCTCAAGCTGTTCGATCGGGGCCAGATCAAAATTCCCGTTCCCAGCCTCCACAACGGCATTCTTATCGCACTTTACGGAAAACCGTACTCGGCGATTTACTCCTTCCAACCGCTCTTCGCAGGCACCGCTGTTCTCGTCGCCATAGTGTTGACGGCGATTTGCCTGCGGGTCCGACTTGGGGACTTCCGAGACTCCGCGATAAAATCATTACGTCAGCTTCGACTGCCCGGCCTCACCGTCATCATCATTATCGGCGTGGCTTACCTCTACAACTACTCAGGAATGGCCTATACGCTGGGAGCGGCTGCGGCCCGTTTAGGATACGCTTTTCCACTGGCAAGCAGCTTCTTGGGCTGGGTAGGTTGCTTCCTGAGTGGTAGCGTTACCGCGAGCAACGTGCTTTTCGGCAATCTTCAGGTTGCGGCCGCTCACCAGCTTCATCTCAACCCGGTACTCCTCGCCGCAACCAATTCCTCGGGTAGTGTTTTCGGCAAAATGATCTCGCCACAAAACATCGCGGTCGGTGTCACAACCGTAGGACTAATAGGGGAAGAGGGCCAAATTCTCCGCTCGACCTTCTGGCACAGCATTATTCTTACCGCAATGGTCGGCCTTTTGGCTTTTGCCCAAGCATATTGGATGTCTTGGATGGTGCAATGACAATCACAGACGGTCGGCCAGACATGTGAGAGGGTGCACCAGTTTGCATCGACTCACGTCCAGAAACTTCCTCACAACGACCCCTTCGGGGTTGATTAGGAAAGTGTGACGCGCGGAAAACTTAACTTCGTTATCGCCAAGTTAATCACTGAACCATAGACAGGCGACGCTTCGTGGTTCGTGTCGGCCAACAGCTTGAAGCCCAGCCCTTCTTTCGCGCAGAACTCTTTGTGAGAGTGGGACGATTGCACGCTCGCACTTAAGATAATGGCATTTCCGCTCAGGAGTTAGCAGGACTCGACTGCATTTTCTCCTGGGAAGCCGCTCCGGCAGCGGGAGACATCCGCTGGCTAACTCAACCCCGGTACTTGAATTCTTCTGCTCATATCGGGACAGAAGATTGCGCCGGATGCGCGCGCGGCGGCGAATTATTATCCGGCAGATTATTGGTATTCGCTGTTGAAGCTACCTGCGAAGCCGGAACCTAGACTCTGAATCCGTTCCCCAGGCCGTCTTTCAAGGGAACGGAGTCGGGAAGCGCGGACGCGAGCTACTACAACTGGGTCGATCAGTTCAACACGTTCGGACTGGGCAAGAATATTCCCATCGCCACCGGAAATTCGTCGGATTCGCTCCTGGCGCTTTTGCTGAATACAGGCAGTTCATCACGCTGCGCGTTCCGTATCCCATGGGATTCTTTGCGAAGAGTCTCGACGGGCGGATTGATGATCCGAATGTGGAGTGGAAGGGAGGCGGGCCGCAGCATATCGAAGGCGGGAGGGCACGACGAGCAAGGAGCTGAAGTTCCAGTTACGGCCTGACCCGCTGGCGAAGTAGGATTTATTTTAAAAAGCGCCGGGGCAACGATTGGCTGTCCGGCGCTTTGTATTTTGGACAGCAGAGTATTGGCGGCAATGTCGGGCACGAAAGCAGGTTTGGATCCTCAATGCTAATGCACGTTTAGTGCCCACTCGAACCCTTCAACACCGCCGTTCGAGACGGAAGTGCGGGGCCGAAGATCCAGAAAATTCTTGAGGCCATCAAGCCCGAAGCTGCCTATTTTTCCGAGCATAACGGTCGCCGGGGGGAACCTTTGTGGTGAACGTCAACGGTCCGTCCGAGGTCCCGGCGCTGGCCGAGCCGTGGTTTCCAACGTTCAATGCCGAAGTCGAGTTTCGGATTGCGATGACGCCCGAAGATCTCTCTCGCGCGAGCCTGGACGCGTTGGGAAAGAAGTGGGCTTAAGACAATCCGCTTGTCGAAACGCTGATGGCCCGTCTCGAGCTATATCCCGGTTGACGGCAAAATCTGCGCGGTGCCCTCTATAATTAGAAAACAGTCTCAACTACCGCGCCTGCAACAATACACCTCAAGCTTGGTCAGTGCCCTGAACAGGAGTCTTCAGAATTAGTTTGTTGCTGTCCATCCCGCGATGGACACATCGCATGGCAGCTTGGCTATTTGGATTTCGACTGGCCCCTCATCGCCGCCATGATTTTGGCCGGTGTTTGGCAAATGGCTGAGAAGCATTAGATTCAGTAAAATATCCATTCTTCTCCCGCTACGCGATATACTCTCCGCCGATACGTATGCTACAGGTTGGCCCATGTCGAAACTTTTTCTTGCCATCGCTCTGGGGAGTATAGCGGTCGGCGCCACGAGCTGGGCTCCTTCTGAGCTCATAGCACAGGCCTCAGGCTCCGTCGCCCTGAGCGGTGTAGTCAGCTCACAACAGGAAGGCCTCATGGAGGGCGTCGTCGTCAGCGCTCGACGCGACGGCGCCAACTTCACTGTGTCGGTGGTGAGCGACGCGCAGGGGAAATACAGCTTTCCCCGGACCCACGTGGAGCCCGGGAAATACGCCCTCACGATCCGAGCCGTGGGGTACGACCTGATCGGTACCGGGTCGGTGGAGATCGCCGAGGGCAAAACCTCAAGCGCGGACCTCAAGCTCGAGAAGGCCAAGGATCTCTCCGCGCAGCTCAGTTCCCTCGAGTGGGCCATGAGCGCCCTGGGCACGCCCGAGCAGAAGGACAAGTTCGTCTATCAAACAGTGAACTGCGCCTACTGCCATACCTGGGAACGCGTCATGAGGTCGAACCACACGGCCGACGAGTTCGTGGAGCTGATCACCCGCATGCAGACGTACTACACAGATGGGTCGGCGGTCAGCAAGGACAAACGGGGGCGCGGACAGATAGGCCCGCCCGACCAGGTTGCCGCTGCCGATCAGAACCCGATATGGGGCCGTGAGCCTTTCGGGATCCCGAAGAAGGAACTGGCCGAGTACCTCGCCACGGTGAACCTCAGCGGCGGGAAAACAACGTGGCCCTTCGAGTTGAAGACGCTGCCGCGTCCGAAGGGCAAGGGCACGGGCATCATCATCACCCAGTACGACATGCCCCGGCCCGACACGGTGGCACATGATCTCGACCTCGATTCCGCGGGCACACCGTGGTACACCGACGAAAGCCGGATGTTCCTGGGGAAGATGAATCCAAAAACCGGCACGTTTACGGAGTACTCGCTGCCGCCCGTGCCGCCCGGAGACCTGCCGGGCGCAAGGGACATTCAAGTGGATCGCGACGACAACATCTGGTTCCCGCGGCGCATCGCCCGCGCCGCGATCGTGCTGACGAGGTTCAATCCGAAGACGGAAGAAATCAGCACGATCGAGGGAGCAGGCACGCAATTCATGGCGCTCGGACCCGAAGGCAAAATCTGGGCGGGCTGGACGCGGATCGATCCGAAGACCATGAAAGTGGAGGCCACATACGGCTGGGAGAAGTCGCCGAACATCCCCCCTGGCCCGCACCGCCAGTATGTCGATCTCACGGTCGTCAACTCCAAGGGTAATCCATACGCGCCGGATATCGGCGGCTCGTACATCATCGGCATCGACGCCATGACCGGTGAAGCCAAGTTCTGGCAGGTCCCAACGCCGAGGTCATCGCCGCGCCGTGGTCGGATGGACGCGCAGGACCGTTTCTGGTTTGCCGAGTACACCGGGGACAAGATCGGCATGTTCGACACACGCACGGAAAAGTTCCAGGAATGGCCCATGCTGCGCAAGTACACCACCCCGTACGCAGTCTCGGCCCCCGACAGAAACGGTTACGTGTACGCGACGAGCAACATGTCTGAACGCCTCATACGCCTTGATCCAAAGACCGGCGAAATCGTCGAATATCAGATGCCGACCGAGTTCGATTCGAAGAAGATCGCCTACGATCCCACGACCAGCCGCTCAACGCTGTGGATGGTCAACACTCGCACCGCAAGAATGGTGAAGGTCGAAACCCTTAATTAGAGTAAGCGCCATGTGGAGACCGTGTTTGACGAAGAAAGTATCGTTAAGCAGCAGGACGTAATTCTTGAGCGAGATTCCAAGGGAGGCTGCCAAGCCGGATACGTTCGTCTGGCTCTTGAATCTGACCATTGTTCCTTCATGCCGACCGGGCCGGGCAGACGGGGCACTCGAAAATGACCGGCTAACTTCCGGATTGCCGATTGCCGACCATCCGGGAATTGATCGGTTCGGTCAACACTATCGCGTTTGTCATTGCTAATCCGCGAGTGGATTTACGAATGCCCGCTAGCCAAGGCAGCGTTGCTATGGGTCAAAGGCGGCAAGAGCAGACTTTCAAATAGGGTGTACGAAAACCGTAGCACGAACAATAGAGGGAACGCTGACCGGCCAGGGACGCCGTTTGGCGGCAGCATGCCATAACCGTGCTTGCTCAAGATGACCGACTCAATAATCGAATGAATGAAATACCGGCAGCATGGGTGACGTGCCCTCTGACGATCGATGGCGATCAGCGGCCAGAGCGGTGAAATCAATAAATCAATTGAGTAATGCGCACGCAGGCCTTAGGTCTACCCCCGCAGCGATGAATCCCGGGCCGAATATCACGCCAGCCAGAGTAATGCCCCAGGTAATCCCGAAAGGGAGCAAACCGATCACGCCGACGATCAACGAAACGATCCACAAGCCGATTCCGCGCCTGGCCGAATACGAGAGCTCGGGGGGTCGCGTACGCAGTCGACTCGGCGCGCG
>Ga0209526_10001168_pt1 | contig 17384 bp, 14 predicted proteins | sample JacPinW_OM2H0_M1_FD_188566 | JGI IMG/M metagenome (GOLD analysis project Ga0209526, IMG submission 188566) | Forest soil microbial communities from Algoma, Ontario, Canada - Jack Pine, Ontario site 1_JW_OM2H0_M1 (SPAdes) (version 2) | ecosystem: Environmental > Terrestrial > Soil > Boreal... | reverse complement strand
GCGAATTGCCGGTGGCGAAATAGGCATCCGCGGCGGCCGCGTCATGCAGCCTGAGGTTGCCATAATCGAGCGTCGAGCCGCCGACGAACACGCCGGTTTCCTCTCCGGCAAAGTCCGACGGACGAATCCCGGCATCTTCGAGAGCTTCCCAAGTGAGTTCGAGCAGCAGTCGCTGCTGCGGGTCCATTTGTTCGGCCTCGCGCGGGGAAATGCCGAAAACGGCGGGATCGAAGCCCCAGACATCGTCCAAAACGCCCGCCGCCCAGGTGTAACTGCGGCCCCGCTCTTTCGGACGCGGATGGGCCAGCCGTTCCAACGGCCATCGATCCGGCGGGATACTGGAAACCGTGCATCGGCCCGCCGAAAGCAAATCCCAAAGCGCCCCGGCGGAGTTGGCGCCGGGCAGTCTGCACGCGCGCCCAATAACCGCGATTTCCAACCCCTCCAAATTGGCCAGTGCTGGGCGACCGCTCCGATGTTTTCTCATAATCCTGCCTGATTTATAATGGCTAATTCGAAGCCAGCAGCGTCGACTCCCACATGATCGCGAAAATCTTTCCGTGATATGTTAACTTGTCATATAGCCGCGAATGCGCTTTGCCTAGAGCTATGGAAGCAAATCCGCTGGAAAACCGTCACGGGAGATTGAGAATCAATAATTTGCGCCGCCCGGCGGGGACTTCATACGGTTAACCAACATATAACAATTCAAAGGCCAACATGTATAATGTATTTTTGTTGTTGACAGGAACATTCCCGTATTTGATGGCCTTATCATGGCAAATGTAAGTTATTCACAGACAATCGAAGGATTCCGCAATGATGAGATATGTTTTATTAATTTCCGTATCTGTTTTAATTTCGAAGGTGGTGTCTCTACTTCAACCACGCACGATGTTATATTCTTCCACGTTTGCTTTTGCTGGTTGGCAAACGGGGCTTTCGCGGTAAAAACAAACGATGGGATCAACTTCCAGCTTCTCGGCATATCCTCGAATTTTGCTGAAAATGTCTGGTTTGACCCGGGTCTCTTAGAGCCGAGCGGTACCGAGGAACGGTGTTAGAAAGACTGCAAAAGTCCGCTGCCCGAAAGCTACCGAGGCCGCGCTTCGGCGCGCAAGCACGCGACCCGCGCGTGAGCCTATGGTTTTCGATCGAGAGCTTGAACCGACTTGCCACGAAGGCCGGGCACAGCTTGCATAAACCCAGTTATCCGGGGACCGTCGCAGCGGCAGCGACGACCGCGACTGACCCGCGATCGTCTTGGCTTTGGCGCAGCTTTATTGTCGTTGTCCTCGCCCCCTTAGTCACGAGTTGCGTTTATTTTGGGTTCCTCGCTTCCGATCAGTTCGGGTCCGAGACGCGCTTCGCCGTGAGAGGCGCGACGGAGCTGCTTCCCGGCAGCGACGTCCTGGCGGCTTCGGGATTGGGCATTTTGACATCCCTCAATTCCAATCAGGATGTCTATATCGTCGCCGATTATATCGATAGCCGTTCGATGGTCGACGATCTCTCAAAGGAGATCGATCTGGGGGCCATATATAGCAAGCCGGGGATCGACTGGTGGGCGCGGTTCTTTCGTTCGGGAGCGGCAGAGGACCTGCTTCGCTATTGGCGCGCCATGATCCAAACGTCGGTGGAGGCCGCTTCGGGCATCGTAACGGTCACCGTCAAGACATTTTCCCGCGAGGATTCAGTGCGCGTCGCCACTGCCATTCGCGCGCGATGCGACATCGTTGCAAATCAGCTTCTGAATCGGGTGCGGCACGATGCGACCGAGCGCGCCAAGGCCGAGGTGAAGACCGCGATGGCGCAACTTTCCGCGCGCCAGGCGAGTCTCGAACAGTTCCGGAACGTGCGGATGCAGATCGATCCGCTTGCCCTGGCGCGATCTCTGGGCGAGACGATCACGACATTGCGGCGCGATCGCATCGGCGTTGAAGTGAAGTTGGATACAGCAAAGGCTTCGCTTGGTTCCGATGCGCCGCAATTCAATATGCTCGCGGCAAATCGGCAGATCCTTTCCGATCAGATCGCGGCGCTCGAAGCGAGGATCACGGGCGCCAATCTCAATTCACCGACCGTTTCCGCCGCGCTCGCCGAATATGATAAACTGGACGTCGAAAAGAGCCTTGCCGAGCAAGCCGCCGTGCTCGCGGAGAGGATATTGGACAACACAAAGGTGGACGCCAACCGCCATCATATCTACCTCGTCGCCATTGAAGAACCCACGGTACCGCAAAGCCCGATCGCTCCGAGGCGAGCATACATGATTTTGATAATATCGCTGGGCGCGCTGAGCTTCTGGTCGCTCGTAGTGGTGATCGCCGCCAACGTGCGCGACCACTCCATATGAAGAACAAGGTAACGGCCGGGGTTCGGGCGGTATTCCGATGAACGAAGCGCATCTCGCGGCCAGGCCCCCCGATCGGTTCCCGGCGGACCCGTCAGGCAAGACCGGGCTAGATCATTTTGCCGTGAGGGAAGATCTCCGCCGCTCCTCCGTCCCGATCGATCAGTTCGGATCGTGGCGAATGTACGGTTTGTCGTTCGCCCTCCTGGTCGTACTGCCCATATTGTGCACGGCGATCTACTACGGTCTCATTGCCGCCGGGAAATATAGCGTGGAATTTCGATTTAGCGTTAGATCGGCGACGGAGCTCGTCGCGGACGAGGACAATATCGCGCTGCTGATCAAGGCTGGCAAATCCGGGACACACGATATCGGGCGTCTCCCCTACATGGCCGCGGACTATCTGCGAAGCCGCAATGTCGTCAGGGAACTCGATCGGGACGGTTGGTTGCGGGCGGTATTTTCGCGCGATCAGGCGGATTGGCTGTCTCGCTTCGATCCAACGAAGAGCGACGACGATCTCTGGCTTTATTGGCGGGATATGATAAGCGTCAACGTTGACCGCGTCTCGGGGCTCGTACTCGTGCGGGTCCTGGCCTTCAACCCCGAAGATGCGCTCGCCCTCGCTCGCGTGACCTCGGATTCCGCCGAAAAGATGATCGACAGTGTCGCGATGCGGGAGCGCCAGGACGCGCTGTTTTTGGCCGACCAGGAATTGGAACGCGCGAGCCTCCGTTATTCGGCGGCGCTCACGGCTTTGCGTGATGTGCGCAACCAGGAGGGAACCGTCGATCCGGAACGAACGATAAAGAGCTCCGCGGACACCTTATTGGGCGTCATGCGTGAGAAATTGTCTCTGGAACGCGACCGCGACGCCAACCTCAAGGTTTTGTCCGCCGACGCGCCTCAACAAAAAGTTCTTTCCGATCAGATCCGGGCGCTCGGGTCCCAGGTCGCTTCGCTGACCGAGGCTCTCACGAGTCATCGGAAGAACGCCAAGACCGTGGCTCAATCCATCGCGCAATTCGAAAAGCAGGAGCTGGAAGCCCGCTTCTCGAAACGTCTTCTGGAGGTCGCTCAGGCCTCTTACGAACGCGCGCGTCAGGAGTCCGAGCGGCAGCATGTCTATTTTGCGCTTTTCGTCGAACCAAAGAAACCGGAAAGCGCCGAATATCCGCGCCGCGCGCGATCGGTCGCTTTCGCCGGGATATGCGCATTCTCGCTGTGGAGCGTCGTGATCCTCACGATCGCGGGGATTAGGGATCACAAAATCGAACGTTGAACGGTGGTGATCGCGGATACCGCGCGGGCACCGCGAACGGGAACGCGGACGGCGATGTTATTCAGTATCGACGAGGACACCGGTTCCCGGATCGTCGGTTGGGTCATGCCCGACAATCCGGCGACGACCCCGAAGGTCGTTATCCATCTCGGTCCACAAGATCATGTCGTTATAGACGCCTTTGTGGTGCGTCCACTGCTGAGGGAACAAGGCCTCCACAATACTGGCGTTTGCGGCTTCGTGGTGGATGAAAATAATTGCCCCGGAGTGACCGCCGCGGGACAATTGGAAATCAAGGATGCCGAGAACCAAATCCTCATCTACCGGCGCCGAAATGACGCGCAATTCATTGACCAGAAATTCTTGCGGGTTGAGACCCAATTGTTTCGCTCACACAGTCTGGACGCTGCGCTGATCGCGCGGTTTCACATGACCTATAAATCCTTGGAGCTGCTTCCCGAAGAAACCACAAGGTCAATATTTGCGATTTCGTTCACGAACTCCCTTTTCGCATCCGGCCGCATTTTTTGGCGGGTGTGGGAGCCGATGGTCCGCGATCGTAACTTCAAGGCCGGGATTCTGTTGCGTGACCCGTTCGAGGAGCTGTCCGAACGGCTGTTGATCTTGAAGTGGGCATCGCTTTCCGGCGCGAACTCGACGGCCGCCGTCTTTGGACAAGCCGTTCAGCTCTGCGCGAAGACGTTTTGTAATGTCAATCTCGGCGATGTGACCGCGCTGCACGATCTGCTGTCGCGCCCCTCCGACGAGTTGCGCGCCGTTCTGTACAATCCATTCGTCTATCAACTGGCGGCCCCAAACGCCTTCGATCCTCCGCGGACACCGGAAACCGCCGCCGCGCTCGATTCGCTGGCGGAGATGGACGCGGTTGGTTTGCGCGACGACGCGGGCGCGTTCCTCCGTCTTGTCGCCGCCGTACTGGACCTGCCGGGTCAGCTACCCGGCATTTCGCCGTGCACAAGTCAGACAGTGATTGGCCTTGCGGAAATATTGCGTGAAATGGGCCCGGCGCGCGCCTTGATCGAAAAAGACCTCGAAGTTTATTCCGAGGTGGCCCGGGTTCTTGCGCCGCATCCGGCGAATCAATTGGGCTAGCAGGCTGTTGAAAAATTGCCGGATTTATTCGACAATGTCCAGCTCCAATCTTTTGTTTTTGAGCGGTTCGTCTTCATTCAAAGGAGCCATTTGATTGGGAAGCGCGTTGAAGGAAAAATTCAAGCGGATGGCCGACATCGATTGCGCGCCGCCAACGGCCCGCTTGGTCGCCGTTTCCGGCGTGGATGGGAACGCCGGAGACTATCTAGCCGCGAACGGGCGGCCGTGGCTGTCGATTGAACCCATTTCGATTTTTGCGCCCGGACGGTGGTTTCGGATGCGTTACAGGCTCGGGCTTTACGACCGGCCGGTGCGGCCGTTGGTGAGCTACCGGCGAGGCTCGGACGAGATCGGCTGGCATCTGCTGCCAGGCCCTGTTCTTGGGCGCGCGGATTGGTTTGCCATCGTGCCGGCGGAGGCCACCGCGGTGTGGATATCGCCCGTTTCCGAACCCGGCCGTTTTTGCTTTAACATCGAGGAGATCGAACCTTTATCAAGTCTCGCTTTGCTGCGCATGGGATTGGCCGGTAACAGAGGCCGATTCTTGAGCGCGGTCGGGACCTGGCTACTGGGCTGGCGGAATGAAGCCCAAGAAAATCTTCGCTGGTCCATTCAAGGCGCGCCCTTGACCGCATGGCCCGCCTATCGCGACAAGCTCTCGGTTGCCGCTCGTCTCGATGAATTCGAGCACCCGCGCTGCGACTGGGCGCGCACGCCGGCGGCAAGGCTGCTCGTTCGCCTCAAAACTGAGACCACGGTGGCGCGAATCGATGAAACCATCACGGCGCTTCGCGACCAACTCTACCCGCGCTGGACACTCACGGTTCTGGGAACCTCGGAGGACGCCGAGGTCAACGGCCGGCTCAATTCATGGCTGACCAAGGACGCCCGGCTTGCGGTGCGCGGCGAACGGATGGATCTTGATGGAGAAGACGCGGACTTTGTTGCTTTCGTGGAATTTGGAGATCGTCTCGCGCCCCATGCGCTCGCTTGTTTTGTCGAGGCTAGCCAGAGGGCGCCGGATGCTTTGGTGCTTTATTGCGACGAGGAGACTGCGACGGCGGATGGCCAGGCGCCAATATTCAAACCGGATTGGAGCGCCCATTTGCAGGCGGTGCGGCCATATGTTGGGCGATTGATGTTGACTAGGCTTAGCCATGCGCGCCGCCGGATTCGATTGGGAACAGGGCCGGCCAGCGAGACCATGTTTGTCCAAGACATCCTCCGCGATCTCGGGCGTCGAGACGTCCGCCATATCCGGCGTTTCCTCGTGCGGACAATACCGGGGCGCTGCAATGCGCAGGACGTAATATCGTCAAGCGCGCCGCGCCGCGCGCGGGCGCCGAAACCAAGCGTTACAATCGTGATGGCGACGCGCAACAATGAGGCGTTTTTGCGCCGGACGATTTCCGGCGTTTTGGAGAAAACACGGTTCGCACAGCTCGATCTCGTCATCGTCGACAATGGCAGCACCGATCCGCGTTCTCTGAGCCTGCTTCAATCGGCCGCCAAGGACTCGCGTGTCACGCTGCTGCGTGCTCCCGGGTCTTTCAATTTCGCGGCCTTGAGCAATTTCGGTGCCGCTCAGGCGCGGGGCGCCGTCATTGTTTTCTTGAATAACGACATGGAAATCATCGAGCCAGAATGGCTCCGCCAGCTTGCGGAACCGGCCATCGACCCAAAAGTTGGCGCTGTCGGATGCAAGCTCCTTTATCCGGACGGGCGAATTCAGCATGCCGGAGTAGTCGTTGGGCTTGGCGAGGGCGTGGGGCATTTCGATGCGGGGCTCCCCGATGGGGAGCAGGGTTGGCTCGGCCGCAATCGAATCGTGCACGAAGCATCTGCGGTCACCGGCGCGTGCCTTGCCGTGGAGCGGGCGAAATTCGTGGCGGCTGGCGGATTTGACGCCGTTCATCTCCCGGTCGAGTTCAACGACATAGACCTTTGTCTGCGGCTGGAGGAGCTCGGGTTCGCGACCATGTGGACACCGTTCGCGCGTATTGTTCATTTCGAATCGACAACCCGCGGCAAGGCGACTTTCCGGCGTCTCGACACGTACGCAGCCGAGCGCGCCTACTTCCGTCAACGCTGGTCCGATCGGCTGCGAGACGATCCTTTCTTTCATCCCGGTCTCTCGCTCGTCAGTTTATCGGCCGCCCTCGCGTGAGTGAAGGCGATTCGTTGCCTGGTTTGCAAAAAAAGAGCGTTATCTGGCGTCATGATCCCAGGGGCATTCGACGGGCGGCCGATTTCCGGCCATATTGAGCGGCGACATGGAACAGCAATGGACGGATCTGCCGTGAATCCCGAAGCAAAAAAGGCGCCGGCGTCGGCCGCCGCGAGGCCGGCCCGCGAAAGGACGGCCTTGCCGCCTGGGGCGCAATCCGCATCGTCAGAAAGGCCCGAGCTGTCCTATCCAACGGCTGGTGCCGGCGCGGAAGAATCGCCGGCGCGCGACGATTGGGCGGCGATCAACCGTACGCTTCTCATCTTGCAAGATCATTTAGCCGAACTCGATGCGCGGCTGGCGCGTCGCGATCCGTGGCTGCGGGCGGGCTCTTTGGCGCGAACTGGACTCTGCGGTCTGGCGAAGATTTTGCAGTTTCCCCGCAAACTTGAGGACGCGCGTTTTCGTAGCGAACGGCTCGTCATCGTGCGCAAGGTCAACGTTGCCGCCTTCGTCGGACATTTGCGGCGCTCATTCGGTCTTTTCCCGCCCGCCGTCTATCGAGTCGAGCCACGTCAAAGGCTCGCTCTTGCAAGCCGGCCGAGGGTTCTGCACGCGATCGCGAATGTCTGGGTCGGAGGCTCAACGCAGATGATCGTCGATCTTCACAACCATCTTGGGCACCGCTTCGAAATGACTGTTGTGACATCCGCCTTGCCTGCCCATGGTTCTCACAAAGGAATGTCGATCGATGTCGTGTCAAAACCCAATTCCCGTCATCTTGTGCGCTGTATATTCAGCCGCTCCCGGCCGCACATAGTGCATGTCCATTATTGGGGCGACGTGGACGAACCTTGGTACAGGACGATTTTCGAGATCGCGGCTGAGTTCGGATGTCCGATATTGCAAAACATCAATACGCCGGTTGCTCCATTCGCTGGCGTGCGCATCGATCGCAATGTCTTCGTTTCGCACAGCGTCCTTGACCAATTCGGTTCGACCGTTCCGGCGAGCGTCATTTACCCTGGCATCGACCTGGACAGATTCGCGCCACCGCCTGTCATCGACCCAGATTCGTTCGATGCCATCGGCATGATCTATAGGCTCGAAACCGACAAGCTAGACAAGGACGCGATCGAATTATTTCTGGAAATTGCCAAAAGACGGCCAAAAACACGCATCGTCATCATCGGCGATGGATGCTTGTTTGCGCATTTCCGGTCGCGCGTCGAGCAAGAAGGGCGGTTTTCGCAATTTGAGTTTACCGGCTATGTGCCCTATGAAGATCTGCCTTCGCAGCTAGCGAGGTTCAGGACCTTCGTCGCGCCGGTGCGGCAAGAGAGCTTTGGTCAGGTAGTCCCTTTCGCCATGTGTGCAGGATTGGCGATCGCGGGCTACAATGTTGGCGCCATTCCCGAAATTCTTGGTAGCACGGAGACGCTCGGCGAAACTCTCGACGAAACGGTGGAAATCATCACCGCGCTTCTCGACGATCCCAAGCGGATCGCGGCTCTTGGCGAACGGAATCGCGCAATCGCGCTTGAACGGTTTTCGGTGGAGGATATGGCAATCCGCTATTTCCAGGTCTACCGGGATCTTGCGCCGCGAGAAGTCGATATTCTAAGCGGCCTTCCAGACGCGGTTCATTTTCCGATTTAACGAGTGCAATTATTATGACGGTGAGAGCCCTCGTTACGGGCGCCAGCGGCTTTCTCGGCCGCGCCCTCGTCCCAGCTCTGTTGGCCGTGGGTGAAAGCGTGGTCGCGACCGGCCGCAAGACCTGCCCCTTTGCGCCGCATCCGCGGCTGATCTGGCGGCAGGCCGATCTCGCCGATCCGGCCGCGCCGCTGGCCGGACTCCTGCGCGGCGTCGATACAATCTATCACTTGAGCTGGTCGACGATCCCCGCCGATTCCAATATAGCGCCTTCCGAAGACGCACGGATCAACATTGTCGGGTCCTTGCGCTTGCTCGAAAGCGTCGAGCGTGGAACAAGCCCGCGGTTCATATTCGCGTCCTCCGGTGGAACGGTCTACGGGCGGCTCGTTAAGGCGCCGGCGCCGGAGGAGCATCCCCTGAGGCCGCTGTCCGCCTACGGAGTGTCAAAACGGTCGGTCGAAACCTATCTCGATCTTTTTGCGTCATTTGGCGCCATTAGGCCGGTGTCGCTCAGGATCGGAAATCTGTTCGGACCGGGGCAGGAGACCGCGCGGCTTTTCGGCGCCGTCGCTCACTTCAGCAAACGCGCGCTCGCGGGCGTCCCGATCCACATGTTTGGCGATGGCGCGGTCGTGCGCGACTATGTTTATATCGACGACGCCGTGGAAGCGCTGGTGCGCGCCGGGCATACGGAAGGTATCTCCGTAGCGCTCAACATTGGCAGCGGCAAGGGCCATTCGCTGAACGACATCGTTGCCGTTCTTCAGCAGCATTTGGCTAAGCAGATCATGGTCGAGCGCGAGCCAGGAAGGCCATTCGACGTGCCGGTCTCGGTGCTCGATTCGGCCAAAGCCCGGCACGAACTCGGCTGGTCGGCACGCGTTTCCTTCGAGGAAGGCGTGGCAAGAACCCTCGCAAGCATGGCCGACGCCGTCACATGAAAATCGCGCTCTATGTTCATTGCTTTTTCCCGCGCCATTTTTATGGCACGGAGGCCTATACCCTGGCCCTTGCAAAAGAACTCGCCGTGGCCGGGCATGAACCTGTCGTGGTTTCCGCGACCTTGGCCGGCGAACCGGGCCAAAAAAACGTCGTCGAAGACTATGTCCATGATGGCGTTCGGGTCTTCTCAATCGATAAGAATCTTTTCCCGAACCGCTGCGTTCGCGACAGCTACGAGCAGCCCGCGCTCCGGCATCTCCATGAGCGTCTGCTTCGCCAGCTGCGGCCCGATGTCATTCATGTCTGCCATCTGATCAGCCACACGACGGCATTGCTCGACGTGGCGCAGAGGATGAACGTTCCGGTGTTTGCAACGTTGACCGATTTTTTCGGGTTTTGCTACAATAACCAGCTTGAGAGTGCGGAAGGGGCCCTCTGCGACGGGCCGGACCCGGAGCGCGCCAATTGCATCGCCTGTTTTCTCAAGGTCGCGGGCTCGCGTCTGAACGCCGAATTCATCGCCAAGGCTGGCGGAAACGAGGTTGTGCGGGCTGCCGTCTCACGCCAGCTCGCGAAGCTCGGCCGCCGCGAGCGACAGCCCTTCACCATCAGCTCCTTTGCTCCAAACGACATCGTCCTGCGGCCCGGAATTTTACGCCGCGCGATGGAGGTTTATCGCGAGGCCATCGCGCCTACCCTCTTCCTAAAGGGCGCCTATGAGCGCAATGGTTTTCCCGCGCCCTTACGCCTCAGCCATTTCGGCATCGAAATCGATCGCGCGCCCAAACCGGCGCGGCGCGATGGCGGCGCGGTGAGGCTTGGCTTCATCGGCCAGCTATGCCCGCACAAGGGAGCGCATATCCTGGTCGAGGCCTTTCGCGCCAGCGGCCGCGCCAATCTTTCGCTCAGCCTATGGGGGCCGCAGGATCAAGATCCAGCGTATTACGCCCAATTGCGGCAGCAGGCGGCGGGACTACAGATCAAATTTCCGGGAATTTTGCCGCGGGCGGAACTGGCGGAGGCTTTCGGCACGCTGGACTACCTCGCAATTCCGTCCACTTGGTACGAGAATAGCCCGCTCATTCTCTTGCAGGCCTTGGCGACGCATACGCCGGTGATCGTGGCGGATGTGCCCGGGATGACGGAATTCGTCGAAAACGGCGTCAATGGATTTCATTTCGCGCGCGGCGATCTCGGTAGCCTTACCGCCATATTACGTAAAGTCGCGGACGAGCCCCATCTCGCCAGCGAGATGTGCGCCGCTAGTTCCTACGAGAGGGTCCCGGCCGATATGGCCCGCGATCTCCTCGCCCTCTATGCGGCGCATGGTCTCGTTGCGCCCAATTAGCCGGATTCCAAGGCCCCGCCGGCGCGGGAAAGCCGGTGGGGCGATCGCCGACGCCGCGTTGTCGCATGGCACTGGGGTCCCTTGCATCCCATGGTCATGATAACGGGTGACTTTCCTGGACCGGCGATTTATCGACGCCGTTTCGACAAAATGGTTGGTTACGATTTCCTCTTCAAAGGGGCCAATCATGATCTCCAGGGACGGGCCGCCCTAAGACGCCTCCGACGGCGGTTCGAAAGCGCATGGGACGCATGGTGTGACTGCATCCAATTCCAATTCCGGTGACCCAGCGAAGGCTGGCGCACTTGCCGGGATGCACGCGGCTGCTCTCGAACGCGCCGCGATAGCCTCGGAGGAATTGCGTCGCTCGGCGCGCTCGGTGCGGCTCGCCAACGCAAGGACCGTCTCGCGGACAAGCTGGGCCATCACCGCGCGAATTGCCTATCAGACTTTCAGTCCAATCCGGCGATCCCGCTCTGGCCTGTTCGGGTTTCTGGCTTTTTTCGTCACGCCGGCCCTGTTGGTGGTTGTTTATTTCTCGCTCATTGCTTCGAGCCATTACACTTCGGAGGCGCGTTTTGCGGTCAGAGGCGGCGCGCGGCCGCCGATAGACGCCATCTCGGCTCTGACCGGCATTGCATCCTTCACGCAAGTGCAGGATTCTCTCATCGTCGTCAATTATGTGAAAAGCCAGGCCCTGGTCGAAGCGCTCGATCGTCAGCTCGGCCTTCGCGCGATCTTTGGACGCGACGGAATCGACTGGATTTCCCGCTTTAATGCCGAGGATCCCATCGAAGATCTCGTCAAATATTGGCAATGGCACATCAAAACGTCGATCGAAGCGCCGTCCGGGATCGTGACAATGCGGGTGAGTGCATTTTCGCCGGAAGAGGCGCTCAGAATCGCCAACGCAACGGTCGATTTGAGCGAGCGCCTGGTGAACGGGCTTTCGACCCGCGCGCGTCAAGACGCGGTCACCGAAGCAGAAGCGGAGCTTGCGCGGGCCGAAACGCGCCTGACCAATGCGCTCGCGACCATGCGTGATCTCCGCAACCAGCAATCGACGCTCGATCCGCAACGCACGGCCGAGGGAATCGGCCGCTTGATCGCGGAGCTCCGCCTGGAAAAAATCCGCCTCGAACAGGAACTGACGGCATCGAAGCGGGGAAATGTCAGCGAATCCGCGCCGCAGGTTCAGATCATGCGCACGCGCGTCGACGTGATCGGCGAACAGATTACCGGCCTCGAGCAGCTTTTAACTTCGCGAGACGATGCGACGCCCGGGACAATCGCCGGAAAGATTACTCGCTTCGACGAGTTCGAACTTGAGCAGCAGATCGCCGAAAAACAATATACGCTGGCCGCCGCCGCCCTCGAGCGCTCGCGGGTCAACGCGCAGGGAAAGAACGTCTATCTCGCGACGTTCGTCCATCCGGTTCTTCCGCGGACCTCAACCTATCCAAAACGAGTCCTCTTCAGCTTGCTTGGAATAGCCGCGGCCGCCTTGCTTTATGCGATTGGCATGGCTCTTTGGCGGATGGCGGTCCGCAAGCTCGCGACGTGATGAGCGCAATGATCCGGCTTTCCCGTGTGTCAAAATTATACCGAACCGAGAACCATCGGAAGGTCGTTCTCGACGACGTGACGTATTCGTTCGATACGCGGTACACCTATGGCATCTTCGGCTCGAACGGGGCGGGAAAATCGACGCTTCTGCGCCTGATCGGCGGCACCGAGCTGCCCAATTCGGGCCAAATCTTCCGCGATCTCCGGATCTCCTGGCCGCTCGGCTTCGGCGGCGGATTTCATCCCCTGATGACAGGGCGTGAGAATCTCAAATTCGTTAGCCGGATATACGGCGCCAACCTGCGGCGGGTGATCGATTTCGTCGAGTATTTTTCCGAACTCGGAAATTATCTCGACATGCCGGTCAGCACCTATTCCTCCGGCATGCAGGCCCGTCTCGCCTTCGGCCTCTCCATGGCTATCGATTTCGATTGCTACCTCGTCGACGAAATCACCGCCGTCGGCGACGCGAGATTCGGCTTGCGGTGCAGACAGGCGTTCGAAGAAAAACGCGGCCGCAGCAGCATGATCATGGTGTCGCATGACATCGGGACGATTAAGGCCTATTGTGACCGCGGCCTCGTGCTTTACCGCGGTAAGCTCGTGGCCTTCGGTCACATCGACGATGCCATCGAGTTCTACCGGAAAAATCTTTGATAATTTACCCGAAAGCCGCCTCGGTCCGGCGCGGCGTCTCTGGGAACAATGACTAGGACAATGACAAACTTCATTTTGATCCGGAGGCGATAATGGAAGCAACGCCGGTCACAGAGCCGATGCGGCGGCTAGGCGCTTCCCCGCTCGCGATCAACGCGGCCGCGATCGGGGCGATCCTGTTGCGCGATATTAAACTGCGAGCGGGACCGTACTATACAGGATTTTTGATGATTTTATTGTTGCCTCTGGCGCATTTACTGATCGTTGTGATAGTTTTCCACATCTTTGGCCGCTTGGCTCCGCAAGGAACGGATCAGGTGGTCTATTTCGGCTTGTCCATCCTGCCCTTCGTGATTTACACATATTTGTCGCGGCAGATTGTCATATCGCTCGCCGAAAACCGTCCGCTTCTTTATTTTAATCGTGTGAAGATTTTCGATATTCTCCTTGCAAGAGTTATCTTGGAGGCGACCGGCTCCGTCGTTGTTTTTATTATTTTTGTCTGCGTATTGGCGGTTTATTCAACTGATTTTTCGCCTCGCGACTGGCCTGGGATCGTGTTCGCGGTCGCCGCAACGATTTATTTTGGTTTTTCTTTTGGTGTTCCCAATGCGTTGATCGCCCATGTCCTCCCGGTTTGGTATATGTTTTTCAATTTTACCATACCCGTGTTTTGGCTCGCATCCGGCATTGTTTTCTTGCCCACAGCCATTCAGGACCCTTATGACCGGTGGCTTGCCTTGAACCCCCTGCTGCAATGCGTCGAGTGGATTCGTTATGCTTATTACGAGGACTATCCAGACAAACTTCTCAATATTCCCTACCTCATCACCTTTGCGACGGCGTGTCTTGCCGTCAGCTTGATCGCTGAAAGGCTCGCGAGGCGTGTGCTACTTTCAAAGTAATATCAAGTCCCAGCGATCATGATCAATGCGCCGATTGTATGCTCCGGTGAGCATGATCTTCGGAGCTGGCCGCCAAAAAGACAATCTGCGCCATCTCCTCGGCAGACGTGGGGCCACATGCCGGTGGCGGCCGTCGATGCCGATGCTTGACGCTTGCAAACGAGCGCGCAATGGGCGATTTGAAACCTAGGTTGCCGGCTTCCGATGAGGTTTCGGTTTTATGCCACCGCGATTGTGCCGCCTCAAAAAAGCCGCGCCCAATTCCGGTACGTGAGTAGGCGGAAAGGAGCTAATTCTAGGATGATTAGCCGCTTGATCGCCGCCTTAAATGCGTGGCGCAGTGTTCGGCGCGCCCAACCGACTGGCAGTGCGCTTTTGACGCAAGCAGAGCAAACGGTCGGCGCCGTGAAGACGCGCAAGGTGGCATCGTTCTGGGATGAGAATGCCGGGAGACATTGCGAGCCGTTCGCGCACTGGGAGAGTCCAGCGCCGATCCAGCATGCCCTTAACAAGCTCGTCACTGGCGATATTTCGATCCATCCGCCGGTATGGTTCATGCGGCATTATGGTCCGTTCGCTCATGTCGCCGAACTCGGCTGCGGCGATGGAATTCTGGTTCACGCTCTCCTTTGCGGCGATCCTGGCCTGACAGCGGACGCCTACGACATTTCGACGGCATCGCTAGCCAGCGCGGCGGAGCGAATCAAGACCCATTGCGGCACAACCGAGAGGTGCCGTTTTTTGCCGATCGACCTCAACGAAGAGATCCTGCCGGAGGCTGCCTACGACGCCGTGCTGACCACTGGCACAATGCACCACCTCGAGAACCTCGACTTCTGCTTCAGAAACATCGGGCGGTCGCTGCGGCCTGGCGGCTATCTGTGGCTGAACGACTATGTCGGACCAAACCGCTTCCAGTGGTCCAACACGCAGATGCGTCTCGCCGACGAGCTCCTGGCGCTCGTGCCGAAGGCATGGCGCCGGCGCGATAAGGTTGCCCGCTGCGATGCGGCCGCGCTCCGCGCCATGGATCCCTCCGAGGCGGTCGCCCCCCAGCACATCGAGGCGGCGCTGGCCGCGCATTTCGAGATCGTCCAGAAATGGGCGCGCGGCGGCACCTTGCTCGCGCCGATTTTTGGCAGCGGTTGCCTCCACGCCGCCATGGCCGATAGCCCCGCGGGATTGGCGACCATCGCCGCCATGTTCGAGGCCGAGCAAGACCTGATCCGCGACGGCGCCCTGCCGTCGGACAGCTACGTTTACATAGCCAAGCCGCGGCCATCCGCTGGCGTCCTCGTGCGCGAGGCATTCGAACGCCATGCGGACCGGTGCCCGAAGCCGGATATTGAGCATGCGTTGTGGTGGATTGGGAAGGGCGGCGCCAAGCGCTCGCCGTAGAGCTGGCCAATCGCGAGAGCCGCACGTCCTAAATATCGAAGAGACACTGACCTACTAACCGGTTTGCGCCGGCGCACACAAGCATATGAAGAGCACCAACATGCTCGAACGCTTGAACCAGGAGATCAAGCGGCGCACCCATATGGTGCGAATCCTCCCCGGAGCCGAAAGCTGTCCGCGGCCGGTGCGGGCGCTCGCCACCACGACCCACGAGATCTGGCTGGCGGCCGTCCGCTACCTCGCCATGGAACATCCGCGCGAGCACAAGAAAGAGGCTTTGCGGGCCTTGGCCGCCTGACCGCGGCCGGGCGCGTCCGGGGCTGCGCTATCGGGAGCTCCGCGCCGGCCGCGCCCGCATCACCTCGGGCCAGGGATTTTGCTGAACTCGACGCACGCAACTATGCGGAGCCAACCAAGTTTCCCGCGTGTTCAGAAATGACTACGCGGCAGCGGTTGCCGCGCCGACCAGCTTGCGCGCGTCAATCGCGCTGATCGGATGGCCGAAAGCATAGCCCTGCGCGTATTCGCAGCCGAGCTGATAGAGTTCAATGGCGTCCGATTCCGTTTCCACGCCCTCGGCGACGACCTCCATCCCGAGATCATGGGCGAGCGTCACGATCGAGCGGAGGATGACGGGCCTTGCCCCTTTCCCATTCTGGCGCACGAACGACTGATCGATCTTGATCGTATCGAACGGAAATCTTTGCAAATAGGCGAGCGAAGAATAGCCGGTGCCGAAATCGTCGAGCGAAAGGCCGGCACCGAGCTCGCGGATGCGGGTCAGCATTTGCGCCGCATATTCGGGATTTTCCATCACCAGACTTTCGGTCAATTCGAGCTTCAAGGTACCGGGGCTGACATTGGCGCGGGTCAGCACCGCTCTGACGTCATGCAGGAGGTCGTGGCGGAGCAATTGGCGCGAGGAGACATTGACGCTGGCGAAAATCGGCGGATCGACGTCGAGCGCGTGTTGCCAGGCGGAAAGTTCGCGGGCGGTGCGCTCCAGCGCGAAAATCCCGAGATCGACAATCGTGCCGGTCTCCTCGGCGAGAGGAATGAATTCGGCGGGGCCGAGCCGTCCCAGACGCGGATGATCCCATCGGAGCAACGCTTCGAAGCCGGCGACCGTGCGGTCCTCGAGCCGGACGATTGGTTGGAACAGAACTTTGATTTCACCGCGGTCGAGCGCGCGGCGCAGGTCCGCATCAAGACCGACACGATCCGAGCGCAGCGTGCGCATCGATGGCCTGAACACTTCGATGCGATTGCCGCCCATGCGCTTGCCATGCCGCATCGCGATTTCCGCGTCGTTCAGCATGTCTTCTCGCGTCGCGTGCAATTGTGGATCATAAAGCGCGAGACCGATCGAGGCGGTGAGCGGAATTTCGTTGTCGCTAACAGTCACCGGAGTCGACACGACGCGGCGAACCAGATTGGCGAAAGCGCTGATCTGAGCGGTCTCGAATTCCGAAACGATCAGGACGGCGAATTGGTCGCCGGAGAGCCGGGCCAGCGTATCCCGCGGTTTCAAGATGCGGGCCAGCCGCCGCGCGAGAGTGAGCAGAATGGAATCGGCGGCGGAAAGCCCGGCGGCCTCGTTGATTTGCTTGAACCGGTCGATGTCGATGGTGATGATGGCGGGGCGGATGCGATCGCCAGTTTGGGCGAGCGCTAGGACCGCGTCGACGCGATCGAAGAAAAGCTCCCGGTTGGGCAAGCCGGTCAGATTGTCGTGCACGGAGTCGTGCAGAAGCCTTTCCTCGGCGATCTTTGCCTCGGTGATGTCCACGAGGGTGCCGGCAATTCGTACGACTTCGCCGTCGGTCCCGACGACGGGACGTGCTTTCATGCGAAACCAGCAATAATCCGCGCCGTCGGCACGCAAGCGGAATTCTTGATTGATCCGCCCGCGCCTCTGCTCGAGCATCGTATCGAGACAGGCGCGGAAACGATCCCTCTCGGTTGGATGCAAGACGTCGAGCCAGGCGGCGGCC
>Ga0209526_10001167_pt1 | contig 17390 bp, 13 predicted proteins | sample JacPinW_OM2H0_M1_FD_188566 | JGI IMG/M metagenome (GOLD analysis project Ga0209526, IMG submission 188566) | Forest soil microbial communities from Algoma, Ontario, Canada - Jack Pine, Ontario site 1_JW_OM2H0_M1 (SPAdes) (version 2) | ecosystem: Environmental > Terrestrial > Soil > Boreal... | reverse complement strand
CGGAACGGTCCGCCGAGCGCACCGCCGGTGGCAGTGTCGGCCGAGCAGGAACCGGAAATTCCTGCCGATTAGAGCCTCAGCTGCGTGACATCAATGCAGTCCGATATTACCGCTGATTAAAGTAACGTGGGTATCGTTAGGGACTATCGCGACTCTCGCTGAGTCACTCGATGCGTTGATAAAATACAGTGAAATCCCGGCCCCAACATAAACCGGATAAAACGTATAGGGTTGGCCGTCGAAGAATACAGGGTCGTTCCAATCAACGGCGATTGGTCGGGAAACTGAACGAGAACTCACCGCGACTGAATCACTGAAATTGATCGATCGAGTGTCGCGGAAATCGCCCCGGCCGTTGTACAGCGTTCCGCCGCTTCCATTGTAGGGGGTGTATCGCCAGTTACGGACGCCATTAGTCGGGTACCAATCTTCGGTGAAAACTTCGTTTTCACTTTCGAGCGGAATGCTTTTGTAGACGACGGTTCTCGTGCCCACCTGATCGATAAACGCAGGTTGAATGTGATCTTCGCCAGCGAAGCGGTACGAGTAGAATGCAATCTCGTAATCCAGGCCGCCCCACCGGCTCAAATTAATCGGGTGGCCAAACGCCACATCGAAAACCTCAACATGTGGATAATGATTTCGTATTTCAGACGATGGTGCGTTTGCCTCGCGCGCAGCAGCTTCCGCCGCCGCCGCTTTTTCTTTAGAAACGACCAGGTTCGAATTGCGCAAAGACTGAATCAGGGAATCGCTCGCGCCCTGCGATTTGAGAATGTTTTCCTGTGGCTGCGTCAAGCCATGGAGGAGTTTTCGCTGGGCGACTTCATTCTTAATAGAAGCTTCAGGTTCATGCATTCGAACGAGAAGAGATAGTTCGCTGAAACCGATGGGGCGGGCTGAAGCTGAATTGATCCAAACGGTCAGGATGGCCGCGATGATAGATAAGCTATAAACAGTGGGGTATTTCATAATTATAGGTTTTACCAGGTCGAACTGGGCTTTGACAATACAAAAATCATCGCTACTCTCCTCGTCCCGCCGCTTGAATAAGCGGTTTTAATTTAAGCAGGAGTCCCGCACGGGCGGGACGCCAACACTGCAAATCGACATGCCACAAAATCGCAGCAAACGTTATCGCGCCGCCGCCGAGCAGGTGGACCGGACAAAAGCTTATAGCCTGACCGATGCGGTCTCGGTTTTAAAAAAGTTTCCGCCCACCAAATTTGACCAGACCGTAACCGTCTCTTTCCGGCTCGGGGTCGATCCAAAACAATCGGATCAAATGGTGCGGGGGATCTGTGCGCTCCCGCATGGAAGCGGTAAGCAAGTGCGAGTGCTCGTTTTTGCGGAAGGGAAGGCGGCAAAGAACGCTAAAGACGCCGGTGCCGAATTCGTCGGATTCAAAGACATGATTCAAAAATGTCAGGAAGGCTTCCAAGACTTTGATGTCGCAGTTGCGACGCCGGCGGCAATGGCTGAAGTACGGAAGCTTGGAAAAGTTCTTGGGCCGCGCGGATTAATGCCGAACCCGAAAGCCGGAACGGTGACGGACGATACCGCGAAAGCGGTGCAAGAAGTCAAAGCCGGCCGCGTCGAATTCAAGCTCGACAAGAACGGCAACGTCGCGGTGCCGGTGGGAAAATTTTCGTTTGAAGAAACAGCGCTCGTCGAGAATGGAAACGCTGTTATCGAAGCGGTGGCGCGGGCGCGTCCAGCCACTGCGAAAGGACGTTATCTTGACGCGATGACGTTAAGCGCGACAATGTCGCCCGGCCTGCGACTCGACCCATCTCCGTATTTGAGCGGGCAGCCGTAAGATCGACAATATGAGACCCGAAAAAGCCAGCATCGTTTCCGATCTTTCGGAGCAATTGAATCGCTCGCCTTTTGTGCTCGTGGCCGATTATCAGCACATGAAAGTCGGAGATTTCGGCGAGTTGCGAAATCGACTGGGGCAGGCCGGCGCGGAAGTGCATGTCGTTAAAAACAGCTTTCTCAAGCGCGCCATGGCGGATGCCGGCTTTCCGACTGTCGATGAAAAGCTCGGCGGCCAGACTGCAATCATAACTGGCGACAAGGATGTCGCGCCGATCGCGAAAATCATAAAGAATTTCACGAAGGAATTTAAAAAAGCACTGCTCAAGATCGGCTTAGTCGATCGGGCAGTGGTTTCGGCAGCAGAACTTGAGAAACTGGCGGATCTGCCGTCGCGTGAGGTTCTGCTGGCGCAATTACTCGGCTTGATACAAGCGCCGGCAACGCGACTGGCAAGAATGCTGAATGAGCCAGCTTCATCGCTAGGGCGGTTGGTGAAGGCAAAACCTGAAAACGAAGGAGAGGCGACGCCAGCCGAAGCGGCGCCAACTTAAAATTTCGTGGCGCTGTTGAAGCGCTGCGATGCAAACAAAAAACTGTCCGGGTCGGCGGCTGTCGATCTTAATTTTCCGAAAGCTTTCGGAAGCGGCGATTGGAGGAAAGAAAAATGGCAGATAAAAAATCGTTAGTAGATCAAATTGTCGGGCTCACCTTGTTGGAAGCTGCAGACATCGTAAAGGAGTTGGAGGAAAAGCTGGGAATCAGCGCGGCTGCGCCCGTGGCAGTGGCGCCTGCCGGCGGCGCGGCTCCAGGCGGAGCAGCAGCTCCGGCGGCTGAAGAGAAGGCCACGTTCGACGTGATCTTGAAAGAGATGGGCGCGAACAAGATTGGTGTCATCAAGGAGATCCGCAGCGCAGTGCCGGGGCTCGGTTTGGCCGAAGCCAAGGCGCTCGTCGAGGGCGCTCCCAAGACAATCAAGGAAGGCGTGACCAAGCAGGAAGCCGAAGAGATCAAGAAAAAGGTCGAAGCGGCTGGAGCGAAGGTCGAAATTAAATAACGAATTTCCAGAGCGGCCGCCGCGTAAAAGAGCTTGCGCGGCGGCCGTTTTCGTTTAATCTCGGGTTTCGTTAGAAGTAGGGAGACTTATTTTTAACCCGCAGTTGACGGTAAAGAACGAGTTGGCAGCAAAACGGTGGAGGTTGATTTGACAAGCCGCCGTTTTGAGGCCATTTTTGCACCCCTCGCTCTCCGGTTGATGCCGTAAGCTCTTGTACGCAAGCGGCCGCAATTTATTGTGGGCCGGTGCGAATTTAACCCCATGGCCTAGTGATTTAGTGATTATGTCAGAACGCAATTCGGAACGTATCCACTTCGGCACCATTAAAGAAGGCATCGAGCCTCCCAACCTGATTGAGGTCCAGCTTAATTCTTATGTCGATTTTCTGCAGAAAGATGTGCCGTTTGCCAAACGGAAGACCCAAGGGCTACAGGCCGTTTTTAAGGAAGTTTTCCCGATCGAAAGTTACGACGAAAAAGCCGTTCTAGATTTCAGTCATTACGAGATCGGCGAGCCAAAACTGGCCGCTCTGGAAGCGCAGCGCGAAGGCCAGACTTATAGCGCGCCGCTTCACGTTACTTTTCAATTGCGGGAGGAAAAAGGGACCAAAGAAGAAAAAGTTTACATGGGCGAGATCCCGCTCATGACGCCGCAAGGCACGTTCGTGATCAATGGCGCTGAGCGCGTGGTGGTTTCGCAACTTCACCGCTCACCAGGCATCGCGTTCGAATCAAGCGTCCATTTGAACGGCAAAGTGCTTTACAGTTTCCGCATTATCCCGGATCGCGGCTCATGGATTGAAGTTCAATTTGATACGGCCGATCTGCTTTACATTTATCTCGATCGTCGCAAACGCCGCCGCAAATTTCTCGCCACCACATTCCTGCGAGCGCTTGGCTACGGATCGGATGAAGAAGTCATCAAACTTTTTTACAGCATAGAGAACCTCAAGCTCAGCGAGAAACTCGACGAAGAAAAGCTTGCAACCAAAGTGCTGACTGCGGAGGTGCTTGACGGCGAAGTAACCGTTGCCCGCGCGTTTGAGCCGCTCACACTGGCGACGGTTCGCCAGATCATGGGTCTGGGCATCAAAGAGGTTAAGGTCATTGATATCTCGAATGATGACACGGTGGTAAAAGCGCTTCGGAAAGATCCGGCGCACGATCAGGAAGAGGCTCTCAAGGATATCTATCGCCGACTTCGCCCCGGCGATCCGCCGACGGTCGCGAATGCCCGTGCTTTGCTCAAACGTCTCTTTTTCGATCCGAAGAAATACGATCTCGGCCGCGTCGGACGTTACAAGATCAATCAGAAACTTGGGATCGATGTCGATCTTACGGAACGAATTCTGACGGACAAAGATTTCATCGCCGCGATCAAGTACTTGATCAACCTGCGGCGCGGTGAGGGCACGCTCGACGATATCGATCATCTCGGTAGCCGTCGTGTGCGAACAGTGGGCGAACTACTCGCCAATCAGTGCCGCGTCGGCCTGGCCCGCACCGAACGTTTGGTGAAAGAGCGCATGACGCTATTCGACATCAACGTCGATGGAATGACCCCGCAGAAGTTGGTGAATCCGAAGGCGCTAAGCGCCGTAATTCGCGATTTCTTCGGTCGCTCACAGCTTTCGCAGTTCATGGATCAAACGAATCCACTGGCCGAGTTGACACACAAGCGCCGTTTGTCTGCGCTCGGACCTGGCGGATTGAGCCGCGATCGCGCCGGCTTCGAAGTGCGCGACGTCCATCCGTCGCACTACGGGCGCATTTGTCCGATCGAAACGCCGGAAGGTCCAAACATCGGTTTGATTAGTTCGATGTCGACCTTCGCACGCATTAACGAATTCGGTTTTATCGAAACCCCCTATCGTAAAGTTCACAACGGCCGGGTGACCGACGAGATTGAATATCTCACCGGCGATCGCGAAGAAAATTACCTGGTCGCGCAGGCGAACGCGGCGATTGACGGCCGCGGCCATTTCACCGGCGAAAAAGTTTCGGTCCGTTACCGTGGCGACTTTCTCGAAGTGGAACCGTCAAAAGTCCACTTCATGGATGTCTCGCCGAAACAGCTTGTCTCGGTCGCAGCGGGATTAATTCCGTTTCTCGAACATGACGACGCGAATCGCGCGCTCATGGGTTCGAACATGCAGCGCCAGGGCGTTCCGCTGATTGTTTCTGAAGCGCCATTGGTGGGCACTGGATTGGAAGCAAAGGTCGCACGTGATTCGCACGCGGTCGTTATCGCGATCGACAGTGGAAAAGTAGCTTCGGTGACGGCCGACCAAATCGTGGTGACGAAAGATGGGCGCATGCCGGAGCATCGCAAAAAACTCAAGAGCGATCCGGAAGAGGGAATTTACATTTACGAATTGCGCAAATTCATGCGCTCAAACGCCGGCACCTGCGTGAACCAAAAGCCGATCGTGAAGAAGGGCCACCACGTGAAGCGCGGCCAGATCATTGCGGACGGTCCGAACACCGATCATGGCGAGCTTGCGCTTGGCCGGAATGTGCTCGTCGCATTCATGCCATGGAACGGCTACAACTTTGAAGACGCCATCATGATCTCGGAGAAGGCCGTGAAGGAGGACATTTACACCTCCATTCACATTGATGAATTCGAGATCGGCGCGCGAGATACAAAGCTCGGACCGGAAGAAATCACACGCGATATTCCGAACGTCAGCGAAGAAGCGTTGCGCAATCTTGGATCGGATGGAGTTGTGCGCGTGGGCGCAGAAGTGAAACCGGGCGACATCCTTGTTGGTAAAATTACGCCGAAGAGCGAGACCGAACTCGCGCCGGAAGAGCGATTGCTCCGCGCGATTTTCGGCGAAAAAGCGGCCGACGTGAAAGACACGTCGCTCACTGTGCCTTCAGGCACTTACGGCATCGTCATGGACGTGAAAGTTTCATCGCGCAAAGAAGTTTCGCGCGAAAAACTCACACCGGCAGAAACGAAAAAGCAGATCAAGGCGATCACGGAAGAAACCAGGCGCAAAAAGGAAGAGCTGACCGAACAGCTGACCGACGCGCTTTCGAATATTTTGCTCGGTGAAAAAATCCCACTCGACGTTGTGAACGCCGAGACCGGCGAAATCATCATCCCGGCTAATCGCAAGATCACCAAGACGCTCCTGCGCAAGTTGGCCAATGTTTACGATCACATCGAGATCGATCCGAGCCCGATCCGCAACAAAATCCGCGAGATCATTGCGCATTACGAACACAAGTTCGCCGAGCTCGAACTGGAGCGCGAACGTTCGATGGACCGAGTCGAGAGCGGCGACGACATCGACCCGGGCATTATTAAGCAAGTCAAAGTTTACATTGCTTCGAAGCGGAAACTTTCGGTCGGCGATAAAATGGCCGGCCGCCATGGCAACAAGGGCGTTGTTGCACGCATCGTGGCCGAGGAAGACATGCCGTTTCTGGCGGACGGAACGCCGGTTGAAATCGTCCTCAATCCGTTGGGCGTGCCGAGCCGTATGAATGTCGGACAAGTGCTCGAGACTCACCTTGGAGTCGCGGCGAAAGCACTCGGCTTCAAGGTTGCGACGCCGGTGTTTGACGGCATTTCCGAAGCCAAAATCCGCCAATACCTGAAAGAGGCGCATAAAAAGGAAGGATTTAGTTGGGTGCAGGAGACCGGCAAGGCGCGGTTGTTTGATGGGCGGACCGGCGACCCATTCGATCAGGAAGTCGTGGTTGGTCACATCTACATGATGAAACTTGGCCATTTGGTCGCGGATAAGATTCACGCGCGCGCTGTCGGCCCGTATTCACTCGTGACCCAGCAGCCGCTCGGCGGAAAGGCGCAATATGGCGGCCAACGCTTTGGCGAGATGGAAGTGTGGGCGTTGGAAGCTTACGGCGCGGCTTACACGTTGCAGGAATTGCTCACCGTGAAATCCGACGACGTGCAAGGTCGGACGCGCATCTACGAATCGATCGTCAAAGGCGACAATTCACTGGAAGCGGGCACACCTGAATCTTTCAACGTGCTGATCAAGGAAATGCAGAGCCTCGGCCTCGACGTCAAAGTCGGCGGTCAAGCGCCGAGCACGGTTTTTGAAAACATTGGTTAAATTTTTACATCGACAATCACATTTGGAGAATAAATGAACGAACATTCCTGGCGTGAGTTAGTGGGCGAAGAGCGGCCCGTGGGTTTTGATCAAGTGGCAATTGGCGTCGCTTCGAGTGACACGATGCGATCGTGGAGTAAAGGCGAGGTCAAAAACCCTGAGACGATCAACTACCGGACGTTCAAGCCGGAAAAGGGCGGCCTTTTCTGCGAGCGCATCTTTGGTCCGACCCGCGATTGGGAATGCTCGTGCGGAAAATATAAACGCATCAAGCACAAGGGCGTCATTTGCGACCGCTGCGGCGTGGAAGTGACGTTAGCGCGCGTGCGCCGTGAACGCATGGGTCACATCGAGCTCGCCGTTCCCGTTTCACATATCTGGTTTTACAAGTGCATGCCGTCACGGCTTGGCCTCATGCTCGACATGAGCGCCCGCCAGCTCGAGCGGGTGATTTATTACGAGGACTACATCGTCATCGATCCGGGCAAAACGCCGTTGCAAAGAGCGCAGCTCCTGAACGAAGTCGAGTATCGCGAAGCGCAGGAACAGTACGGCGAGGATTTCGTCGCCGGCATGGGCGCAGAAGCGGTGAAGAAGCTCCTTTCCGAGATCGATCTCAACAAACTCAACAAAGAGCTCGAGAAAGCGATGGGCGCGACGAAGAGCAAACAGATTCGCAAGAAACTCGCCAAACGCCTCAAGCTCGTTCAGGGATTCCAAAATTCGCACGCGCGCCCCGAGTGGATGATTCTCGAAGTGTTGCCGGTCATCCCGCCCGATTTACGTCCGCTCGTTCCGCTCGAAGGCGGGCGCTTTGCTACTTCGGACCTTAACGATCTGTATCGCCGTGTCATCAATCGCAACAATCGGCTCAAGAATTTGCTCCAGCTCAAGACCCCGGATGTCATCATCCGAAACGAAAAGCGAATGTTGCAGGAAGCAGTCGACGCGTTGTTCGACAATGGCCGCCATGGGCGCGCGGTGACTGGCGCGGGCAATCGTCCGTTGAAATCTCTCAGCGACATGCTCAAGGGCAAGGGCGGACGTTTCCGTCAGAACTTGTTAGGGAAGCGCGTGGATTATTCCGGCCGTTCGGTCATTGTGATCGGGCCGGAGTTAAAACTGCATCAGTGCGGTTTGCCGAAAAAGATGGCGCTGGTTTTATTTGAGCCGTTCATCATTCGTCGCCTCAAAGACCTCGGCTATGTGCACACTGTGCGCAGCGCCAAGAAAATGATCGAGCGTCAAACACCGGAGGTCTGGGACATTCTCGACGAGGTCACACGCGGACATCCTGTTCTTCTCAACCGCGCGCCGACGCTGCATCGATTGTCGATCCAAGCTTTCGAGCCGCAGCTGATTGAAGGCGAAGCGATCCGAATTCACCCGCTCGTTTGCACGGCTTACAACGCGGACTTCGACGGCGACCAAATGGCCGTGCACGTGCCGCTCTCGGTCGAAGCGCAAATGGAAGCGCGCATGTTGATGCTGGCGCCGAACAATATTTTCTCGCCGTCGAGCGGCAAACCAATCACGACCCCGTCGCAGGACATCACACTGGGCTGCTATTACATGACGCAGAACCCACGCAACGTGAAGAAGGACGGACATCTGTCGCTCTTCTCCGATGCGGTGGAAGTTGAATTCGCCATGGCCGAGGGCGCGATCAAGACGCACGACCGTGTCCGTTTCAAGAACCCCGATTACGGTCGGCAGACAACTCTCGGAAATTCTGAAACCAAGACGATCGAAACCACCGCTGGCCGAGTCATTTTTAACCAGATCTGGCCGAAGGAACTTGGGTTCTTCAACAAAGCAGCCGGCAAAAAACAACTTAGCGACATCATCTGGCGCTGCTACCAGGTGGCCGGGCCGGCCGCCACGGTGGCCACTTTGGATAAGCTGAAAGAGCTCGGCTTTGCTGAAGCAACGAAAGCCGGAATTTCGATCGGGATTTCGGATATGATTATTCCGAAAGAGAAGCAGACCGAGTTGGAAAATGCTTACAAACAGATCCGCCAGGTTGAGCAGCAGTATCGCAAGGGCATCATCACCGACGGCGAGCGTTACAACAAGATTATCGATATTTGGACCCATGCTGGCGACGAAATCTCCAGCGTGATGTTCCGTACACTCGAACACAACGAAGGCCGCAAGGAATTGAATCCGGTTTACTTGATGGTCGATTCCGGAGCTCGCGGCAATCGTCAACAAGTTCGACAGCTCGCCGGTATGCGCGGTTTGATGGCAAAACCGAGCGGCGAAATCATCGAGCGCCCAATCACTTCAAACTTCCGCGAAGGTCTGAGCGTTCTCGAATACTTCATCTCGACGCACGGTGCCCGTAAAGGTCTGGCCGATACAGCGCTGAAAACAGCCGACTCAGGTTATCTGACGCGCAAGTTGGTGGACGCGGCACAAGACGTCATCATCAACGAAGATGATTGCGGGACGGTGAACGGCATTGTCGTGCGCTCGATTTACGAGGGCGACGAGGAAGTTGTCGATCTTGCCACACGCATCATCGGCCGCGTCAGTTGCGAAACGATCGCGGACCCGGTGGAGAAGAAAAAGAAAATCGTCAAAGCGAATCAGCTGATCGACGAGAAGATCGCCGCGGAACTTCAGCGCATCGGCGTGGAAAGTTTGAAAATCCGCTCGGTGCTTACGTGCGAATGCGGCCGCGGCGTTTGCGCCATGTGCTACGGACGTAATCTCGCCACCGCACAATTTGTGAAACTCGGCGAAGCGGTCGGCATTATTGCCGCGCAATCGATCGGTGAGCCCGGCACGCAGCTGACCATGCGGACGTTCCACATCGGCGGCACGGCGAGCCAGACGTTCAAGCAACCGATCATCAAAGCGAAGAACGACGGCAAGATTCAGTTCAACGATCTGCGCACTGTGCAAGCGCTCGACGGCAGCTGGATCGTTTTGAACAAGAACGGGTCGATCAGTGTGCACAACGCGGAGGGCCGCGAGCTCGAGCGTTACAACGTCGTGATCGGCTCAATGATTTCCAAAGATGACGGCACATCTGTGAAGAAGGGTGAAACCTTCGTGCAATGGGATCCGTATAACGTCCCGATTCTGACGGACAAGGGCGGCAAGATCGAATTCCGCGACATGATTGCGGGCGTGACGATCAAGCGCGATGTCGATGAAGCGACCGGTCTGATGGGCACGGTGATCATCGAGCACAAGGAAGATTTGCATCCGCAAATTGTTATCGTCGGCGATAAGAAGGAAGTCCTTGCCAGTTATTCGATTCCAGCAGGCGCGCACGTGATTGTCGAAGAAGGACAAAAAGTGCGCGGCGGCGCCTTGTTGGCGAAGACACCGCGCAAGGTCGCCAAGACCAAGGATATTACGGGCGGTCTGCCGCGCGTGGCGGAGTTGTTTGAGGCGCGTCGTCCGAAAGACGCAGCCGAGATCGCGAAGATCGACGGTATCGTCGAAATGGGCGGCACGGTGCGCGGAAAGCGTAGGCTTATCTTGAAAGATGCGGAAACGGGCGCAGAGGAAGAGCATCTGATTTCGCTGACCAAACACATCATCGTTTTCAAAGGCGATTTCGTGAAGAAGGGCCAGCAGCTGACGGAGGGACCAGTTGTGCCGCACGAAATTCTCGAAGTCTGCGGTCCGCAGGATTTACAGGAGCATCTCGTGAACGAGGTGCAGGAAGTTTATCGCCTGCAAGGTGTCGAAATTAACGACAAGCACATCGAGATCATCGTGCGTCAGATGTTGCGCAAAGTGAAAATCACTGATCCGGGCGACACTTCGTTGCTCTGGGGCGATCAGGTCGACCGGCTTGACTTCGAAGCGGAGAACGAGCGCGTGGTTGAGCAAGGCGGCAAACCCGCCGAGGCGACACCAGTGCTGCTCGGAATTACTAAAGCTTCGCTCGAGACCGACAGCTTTATTTCGGCTGCGTCATTCCAGGACACCACCCGCGTGCTCACGGAAGCGGCGACGCTCGGCAAAGTCGACCGTCTGCGCGGTTTCAAGGAAAACGTGATCATGGGTCACTTGATCCCTGCCGGCACCGGATTTCCGCAGCATCGCGAGATCAAGCTCGTGGAAAAAGGTGAACCGATTGGCGCGCCGGTGCTGGAAGAAGCCGAAATGCAACCGGCGATCGGCTAAGATCGACAATTGTCATTCGGAGCGAAAATGCCAGTCCGGCTCGGACCGAGGAATCTCTCACTGCAATTTAGTGCGTGAGATATGTCGATCGTAACCAAAACCGGCGACAAGGGCGAAACTTCGCTCATGTACGGACGGCGTGTTTCGAAAAGCGATCCGCGTGTCGATGCTTATGGTTGCGTTGATGAACTCACTGCCGCGCTAGGCCTGGCGCGAGCTGCTTGCAGCGACAAGTTTGTCTCCGAGCAAATCTTCGCCGTCCAAAAAGATTTGATCATCGTGATGGGCGAGCTCGCCACGGTGGCCGAAGATCGACAACGTTATCTCAAAGACGGCTTTCAGGTCACGAGCGAGAAAATGGTCGATCGAATTACGGCTGCGATTGTCGATCTTGAGAAAGACAAATCACTTTATCCAAAGGATTGGGTGATTCCGGGCGGAACAGCGGTTTCCGCGGCCTTGGATTTCGCCCGCACGACATGCCGGCGGGCCGAACGGCACATTGCCACCTGGACGTCCGACGAAAAAGATTTCAACCCCGAGATTTTGCGCTACCTCAATCGGCTCTCGGATTGGTGTTGGTTGCTTGCTCGGTACACGGAGAAGCGGCTAAAACAACCGGACAACGCCTCTAACCAATGAAGAACTTCTCTCGGATCGGTTTCGTGGCCGTCCTGATTATATTCGCAGCCGGTGTGACACTGACCGCTTCAGATCCGCCACGTGGGGCCACGCCCGCACACATATTAGGCCCCTCCGACGCGCCGGTGACACTTGAGATGTTCAGTGATTTTCAATGTCCCCAATGTGCCCGTTCCGACCCGACTGTGAAGAAGTTAAAATCCGAGTTCGGGGACAAACTGCGCATCGTATTTCGCCACTTTCCCATGGAAAAACACCAGAATGCCATTTTAGCCGCATGCGCTGCGGAGGCTGCAGCACGCCAGAATCGGTTTTGGGAGATGGCCGACGCTCTCTACCGCACTCAATGGATGTGGGAGAATGCCCCTGCCCCGCGTGTCGTGTTAATCGACCGTGCCAAGGAGCTGGGATTGAATGTCCCGCAGTTTGAGGAAGATTTAGATGCGAGCGAGCTGCGCGAGCGCGTCGCAGCCGATCAGGCCCGCGGGGAAGCGCTTGGTGTCAAGTCCACTCCGTGGGTTTTTATTAACGGCTATTCGGTTCCAAGTGCTGAATTTAACGAACGAGGCCTTCGGGCTGCGATCCAGGCTGCACTCGCAAAAGGGGGATAGTGGCGCGGCAGCGGAGCATTGTCATGTTAGTTGCTGTCTTGGTGGCCGTTATTGGGCTGACTGACAGCGGTTATCTAACTGTGAAGCATCTTCGCGGTGATTATGTTAGATGCGGAGATGATTGTTCGGCCGTGCTTGGCAGCAAATATGCGGACGTGGCTGGGGTGCCGCTTGCTGCTATCGGAGCAATCGCCTATTTTGCTGTCTTCGTCGCGGCCGTGCTCGCTGCACTCGGTCACAGCATTGCGCGGCGGGTAGTTGCTTTAATCGCAATTCCAATGGCTATCACCAGTCTCTGGCTGGTCTACCTTCAGGCTTTCATCATCCATTCTTTTTGCAGATACTGCCTTTTATCCGCGGGCGCTTGCATCACGCTGGCAGCCCTCGTTCTCACCGAATGGCTGCTCCGTCGTCGGGCCGGGTAGAGAATTTCCATTATTGGCAAAGGCTTGAAATTGCAGTTGCGACATTACGTGTCTTAGAGCATCTTCCCCGTCCGCCGTTTCCCCCTCGGCCCGGCGATTTTTTGTATGGCAAACACAGTTGAATTAGTGCCCGAGCTTCTTGAAGCCGGCGTGCACTTCGGTCACCAGACCAAGCGCTGGAACCCGAAGATGAAGCCGTTCATTTTCGAGAAGCGCAACCAGATTTATATCATCAATCTTGATGAAACGGTGAAGCAGCTTCGGCGCGCGACAGAGTTTCTTCAGGAAGTCGCGCGACGCGGTGGAAAAATCCTCTTCGTCGGCTGCAAAAAGCAGGCCCAGGAAGCAATCAAAGAAGCGGCGCTGGCTTGTGGACAATTTTATGTCAATCAGCGTTGGCTCGGCGGCACATTGACCAATCTGGCGACGATTCGGAAGAGCATCGGCCGTTTGCAATACATCGAGAAGATCGAGCAATCGCCCGAATACAAGAAGATGGGCAAACAGGAACTTGCGGCCCTTAATCGCGAAGCGGCCAAGCTGCGCCGGAATCTCGTTGGCATTCTGGAGATGGCGCAGTTACCCGATGCGCTGGTGGTCATCGACACGACGCGCGAGCAAAACGCTGTCAATGAAGCGCGGCGGCTCGGTATTCCGGTCGTCGCAATTGTCGACACCAATGCTGATCCGGAATTGATCGATTATCCGATTCCCGGAAACGACGACGCCATTCGCGCGATTCGCGTTGTGCTGCAGAAGCTTGTCGATGCAATTGTCTCCGCCAGCGGCGAAGCGCGCGTTCGCGAGCAGATGGACATGGCCGGCGTATCGGCCTGAGTTCAGTAAGCGTTTAACGCTCAACGTTTCGTGGAAACTAAAACAGACATCGACCCTCAATTAGTCAAACAGCTTCGCGAGAAAACGAACGCGGGAATGATGGATTGCAAACGCGCGCTTGCGGAAGCGGGCGGCGATCTGGCGAAAGCCGAGACGATTTTGCGGACGAAGGGAATCGTGAGTGCGAGCAAAAAGGCTTCACGCGTGACCAAGGAAGGGATTGTTGCTTCCTACATTCATCTTCAGGGCAAAGTCGGCGTGCTGGTCGAAGTAGACTGTGAAACCGACTTCGTGGCGAAGAACGAAATCTTCCGCGCGTTCGTGAAAGATATCACGCTGCACATTGCCGCGGCCCATCCGCTTTACGTTAGCCGCGAAGACGTGCCCGGAAAACTGATCGAGGCTGAGCGGGAGATTTATAAAGCTCAAGTGAAAGGCAAGCCGGCAAACGTTGTGGAGAAGATTGTCGATGGAAAACTCGACAAGTTTTACAGCACCGTTTGCCTGCTCGAACAGGGCTTTATCAAGAATCCGGATCAAACGATCAAAGATTTGCTCAGCGCAAAAATTTCCGAGCTGGGCGAGAACATCGTGATCCGCCGTTTCACGCGCTATCTCGTCGGCGAACCGCTGGCTAACGAGTAGCGTTGTAGCGGCCGCCGCCCGCGGCGGCAGAATCGCAGAGTTTCTGGAGGGACGCGCGCCGTCGCGTCCGACTAACCTCTCTAGAAAAAATCTGCGTTCATCCGCGTAATCCGTGGTTAGCTTAAGACGGATGGGACTTAAGGAATACAAACGAAAACGGGATTTTGCGCGCACGGCTGAGCCGAAAGGCAAGCCACGGCCGAAGCAAGTCCGTGGCGCGAGCCGCTTCGTCATTCAAAAACACGACGCGCGGCGGTTGCACTACGATTTTCGGCTGCAGATGGAAGGCGTGCTCAAATCCTGGGCGCTCCCTAAAGGCCTGCCGTGGAAGCAAGGTGAAAAACATCTTGCGGTCGAAGTCGAGGATCATCCGATCGATTACGAAGCGTTCGAAGGCGTGATCCCGGAAGGAAATTACGGCGGCGGAACGGTGATGGTCTGGGACCGCGGCAACTATTACGTCTACGGCGAGCAGCCGGTGAAATCTCTGCGTGAGGGGAAACTTCATCTCGTGCTCGATGGGAAAAAGGCGAAGGGCGAGTGGACGCTGGTCCGCATTCGCGGCCGCGACGGTGAAAAAAATCAGTGGCTGATTTTGAAAACGGGAGCGGACGCAAAACCGATTTCAAAAACACTCGAGGATCAATCGGTCAAAACCGAGCGGACCATGAAGCAGATCGCGGAAGAAGGCGACGCCGAATGGGAATCAAATCGCGAAGAAAAAGACACCAATGCAAGGTCGACCTTGAAGGCGCGCATCAAAGCGGCGCTTAAAAAAAAAGGCGTAGAACGAGACGGCGGCGAAAATAAAAAACAGGACGGTGCGCCGTCGCTGCCGAAATCGCTTCCTTCGGCAAAAGCGCGCTTCATCGAGCCGATGAAGCCGCGGCTGTTGGAGAAACCACCAACTGCGGGCGATTGGGTTTACGAGCTGAAATTCGACGGGATTCGCGCCATCGCGGTCAAGATCGACAAGAAGGTTTCGCTGTTCTCGCGAAACGGAAACAAATTGGATGTGCGGTTTGCGGAGATTGTCGATGCGGTTAAGCAATTGCCCGCTCGGGAATGCGTGATTGATGGCGAAGTGGTCGCCCTCGACGAAAAAGGCCGGTCGTCATTTCAGCTTTTGCAAGCCCGCGAGATGGAAGGAAAGAAATCGCCAATTTACTTTTACGTTTTCGATTTGCTCCAACTCAACGGCAAGAACTTGATGTCGCTGCCGCTGGAAGGGCGGAAAAACGTTCTCCAGAAAGTTTGCGGCGATGCCGGCGATCCGGTTCGCTTTTCCGGCGAGATCGGCGGCGACGCGGCGGCGCTGCTTAAGGAAGTGAAGCGTCGCGGCCTCGAAGGAATCGTCGGCAAACAGCGCAATTCCGTTTACGAACCGGACCGAAGAAGCGGCGCCTGGATCAAACTTAAGTGCGTAAACGAACAGGAATTTGTGATTGGCGGTTACACACCGCCCGGCGGTTCGCGCAAACATTTCGGCGCGATTCTCGTCGGTTATTACAAAGACGGCCGGTTGATGTTTGCTGGCAAAGTCGGCAGCGGTTTTACGGCAAAATCCCTTGCAACTCTACACAGAAAATTTCAGCAACAAGAAAGGGACGATTGTCCCTTTGTCGATCTTCCATCAAGGCAAGGCGGCGAATGGGTACAAGACATTACCCCTTCCATGATGCGGAAAATGCACTGGGTAAATCCGGTGTTCGTCGCTCAGATTAGATTCGCCGAGTGGACCCGCGATGGAAAGCTGCGCCAGCCGGTCTTTCTCGGGTTGCGCGAGGATAAAAAGGCCGCTGAGGTCAAACGCGAAGCAGCCTAACAACTGCGGGAACGGTTCGTGCTTGAACCAATTCACAAGAAGGTTATTGACATTTATTCACAATTGGTGGAAACGACTCTCCCGTTCTAAAACCTATGCGTCCAATTTGGAAAGGCAGCATCAGTTTCGGTTTGGTTTACATCCCGATCGCAGTTTATCCGGCTACCCGCGAAGAGAAGCTGAGTTTCCGTCAGCTGCGCCGGACCGATCTTAGCCCGATCAAATACAAGAAGGTAGCGGAAGCCGACATGAAAGAAGTTCCGGCCGATGAGATCGTGAAAGGTTTCGAGTACGAACGCGGGCGATATGTCGTGTTGAGCGACGAAGATTTCGAGAAGGTCAAAATCGAATCGACCCATTCCATCGATATCACCGACTTTGTCGATTTGGGGCAGGTCGATCCGAAATTTTTCTACAAACCGTATTTCCTGGAGGCGCAAAAGGGCGGCGAAAAAGCGTACGCGCTTTTGCACAAGGCGCTCAGCGGCACCGGAAAGATTGGCGTCGCCAAAGTGGTGATCAGTAATCGCGAATATCTTGCGGCGGTGAAGCCGGACGGATTGTTCCTTGTTCTCGAGCTCATGCATTTCGCCAGCGAAGTGCTAACTCCGGAGGAATTGAATCGTCCGAGCACTGCACTCAACGAGAAAGAGCTGAAAATGGCGCAGGCGTTGATCGACAGCATGAGCGCGGATTGGGAACCGCAGAAGTACCGTTCCGATTACCGCAACGCGGTCATGGAAATGATCGAGCAGAAGGCGAAGAACAAAAAGCTTCCCGCAGCGCCGGCCGCACCGCCGCGCAGCACGAACGTTGTCGATCTTGTCAAAGTGCTTCAGGAAAGTCTGAGCCGGAGTCAATCGGGCCGGGTTAAACGCGGTGGAAACGGCGCCGGCGCCCGTCGACGCTCAACGTCGACGCTCGTTAAGCAAAAGCGACGCGCGGCGGCGCGACTGCAACCTCGGCGCTCATCAGGTATGCGCCGGGGCGATCGATTCGGTACGGCAGCTCGAAGCGATTGAGACCGGGCTTGAGCGTGATCGACTCTGCGCCCACGGGAGTGTCGTCGCGATAAAGCTTAAGCGTCGCTTTGACCGGCGAATGCGACTCGCTATCAACGTCGATTCTAAACGCGAAGCGCTGATCGGAGCGCGCTGTGTCGGGCGATTCGAAATTGGTCACGGCGATCCGCTCGGTTGCCGAGGGCGGCGGCGCGGCGGCGTAAATCCGCACGCCGTCTTCGACCATGGTGGGAAGTTCCGCAAGCGCGGAATCCTCGGTTTCATTC
>Ga0209526_10001166_pt1 | contig 17394 bp, 19 predicted proteins | sample JacPinW_OM2H0_M1_FD_188566 | JGI IMG/M metagenome (GOLD analysis project Ga0209526, IMG submission 188566) | Forest soil microbial communities from Algoma, Ontario, Canada - Jack Pine, Ontario site 1_JW_OM2H0_M1 (SPAdes) (version 2) | ecosystem: Environmental > Terrestrial > Soil > Boreal... | reverse complement strand
GGAAAAGCTTTGTACCTTGTGATCGCCGCGGTAGCGGCTCACGCATTTCTGAAACTCGTAGGTGGGCAGAAAATCCATCAGTTGCGAAAAAACAGTTCGTCCGGTATTCACACCTCATTGTTTCGCAGAATGAGACCGAGCTGGAGAGACCAAAAACGCCGTTTCGATTTCAAATCGAAAAAAGTCGGAATACCACTTAAGCCGCACCACTACAATTAGTTACATCGATATCGAAATTCGACAACCGAACAGTAGTGAGATTCGGACTTAAACAAGCAGGAAGCCCTAGTGGCAGTTCCCGTTTAAGCTTCTTTGAGGCTCCGCACACCCGAGTTGCTGCTTCTTTGGCCGGCCGCCCGCTTCACGGCTTAGATAGCTGGGTCGCATACGACTGACCCATTCTACGTCAACCTTGCCGTCTACTACGGTGTCTATTCTAAGTTGTCCAAGCAGGACTTTAGGTATTTGGCCGAAACATCGAAATGCTCAGTCAAGCAGGTCTGGTGGTCACCCGGAATGACGTGGAGATCCACCTCGGAGGCCACCTGGCGCCACCCGAGGGTCGGGTCGTCGGTTTTATGCTGCCGCTCGTTCGAAGAGAAAACTGTGACGCGTCCGGAGTAGGGATAGGCAACGTAGCCGCCCACAACGCGGCTAGAACGCGTGGGGTTCCACGGGGCGCGGCGATTGCTGCCCGCAGGGTTGTCGGGAGTCGGAGCCGCTGGCTGCGGAATCGTGAAGACACCTTTCGGCTGGCAGTTTCGCCAGAGGAGGCGGGCAAGCAACTTCGCTGCCTGTTCCAACTTGCGTACCTTTTTCAATACGAACGTTACCTGCTTTAGGCCCGATAGTTCACCAAAGCAAATGACGAAATCTCGCAAGCGGAGGAAACAATCAAGCTGCTGGTCAGCGTCTAGCCGGAGCAGACGAGCAGTCGAAGCGACCAACTTATGGTGAAACCTGAAACTCGAGTTCCTTACGACCGCGTCTATCACAACAAGCAAACCCACTCTTTCTCCCAGTGCCCGTAGTTGCTGGGCCATCTCGAAGGCTACCAACCCTCCCTTGCAATAGCCGCCAAGCAGGTAAGGCCCGTGGGGTTCGACTGCTCGGAGGACCTCTAGGTGTGAAGCGGCCATGACCTCGATCGTCTCCAGCTTGAGAGATTGCAGGGCGTAAAATGGCCGCTCCTTACCCAGGTAACGGGCTAGCTGGAAACAACAAGAGATACCCCCTTCGGGAACCATCCCCCCATGCACGAAGAAGAAGGGCTTTCTCGAGCCACGTGGCTGAATCTTGAGCAAAGGAGAATCGGTCTGCTCATTGTGTTGGTTCGGAATAGCGATTGCCAGATTTTCCACTGTTGCCCCAGCAAGGAAGGTCGAAACAGGGAGGTGCCTTCCGAATGATTGCTCGATACGGGTCATCACCGATACGGTAAGCAAGGAATCCCCGCCCAGTTCGAAAAAATCATCCCGGACACCGATGGGCCGAACGTCGAGGGTCTCCTCCCAGATTTCCACAAGCTGCGCCTCCAGCGGATTGCGCGGCGCTATGTAGTTCCTCTCGAGCAGCGGACCAGGAAGCGCCTGGCGGTCCACTTTCCCTTGCGGAGTCAGCGGCAGCTCATCGAGCATAACGAAGGCCGAAGGCACCATGTAATCGGGCAGCTTCTCGCGCAGCGCGCTTCGCAACGAATGAGCGGTCGGGGAGGGCTTCGCAGCCGGAACGGCATAAGCGATCAGAAGCTGCTCGCCTCGTTGATCTTCCCGTGCCACCACCACCGCCTGCCGGATCGCGGCAAGCTCCATCAGGGCCATCTCAACTTCCGCCAATTCGACCCGATTCCCGCGAATTTTCACCTGAAAATCTTTGCGCCCGAGATGATGCAGGCAGCCGTCGGGTGATTGACGGCCGAGGTCACCGGTGCGGTAGATTCGCGCGCCACTGCCGCTCGGATCGGGTGCGAAGGCAGCACTGGTGAGGTCGGGTTTGCGCCAGTAGCCTGGCGCAATATAGCGGCTGCGCACGGCGATCTCCCCTACGCAACCAGATCCAACCGGCTTGTCAGCATCGTCGAGCAGAAGGACCTCCATGTCTGGGACGGGGTAGCCGACAGGCACCATCCGGCCCTCAATGGTAGTGGCATGATCGGCGATGTACTGTCGAAATGTCCCCGTTTCTGTCGAGGATATACCGTTCACGAAAATGCAGGCCTTGGGGAAATGCTGTCTATAAAGCTCCAGGTCTCGGCTGGAAACTGGCTCGCCGCCTAACTTGACGACGCGTAACCGGGGGAATTCCTGGTTCCCAGTGAGTGTTCGTGCGAAACGGTGAAAGATCGACGCGCTCGAATGATAGACGGTAATTTCTTCCTGGACCAGCCAGGCGGACAGGTGATCTAGCCCTTCTTCCCGAATCCTGAACGGGCACACGGCGCCGCCGTTGAGTAAGGCGTTATAGATGCCTGTCATGGCTTGAGCGCTGGTGCGGGAGGATAGCAGGCAGAACCGGTCGTCAGCAGATATGCGGAGGCTGTTTGTATTATTCATCACGTTGTGGAGCAAGTTGCGATGATTTTGGAGCACTCCTTTGGGCTGGCCGGTCGAACCCGAAGTGTACACGATGGCGGCACACGAGTCAGGCGATAGGGGCAGTTCCAGGTTTTCAACCGGCACACTTGGGGGAATTGCGTCGATGTTGAGCAATTCGACCGTACCGGAGGTTTCTTGGACTCCCCCAAGGTTCTGGCTGTCGGTGAGGATCAGGACCGGCTGCGCGTCCTCGACGACCTGCGAGGTCCTTTCGCGGGGAGCCGCAGCGTCAAGAGCCACGTAGATCTTCCCGGCCTTCAAAATGCCCAAGATCGCGGCGATGATCTTAGCGTCGTCTGTCAGTAGGTAAGCAACAGGCTCCTGTCCACTGCCGGTTCGAGCCAGGATGCCTCGCGCGATGCGGTTGGCATTATCATTGACCGCTCGATAGGTCAGCGAAGTGCCGCGACTGCTGATGGCTGTCCGGTCGGTGTAGTTGAGCACTTGCAACTCGAAACGGACGGGAATGGATTGCTCGGTATCGTCTTCCGGGAAAGGGATGAAGCTACAGCCCCCGTGGGAATTTTCCTGTCTCGTGGATGGTTGCGGCAATGATCTCGTTGCTACCGGAGAGGGTGCGCCTTTTTCGTTGTATGTACCAGCAGGCAAGGCTATCGAAGACCTATGGGGGAGCTAGCAATTTTAATGCCAAACCTGAGTCCGTAAGTAACTGAAAGTAAGCCAGGTTAGTACCTCACATAAAGATCGGTGGAGAATCCTAGGCCTATTTGTCCAAACTTTTTCATGTTTCAAGGTCGCGCGTTATCGGCGCGCAATCTCGATCACCAGTAGCTTCCCGGCAGGGACCGAGATGAAGCCATTCTGCCCGCGAAAGCTGTTGGCAACCACGATGGTTTGTTCCATTTGAAATGGGGTTCGACTGGAAGTCGATACCTCATGCTCGGAACTGGATTGGCGGCGGTATTCGTCACCTCGATTCGATTCTCCTTTTCGTTTTCGTCCGAATCCTCTATCCCCTGGAAACCTTCCCGGTGAATGTGGGTCGAGAATAAACCCACCTGGCATACCTCATCCGACAGTGCATCAGTCCAACCTTTTTCCTCATGGAACGTAGTGAGGGTTGCATGCGAATCGTTTCATCAGAGCCCGTATGGATATGTCGGAGCAACAAGTAAGAAAATGCGTCGGATCCGTTCAGAAAGGGGCACCCTACGGACTCATTCCCGTTCGTAGGCCTCTCTCGAGAGTGGTCGTTTCCCCCGCACGGCATCAGCCCAGAGCTGCGAGCGTCCGCAGGGGCACGGTGTCAGCGGTTAGCGAAAGCGTTGTTTTGGGGGGAACTAGAGCCCCTTATTTCTGTACCACAGACGAAATGCAGTCAAAGCCATCGCATTCGTTCGACCGAGAAATCGCAGTAAATCTCGAAAATTCTGGTCTGCGAGAAGCGGATTGCAGGGCACTTGAGAGTGCCGAGCTAAACCGCCGGCTCAGTTGTAAGACCGTACACGAGAATTTTGAAATAGTTTGAGACGATTCGCCTCCCTTTTTCACTTTATACCGTGAAGCCACGATGCGGACGCTGGGCAGCCAGCACAGACGCATCGACTCAAAAAGGAGAAGGTGCAATGAAAGTGATGACTATGCGACATCGGCTCGAGGTAAAACTATTCGTGACCGTTCTGGCAGCAACTTGGTTGTTTGGGGGCGCGGTAAATGCCCAATCAAGATTTCATGGCAAGTTCAAGCTTCCGTACGAAGTGCACTGGGGCAAGGCCTTGCTTCCGGCCGGGGAGTACTCCATCTCTATGGACTGGTTCCAAGCTGGGACCGAGGTGCGGTCGGCGAGCGGCCAAACGGTGTTCATTCCCGGCAGTCCAATAACTGACGACAGCGAGAAACGTGGCACCTGCTTGGTCATCATGGTTCGCGGAGACGAGCGTAGAGTTCGGTCCTTGAACTTGCCTGAAATTGGGCGATCCCTGATCTACGAACCGCTCACCAAATCTGAACGAGAGACACGCGCCAAGGCAGACCAGATGCAGGCCGTGCCGGTGCTTACTGCCGGGAAGTAGATTTCCCGCGCGCCCGCCGTACGGCATTGAGCGAAGAAGGGGGATGAGCCGCCAGGCCCATGCCCCAATTCGCCAGATCCCGTGCATCTTCTCGGTCGACAACCTTCGGCGAAAACCGAGCAGGATTCTAATCCTACGCGCGATTCGACGCGTGCTGCGATCAGCTGTGGAGTGGCACCGTGGAATATCCGAGATGGCTACGCTCGTGATCCCCATCAAGGCGCGATCGCATTGTTGTGCCGCAATAAAAAGAGTTCTTACCGCTCGGTTTCCGGGAAGTCGCGAGCGGTGCTCGAGAGGCTGCCGGATGAATCCGTTGGGATGACACGAGAGAGTGTATTTCGGCACTGGGAGGGATTTCACAGCAGAAAATGTAGCTGTTTTCTTCGGGCGGCAAAAAACCGCCCGGATCTGCCACCGCAACTCATTTTCTACTGCAAGATCGTGGTATCGGTGCAGTTTGGCGGCGCCGTTGTGGCTGTGCCAGTGGCGTTAAAACGGATCACACCCGAGGCGTCCGAGCAGAAGCCGCGCTGTCCTGTTGTGCCAATGGTGATCGGAGTGGCAGTCACGACGTAACCATCGGAATAGCCGTATCCAGCAGCGCATGAGCTTTGCGAAGCTGTAAGCTGCGTTAGGCCATGCGTAAGGATGAACGTGTAACCGCTCTTGGTCCCCGAGGTCAGCACGCTGTCAATAAACTGCGCATTCGTGCAGCTGACAGGAGCGGCACCGGTCGTGCCCATTTGCGCCAAGCTTCCCGGGAAACCATTTCCGTAGGTGGCGTTGTATGTGATGGCACCCGTATTCATAGTGCGAATCGAACCAACCGCCGACGCTTCGTTCGCGGCCATGCGCGACCGAAGTAGGTTCGGAATTGCAATAGCCGCGATGATCAGGATGATCGCCACGACGATTAGCAGCTCGATCAACGAAAAACCCTTCTCTGTTTTTCTCATGGCACTTCTTTCTCCCCGGCGCAGCTAAGGAACGAAGTTGAGGCTTTGCCGAACGATGGTGTCGGCAGGTTCAGATGCGATCTCGGTCCGAACGTCAACAAAGGTAAACAATCTAGAGCCATTTGTTTTGCCGTCTTTACGCTGCATCCAGCCCGAATGGGCGCTTGTGTCGTGTGCAAATCGACCAAGTATTCCGAAACGAAACGCCCGCACCCCTCTGAAAGAGTCAACTCTGGCCGCTCTCGACTCCCCCCCGAGGTCGATCTCAGGGGCTCCTGTAACCATCCACCTTATTATAACTCTTCCGTTCTTGCCAAAAAAACTCCGCCCCCGAGCGAGCGCTGGTCGGAGCGGCTGCCTTCCAGACTGGTTTCTAACCGCGTCCTCAGACGGGGCACTCCGACTACTCTTTGTTGGGCCCGGCCGTTTTACCCTAGCCCCTCGAGAGCTGACTCGAGGCTTTCGGCGGCCGCGAAAAGGCCCTTGGCCTTAAGTGGCGTGGAAGCCTGCAGCGTTGTCACGAATCCGAAAGGGCAGTGGGGTTCTGATCATTTGCAAGAGGAATCATTGCCATCACAGTCGTCCCGGGGTTGCTCGAGTAAATTTCCAACTTTCCCCCTAGCTGTCTGAGCCGCTCTCTCATCCCGTTGATGCCGATCCCGAATCGAGCCGCTTCACGCCTTAGCGGCTCCGAAATGTCGGGAGGCAGACCTTGTCCGTGGTCCACTATCTCCAGAGTGATCTTGTCGGCACTGCGAGTGATTCGAATCTTCGCTGTCGGGCTGCCAGAGTGGCGATGTACGTTAGCGAGCCCTTCCTGCATGACTCGGAACAATGAGGTCTCCACTTCTCGAGAGAGCCTTCCAAACTCCGTAGGCATATCGACATCAATGGAAATTCCTGTCCGCTGAGCGAATCTTGTCGCATACCACTGCACAGCGCCGTTCAAACCAACCTGATCGAGGTCGGGAGGGTGCAGCAGATGGGATAGGTCGCGTATTTCTCTGCTCGCTTGCTCGGCCAGAGTCCTACCCTCGTCGAGCGTCCTCACGGCGTCAACATCGCCTTTCACAATTTTACTTTTCAAAATGTCTAGTAGAATCATCACTCCACAGAGCGTCTGAGCTGTGCTGTCGTGAAGTTCCCGTGCAATCCGTCGCCGCTCGTCGTCCTGCAGGTTGAGCAGACGCGTAGAAAGACTACGCAGCGATTCTTCCGCTAATGCGTGCTCCTTCAGGATTCGTGCGTTTTCTAGCGCCACCGCCGCACCCATCGCCAATGCCTGGATCAACATAACGTCGGTCTGTTCGAACGGTTTTCGGTTCCGCTTGTTATGCAGTCCGAAACAGCCGAACAATTCCCCAGTCCGACTCACAATGGGAATGTAGGCGGCGTTATAGAACGAAAATGTATCACACAGCGTGCGGAAAGGACCGGATTCGGTTTTGGGAGAATTCGAAATGTGGGGGCCCTTGTTTCCAATAACCAGCTCCGACGAGTCTGGAGAATAGGCGAGACGGATATCAATAGGTGTTCGCTTTTCGCCCTCGGAGTATTCGCTCAAGACGATCTTGTCCTGCACCACCATTCCCCAAGTTCCGGCTTGGGCGCCAGTCAATTCCATAGCCGCTGCAACAAGAGTGCGCATGATTGTCGAGACATCCAGGACGGCATTGATTCGATGCGTGGCGCTGCACAGCCCCTCGAGTTGGCAGGTTCGTTCGGTCAGCGCCTTTTCGGCCAGCTTAAGCTCGGTAATGTCGAAACCGATTCCATGAATAAACCACGGCCGGCCATTTTCGTGCCGCACCATCTTAGCTTCGCAGTGGAACCAAACCACATGCCCGTCGCGGGCGATAACGCGAAATGCGGATCTCATCGGTCTACCTGACAGAAACATCTCAGCGGCTTCCAGACTCCAGCGCTGCTTGTCTTCAGGATGTACCCGCTGGTACCAGCGCACCGGATCCTCCAGCCATTCCGCTTGCGAGAAGCCTAGTGCCGACTCGATCTGTGGACTCACGTAGGCCTCACCTATGCCTCTATCAAGGTAGGTCATGAAGACAACTGCGGGGATCTGCTCAACCAGCGTCCGATACCTTGCCTCGAGGTTAGGCGACTTGATGGCGGGATTTGTCTCCGGTACTGTTTCTTCGCGCGGATCGGTCGCCAACGGGGAAGTGTGGGAATGATTCTGGAAAAATACATCGGCCAGTTTTTTGAGGGTAGCTTCTGCCTCCAATACACTAGAGTTTGCTTTTTCCGCAAGGAGGGATTGCGCAAGTTCACGCATCCACTCATTTTTCTCGAGGGGACCTTCGTCCATTTTTCACTTCCGCTTTACACCGAGCGGAATATCAAATTGGCCCATTATTCCATCCTCTTCGTTCCCCTCCAACTCGGCTCCCTGTTTAGCGATGCCTGGGTAAACCGGCGAAGCGCATGAATCGCTTTGCCGTATGTCGTCACCGCAGAAGAAGAGAGTAAGGAGCCCGGGGGCTGGTTCATGAACGGCATGAATTTATCCGGAAACCCCGGCATCGTGCAGCCGATGCAAATCCCTCCGACATTCGGGCAACCGCCTATCCCTGCCATCCAACCCCGTTTCCCCACATTGCACTGCACAACCGGCCCCCAGCATCCCAACTTTACGATGCACTGAATCGCGCCATATTCTGCCGCAAATTCGGCCTGCTCGTAATAGCCGCCCCGGTCGCATCCTTCATGAACTGTCTGACCAAACAGCCATGTGGGCCGAAGAGCTTCATCGAGTGGGATCATCGGGGCCTTCCCGGTAGCCATGTGAAGCAGATAGAGAAGCGTCTCCATGAAGTTGTCTGGCTGAACCGGACATCCCGGAACGCATACAATGGGAATATTGGCTTTCGATTTCCATTTCCATCCGAGGTAATCCGCGAGGCCCATACATCCAGTTGGATTTCCCTCCATCGCATGAATCCCGCCGTACGTTGCGCAGGTCCCAGCAGCCACGACGGCCCAGGCCCTCGGCGCGAGGCGATCGATCCAGTCGCAGGTGAGGATGGGCTGTCCGGTTTTCTGATCCGTGCCAAACGCCGCCCAGTAACCCTCGCTTTTGTTTTTTTCGTTTGGGATCGATCCTTCGACAACGAGAATGAACGGTGAAAGGCCGCCCTCGGCTGCCTGATGAAACGGCGCCATGAAGTCCGCGCCATTTTGGTAGGCAAGAAATGGGTTGTGGAAATTGACCTTGGGAATCCAGGGAATTGCACCGAAGATAATATCTTCCAGACTCGGCTGCGTTGCAGCCGTCATGGCGATTGTATCGCCGTCGCAGCCAAGCCCCGCCGTGATCCAGAGCACATGGATTTCTGTAACTGGCGCTGTTTCCCTCTGTGTGCTTTCATGACTGGCAGTACCGTGATTGGCGAGTGGTGTTGCACCGGTTACCATTTGGACGCTTCTCCGTTCGCCGCATGTGGCCCAATGGAGCCGCGCGGCAAAGTGGGTCTTCGCAAAAACTCCCCCAGGAGCCTAGTGTTCGATCCTACGTGCCAGTCCATCGCGACAAAGCTGTTCGAGTTGGTAGAACCTTTTCTTTGTGCGCATGGTTGCGCTCATCCTTCCTGCTCGTATCCCTCGCGTGGTAGCACAGGTGCAAGGCCGCGACCTTCGAGGTAAGGAACTTCCCTGCTCGCGAGCGCCTCGACTGCCGCCACCAGATCTCGAACCGCGCCGGATTTCAGCAAGCAGCCGTCGGCCCCCGCTTCCAGTGCTCTGGCAACTAGTTCGTCCGAGGCATACGCGGTAAGGATCAGCGTTTTTGGCGCGGGGGAAACTTTCACAATCTGCTGTGTGGCATCGATTCCGTTCCAGCCGGGCATGCTGAAGTCCAGAATCACAACATCAGGCTTCAGTTCCTTCACCTTTTCTACCGAACTACGGCCGTCGCGTGCTTCCGCGATGGCCTGCCATCCCGGACGAGCCTCCAGCAAAGCTTTCAACTGACGAAGGATCATGTCGTTATCGTCCGCCAAGAGGATTCGAAGCTGTGCCGTCACGTTTCCCCCCGACAGTTCCTCGCATTGTAGCAAACACACGGCCGACAATGGTCGTGGCTGTTTTGAAGCGAAGGGTCAGGCTGGCTCCAGGAGGCTCCGCACTCGGTCAACTAAAGCCGTCACACCCTCCACTTTGGAAATGACCGCGTTGATGCCAGCAACAGAGGCGTTGGAGTCCAAGTTCGCACTCCGGTGGACTGTGAACAAAATGAGCGGCACTTCTGGCATCATCGCCCTGAGGGTCTTGGCCGCTTCAAGCCCGTTCATCACTGGCATCGTGAAGTCCAGGATAATCAAATCAGGACTGAGTTCCTGAGCTTTTTCGATGGCATCGCGACCATTTATAGCCTCTCCGGAGACTTCAAACCCTGTCGCGGTCTCAAGATAAAACCGCAGTTGTCTTCGCACGATGGGATTGTCATCAACGAGGAGAATGCGTTTGGGCATGAGGCCCGCTCATAGGGTGACGGTCGATGCCTCCGCTCCGGCACTCGAGCACCACGTCCCATACCCTACAAAACCGCATTTCCCCTGTAAATACAGAGAAGGCCGTATACATAGAGTGCACTGAAAATGGGCAGCCTGAGATCGTACGCCGGCTTTCTTGAACGAGCATCTAATCTCGTATCGGCTGCAGACAGGGTCAAGCTTAGCTTAAGCAAAGATGTCGAGTAGCCAACCTCTGGGGCCAGAGAAGTTGGCGGCGCTGCGCCGGATGCCACCGAGTGGAATGGACGAGGAGAAATTCGCTGTGGCGTGGGGAAGGCGGTTTTGCGCGCTTGCTTCGGTTGCGAACGCCGATATTACCTATAAGAGCAGAATGAAGTGCCAGGCCGCTGCAGCAAAGAAAGCCGGCCCATCTAGCGTGTGGATCATTCCGATCAGAACCGCTACCACCAGCTGAGGATTACCGAATGGCAAGCACGAAAATTAGATAGTACTGATGGTTTGCATCGGATTATGCCCACCTCGCGCACGGTTCCTCAGCCCAACGCATAAATCGGCTCACACTGGCCGGGAAAGAATGCCCGGGACGTGTCGCAACTGCTCGTTAGACTCTCGAAGCTCCCCTCGTGAGATGCACAATCAGGCTCACGACAGACCGGACAGCTTGGCGGCGGGACTAGTTATTGACCTAACTGCTCCCTATTCGGAGGTGCGGGCGTACGGGCGTGACGGAGGACCGGTGGCCCGGGACTACGACCTCTTCGAAAAGCTTCCCGGCAACCCTGTTATGGCGGCTCTCGCACGGGACACTCAGAGGGTTGCGAGCGAGTGTCAACCTGGATGCACAAAAGAAGACTTATCGTTCCGGTAAGAGAGAGGACGTAGAGGGCTGCTAGGCTGATTCCGCCTCATCCCACACGTCTATGAATTTGGCTTCGGTTGCGTCAAAAACAAGATATTCACCAGTGGAGGTGGAGTTGTAGTGCAATAGACGTTTTTTGGCTTGTCGCAGGCCTTGGACTGCTTCTAGCCAAACGGCGTCTTTGTTAGAGGTTTTCCTGAAGATGTCATAGGTTCTGTCTATATTCATGATAACGCTCGCTTTGAGCTCGTTGACCGCTGGATACTAGCAGAGTTCCCAAGCTGACTCGAGATTTGCAAATCGAGTTTCCCCAATTGCTTCCACCCACTGAACCCGATTGCAGTGATCATTGAGTCAGCAAGTCAAAGACCATTAAGCTCACCCGAAGAACAAATCCTTCCAATAGGGTTGCTGGGTGGACGCGGGCCCGAGGCACCCGGGTTATCTCCAATCGTTCGCGTGGTCAAGGTCCGCTCTTGATGGGAACCGTGTCATCGGCCATGGTATAAAAATTCGGTCGGTGAAGCATACTCCCGTCGAGATCGTGCTAAGAAGATCGTGCTAAGAATTGATCGTCGCCCATACGGCATTCCCTTTTAGTTTCTACATTCATAGCTGTATGCAGGCAACTTTAGCAAGTAGTAGCATTGCAAATGCGCGTAGAATACGTGCAGGAGGACAATTAGTATCTGACGATCAGTATCTTTCGTCCGAAATCGTGCCTCTCAACCCACGCAGCCCCGCAGCAGCAACGCGACATCGGGGAAGCGAATCATGAGCAGGCAGGAGGAAACACGGTGCCTATTATCCCCTCCGTTCGTTCGCTGTTGTTCGCACTCGTAATGCTGGTGACGTCGGCGCCATCGTTCGCACAAATCGGCATATCGATTACAATCGGTCCGCCTGAGCTACCCGTTTACGAGCAGCCTCTTTGCCCGGCCGAAGGTTATATCTGGACGCCTGGGTATTGGGCTTGGGGCGACGACGACTATTACTGGGTGCCAGGCACGTGGGTTTTAGCTCCGGAAGTTGGTTTCCTCTGGACTCCCGGCTATTGGGGTTGGGGCGGTAGCAGTTTTATTTTTTACGAGGGCTATTGGGGTCCGCGTGTAGGTTTTTATGGCGGGATCCCCTATGGCTACGGTTACTTCGGCCACGGGTATGAGGGCGGGCGTTGGGACAATGGACACTTTTATTACAATCGTTCGGTGAACAACGTGAACATCACTGAGATTCACAACGTCTACAACACGACGGTGGTCAACAACACCACGATTAACCGCGTCAGCTACAACGGCGGCAACGGTGGAATCAACGAGCGTCCGAGGCCCGACGAAGAGGCTGCCGCACGGGAAAGACATATCCCGCCCGTACCCGTTCAAAGACAACATGTGCAGGCCGCACGCGCTAACCCAGAGCTGCGGGCTTCCGTGAACCATGGCAAGCCGCCAGTCGCTGCTACTCCTAAGCCAGGAGTATTGAACGGTCGCGGAGTCGTACCGGCCAAAGAGGGGGGACGTTACAACCCGCCTCCCCGATCAGCGAACAACGCTGCTCGCCCCAACACCGCAGTCCACCCTAACGACCTTCCGCCTGCCACACGTCCCGCTACTTCCAACTCGGGGAACCCAAAGCTAGACAAGAAATATGAGCAACAGCAGGAAAATCTAGGCGCGAAGCAGGATCAGGAACGACAGAAACTCCAGCAGAGACAGGAGCAGGACCATCAACGGCTGATGCAACAAAAGGCTGATGACGCGAGACGGCAGCAGATCGAGCAGCAGCACATGCAACAGACGCGGCAATTGGAGCAAAAACACGTCCAGCAACAGCAGAGGTTGCAGGAGAGGCAGCAGCCACCGCCACCGCCACAGCACCAGAATGAGTCCAAGCCTCCGAGGGAAAAACCCTGAGCGTCCATCGAAAGCCTACCGCGCGAGGGTATCTGCCCCCCGTCTCATGCCTCGCCCGCCAGGATCGCCAACGCCCTCGCGGCTGGGCTGTCGCCTTCGCCTCAAAAACAGTCCGAAACTAAACTGGGCGTGCCGATCAGACTTTTCACATGCCTTCCGCGCCGCCATTCGGTTCGCTCTTCTTCTCATTACACAACGAAATAGGCGGCGACTCGTCCAAATTGAGCAGCGTCTCGCCGTCATTTTTTGAAGCCGAGTTCTAAGCTCGTCCACCACTAATCTCATCGCTCTGTGAACTGAATACACAGGTCACCTTCACAGTTTTCCGGTGACCGTCGCAAAGGATCTTCACCCTTTGTTCGCCTAGCTCCTGGCACACCCTTGCTAAAGTTCTTTCTTCCCCTGCGAGATTCCCTTCGCTATACCGATTTAAGGGTATTATTCCAGACTCTGGCTGTTGTTAACCTTTTGTATGGGAGGCTTCGTGGCTGCTGCGACCTGGAAAGGGTATATTTCTTTTGGGCTCGTCTCAATTCCCGTCAGCCTGACGCCTGCTGCTCGGACCGAGCGCGTCAGCTTCCACCAATTGCACAAAGTCTGCCACACGCGGCTCAAGCAACCTTTATTTTGTCCGCACTGCAATCGGTTTGTGGAACGCTCTGAAATCGAAAAAGGGTATGAGTACGAGAAGGATCAATACATTCTCTTCAGTCCAGAAGAGTTGAAGAAAATCGAGCCGGAGTCGGCACGGTCGATGGACATTCTTGAATTCGTAAAGCTCGACGAGATTGACCCATTTTATTTCGACGCATCCTATTACGTTGCGCCAGAAGAAGCTGGGGCACATGCATATCATCTACTTCTGAATGTCATGCGAAAGTCTGGTTTCGCAGGAATCGCTAAGTTGACGATGCATAACCGCGAACACATCGTTATCATCCGTGCACGCAAGAACGGTCTCGGTCTCCACACGATGTTCTACGCAAATGAAATTCGAGCAGCGAAGGAATTGGGAAATACCGATAAAGCAGAGGTCAAAGAGCAAGAAGAGACGCTGGCGATGCACTTGATCAAAAGCCTCGTCGCCCCATTCAAACCGGAGAAATATCGCGACACCTATCAGGACGGTTTACAGAAGCTAATCGAGGCGAAGAGCCAGGGTAAGACAATTGCCATTGTTCCCCACGCGGCCAAGGCTCCAGTAATTGACCTCATGTCGGCCTTAAAGAAAAGCCTTAGTCAATCAGCCTCAGCGCAGGGGACCCAGACCCTGATACACGCCGTTCCCAAGAGAGAAGAAGGTCGCAAGAAGCGTCGCAAGGCGAGTTAGTGCGTTCCCAGAACGTCATGAAATTCTCCCGGGAGAATTCTGTGCCGTGTGCGGGTGTGACAGAGATACGGAAAGCCAACCGACCGGAGGGTGAAAAAGGAAGCTAAGTTAAGTTATCGAAGCTCCGCAAGATCCGAGTCCATGATTTGTCCAACTGGTGTTATGACCCCGGTACCCAAATTGCGCCGGCGAAACGAGCGCTGATCCATCTGGTTGTGATGCTCGGCTCCCCCGGGGGGAAGCCGAAAGCCTTTGCAGGGGCGTTCCTGCCGCTTCGCTCGCTTCGGCCCCGTTCATGTCAGGTACCGCCGCGTCCCCCGCTTCGTTCCGTCTAAGTGGCGCAGTCTTGCTGTCGTTAGCACCATGGCGCGAAGTGTGACGAAGAACGCGGAAGTTGGTGGTCGTCTCCGCCATACTCGCTCGCTTCGGGCGTCCCTGCCGTTCCGCTAAATGTGTGCCAAACAGGACAGACACCTGCGCCACGATGCATAACATTGGTGTCGGGGTTGTCACAACCACTGGCTTCTGTCGGCGGCGAAAGCCTGTTGCTCGTTAGGCTTAAGAAGCAACTACCTAGTAATAGTAGTAATGGTAGTCATGAAAATCAAGTTTCACCTCCTGTTGAATGAATTGTTCGTGGTATGGATTTGTTTTGGGCCCCACATAACACTAAAGAAGCATGAATGAAACGTCTCGAACGTAGTGTCTGAGCCATCGTCGCGTACTACGGTGCTGACGACACCCTGGGTTTGTTCATTCGGATGTTTGGGGAGGAAGATGAGAAACGAATTGCGCGATCGGACGGATGCCGTAAAATGGGCGATTCGGTCGCTGCTCGTCTTCTGCTTCGTGGCGACCGTTATCGCCGCTCCCGCCCTCCCTCGTAGTACTGACGCGAACGGCACCGCGGGTACCAGGACCGTCACTGAAGGCTTTCTCCACAGTACCAACATGATCGCTTTCAGCAACGACTTGACCGGCGGAAGCGGCTTCCCATTCACGTTTTTAGATGCCGTCGGGTCCACCGTACCAGAGCCCGCCGGCCTGATTTTGCTTGGCACTGGCATACTGGGTATCGTGGGAGCTTGGCGCCGTAAGAGAATCACCTCGCCGACAATGACGAAGACGGCGATTCGGCGGGAGCAACAGCAACAGTAGGGAGAATCAACAACGCGAGTCTCGAGAGCGAATAACGCGTTCGTTTTGTCCCTGTCTCATGTCAGCATCCAATGGCGTCATCGATGGGCACGATAGCCCAAATAAATCGGATGGGCGTCTTTCCTTTTGCTACGACATTCGTAGACCAAGAGCATATCGGAATCAACTACGATAAACCGCATGGCTCGGCGATCGGAGAGACAGAACTCGGCCAGCGGATCGTCGCCATCCCTAAAAATGCTGGAGTCTCGGAAGCCACAGGCCTACGTGCACTGCAAGTGTGACGGAGGGAACAATGCCAACAGAACACACGCCCACACGTGGGGGGGGTGGCACAATTAATCCCACAGCAAGTGCAGTTGGATTCAGCACAGCAGCCGCAACGCCGGGGGATATACCATGAATCAGCAGCAGGCAACTCACATGCATAGTAGGGCGGGCGCCGTTGTCCTCTTGGAATCAACCAACCAGCTGGCCAAGGTTTTGGTCCTCGATGAACAAGACGAGATCTGGGTGAGACTAGTCGACCTAGCCCCATTGGGCGACGGTGCGGTTCAGAAAACCCAAGGAAAGAAGAGGGTCACCAAAGATCGCCCGAATGCATCAGCAAACAGCAATTACCGGACAGTCCGCGTCGTATGAGGCGCAAAGAAAATCATATTGATGGCATGGTTTACAGAAGGGAAGAAATCATATCCCAAATTCGAACGGCGACACTTTACGAAACTCCGCGTACAAGAGTTGAAGCTATTCGCAAAATGCGCCGCCGCATGGTTTTGGCGTCTACAGTGCGCCCAAAGCCGCACCAGCAGTAGCCTCAGACTTAGGCAGACCCATTCACAGCCAGCTAACCCCGCACGGTAGATTAGGCTCGGTCCGATGGCGGATGTCGCGTCATTGGCCAGGAGCTCATTCAGCGACATGCCGATACGGTGATCGAGTCTGGAGGGATTCCGAACAGCGTTCGAGAACAACGTTACGCGGCGGCGCCGAGGCTTTGCCGCTCCGTTAGCTCCTCCTCAGCCTGCAACCAATCGTCTAAGGCATGGCCGTCACGGCTCCCACGCAGTTGGTAAAGTTCGTAGGCACGGAGTCGAATGCGCTCTTCGATTTCGTAGAAGCTAGCGTCCAACCGGCCAAACAGTGTCTTCCATTCCTCAAGGCTCAGGAGCGGAGGGAGCTGACCACCACGCTGCGTGTTGCTTTGGCCGTACGTCCAAAACGTGGGAAGAATTTGCTCTTTGCCTGTTTCGGAGTTGCGGAGCACCAAGAGGAAGGGGTCATAATTCTGGTCGTCTGCCAGCCTCGTTCTCAGCCGAACTGCTCCTGTGACCGTAAAACTGCATTGCTTGCCGTTCGGGTCGTTTGCGAAGGAGTGGTCAATACTGTACTGAAAGTCCTTCCCGCATTTCTTGCACACGCCGATTGCTCGTCCCTCGGAAAGGGCAATAGCGGCCTCGTGAATCGAAATCCCTTTCGTTGAATGATTTTCTGGACAGCATATCCGAGAGGGCATCGGTTGTCCCCATTTGAGGTAAATAATTGCGAGCTTTCGTCTTCTTTAACGCTTTGGCCCGGAATGGCGTTGGAGCTTTGACCTTTTTCTCCGCAGCGAACAAAGGCGGATATTCGCGCAATTCACCTATGTCCAGACGGGAATGCCATCAGACCCACCAAAACAATTATGCCGGCGATCGATGATCCTAGAAGCCAGATAGTACCATTTTTCTCATGTTCTTTTTCGGCCTAGGCACCGCATCCGTTTTTATCGTTGTCCATTGCTTCCTCCTAGTCATCCGCACGGTTTATGAACTAGCAGACGAAATGAATGCGCAAATAGAAAGCTGGCTGAGAGCGTCCGCCTGCGAGATGCCGAGCTCCCCGTCGACACGCAACCCGGCAAAAAACCCACGGCGTTCGTCAGTTCAGCGCGGCTGTTCAGCCTGGTCCTTGTTTCAGGGCGTAAAGAGCCAGTTCGGTCCGGCTTGATATTCCCAGCTTGTCATAGATCCGGAACAGATAATTGTTGACCGTGTGTTCGGTCAGGCCGAGTTTCCG
>Ga0209526_10001165_pt1 | contig 17394 bp, 18 predicted proteins | sample JacPinW_OM2H0_M1_FD_188566 | JGI IMG/M metagenome (GOLD analysis project Ga0209526, IMG submission 188566) | Forest soil microbial communities from Algoma, Ontario, Canada - Jack Pine, Ontario site 1_JW_OM2H0_M1 (SPAdes) (version 2) | ecosystem: Environmental > Terrestrial > Soil > Boreal... | reverse complement strand
CCCGCCGCGACCAGGGCCGCGCGCTGCTGCCGTCGCTGCTGAGCTATCAGATTCCGATGTGGCCCGAGCGCTGGCTGACGCGGCACGACGCCGAAGCGCTGGAAACGCTCGTGCGCGCCCGATCAGGTGCTCAATGGCTTGAGAGCGACGATTTTTCGGTGACCATCCGGCACATGCGGCGCGCATTCTGCATTCCCAGCGCCGCGCACTGCGCACTGGAGTATCAGCGCTGGGCGGTGCGAAGCCAACTGCGCAGCGAAGGTCACCGCTTCATGCGGTCGATGAACCAGCAGCTCGGCGTGCCGCTCCTCCACCTCCGGGGCGACGCCGACCCCTACGTTCTCGCCGATGCCGTGCACCGCACAGAACGGTACGCGCCACACGGCCGTTTCGTATCTGTTTCAGGCGCAGGGCATTTCAGCCATGAAGAGGCGCCGGGGGTGGTCAACGAGCAGCTGACGCGTTTCCTCGCGAATGTCTACGAGGCGCCACTCACGTGATACACGCGCCGGTGGGCACCGGCTGAGTGCTGTCGACCTTCGCCATCTGGCGGGACACCTCGGTCGCGGTCAGCACGAAACCGGTGTCTGGGTCGTCGACCGCCGCTCCGAACACCACGCCGAGAACGTTGCCGTCGAGGTCGATCAGCGGTCCGCCCGAATCACCTTGCCGTACCGTGCCTCTGATCGTATACACCTCGCGCTTCACCGTAGTGGTGCGATAGATGTCCGGGCCGTTGAGCTCGATGACGTCCCGGATGCGGGCCGGAGTGGCGACAAACGGCCCGCCGCCCGGATAACCCAGCACCAGCGCATCGGTGCCGCTCTTCCCCTCGCCTTGAGCGAAGTTCAGCGGCGGCGCCGACAAATTCGGGACGTCCAGGATCGAGATGTCGGCGCTCGGGTCGTACGAAACCACCTGCGCGTCATAGGTAGTGCCGTTGGAGTCCACGGTGACACTGTTTGCGCCGGCGACGACGTGAGCGTTCGACATGACCCGATTCGGCGAGACCACAAAGCCGCTGCCCTCAAGTACCTTCTGGCAGCCGTTGGCCAGCCCGCGAATCTTGACCACGCTCGGCAGCACCTGGGCGACCACCGCGCTGCCCGCCAGGTTCGCGTCGGGCGCATCCACCGGGACGATCGGTGTGTGACCGAACGGCTGCCACACGTCGGTGATGCCGGATGTGTTCAGCAACGCCGACAACCGGTTCGGCACGGTCTTCAGCCAGCTGGGCGCGATCCGGTCGACCTCTTTACGGATCATCGACCCCTCGAAGGCCTGGGCCAGTGTCTGCTGATCCGAGGCCCGCAGCGGCGACGCCAACAGCCAGGCGGCCACCATCACCGCGAACACCTGCAGCACCACACCGATCCCCGAGTCGACGGCGCGAAGACCCGGGTTGCGGATCGCGCCGCGCACCGCGCGGCCCAGTACCACGCCCGCGACCTCGCCGACCACCACCAGGCCGAGGATCAAGAACAGCGCGATGAACAGCTTGGTACGGGCTCCGCTGATCTGACTGACGATGTGAGGGGCCAACAACACGCCCGCGACGGCGCCGAGAACCACCCCTACGAACGACATCAACGACCCGACCGCCCCCGACCGCCAGCCGGAGACCGCGGCGATGAACGCCACCGCGATGACGGCCAGGTCGAACCACTGCGAGGCTGTCATCGGCGTGCCTCAACGTAGCCATGGTCGTCGCCGTGGTGGTCCACCAATGCCATCGCGTCGTCGAGTTCGCGGATGTCGTCGCTGTCCCACGGCACCGCCCAGCCCGCGCAGTCGAGCAACGCCGAAATCACCTGACCGGTGAAGCCCCAGACCAGCATCTCGTTGAGCAGGAACGCCGGCCCGGCGAACCGGCTGCTGAACGTGCGCCGGTACACCATCAGCCGATTTTCCGGATTGACGAAGGCGCGCAATGGAACTCGAGCCACGATCGCAGTCTCGGCCTCGTCGACGACTGTGACCGGACCGGGATCCGGCGAGTATGCGAGCACCGGCACGACGTGAAAGCCGGACGGCGCGATGAACATCTTCTCCAGGGTGGCCAGCGGTCGCAGCCGGCTGGCGTCGATGCCCGTTTCCTCCCACGCTTCCCGAATCGCGGTGTCGACCGGGCCGGCGTCACCGGGATCGGTCGCCCCGCCGGGGAACGCGGCCTGACCCGCGTGGTGACGGAGGGTCGACGCGCGCACGGTCAACAGCAGGTCGGCGTCGGCGGGCACGCCGGTGTCCGCGGCGATGTTCGCCGGGCCCGAGAACAGCACCAGAACCGCGGCATCACGTCCCGCGCCGGTGACGGCAGCCTTCGCGTGGGCCGCGGTCACCATCGCCAGCACGTCGGCGGGGACTCGGCGACGGTACGCGGCGGGCACGCAACCGACGTTGTCGACCAGCGGTTTTAGCCAGGCCGGCGCGGCCTGCGGGGTCAGCCCGCCCGCCCCACGCGCTGACTTCACCCCGACGCTCCCATCGTCTGGTCGACCGCGGCCGCGATTTCGTCGGCGCTGTCGAACGCCCGCGGCAGGATGCCGGCAACGCTACCGTCCGCGCGCAGCAGCACCGACGCAGGCATGACGTTCGGCACGCCGAGCGCCGCCGCCACCCGCCGTCCACCGTCCTCCCAGGTCGGCAGCCGGACCCCCCATTCCGCGAGCCGCGACAATCCGGCGGCCCCGTCGGTGTCCTGATGCACCGTGATCACCATCAATTCGTCGCCGACCCGGCGCTGATACTCCGCCATCGCCGGCAGCTCCCGTGCGCAGGGCGCGCACCAGTAGGCCCAGAGATTCAGTAACACGTCGCGGCCCGCGACGACCCTGGCAGGGTCCACGGGTGTGCCGTCGGCCAGGCACACCACCGAGACACCGCGAAGTGCCTGTGGCCCCAGACCGGACCCGTCCGACGGGCACGGCGGCAGGTCGGCCAGGCGGCGCAGTGCCGAGAGGTCCCCGGCGCCGGGCAGCCTAGCCGCGACGCCCGGGTTGGCAGGCGCGGTCTTCGATGTGGGCTGGCGCAGCTCGACCAGCAATGCGACGAGGATCGCCGCGACCACAACCAGCACCGCGATGGTCCACCGGGTTGACCTGCTCATCGCAACCGCGGCTTTACAGCCCGGCCAGTGCCAGCAGGTGTTCGGTCTCCGGTCCCTTCACCAGCGCGGCGGCGACTTCGGGTTCAGTGGGTCCCAGACCGAACGACGGGCAGTCCTTGGCCAGCACGCACACTCCGCACGCCGGCCGTCTCGCGTGGCACACCCGCCGGCCGTGGAAGATGACGCGGTGGCTGAGCAGCGTCCATTCGCTGCGCTCGATCAGCTCGCCTACGATCTTCTCGACCTTGACGGGATCGGTCTCGTCGGTCCACCCCCAGCGGCGCACCAGCCTGCCGAAATGCGTGTCGACGGTGATGCCGGGGACTCCGAACGCGTTGCCCAGGATCACGTTGGCGGTCTTGCGGCCCACACCGGGCAGCGTGACCAGTTCCGCCATCGTCGCGGGAACCTCGCCGTCGAACCGCTCCTCGAGCGCCTGGCCCAGTTTGATCAACGCGGAGGCCTTATTGCGGTAGAACCCGGTGGGGCGGATCAGCTCCTCGAGCTCGGTGCGGTCGGCGCCGGCGTAGTCGCGGGCGGTGCGGTAGCGCGCGAACAGCGCGGGCGTCGTGAGGTTCACACCTTTGTCGGTGCTTTGCGCCGACAAGATGGTGGCGACCGTGAGCTCCAGCGGATTGGTGAAGTCCAGCTCGCAGTAGACGTGCGGAAAGGCTTGTGCCAGCGCACGATTCATCCGCCGGGCCCGTCGCACCAGGCCCAGGCGCGTCTCGGTGGCCCAGCGCCGGTCAGCGGCTGGGGTGCGCTTGCTCGCGGTCACCCTGCAAGGGTACTGACCGGTGAGATTTCGTAATCGCGTTGAGACCTTCGGCGTGTTTACTTCTGCGTGTGTCATGGCTCTTCGTCGCGCTCATCCCGGGGTTGCTGATGTTGGCGACCTTCGGGCTGGAACGCCTCGAAAGCTCGTTGAACGCCGGCGCCGTCGGGGCCGCCGAGGTGGCCGAGTTCCTGGCACAGGCCCAACCCGGCGACATGAGGACACTGGCCCGTGACGGCATGCCGGAGGCACTGGACTGCTTCCACCGGCGCCGGATGCGTGGCCTGGAGGAGCCGGTAGGGGTCGCAAACCGGTCGCGACCCCCCCACGCGATGGCCAATCCGCAGTTTCGACAGACTCGCCACGCGGATTCTGTGTAGCGTCGAAGGGTCGAGAATATATACCGGCCGCTGGATTTATTTCGCTAAGCATCTGGTGGTCGGCTTTTGCCTGTGATACCACCCGAGAGCTTAAGAGGGGCAACGTGGACGAGATCCTGGCCAGGGCCGGAATCTTCCAGGGTGTCGAGCCGAGCGCTGTAGCTGCGCTGACCAAACAACTACAGCCGGTCGACTTCCCGCGCGGACACACCGTCTTCGCCGAGGGCGAACCCGGGGACCGCCTGTACATCATCATCAACGGCAAGGTCAAGATCGGCCGCCGTTCTCCCGACGGCCGCGAGAATCTGCTGACGATCATGGGCCCGTCCGACATGTTCGGCGAGCTTTCCATCTTCGACCCGGGGCCGCGCACCTCGAGCGCGACGACGATCACCGAGGTGCGCGCGGTGTCGATGGACCGCGACGCGCTGCGGGCCTGGATCTCGGATCGGCCGGAGATCGCCGAGCAGTTACTGCGTGTGCTGGCCCGCCGGCTGCGACGCACCAACAACAACCTCGCCGACTTGATCTTCACCGACGTGCCGGGCCGGGTGGCCAAGCAGCTGCTGCAGTTGGCGCAGCGGTTCGGGACACAGGAGGGTGGCGCGCTGCGGGTGACCCACGACCTGACGCAGGAGGAGATCGCGCAGCTCGTCGGCGCGTCACGGGAGACGGTCAACAAGGCGCTCGCCGATTTCGCCCATCGCGGCTGGATCCGGCTCGAGGGCAAGAGCGTGTTGATCTCCGACTCCGAGCGCCTGGCCAGACGCGCCCGTTAGGCGCGGCGCAGGTAGTCGAGCTGGGCTTGAACGCTCGACTCTGCGGCGTCCCACAGCGCTTCGTCGACGTCGGTGTAGACATGCTCGACGATCCGGCGAGCGGACGCGTCGTCGCCGAGCACCCGCAGCGCGTCTCGCACCTGGTTCAGCCGCTCTTCGCGGTGTGCGAGGTACATGTCGGCGACCGCGGTCAGGTCCGGCAGGTCCGGACCGTGGCCGGGCAGCACCGCGCGGCTGCCGAGCCCGCGTAGCCGCTTGAGTGACTCGAGGTAGTCGACGAGGCTGCCGTCGTCGGGGTCGATCACCGTGGTGCCGCGGCCCAGCACCGTGTCGGCGGTCAGCACCGCGTCGTCGAGGACGAACGACAACGAGTCCGCGGTGTGGCCGGGCGTCGCCATCACCCGGATGCGCACGCCGGCCGCGTCGATCACCTCGCCGTCGGTCAGCGGACCGCCCAAGCCGCGCAGGAAACCGCTTCCGACGGCGCGCACCGGTGCGCCGGTGAGGTCGACGATCCTGTCGATGCCACCGGTGTGGTCCTCGTGCCGGTGGCTGATCAGCACCAGCGAAACCGCGCCCAGTGCCGCAACTTTGGCGATGTGTTCCTCGTCGTCCGGGCCGGGATCGACAATCACGATCTCGTCGCTGCCGGAACCGCGCAGCACCCAGGTGTTGGTGCCGTCGAGGGTCATCAGGCCGGGGTTATCGCACAGCATCACCGACGCCGTCTCGGTCACCGGGCGCAACACCTCGTACGCCGGGTGTCTGAGCGCCGAGGACGGTGTCGGATGTCGCCGGCCGGGCGGCTCCGTCACTGCACCTCGACGATGACTTCGACCTCCACCGGCGCGTCGAGCGGCAACTCCGCCACACCGACCGCCGACCGCGCATGCGCTCCCGCTTCGCCGAACACGTCGGCCAGCAGTTCCGACGCGCCGTTGAGCACGCCAGGCTGGCCGGTGAATCCCGGCGCTGACGCGACATACCCCACCACCTTGACCACGCGGGTGATCGCGTCGACACCGACCAGGGCGTCCACGGCGGCCAGCGCGTTCAGCGCACAGATGCGGGCCAGTCTTTTGCCCTCTTCGGGACTGACCTCGCCGCCCACCTTTCCGCTGCGGATCAGGTTGCCCTCGGCCACCGGCAGTTGGCCGGCCGTGTAGACCAGATCGCCGGTGCGTACCGCGGGAACGTAGGCGCCCAGGGCCCTGGCGGCCTTCGGCAGCTCGATGCCCAGCTCGCCGAGGCGCGCCGAAGCGGGATGTCGCCGGCCCTGCGGCTCCGGGACCGTCACTTGGGCCGTTTCAGATACGCCACGTGCTGCTCGCCGGTCGGTCCAGGAAGCACCGCCACCAGCTCCCACCCGTCGTCGCCCCACTGATCCAGAATCTGCTTGGTCGCGTGGGTCAACAGCGGGACGGTTGCGTACTCCCAACGGGTCGGATCGCTCATGGAGCTAACCCTAACCGTGGCAGGTGCAGGGAACGCTGGTGGTTAGCATGCATGGGTGGCAACCACACGCGAGGCAGGGCCCGAGGTCGGCTGGCCCGCGCGGCTTCGGGACGCACACCTGCATTTCGTCACCGGCAAGGGCGGTACCGGCAAATCGACGATCGCCGCGGCGCTCGCGCTGGCGCTGGCCGCCGGTGGGCGCAGCGTGCTTCTGGTCGAAGTCGAGGGCCGCCAGGGCATCGCGCAGCTCTTCGATGTGCCGCCGCTGCCATACCAGGAAGTGAAGATCGCAACCGCCGAGGGCGGCGGGCAGGTCAACGCGCTGGCGATCGACATCGAGGCCGCGTTCCTGGAATACCTCGACATGTTCTACAACCTCGGGCTGGCCGGCAGAGCGATGCGACGCATCGGCGCGGTCGAGTTCGCGACGACGATCGCGCCCGGTCTTCGGGACGTGCTGCTGACGGGCAAGATCAAGGAGACCGTGGTGCGCGCCGACAAGGCGCGGCTGCCGGCCTACGACGCGGTGGTGGTGGACTCCCCGCCGACCGGGCGGATCGCCCGCTTCCTCGACGTCACGAAGGCGGTGTCCGACCTCGCCAAGGGCGGTCCGGTGCATTCGCAGGCCGACGGTGTGGTGAAGCTGCTGCACTCCGACCGGACGGCGATCCACCTGGTGACGCTGCTGGAGGCGTTGCCGATGCAGGAGACGCTCGAGGCGATCGACGAGCTGCACAAGATGGACATGCCGATCGGAAGCGTGATCGTGAACCGGACACTGCCGGTCTACCTGGCGCCCGATGACCTCGCGAAGGCCGCCGAAGGTGACGTGGACGCCGACGCGGTGCGGGCCGGCCTTGCGAAGGCCGGGATCAAGCTCGATGACGCCGACTTCGCCGGCTTGCTGACCGAGACCATCCAGCACGCCACCCGGCTGAAGGCCCGCGCGGAAGCCGCCGAGGAGCTTGACGAAATCAGCGTGCCGCGCCTCGAATTGCCCCAGCTCGCCGACGGCGTCGACCTCGGCAGCCTGTACGAGCTGGCCGAAGAGCTTGGCAGACAGGGGGTTCGATGAGCACACCGGAGCCGCAGGGACGGCGACATCATGCACAGCCGCCGCCACTGGACATGGGCTCGATCCTCGCGGACACGTCCAACCGCGTCGTCGTCTGCTGCGGCGCCGGCGGTGTCGGCAAGACCACGACCGCGGCGGCGATGGCACTCCGTGCGGCCGAATACGGCCGCACCGTCGTGGTGTTGACCATCGACCCGGCCCGTCGGCTGGCGCAGGCCCTCGGCGTCGACGACCTCGGCAACTCGCCCCAACGGGTGCCCCTCGGGCCGGAAGTCAAGGGCGAGTTGCACGCGATGATGCTCGACATGCGCCGCACATTCGACGAGATGGTGGTCGAGTATTCCGGACCCGGACGGGCACAAGCGATTCTGGAGAACCCGTTCTACCAGACCGTCGCGACTTCTCTGGCAGGCACTCAGGAGTACATGGCGATGGAGAAGCTGGGACAGCTCGTCTCTCAGGACAAGTGGGACCTGGTGGTGGTGGATACGCCGCCGTCGCGCAACGCGCTGGACTTCCTCGACGCGCCAAAGCGCTTGGGCAGCTTCATGGATGGCCGGTTATGGCGCCTATTGCTGGGGCCGGGTCGTGGTATCGGGCGCCTGGTCACCGGCGCGGTCGGGTTGGCGATGCGGGCGTTGTCGACGGTGCTCGGCTCACAGATGCTCTCCGATGCGTCCGCGTTTGTTCAGTCGCTGGACTCGACCTTCGGCGGGTTCCGCGAGAAGGCCGACCGCACGTACGCGTTGCTCAAGCGTCGCGGCACCCAGTTCGTGGTGGTGTCGGCGGCCGAACCGGACGCGCTGCGGGAGGCCTCGTTCTTCGTCGACCGGCTGTCAAAAGAGGCGATGCCACTGGCGGGGATGATCCTCAACCGCACACATCCGACGCTGTCCGATCTTCACGTCGAACGCGCGGCCGAGGCCGCGGCGGACCTGGAGGCCGACGATCCCGATTCGCTGGCCGCCGCGGTGCTGCGAATCCATGCCGACCGCGGCCATACCGCCAAGCGCGAAGTGCGGTTACTGTCGCGGTTCACCGGCGCCAACCCGCACGTACCGATCGTCGGGGTGCCGTCGTTGCCGTTCGATGTCTCAGATCTCGAGGCGTTACGTGCGATCGCCGATCAACTCACCGCAGCGAACGCTGCTTAGGCAATGTAAGCCTTGCCTTCAGACCGCGCTGCGGTGTTTGCGCTGAGCGCTGAAGAAATCTGACCAGGAAACTACTTCGGGGTGCTGCTTGAGCAGTGCGCGCCGCTGCCGTTCGGTCATCCCACCCCAGACGCCGAACTCGACGCGGTTGTCCAGCGCATCAGCGCCGCACTCCGCGATGACCGGACAGTGCCGGCAGACGACGGCCGCCTTGCGCTGCGCGGCGCCGCGGACGAAGAGCTCGTCGGGGTCAGAGGCGCGACAGCGCGCCTGCGATACCCATGCAATGCGGGCTTCCGCCGCCGCGCCCTGAACGGACCCCTGCGTTGAGCTTGACGTTGTCCTCCGTGGGGCGGGACGATTACCTGACACCAGCGTTCCCCTTCCTTCTGGCCGCCACATTGGCGAGCGCCCCGGCGATGATCCCGTAATGCGATCTACGCCACACTGTGCAGGCTTTTGTTACCTATATCGCACTGTGAGTACAAACTAGGTGGTCACGTATCGTTCGCGCAACAGTTTGGTACCGCTTTTTTTGGGACGACCGTGCCGTCAGCCCGTTACCCCTATCCTCCGCCGATGTTTGCGAAAGCCCCCACGTCAGCCGACTGTTGACGCGTATGCCAATTACGCTGCGCAAACACTCCCGAGCAAACGTTTTGGCCGCGGATTTGCCGGGAATTGATGGCCGGGCGACGGTCAGTAACCTGTACGCATGTCGGAGCACCCGCCAACCGTGGTAACGGTCGTCAAGTTGGCGTGGTGCTGTCTGTTCGCCGCGGTGGTGGCGGCGGCGCTGATGTTCCCGTTCGCCGGCGGGCTGGGTCTGATGTCCAACCGCGCGTCCGATGTGGTGGCCAACGGCTCGGCGCAGCTGGTGGAGGGCGACGTCCCACAGGTCTCGACCATGGTCGACGCGGCGGGTAACCCGATCGCATGGCTGTACACCCAGCGTCGATTCGAGGTCAGGAGCGAGCAGATCGCCGACACGATGAAGCTGGCGATCGTCTCGATCGAGGACAAGCGATTCGCCGAGCACAACGGCGTCGACTGGCAGGGCACACTGACCGGTCTGGCCGGCTACGCATCCGGCGACGCCGAAACCCGAGGCGGCTCGACGATCGAGCAGCAGTATGTGAAGAACTACCAGCTGCTGGTAACCGCGCAGACCGACGCGGAGAGGCGTGCCGCCGTCGAAACCACCCCGGCGCGCAAGCTGCGTGAGATCCGGATGGCGCTCACGCTTGACAAGACTTTCTCCAAGCCGGAGATCCTCACCCGCTATCTCAACCTGGTGTCGTTCGGCAACGGCGCGTTCGGTGTTCAAGACGCCGCGCAAACGTACTTCGGCACCGACGCATCACAGCTGAACTGGCAGCAGGCCGCGCTGCTGGCCGGCATGGTGCAGTCGACCACAGCGCTGGACCCCTACACCAATCCCGATGGTGCCCTGCAGCGCCGGAATCTGGTGCTGGACACCATGATTCAGAACTTCCCGGCCCAGGCGGACGCGTTGCGCGCCGCCAAATCGCAGCCGTTGGGAATTCTGCCGCAGCCCCAGGCGCTGCCCCGGGGCTGCATCGCGGCCGGGAACCGCGCGTTCTTCTGCGACTACGTGCTGGATTACCTGGCGCGCGCCGGCATCAGCAAGGAACAGGTGGCCCGCGACGGCTACTTGATCCGCACCACACTGGACCCGCGGGTGCAGGATTCGGTCAAGCACGGCATCGACGGCATCGCGAGCCCCACGCTCGACGGCGTCGCGGACGTGATGAGCGTGATCAGGCCCGGGAAGGACTCGCACCAGGTGGTGGCGATGGCCAGCAACCGGACCTACGGGTTGAACCTGGAAGCCGGCGAAACGATGCAACCGCAGCCGTTCTCGCTGGTCGGCGACGGCGCCGGGTCGATCTTCAAGATCTTCACCACCGCCGCGGCACTTGACATGGGGATGGGCATCAACGCCCAGCTCGAAGTGCCGGGGCGGTTCGAGGCCAAGGGCATGGGCACGGGCGGGGCGCGCGGGTGCCCGAAGGAGACCTGGTGCGTCCTGAACGACGGCTCCTACCGCGGCTCGATGAACGTCACCGAGGCGCTCGCCACATCGCCGAACACGGCCTTCGCCCGCTTGATCCAATTGGTCGGCGTGCCACGGTCGGTGGACATGGCCGTCAAGCTCGGCATGCGCTCATACGCGCAACCCGGCACCGCGCGGGCCTACGACCCGCAAAGCAACGAGAGCCTGGCCGACTTCGTCAAGCGGCAGAACCTCGGCTCGTTCACGCTGGGTCCGATCGAGCTCAACCCACTGGAGCTGTCCAACGTCGCGGCAACGCTGGCATCGGGCGGAGTGTGGTGCCCGCCCAACCCGATCGACAAGATCTTCGACCGCAAGGGCAACGAGGTGCCGGTCACCACGGAGGGCTGCGAGCAGGTCGTGCCCGAAGGGCTGGCCAACACCCTCGCGAACGCGCTGAGCAAGGACACCACCAGCGGCACCGCGGCGGGATCGGCGGGTTCCGCGGGGTGGAGCCTGCCGATGTCCGGCAAGACCGGAACCACCGAGGCACACCGGTCCTCCGGGTTCGTCGGGTTCACCAACAACTACGCCGCGGCCGTCTACGTCTTCGACGACTCGACCAACCCCACCGACTTGTGCTCGTACCCGCTGCGGCAGTGCGGGTCGGGGAACCTGTACGGCGGGAACGAGCCCGCCCGCACCTGGTTCGAGTCGATGAAGCCGATCGCCAACGACTTCGGCGACGTGAAGCTTCCGCCGACCGATCCCCGGTACGTCGAGGGCGGGCCGGGGTCCAAGGTTCCCAGCGTGTCGGGGCTGAGCGTGGAGACCGCCAAGGCGCGGCTGAGAGACGGCGGGTTCGGCGTCGCCGATCAGCCCACGCCGGTCAACAGCACGGCGCCCGCCGGCACCGTCGTCGGTACCACGCCGAGCGGCCAGACCGTCCCCGGCGCGGTGGTCACCGTCAACACCAGCAACGGCATTCCGCCGGCGCCACCGCCACCGCCGCCGGGCGCACCGCCGGGACTGCCGGTGATCGGCTCCACGGTGGTGGAGATACCCGGACTGCCGCCGATCACCGTGCCGGTGCTGGGGCCGCCGCCACCCCTCGTGAATAACCCGCCGCCGTAACGAACACCGCACTGCGGAGCGGTTCCCTCACCCTGTTCGCGAGTTTTCAGACGTCGGCAACCCGCTTCGGACGGTGCCCGGACGGGCCTGCACAGTACGCTGCCCCTATGGCCTCCTCGCCCATGCTGAAGACAGCTGCCGCCGTCGCAGGCGGCTCGGCGCTCGGCTGGCTCGGCTACGCCTCGATCATCGAACGCAACGCGTTTGTGGTTCGCGAGGTGACGATGCCGCTGCTGGAGCCGGGCTCGTCGCCGCTGCGCGTGCTTCACCTCAGCGACATCCACATGCGCCCGAGCCAGCGCCACAAGCAGGCGTGGCTGCGTGAACTCGCGCGATGGGATCCGGACCTGGTGGTCAACACCGGCGACAACCTGTCGCACCCGCGGGCGGTCCCCGCGGTGGTGCAGGCCCTCGGCGAGCTGCTCAGCGTGCCCGGCTTATTCGTGTTCGGCAGCAATGACTACTTCGGGCCGCGGTTGAAGAATCCGATGAACTACGTGGTCGAACCGGGACACCGCACCCACGGGACGCCGTTGCCGTGGCAGGACCTGCGCGCGGCGTTCACCGAACGTGGCTGGCTGGACATGACGCACACCCGCCGGGAGCTGGAAATCGCGGGATTGACCATCGCGGCCGCGGGCGTCGACGACCCGCACATCGATCGCGACCGCTACGACATGATCGCGGGACCGGCCAACCCCGCCGCGGACTTTCGGCTGGGGCTGACCCATTCGCCGGAGCCGCGGGTGCTCGACCGGTTCGCCGCCGACGGCTATCAGCTGGTGCTCGCCGGCCATACCCACGGCGGTCAGCTGTGCTTGCCGTTCTACGGCGCACTGGTCACCAACTGCGGTCTCGATCGGTCGAGGGCCAAAGGCACGTCGAGCTGGGGTGCGAGCATGCAGTTGCATGTGTCGGCCGGGATCGGAACCTCGCCGTTCCATCCGGTTCGGTTCTGCTGCCGGCCCGAAGCCACGCTGCTGACGTTGGTGGCCGCACCGACCGGCGGTCCGGCGGTAACCGAGGAGTCACAACGCGCGCATCCGAGCGCCGCGCTGCGGTGACGCGGTCGGCGGCCCGGGACCAGCCGCGGGCGTGGGTGGACGAGGCGGTCCGACTCATCGAGGCCGACTCACGGCGCAGCGCGGACACCCATCTGCTGCGCTACCCGCTGCCGTCAGCGTGGTCGTCGGACGTCGATGTGGAGCTGTACCTCAAGGACGAGAGCACGCACATCACCGGCAGCCTCAAGCATCGCCTCGCGCGCTCGCTTTTCCTGTACGCACTGTGCAACGGCTGGATCACCGAGGACACCACCGTGGTCGAAGCGTCGTCGGGCTCGACCGCGGTGTCGGAGGCGTACTTCGCGCAATTGTTGGGGCTGCCGTTCATCGCGGTGATGCCGGCGTCGACGACCGCGGCCAAGATCGCGTTGATCGAGGCGCAGGGCGGCCGTTGCCATTTCGTGGAGCAGTCGGGCGAGGTATACGCCGAAGCCGAGCGGCTGGCGCGGGAGACCGGCGGGCATTACCTCGACCAGTTCACCAACGCCGAGCGGGCGACCGACTGGCGCGGCAACAACAACATCGCCGAATCGATATTCACGCAGCTCTCACTCGAGCACCATCCGATCCCCGAGTGGGTGGTGGTCGGAGCGGGAACGGGTGGCACCAGCGCGACCATCGGCCGCTACATCCGCTACCGGCGCTATCCCACCCGGTTGTGCGTGGTGGACCCGGAGAACTCGGCGTTCTTTCCGTCGTATGCGACCGGTGACAGCGACGTGACGACTGAGACGTCGTCGCGGATCGAGGGCATCGGCAGACCGCGGGTGGAACCGTCGTTTCTGCCCGACGTCGTGGACCGGATGATCTCGGTCCCGGACTGTGCGTCGATCGCGGCCGCGCGGCACGCGAGCCAGGTGCTGGGCCGCCGGGTGGGACCGTCGACCGGCACCAATCTGTGGGGCGCTTACTGCCTGCTCGCGGAGATGGCCGCGCACGGTCGCAGCGGTTCAGTGGTCACGCTGCTCGCCGACAGCGGCGACCGCTATGCCGAGACCTATTTCTCCGACGACTGGCTCGCCGACCACGAGCTCGATCCCACGAGTGCGTCGGCCCGGCTGATCGAGTTCGAGCGAACCGGTTCGTTCGGCTGATCGGCGCCCTGCGGGGCCTCGGCGCGGTCAGCCGTCAGGAACAGCCACAACGCCGCCAAACCGAAGAAACCGCCGTAGACGGTGGCTCCCAAACCCGTCATGATCGGCCACCCCTTCCTCTCTCGCCTAGTCTGCACAACACCACCGACAATCCGATTCATCCCACGCGGCGCGGTGATCAACATCTCGAGGGCGGCCGCGCGTGACCGCGCGTGAGGCAGAACAACGCGTTTGGGCAGCGCTTGGCCCGGTGCGATACTCTGGCCAGGCTTCAACGGGGTGTGGCGCAGCTTGGTAGCGCGCTTCGTTCGGGACGAAGAGGCCGTGGGTTCGAATCCCGCCACCCCGACTGCGTGTTCGAGATGACAGAACCGCCCCTGACCTGCATCGAAAGTCGGGGGCGGCGGTGCTTCTCCGGTTGATCGCCGCGCTCTCCGGTCCCATTAGGCAGCGGAGAGGCAGCATTCCGATAAATCAGCGTCACCCGTCGAGCCGATCACGGATCGCGTCATGGTCCTCGGTTCGACGAACGTACAACTGCATTGTTGTGGCGATGTCTTCGTGCCCCATGACCTTCGCTAGCTTGTTCGGAACGATGCCGTCGTCGGCCAGCCACGTTCCGTACGAGTGTCTGAGATCGTGGAATCTCAGCCAGTCCCACGATTCCAGCCGCTCCCGTCCCGCCGACGATGGCTTGGGGGTCAGGTGTGTTGCCGCCGCGGCCGCAAGCACCGGGTGCAGCAGGCTTGGGCGGTGCCCAGTTAGCGTTATGGCTTGGTGTGACGTCGGGCGTAGGCGGCGGCTTGGGTGCGGTTGTGGACGCCGAGTTTGGTGAGGATCGCGCTGACGTGGTTGCTTGCGGTTTTGGGGCTGATACCCAGGGTGGTGGCGATGTCGGCATCGCTGCCGCCGGCGGAGAGCAGTTCGAGCACGTCGCGTTCGCGTCGGGTCAGCCGGTGTGGGCCGGCGCTGGTATCGGCGCGGCGCGGGCGGGGGGTGCGGCCGAGGATCTCGGTGACAAAAAACGGGTTGCCGCCGGTGACCCTGTGCAACTCATCGGCATTAAGATTGCTGCCGGCGGCCAACACCGCGACCGCGTCGCGGCTGAGCCGGGCCAGCCCGATCCGAGTCAGCGCTTGACAGGTCGCCACTTCGCCCAGCGCCGCCGCAAACGGATGCTGCGCGCCGACCTCATCGTCGCGGTAGGACACCAGCAACAACACCGGCAGCGACCCCACCCGCCGCGCCAGAAACCGCAGCACATCCAACGTAGCCTGATCGGCCCAGTGCAGGTCCTCCACCGCGCACACCCAGCTGTTGCCGTCGCCAAACAACCCCAGCAGCGTGGCGTAGATTGCCTCGGCGCCACCGCGGTCCAGCGCCGCGGCCAACCCGGCCGCCTCCGATTTCGGTAGCTGGGCCAGCATATCGATCAGCGGCCCCAGCGGTTGCGGCATCGCCAGCGAATCACACCAGCCGCGCAACACGCGCACCCGCTCATCCAGGCCGGCAATGAAGCGGCGGATCACCGCGGTTTTGCCGACCCCGGCCTCCCCACGCAGCAAGACCACCTGCCCAGCGCCGCGCCCAGCCTGCTGCCCCAACACACCCAGCTGAGCCAGCACCGACTCTCGCTCCAGCAACATCTCCATCGGCCCCCGCCGCCTCCCTGTCCCCTGGCATACCACTGCGCCGACAACCACCGCGCAAGCCGGGGCAAATCAAAGATACGAGGCGGGGCAAATCAAAGAAATAGGGAAAATTCCTCATGCGTCCAGACCGGCCGCGAGCGCACACTGCATCCACCTTCATTCCATCCTTCGAAGGAACGGACCGTTCGGTGAGCAGTGCCAACAACACCAGCATGATAACTGCCGCCTTGGCGGTTGGTGTGATCACCGCCGCCGGCAGCGGCCATGCCGGCTGCCCCCGGGGGATCGTCGGCAAACCCGGCCAAACCCGGCCTCACCGACTAGCACGGCCAGGCTCGCTTAGCTCCAAGGGGCGGGTGGGCGACCGATGGTCGCCTCACCGGCCCGCACCCCAGGCGGGGAGCTCGCCAAGAAATCAGCATCGAATTTCACCCGACTTCTGGGTGTTGACGACGGGGAGCGGAATGGGGCACTTGAGTGGCGCCGGGGGCGTCGTTGTCGTGGTGAAACCCCGCTACAGGAGCAAGGGACAGTGCACGTGCGGCTGGGTGGGCAAACCGCGCCTACTACTGTCTTCGGCCAAGGTCGAGGCGGTGATCCACGCCGCGCGGCACGACTGCGAGCCCGCCTTTCCGCTGATCCAACCTGACGAGGCTCAGTTCCGGCAGTTCGCCGCCGAGCGCGCCCAGGCATCTCGTGGCCCCCCGCCAGACTCAGCCAATAGTGCTCACGTTGCCAACAGCCAGTGCTGTCGTCTGCGTGCGAGGCCGGCCTCTGTGCCGTGAATCGGCAGTGGCCGCATTCGCTATGGGCACCGCGAATTGTGTATGTGACACGCGGTTGACCGGGATCTATTCGATGTCTTGAGTCGGTCTGAGGCCGGCTTATTCACGTGTGGGTTTCGAACAGTTCGAAACGCAAGGATATTTAATGTCGGGGAATTTTGATGTCTTGGTGAGCCTCGAGCGGGTTCTCACCGAATAACAAGGAGATCTGTCAATGAGCGGTCCATCAATCCCATCACCAAGCCCATCGCGCGGTCGTCACAGGAAGCAGCGCGTGCGACGAAATTCAATGATCAATCGCACGATTGGTGCGGGGCTCTTCGTAGCCGCCGGAGCGGGCTGCATCGGGGCTGCTCAGGCGTCGCCGGTACTTTCCGCCACACCTGAAGCAAACGCCCGGGGAGGTTTCTTCGATTCCTCTGGTCGAACCACCAGCCAGAACAGCAATGGCAATACGTTTATCAGTACCACCACCATCGGTAACACCATTGGTAACACCTTTGTGGGTAACACCTTGGGCAACACCTTCGGGCGTAGCACGGGCAACACCAGTGGCGTCAGCACCACCGCTGGCACCACCGGTGGCACCAATTCCACCACGACCACCACCACCACCGCCCCCACCACCGGCAGCACGACCACCACCGGGACCACCGGGACCACCGGGACCACTGGGACCACCGGTGTCACGAACCAAAACAGCAATGGCAACACCTTTGTCAGCACCACCACCATCGGTAACACCATTGGCAATACCTTTGGTTTCAACACCTTTGGCAACACCTTCGGGCGTAGCACGGGCAACACCAGCGGCCGCACCACCACCACCACTGGGACCACCGGGACTACTGGCACCACCACCACCACCACCACCACCGCATAACCGGAATGCGGGCCCGTGGTTTACGTAAGCGAAGTCAAGAA
>Ga0209526_10001164_pt1 | contig 17401 bp, 16 predicted proteins | sample JacPinW_OM2H0_M1_FD_188566 | JGI IMG/M metagenome (GOLD analysis project Ga0209526, IMG submission 188566) | Forest soil microbial communities from Algoma, Ontario, Canada - Jack Pine, Ontario site 1_JW_OM2H0_M1 (SPAdes) (version 2) | ecosystem: Environmental > Terrestrial > Soil > Boreal... | reverse complement strand
CTGCGAAGACCACGAACCAACGGACTCGCTTCATGCGCGATCCCCTCCTGCGCGAACTGATCTCTGGAACCTTACCCGACCGGACAACACATCACGTCTCATGTCGACCACTCGCAGAGGCCGTGCACACTGCGCGTTCAGGGGTCGTCGGACGGCCGCGCTTCGTGACCCGCGTGGCGCGACCTCGCGGGCGACGTGCAACCGACCGACTCGCAGCGCGCGTCCGGGCAAACGGTTGCTCGCGCGGTCCGTGACTTCGTTGCTTCGTGTCGTGCCACGACGGTACGGTTCCTCTCCCTCCTCAAGCTCACCGACGGGTGGACCGATACGCGAACCAGCATGCGCCTTCCCCACCGCGCCATCCCGGTGGTCGCCGCCGTCGCTGCGGTGCTCGCCGTCGTCTCCGTCCTGCCGCTCAGCGCGTCGCCTCGACGGGCGGCGAGCATCGACCTGGCCGGGCAACCCGTCATGGGGCCGTCGCGGCTCAGCGGACCGCAGGTCGCCGCGTTCTTCAAGGCGAACACGCGCCAGCCGTACCGCGCGACCGTCCCCTTCGAGCTCCTGGCGCAGATGTTCGTCGACGAGGGCAATGCCGAGAACGTGCGCGGCGACGTTGCGTTCGCGCAGTCGATCCTCGAGACGGGATGGTTCTCCTTCCCGGACGGCGGCTACGTGCGGCCGTGGTTCAACAACTTCGCGGGGATGGGCGCGTGCGGGGGCTGTGTGGTCTTCACCGCCGCGACGGCGCAGGAGGGCGTACGCGCGCAGATCCAGCACCTGCGCAGCTACGCCGACCCGACGTCACGGGCCTCGAATCTCCACTATCCGCTGATCGACGCGGGCGGCAATGCGAATTCCTACGACACGTTCTTCAAGAAGGGTGTCGCGCCCACGTGGTCGCAGATGGGGAACGGCAACTGGGCGACCGCCCCCGACTACGCGGAGAAGGTGCTCGGCATCTACAACCGGATGCTCATCTCGGCCGGCCTGCCGGGGGCCTGTCCTCCGGATGCGCTCGGCGTCGGCGACCGTCTCTTCGCGTGGGGCTGCCCGGTCGGGCTGCGCCAGCCAGGTCGAGCGGTGGCGGCCAACCCGTACGGCGGCTACTACGTGCTCAACGGTGACGGTCGCGTCTACTCGTACGGTGGCGCGCCCTACGGCGGCTCGGCCGGATTCCCCTTCGAGATCGCCCGCGACATCGCGGTGACGCCTGACGGTCGCGGCTACGTCATCCTGGACGGCTGGGGTGGCGTCCACCGTTTCGGCACCGCCACGACACTTCCGCTTCCGAACACGTACTGGCCGGGTTGGGACATCGCCCGCCGGGTCGCGCTCTCGGCGCCCGACGGTGTGCACACGACCGGCCTGTGGGTGCTCGACGGGTGGGGGAGCGTGCACGTGTCCGGCTCCGCGCACGTCTTCCCGACGACGTCGTACTGGCCCGGTTGGGACATCGCGCGTGGTCTCGCAGTGGACCCCGCCGGGAACGGTTGGGCCGTCCTCGACGGTTGGGGCGTCGTGCACGGTGCCGGCTCGATGCGTGGCGGCATCTTCTCCGGCTACGCGCCGGCCGACCGCTGGCGCGGCCTCTCCTACTCCGGCGGCAGGTACGACGCCGTTCGGAACGACGGATTCGGGATCGAGGGCTAGGGCTAGGTGTGCAGGTCGCCGCGCCGATCCTCGTAGACGACCGTCTCGCGTCGCCGGTACGGCGACCACGAGCCCCAGATCAAGGCCGAGAGCACGACGGCGAGGCCGCCCACGATCATCAGGATCACCCCGACGGTGTGAATGTCGAGTCCGTTGACGGTCGCATCGACGGCGAAGGTGAGGATCGCACCCGCCGCAAGGAGGAACAGTCCAACGCCGATACCCATGTGCACCTCCACCTCGTGGCGACCCTGTGCCCCCACGGACCGTGCACATACCCGAGCACCTCCACGCACAAACCACCCAACGTGGCGGCGGTGCGACGATCACCTGACCCACGGTTCTGGCGGTGGCGAGTCGGGGAACGGTGATCGCGTGCGAGCCGTCACCACCCTCGCCCTCGGGGCACTCATGGGCGCAGTCGCGCTTCCCGGTTGTACCTCGGGGCAGCGCAAGGCGATCAGCGAGACGGCGGTGCGCAACGCGGTCGCGATCGCCGGGGCCAAGGAGTTCAACGATCACGGCTTTCCGATCAAGAACGGCCTGACGTGCAGCGCGAAGGCGACGAACAGCAGCGGCACGCACGTGGCGGTGTCGTGCCACGGCACGACGATCAAGGGTCAGAGCGTCGCCTTGATCGGCACGACGGACGACAAGAGCGCGAGCAGCGGGAACTTCGTCGGCACGGTCGACGGCCCGGAGGTCTTCCGGAAGTCGTGTCTCGGCTGCAAGGTCTAGGGGGAGCCCTGTTCCGCGGCCGGGAGCGGTGCCTTACAGGACCACCACCGAGCGCAGCACCTCGCCTCGCTCCATCTTGTGGAACGCGTCCTCCACCCCGTCGAGGCCGATCGTCTCCGTCACGAACCGGTCGAGGTCGAGGCGGCCCTGGAGGTACAGGTCGATGAGCGCAGGGAAGTCACGGCTCGGGAGGCAGTCGCCGTACCAGCTCGGCTTCAACGCACCGCCCCGCCCGAAGAACTCGATCATCGGCAGCTCGATTCGCATCGACGGATCGGGTACGCCGACCTGGACCAGCGTGCCCGCAAGGTCGCGCGCGTAGAACGCCTGCTCCATCACCTCCGGACGCCCAACTGCCTCGATGCACACGTCGGCGCCGGTTCCGTCGGTCAACGATTTCACTGCCTCGACGGGGTCGGTCTCGCGGGAGTTCACGACGTGCGTCGCGCCGAAGTCCTTGGCCCACTCCAGCTTGCGCGCATCGACGTCGACCGCGATCACCTTCGTCGCCCCGGCGAGTCGCGCCCCTGCGATGGCGGCGTCCCCGACGCCGCCGCAACCGAACACCGCGACCGAATCGCCGCGCTGCACGTCCCCGGTGAGCATGGCGGCCCCGAGGCCGGCCATCACACCGCAACCGAGGAGGCCCGCAGCCTCCGGACGCGCCCGGGGATCGACCTTCGTCGCCTGCCCGGCGGCCACGACCGTCTTGTCGCAGAAGGCACCGATGCCGAGCGCCGGGGTGAGCGGTGTGCCATCGGTGAGCGTCATCTTCTGCGACGCGTTGTGGGTGGCGAAGCAGTACCAGGGCCGTCCGCGCCGGCACGAGCGGCACTCGCCGCACACCGCGCGCCAGTTCAGGACGACGAAGTCACCGGGGGCGATCTGTGTGACGCCGCCACCCACGGCTTCGACGATGCCCGCAGCCTCGTGGCCGAGGAGGAACGGGTAGTCGTCGTTGATCGCGCCTTCGCGGTAGTGCAGGTCGGTATGGCACACACCGCAGGCCTGCACCCGTACGAGGGCCTCACCCGGACCCGGATCGGGCACGACGATCGTCTCGATCGAGACGGGCTCGCCCTTGGCCCGCGCCACGACACCCCGCACTTGGTGCGTCATTCTCATTCGCTCGCTTCCTCGCGCCGGGCTCCGGTCTTCGGCGTTCGTCGACTGTGTCGTTCGCCTTGCGCGGCGAGCTCGCTGCGCTCGCCGCCCGCGACGAATCTGTTCGGTCGCTGGCGCGCTCACCGCGCGCGTCACGAGTTGTCCGCGGCATCGTACAGAGGTGCCGGGCGGTTCAGCCGGGGAGCTTCAGGCGGGCGCGGATCGGTCGGTGATCCGAGCCAGTGCGCTCCATCACCTCCCCTACGACGGGCTCGATTCCCGGAGACACCCAGATGTGATCGATCTGACTGTGCGGGTGCGCCGCGGGCCAGGTCGCGCCCCGCACGGCCCGCCTGCGCCCCCGCAGCAACGGCGCGAGCACGGCACCCCACATGTTGCAGTCCCCTGCGATCACGTTCTGCATTCCTCCGGTGTCGAGCGCGCGCGCGAGGCGCCGGAGCTGTGGGGGAGAGCCGTAGAGCCGGTGTGAAGCGTGCACCGCCGCGCACACGAACGGGGTGCCCGCGGCGTCGAGCTGCACACACAGTCCGAAGCGGCGCGCGACGTGGTCTCCGGGGGCGTGGCCGAGGTCGATCTCGAACCGGTCCTGCACGGGCAGGCGCGTGAGGAGTCCCAGGCCCCAGGTTCCCCGTGGACCCGGTGGCAACACGATCCGCTTCGGCCTGGGCTCGAGCGTGTCGAACGCGAGCTTCAGCTCGAGCAGTGTGTACCCGAGCTCGGCCGCCGCGTCGTCGACCGCGCAGCGCCCACCGTTCGGGCGCCACATCTCCTCGAGCGCGATGACGTCGGTGTCGAGACGGCGGCAGACGTCGACCACGTCGAACGGGCGGCCCTTCTTGTCCATCCCCCAATGCATGTTGAAGCTGGCAACGGTCACTTCGGACATCCGGCGCCATGCCTACCAGACACAGCGCATCGCGCCGGACCGCGCGCCGCCTTCCCTACGATCGCGCCGTGACCGGGTACCCGCTCGAACCCGACGACACGACGTTGCAGACGTGGGGTGATGCGGTCCTGTCACGGGTCGTCGACCACGAACGGTCACTCGCGGATGTTCCGGTCGCCCGCTACGACGTGGCGGAGTCGCTGCTCGAGCTCCTGGCCGCTCGACCACCCGAGGATGCCGGCGACCTGCCCGTGCTGCTCGACGTCGTCGGTGAGGCGGCCCGCGTCGGTCTCGTGCCGTCGAGCCCCGGCTACCTGGCGTATGTGCCCGTGAGTGGTCTGTATGCGGGCGCGTTGGCGGAGCTGCTCGCGGCCGGGCTGAACCGCTACGTCACGATCGCCCGCATCGCGCCGGCACTCGCGGCGCTCGAGAACAGCGTGATCCGATGGCTGTGCGAGCTGTTCGGGTTCCCCGCGGCGTCCGCGGGGATCCTCACCTCCGGTGGCTCGATGGCGAACTTCTCCGGCGTCGTCACCGCGCGCGTCTCCCGACTCGGCGACCGGTTCGCCGACGGCGTCGTGTACGTGGGGGAGCACACGCACCACTCCGTCGCAAAGTCGGCCCGCCTCGCGGGCTTTCCTCCGGACGCGTTGCGCACCGTCGCAAGTGGGGACGGGTTCCGCCTCGACGTCGACGCGCTCGGCCGCGCCGTCACCGACGACCGAGCCGCCGGGCGACGCCCGGCGCTCGTCGTGGCCAACGCGGGCAGCACCGACACGGGATCGGTCGACGCGCTCGGACCGCTCGCCGACCTCTGCGGTCGAGAGGGCCTGTGGCTGCACGTCGACGCGGCCTACGGCGGCTTCTTCCAGCTGACGGAGCGAGGCCGTCGCCGCCTCAGCGGTATCGAGCGCGCCGACTCGATCACGGTCGACCCGCACAAGGGCTTGTTCCTGCCGCTCGCGACCGGCGCGCTCGTGGTGCGCGACGTGGCGACGTTGCGTGCCGCGCACGCGCTCGAGGCGACGTACCTGCAGGACGCGCAGCCGTGGGGCGACGTACTCAGTGCCGCCGATCTCTCACCCGAGCTCAGCCGCGACTTCCGAGGTCTGCGAGTGTGGCTGCCGCTGCACCTGCACGGCGTTGCCGCGTTTCGCGACGCGCTCGATGAGAAGCTCGATCTCACGATGGTCGCGTACGAGGCCCTGCGGCAGACCGACGGGCTCGAGGTCCTCCACGAGCCTGAGTTGACGACCGTCGCGTTCCGGGCCCACGACGACGATCACACCCGGGCCGTGCTCGAACACGTGAACCAGTCCGGACGCGTCGTGCTGTCGAGCACGATGCTCGACGGGCGCCCGGCGTTGCGCATGTGCATCCAGGGCCACCGGACCCATCGCGAGCGCGTCGACGAGGCGCTCGCGCTCGTGCGCGAGGGGCTCAGGTGTTGACCGAGGTCGCCGGCGACACCGCCGGCACCGGCCCGATGAGCTCCCAGGTGTTCCCGGCCGGGTCGCGCGTGAACGCGTGCCGGTCGCCGTCGAAGGCGATCTCGCCGCATTCGTGACCGGCGCGGCGAAGCCGATCGAGCGTCGCGTCCAGGGCATCACCGAACCGGACGGCCGTGTGGGCTCGTGCCGGAGGGCGGTGCTCGGGATCGGCGCTCAGATGGATCTGAGACCCGTCGTCGCCCTCGAACCACCAGAGCACCCCGAACGCCTGCGCCTCGGGGCCGCCCTCGACCCGCCGGTAGCCGAGCAGGTCGACCAGGAACGTGGCCTCCCGGTCGAGACCGTCGACGGGGACGCCGAGGTTGACGTGATCGAGCCGGGGCACGAGCCGCAGCGTAGGCGGCGTGCCGGCGTTGTGCCCTGGGGTCACAGGTTGGCGCGGCGTCGCAGTATGATGGACGGAGCGTGGTCGGGCGCCTGAACCCCGGCCATGGGCCGAGTGCCTCGAATCGTCGACTCCCGTCGGCGCCGTCGCCTTCGATCTCGACCCGGCGCGCACACGACGACGACATCGGAGCCACAGCTTGGCAACCTTCGAGACGCTGGGCGTCTCCCCGGATCTCGTCGCGGCACTCGCCGCCGACGGGATCGACACTCCCTTCGCAATACAGGCCCTCACGATCCCCGACGTCCTCGCCGGTCGCGACATCTGCGGCAAGGCGAAGACCGGTTCGGGCAAGACCCTCGCCTTCGGGCTCCCCATGCTCCAGGGCGTCAGCAAGGCGAAGCCGCGCCACCCGACCGGGCTCGTCCTCGTGCCGACGCGCGAGCTCGCCAACCAGGTCGCCGATGTCCTCGTGACTCTCGGCGAGCGGCGCGGCGTAGCCGTGCACGCGGTGTACGGCGGCGTGTCGATGGAGCAGCAGATCAAGGCGCTCCGGCACGGCGTCGACATCGTCATCGGCACGCCCGGGCGCCTGATCGACCTGCTCGAGCGCAAAGAGATGTCCTTGAGCGCGGTCGAGGTGCTCGTGCTCGACGAAGCCGACCGCATGGCCGACATGGGGTTCATGCCGCAGGTGCAGAAGATCCTGTACCGCATCGAGCGCAGCCACCAGACGCTGCTGTTCTCGGCCACGCTCGACGGGGCGGTGAACCAGCTGGTTCGCCGATACATGAAGGAGCCGGTGTTCCACGAGGTCGCCTCGAAGGAGGCCACCGTCGAGGAGATGAAGCACCACTTCTTCCTCGTCCACCAGATGGACAAGGTCCGCGTGGCCGCGGCGATCGCACGCGGTGCGCGCCGCACCCTCGTCTTCGTCCGCACCAAGCGCGGCGCCGACCGTCTCGTGAGCGACCTGCGCCGCGAGGGCGTCCGGGCCGGCGCCATCCACGGCGACCTCCGGCAGGGTGCCCGCGAGAAGGCGCTCGCCGACTTCACGGACGGCAGGCTCTCCGTCCTCGTCGCGACCGATGTCGCCGCTCGGGGGATCCACGTCGACGAGATCGACGTGGTGGTGCACTACGACCCCGCCGACGACCACAAGACGTACCTCCACCGCTCCGGGCGTACGGCACGAGCCGGCGACTCCGGCGTCGTGATCACCCTCTCGCTGTGGAACCAGGAGAACGAGGTGCGGGTCGTGCAGCGCCGGCTCAACCTGAAGCTGCCGATCGAGGAGATCTTCTCCAACGACGAGCGCCTCGCCGAGCTGACCGCGCCCGAGCCCAGCGCCGTCGCCTGATCTGCACGGGGGCCGGCCCACAGGGCCGGGCTCTGCTCACGGGTCGGCGACGTCCAGCGCGCCCGAGCGGCTCCGCAGCCGCTGGCGTGCCACCACGCGCCGCCGACCGGCGAATCCCAGGAGCAGCAGCACGCCGAGCGCGACGAGCAGGTACCGGGCGATCGAGGTGCGGTCGCCGGACCGGCTCGGCGCCGAGGTCGACACGTGTTCGCCCGCGACCGACACCCCGCGTGCCGGTCCCGTCGTCACCGGCGCACCCGTTGCCGGCGCCGCCGCGGGCGCTCCAGTCGCGAGGCCGGAGCTGCCGAGTGGTTTCGCCAGCGAGTTGAGGAGACCCGCGCGTGCATCGGCGGCGTAGGCCTTCACGGGGGGCAGGATCTCGCCCGTGCCCGGCGAACCGGGGACGGTACGGAAGCCGCCGTCGAGGAGCGCCATGGCCCAGCTCGCGGTCCCGATCTCACCACCGTAGGAGCCGAGCATCACCGCCACGATCGTGCGCCCGTCGCGTGTGGCCGACGCGGCGAGAGAGTTCTGCGCAAGTTTCGTGAAACCGGTCTTCATCCCGTCGGCGCCCGCGTACTTGGTGAGGAACGAGTTGTTGTGGTTGTCGAGCTTGTGTCCGCCGTCGGGCCCGGTGAATTCGTAGTGCGTGAGGCGCACGATGGACGCGATATCCGGAAGAGCACGCGCGTTCCGGGCGACCACGGCGAGGTCGTACGCCGACATATGGCTCCCACCGGCGAGCCCCTCACGACCGTCGAGACCGGCCGGGTCGCTGAACGTGCTGTCGCGCAGGCCGAGCTGCCGGCCGGTCGCGTCCATCAGCGCCGCGAACCCCTCGACGGTGCCGCCGACACGTTCCGCGATGGCATACGCGGCGTCGTTCCCCGAGATCATGAGCAGCGCGTGCAGCATGTCGTCGAGCTTCCAGGTCTGCCCGGGCTTTGCACCGATGTTCATATTGGGCACGCCCGCGGCGCGGCCGCTGATGGGCATCGTTGCCGACAGCGGCAACTTCTCGAGCGCGGTCAGCGCGGTCATCAGCTTCACCGTGCTGGCCGGCAGGAACGTCTGGTGCTCGTTCGTGGACGCGAGCACGACGCCCGTGGCCTGGTCGAAGACGATGTACGCCCGCGGTGCCGGCGGCTGCCACGTCGGGGCGGGCCGGGTCCGCGAACCTGAGCCGTTGTTGGCGGCGGCGACGGGCGCGGCGAGCGCGCCGGTGAGACCGGCCAGGGCGATCAGAGAGAGGACGCAACCGCGCCGAAACATCCGGCCGGAAAGGGTAGGCGGCCTGCGACCGCACGCGCGGCATCCTCGCCGGGGCCCGGGCCGGGAATCGACGGGGAGCACGCCTGCCGACGTGCCAGGATGGCGGCGTGAGCCACAAACCCGGCATGCGCCGCATCTCACGGAAAGTCGCGGGAATCACCGAATCGGCGACGCTCGCGGTCGACGCCAAGGCCAAGGCGCTCAAGGCGGCCGGCGAGGACGTCATCGGGTTCGGCGCCGGAGAGCCCGACTTCCCGACGCCCGCCCACATCGTGGAGGCCGCCGTCGCCGCATGCCGCGACGAGCGAAACCACCGCTACTCACCGACGTCGGGTCTTCCCGAGTTGCGTGAGGGCGTGGCCGCGAAGACGGCACGCGACTCCGGCTTCGACTGCGCTCCGGGCGACGTGCTGATCACGAACGGTGGGAAGCAAGCCGTCTTCAACACGTTCCAGACCCTGCTCGACCCGGGCGACGAGGTGCTCCTGCCCGCTCCCTACTGGACGACGTACCCCGAAGCGATCACGTTGGCCGGCGGCGTGCCGGTGGAGCTTCCCACCACCGAGGCCACCGGCTTCCGCGTGAGCGTCGAACAGCTCGACGCCGCGTGTACCGAGCGCACCAAGGCGATGTTGTTCGTGTCGCCGAGCAACCCCACCGGCGCGGTGTACCCCCGCGACGAGGTGGTGGCGATCGGGCGGTGGGCACTCGATCGCGGCGTGTGGGTCGTCACTGACGAGATCTACGAGCACCTCACCTACGGCGGCCACGGCTTCACGTCGATGCCGGCCGTCGTACCCGACCTCGCCGACACGTGCATCGTCGTGAACGGCGTTGCGAAGACCTACGCGATGACGGGCTGGCGGGTCGGGTGGATGATCGGTCCGCGTGATGTCATCTCGGCCGCGACCAACTTGCAGTCGCATGCCACGTCGAACGTCTCGAACGTGGCCCAGCGCGCCGCGATCGCCGCCGTGACGGGCGACCTCGGAGCCGTCGCCGAGATGCGTGCGGCGTTCGAGCGTCGAGGGCGCAGGATGCACGCGCTCCTCGCGAACATCGACGGCGTGACCTGCATGGAGCCGCAGGGCGCGTTCTACTGCTTCCCCAGCTTCGCGGGCGTGCTCGGTCGTGAGATCGCCGGCCGGCGTCCCGCCGACACCCTCGAGCTGTGCGAGGTCCTCCTCGAGGAGGTGAAGGTGGCGATCGTCCCCGGCGAGGCCTTCGGCGCCCCCGGCTACGCCCGCATGTCCTTCGCGCTCGGCGACGACGACATCGAAGAGGGCGTGTCCCGCGTGGCCAAAGTTCTCGGCTGAGCGCGCGCGGCGGCCACCACTAGCCTCCAGTCGATGGCACCCCGCGTTCTCGTCACCGAGCAGCTCGCCCCCCGTGGCCTCGACGCGTTGAGCGAAGCCGGCTTCGACGTCGACGAGCGCCTCGGCCTGTCGCCGGAACAGCTCATCGACGCGGTCAAGGGCGCGGCGGCGTTGATCATCCGCAGCGCCACCCGGGTCACCGGCGAAGTCCTCGACGCGGGCACCGATCTGGTCGTGGTGGGGCGGGCCGGGATCGGGCTCGACAACGTCGACGTGGAGGCGGCGACGCGGCGCGGCGTGATGGTGGTGAACGCGCCGCAGTCGAACGTGCTCTCAGCTGCCGAGCACACGGTCGCGCTCATGCTCGCCCAGGCCCGCAACATCCCGCAGGCCAACGCCGACCTCAAGGCCGGGGCGTGGAACCGGTCTCGCTGGGAAGGCGTCGAGCTGCACGGCAAGACGCTCGGCATCGTCGGCCTCGGTCGGGTCGGTGTGCTCGTCGCGCAGCGCGCCCTCGCGTTCGGCATGCGCCTTGCCGCGTACGATCCCTACGTCTCCGCCGAGCGGGCCCGCCAGATCGGCGTGCAGCTGGTGGGCGACCTCGGGGAGCTGGTGGCGGAGGCCGACTTCCTCACCATCCACCTGCCGAAGACCCGTGAGACCATCGGGCTCATCGACGCCGAGATGCTCGCGCGGGCGAAGCCGACCCTCCGCCTCGTCAACACCGCTCGGGGCGCGATCGTCGACGAGAACGCGCTTGCGGACGCGGTGCGAGAAGGGCGTATTGCGGGAGCGTCGCTCGACGTGTTCGCGGCGGAGCCCACCACCGAGTCGCCGCTGTTCGCCCTCGACCATGTCGTCGTGACACCGCATCTCGGCGCGTCGACCGCCGAGGCGCAGGACAAGGCCGGTATCACGATCGCGGAGCAGGTGGTCCTGGCGCTCAACGGCGACTTCGTGCCCTTCGCGGTCAACGTGGCTGCGGCCGAGGCGTCGTCGACCGTGCGTCCGTTCCTCCCGCTCGCCGAGCGGCTCGGCACGCTGTTCACCGCACTGGCGGGCGGCATCGTCGACGCGCTCGAGGTGTCGTACGAAGGCCAGATCGCCGACTACGACTGCAGTGTTCTCACGCTCGCGGTGCTCAGAGGCGTCCTCGGCTCGGTCGTCGACGAACCGGTCACGTTCGTGAACGCGCCGCAACTCGCGCGCGAGCGCGGTCTGACCGTGCGGGAGACGACGTCATCGTCGGCGCGCGCGTTCGTGAACCTCGTCACGTTGCGCGGCCAGATCGGCGACCGGCAGGTGCACGTCGCGGGCACGCTGGCCGGACGCGACAACGAGCCTCGCATCGTCGGTATCGACGGCCACGTGATCGACATCCCGCCCGCGCGTCACATGTTGATCGTGCGCAACGAGGACCGCCCCAAGATGATCGGCAAGGTGGGCACGATCGTCGGCGACGCCGGGATCAACATCGCCGACATCCACGTGGGCGTCAGCTCGAGCGGTGAGGCCGCCATGATGGCCCTCACGACGTCGAGCGCGGTGCCGCCCGACCTGATCGACGCCCTACGCGCCGAGGCAGGCATCATCGACGCCAAGGCCATCGAGCTCGGCTGAGCTCGTGTCCCCCGGCCTAGCGCTTGGCGGAGCGGAGGCCGTCGGCTTCGGCGTCGGCGGGCGTCGCGTAGCAGCGATCGGGGATCGTGCGGCCGTAGCTCAACCCGCCGGGCACGTGGTAGATCCCGCTGCCCAACTTCGCCTTCACCGGATATCCCGGGACGCACGAGCCGTCGACCGGATCGGCCCAGCCCGCGACGACCGGCGGTTCCGGTACGACGGCGAGCTTGGGGCTCAGCGGATTGCGCTCCCACGGCTCGGAGGCCGTCGCTCCCGGGACCGCGGCCCGCGACACGAGCACACGCCACACGCCGAGGGCGACGGCGACGAGCGCAACCAAGCGCAGCATGGGTCGGATGAGCGTCTTCACCGGCAACAGATTGTGGCGCGTCCGCGCGGAGAATTGACGGATATCCCTCCGATCTGGCAAACTGTGGATTCCTTATGACTCAGGACCTGCGCTTCGCGACCCTGCTGCTTCTCTAGTTGCGAGCACCGCCCCGGTGCTCGCGGACGCCTCCTCGTGCCTCTCGGCCGGGGAGGTTTTTGTTTGCCGTGATTCGCCGGTCGGTGCGATACCGAGAACATCAGACGTTGCGTACGCCACGTACGACCGAGGTGACCAGATGGAACGTGTACGGATCTTCGACACGACACTTCGCGACGGTGAGCAGTCGCCGGGCATCTCGCTGGACGTTCCCGAGAAGCTGGAGATCGCGGAGCAGCTCGCCCGTCTCGGCGTCGACGTGATCGAAGCCGGGTTCCCGATTGCCAGCCAAGGTGACTTCGAAGCGGTGGAGGCGATCGCGCAGTCGGTCCGTGGGCCGGTGATCACCGCGCTGTCGCGCACCGGCCTGAAGGACGTCGACCGCGCGTGGGAAGCGGTGCGCCACGCCGAGCACCCGCGGATCCACGTCTTCATCGCCACGTCGGCCATTCACATGAAGAAGAAGCTCCGTATGACGGAGGACCAGGTGAAGGCGGAAGCGGCGTCGGGCGTGGCCCGGGCCGCGAGCTACACCGGCGACGTGGAGTTCTCGCCTGAGGACGGCAGCCGCTCCGAGGTCGACTTCATGTGCGAGGTGCTCCAGATCGCGGTCGACAACGGCGCGACGACCCTCAATATCCCCGACACGGTGGGATACGGGATCCCTGAGGAATACGCGGCACTGATCCGTCACATCCTCGACACGGTCCGGGGCGAGTACGTCGTGTCGACCCACTGCCACAACGACCTGGGCCTCGCGGTCGCGAACTCGCTCGCCGCGGTGGCGGCAGGCGCGCGGCAGGTGGAATGTGCCATCAACGGGCTCGGTGAGCGGGCCGGCAACGCCGCGCTCGAGGAGATCGTGATGGCGATCCACACCCGCGGCGACTACTTCGCCGAGCGGACGGGCGTACGCCTCGAGACCGGTGTCCGCACCGAGGAGCTCGCGCGGACGTCGCGCATCGTGTCCCGGCTCACCGGCTATCCGGTCCAGTACAACAAGGCCGTCGTCGGGCGGAACGCGTTCGCGCACGAGTCGGGGATCCACCAGCACGGGGTGCTCGCCGACCGCGAGACGTACGAGATCATGGACGCCAACATCGTCGGGCAGGAGGCGGCGCAGATCGTGCTCGGCAAGCACTCCGGCCGGCACGCCTTCGCCGACTCGCTCGGGAAGATGGGCATCCGGATCCAGGGTGACGCGCTGAACCAGGCCTTCGTGCGCTTCAAGGAGTTGGCCGACCGCAAGGTGCAGATCACCGAGGCCGACCTCGAAGCGATCGTCGCGGAGGAGCTCGGCACCCGCGCCGTCCACCGCTTCGACATCGTCAGCCTCGACCTCCATGGCGGCACGTCTTCCACGCCGACGGCACGCGTCGTGCTCAGCGACGGGCCCGGCAAGGCGGAGGCGACGCACGAGGGCAACGGCATGATCGACGCCGCCATCCAGGCGATAGCGGCCGCGACCGATGTGCGGGGCACCCTCCTCGACTTCAACGTGTCGTCGGTGACGGGCGGCGGCGACGCGCTCGGCGACGTCATCGTGCAGATCGAGGTCGACGGGCAGAAGGTAACGGGACGCGGGGTCTCCACCGACGTCGTCGAGGCCTCGGCTCGGGCCTACCTCAACGCCGTGAACAAGGTCGTCCGCCTGCGCGAGAACCCGGTCGTGAGAGACGTGGAGGTCGGACCGTGACCCCCCGTCCCGCTCGCACGCTCGCGCGCGGTCTCGCCGGCACGCTCAGGCAGAAGAGGACCCGGCCGTGACGGTCAATCTGTGGACGGAGCCGGCGTGGGCGAAGCGATATCTCGGCGAACGCGACGACATCCCTCATCGCCGGGAAGGTCTTGCGGTGCTGCTGGAGCTCCTCCCGGAGATGCCGCGGCGCGTGCTCGACCTCGGCACCGGCGACGGCCTGGCCCTCGCGTTGGTTCGTGACGCGCGTCCCGGCGTCGAGGGTGTCGGTGTCGACTTCTCGGTCGAGATGCTCGGTCGGGCTCGCGAGCGTTTTGCCGGTGCGCCGGATATCGAGATCGTCGAGCACGACCTCGACCAACCGTTGCCGCTCGAACGACTCGGACGCTTCGATCTCGTCGTGTCGAGCTTTGCGATCCATCACGTCGTCGACGCCCGCAAGCGCGCGCTCTACTCCGAGGTGTTCGACGCGCTCGAGCCCGGGGGGATGTTCGCCAATCTCGAGCACGTCGCGTCGGCGACGGAGCGGCTCCACCGGGAGTTCCTGGCCGCGATCGGCAAGGACCTGAGCCAGGACGACCCGTCCAACAAGCTGGCTCCCGTCGAGGCCCAGCTCTCGTGGATGCGCGAGATCGGCTTTGTCGACGTCGACTGCTTCTGGAAGTGGCGCGAGCTCGCGCTGCTCGCGGGAGTGAGACCCGGCTCCTGATCGATCCCGACCGGGTCAGCTGGGCTGGTCCACCCGGGGCGAGAAGTCGGCTCGCGTCGCCTCGTGTGCGGCGATCCGGTCCTGGTGCTGCAGTGTGAGACCGATGTCGTCGAGGCCGTTCAGCAGCCGGTACTGGGTGAAGTCGTCGAGCGGGAACGCCTCGTCGACGCCCGCCGCCGGCGCTTCGACGCGCCGTCGCTCGACGTCGATGAAGATCTCCACCGCCGGGTCGTCCTCGAGCGCGCGCATCAGGCGTTCGACCGTCTCGCCCGGCAACTCCACCGGGAGGAGCCCGATCTTCAGGCAGTTCCCCCGGAAGATGTCGGCGAAGCTCGGAGCGATGATCGCCCTGAACCCGTAATCCTCCAACGCCCAGGGCGCGTGCTCACGCGACGAGCCGCAGCCGAAGTTCGGCCCCGCCACGAGCACGTTCGCGCCCTGGTACCGGCTCTGGTTGAGCACGAAGTCGGAGCTCGACCGCCACGCCGAGAACAGGCCCTCGCCGAAGCCCGTGCGCTCCACTCGCTTCAGCCACTCGGCCGGGATGATCTGGTCCGTGTCGACGTCGGCCCGATCGAGTGGTACCCCCCTTCCGACCACCTGATGCACCGGCTCCATGTCTTCTCCCTCACTCCCTCGCTCCGGGGCTCCGGTCCTCGACCGGCATCGCCCGCGTCGTTCGTCCGCCGGCGAGCGAACTGCGTTCGCCGCCGTGGGCTGCAGCTCCTACTGGATGTCGTCGGGTGTGGCGAAGTGGCCGGCGATCGCGGTGGCCGCGGCAACCGGTGGGGACACCAGATGCGTGCGCCCGCCGGGGCCCTGGCGGCCTTCGAAGTTGCGGTTCGACGTCGACGCGGCGCGCTCACCCGGCGCGAGCTTGTCGGGGTTCATCGCCAGGCACATCGAGCATCCGGCCTCGCGCCACTCGAACCCGGCGTCCTCGAAGACCCGGTCGAGGCCCTCGCGCTCGGCCTCGGCCTTCACCTGCATCGAGCCGGGAACCACGAGCGCGCGCACGCCGGGCTTGACGTGCTGACCGCGGGCAACGTCGGCTGCGGCGCGCAGGTCTTCGATGCGTGAGTTCGTGCACGAACCGATGAAGACCGTGTCGATGGTGATCTCACGCATCGGCGTCCCGGCGGTGAGGCCCATGTACCGCAACGCTCGCTGCGCGCTCTCACGCGCGCCCGGATCGGCGAACGAGTCGGGGTGCGGGACGGCGTCGTCGATCATGACCGCGTGCCCCGGATTCGTTCCCCATGTGACCGAAGGTCGCAGGTCGCGGGCGTCGATCACGACCTCCTTGTCGAACGTCGCGTCGGGATCGGTCGGGAGCGAGTGCCAGTAGTCGAGCGCGTGCTCCCACGCCGCGCCTCGAGGTGCCGAGGGGCGCCCTTCGAGATAGGCGAACGTCGTGTCATCGGGCGCGACCATGCCCGCGCGCGCTCCGGCCTCGATCGACATGTTGCAGACCGTCATCCGCGCCTCCATGGACAGCGATCGGATCGCCGATCCGCGGTACTCGATGATCGAGCCGACGCCGCCGCCGGTGCCGATGCGGGCGATGATCGAGAGGATGACGTCCTTGGCCGTGACGCCCCGGGGAAGCTCGCCGTCGACCGTCACCGCCATCGTGCCGGGTTTCGTCTGCCACAGGGTCTGCGTCGCGAGCACGTGCTCGACCTCGCTCGTGCCGATACCGAACGCGAGCGCGCCGAACGCGCCGTGCGTCGACGTGTGGCTGTCACCGCAGACGATCGTCGTGCCGGGCTGAGAGAGCCCGAGCTCGGGACCGATCACGTGCACGATCCCCTGGCCCGCGTCGCCCATCGGGAACAAGCGGATGTCGAACTCCCGGCAGTTGGCCGCGAGCACCTCCATCTGCCGTCGCGAGACCGGGTCGTCGACGCCGACCGCGAGGCCCGACGCGTCGAAGCGCACACCACCCGTGGTCGGGACGTTGTGATCCATCGTCGCGACCGTGAGCTCCGGCCTGCGCACCCGGCGGCCGGACAGGCGCAGGCCGTCGAAGGCCTGCGGCGACGTGACCTCGTGGACGAGGTGCAGGTCGACGTAGAGGAGGTCGGGCTCGCCGTCGACCCTTCGGACGACGTGGTGCTCCCACACCTTCTCCGACAGGGTCTGAGCCATGGCGCCACTCCCACGTCGTGCTGTTCCAGATCGTGCGGTACCGGTGCTTGCGTCTCACAATACGAGACGGCAGTATTGCTGTGTGGACGACACGGTAGCAGCCAGCGGCGTTGGCGTGCTCGACAAGGCGGTGACGATCCTCGGCGCGCTCGCCGACCGCGGCCCCGCCAGCCTCGCGGAGCTCGTGGGCGCCACCGGACTGGCCCGCCCCACGGTGCACCGTCTCGCGGTCGCGCTCGAGCGTCAGGGTCTGGTCGGGCGCGACGACTCGGGTCGGTTCCGGCTCGGCGCGCGGTTGGTCGCCTGGGGGAGCCAGGCCGCGGTCGGCCTCGCGTCGGGACTCGTGGTCGTGGAAGCCGCCGGGCCCGTGCTCGCGCACCTGCGCGACACCACCGACGAGAGCGCCCAGCTCTACGTGCGGGATCGCGCGACCCGGGTGTGCGTCGCCGCGGCCGAACGGCGCACCGGCCTCCGTGACACCGTCCCGGTCGGCGCCGCACTCTCCCTCACCGCGGGATCGGGTGCGAAGGTCCTCCTCGCTTGGTCCGACCCGCT
>Ga0209526_10001162_pt1 | contig 17407 bp, 18 predicted proteins | sample JacPinW_OM2H0_M1_FD_188566 | JGI IMG/M metagenome (GOLD analysis project Ga0209526, IMG submission 188566) | Forest soil microbial communities from Algoma, Ontario, Canada - Jack Pine, Ontario site 1_JW_OM2H0_M1 (SPAdes) (version 2) | ecosystem: Environmental > Terrestrial > Soil > Boreal... | reverse complement strand
GCGATCACCCCGACGCGGGCCGGGGAGGGGAAGACGACGAGCGCGATCAGCCTTACGCAAGGACTCGGGCGGATCGGTACCAAGGTCGCCCTGTGTCTGCGGCAGCCGTCGACTGGGCCGCTGTTCGGTATCAAAGGTGGCGGAACTGGTGGCGGCATGGCCCAGATCGTGCCGATGGAAGAGATCAACCTGCACTTCACCGGCGACATCCATGCGGTCGAAGCGGCACACAACCTACTGGCGGCGGTGATCGACGCGGCCCTGTTCCATGGGCAGCTCGAGATCGGCCCCAGCTTCATCACCTGGCCTCGCACGCTGGACGTCAACGACCGCGCCTTGCGCCATATCGTCACCGGCCTGGGCGGTGACGAGCACGGGATAACTCGGGAATCGAGTTTCATCATCGCCGCCGCATCGGAAATCATGGCGATCCTGGCACTCGCCAGCGATCTCGGGGACCTGCGGCAACGCATCGGGCGGATCATCGTCGCCCAGCGCAAGGACGGCAGTTTCGTCACCGCCGAGGATCTGCGGGTGGCCGGCGCGATGACGGTGTTGCTGAAAGAAGCGCTGCTGCCGAACATCGTGCAAACGATGGAGGGCCAGCCGTCGCTCGTGCATGCCGGGCCTTTCGGCAACATCGCCCACGGGAACAACTCACTGCTCGCCGACCAGATCGCGCTCAAGCTGGCGGACGTCGTCGTCACCGAGGCCGGATTCGGCGCCGACCTGGGACTCGAGAAGTTTGCTCACATCGTCGCCCGCTACGGCCACCTGCGTCCAGCCGCGGCGCTGGTGGTCGCAACGGTACGTGCCCTCAAGTCGCACGGTGCTGTTCCGCTGGCGAAGCTCGGCACCGAGGACCTGGACGCGTTGAAGCGTGGTGCCGAGAACCTCGCCGCCCACATTGACATCGTCAAGGCCTTCGGCATGCGCTCCGTCGTCGGCGTCAATCGCTTCCCGTCCGACACCGACCGAGAGCTTGACCTACTGATACAGCTGGCGAAGGAATTCGGTGCCGACGCGGCGGTTGTGAACGATGGCTTCAGCCATGGAGGCGAAGGCGCGGTCGAGTTGGCCCACGCCGTACTCGGCGCAACGCAGAATGGCAGCCACTTCGCGCCTTTGTACTCGCCCGAGACGCCGATCCGCGAACAGATCCAGACGTTGGCTCGCCGAATCTACGGCGCGGCGGACGTCGAATTCTTGCCGGAATGCCAGAAGCGCATCGATTGGCTAACCGAGCGCGGAATGGGGACGCTGCCCGTCTGCATGTCGAAGACGCACCTCTCCCTCTCGCACGATCCGTTGCTGAAGGGCCGGCCTCGCGGCTTCACGCTTCCGATCCGGAACGTCTATCCGTCGGCCGGAGCAGGCTTCGTGGTCGCCTTGGCCGGCGATATCCAATTGATGCCCGGCCTTGGCAAGGAGCCGGCTTACACGCGGATCGACATCGAGCCGAGCGGACAGATCACCGGCCTGACGTAGGGTCCATCGTCTAAACCCGGCTAGTTGGTGGCGGTGCCGGCGGCCCCTTGTAGACCGCGCAGCGCTTCGATCATTCCGAGGTGCCGCTGGACATGATCCAGGTAGAGCATGATGTTATGGGCGTAGGTGTCGCCGTCGGGATCGTCCGCCATTACCGTGAACATGCTGGCCACAGGCAAGGCGCTCAGGGCAGCCTGCAAGCGAGCGAAGACGCGTCGGGCGTAGTCGACGACCACCGCCCTATCCGGTAGCCGAAGGGCGTCTGCGGCCTCGTCGTCCATTTCCGTGCCGGTGTCGCGGCGGCCCATTCGTCCCACCGGCAAGCCCCACTGTTTCGCCAGCAATTCAGTCGCCCAAATCTGCCCAGGTGGCCCGACGCGCCCTACGAGCTCTGGCGTTTTCTCGACGATGACTTCCGCGAACCGATCATCCCAGCGCGCGATGTGCCAGACCTGCCACGCCACACTGTGGACTCGCGTCCCCATGGATCTCCCGAATTGCCTGTCGTCCGTGCCTTCAGCCGACTCGATGACCCGGCCGTGCGCGATGGCGTAATTCTTGGCAAGCAGACTGAGGGCATTCTCAGGCACCCCGACACACTACTCCGCCGCGGCGTCGAGGAGCCAGTCGGCGACGTAGCCGGCAAACGAGGTCCGCGGATAGAGGTGGAAAGCTGACTCGACGCGGCGCTCGATGATCGCCTGAGCCTTCCCCAACAAGGTCTGGGCGCAACGGTTGGGGCCGAACGAGCGGGCGTCGAGATCGATGGGGACACCGTGCGCCAGGAACTCGCGCGCCCAGACGCCGCTAATCTCCAGTACCGTACGGTTGGCCGAAACGTCGACGATCGAGCCGAAGGCCCCATCGAGACCAGTGCGCAGCGCCTGTTCGAGGGTTTCCTGCTGGCCATCTGGACCGACGACGAGCCATTCGTCGGGGCCGAGCCACAGGGCGCGGCGTTCTTCACGGGACGCGACGTCATTCGGCACGACGGGCAGCGGGAAACCGAGTGCTGCAGCGAGCCGGTGCATCAGGTCAGCGTTATTCGGGTCGGCCCGGAGATTGACCTGCGAGACGAACGGAAGCTCGCGGATAGACAGCTCGCGACCGCTCGCCGCCGTGAGGGCGGCGAACCGGTCCCGGTAGTCGGCGAGCGCGCTGCGCCGAACCGCCTCAGCTATCACGGCGGACATTCTCCTTGTCATAGAAGATCGGATCGGTCACGGTCGCGGCCACGGCATGCCCATTTAGCGGCGCATAGACAGTTGTGCCGACACGCTCCCGGCCGCTCTGCAGCATCGCGAGCGCGAAGGTGTGGCCGAGAGCGGCACTGCGGTAACTCGACGTCACGTGGCCGACCATCTTCGCGGGGGCTGCACCGTTGGGTTCCAAAATCAGCTGGGCACCCTCCGGCAGAATCACATCCCCATTGACCGGGAGCAGGCCGACTAGGTGTTTCCGATCAGGCCGCATCGCGTCGGTGCGCCGGTGTGAGCGCTGCCCGATGAACGCTTTCTTTTTCGAGACGATCCAGCTCATCCCCAGGTCCTGCGGCGTGACGGTGCCGTCGGTCTCCTGGCCGCAGATGATGTAGCCCTTCTCGGCGCGGAGTACGTGCATCGTCTCCGTGCCATAAGGCGTGATGCCCAATGGCTGGCCCACCGCCATGACGGCTTCCCAGAGCGCCAGCCCGTACCAGCTCGGCGTCCAGAGCTCGTAGGCAAGCTCGCCTGAGAACGTGATCCGGTGGAGGCGGACCGGGATGCCGCCGGTCTCGCCTTCGCGAATTGCCATGAATGGGAAACTCTCCCGACTCGGATCGAGCCCGGGGAACAAGGCGCGAACGACGTCTCGGGAGCGCGGCCCGACCACGGCCACGTCGGACCAGTGGTCGGTGACGGATGTCAGGCGGACCTTAAGGTCGGGCCACGCCGTCTGCAGCCATTCCTCCATCCAATCGAGCACGGCGGCCGCGCCGCCGGTTGTTGTGGTCGCGAGCCATCGGTCGGGCTCGAGGTGCATGACGACGCCGTCATCGAAGACCATGCCGTCTGCCGTGCACATCAGGCCGTAGCGGCAGAAGCCGACCTTAAGGTTGTCGAACGCGTTGGTGTAGATCCGGTTGAGGAACTCGGACGCGTCGGGGCCCTGGATATCGATCTTCCCGAGCGTCGACGCGTCCATCAGCGCCACGCCTTCGCGGGCGGCCCGGCACTCGCGGAGGACCGCGGCTTCTATCTCCTCACCCTCGCGAGGGAAGTACCAGGGCCGCTTCCACTGGCCGACGTTTTCGAAGACAGCACCGTTCGCGACGTGCCAGGGGTGGATAGCGGTCACCCGAATCGGATCGAAGAGATCGCCACGATTTCGGCCGGCCATCAGGCCAAATGACACCGGCACGTAGGGCGGGCGGAACGTCGTCACGCCGACAGCGCCGACTGGCTGACCGAGCTGCGCCGCGATGATGGCGGTTTCGTTGATGCCGGCGGTCTTCCCCTGGTCAGTGCCGGTGCCGATCGTCGTGAATCGCTTGACGTGCTCGACTGAACGCATGCCGGCTCTCAGCGCACGCCGCACGTCCGCGACGGTGACGTCGCGCTCCAGGTCGACGAAGTGGGTCGACCATTCCCGCCCGTTACTTGGGACGACCCAGTAGGGCATGATCGTGCCCTGGCCCCGACCGCCCAGATCTCCAGCGGCGGCGCCGACGACCTCGACGTTGGGGGGCGCAGCGTCCGGCACGAAGCACGCTAGACCCTCCTCATAGCGAAGCCGACCTTGCGCCTGGCTGAAGAGATGTAGCGTCGGGTTGAAGCCGCCCGAAACGCAAAGCAGGTCGCACTGGACCTCGCGGCGCTGGCCGTCGCCGGTCAGGGGGGCGATCATCACTCCGCGAAGGCCCCCACCTTGCCATGCGAGCGTGTCGACGACAGCTTCGCCGGCGCGGACGTCCACGATCGCCTCGACGGTGATGCCGGCCCGCTTGAGGTCGGCCGCCACGAAATCAGTGCTGTCGTTGTTGGTGAAGATGACCGCACGCTTGCCCGGCGCGATGCCGTACCGATTCACGTAGGTCCGGGCAGCGCCGGCGAGCATGATGCCCGGCCGGTCGTTGTTCGCGAAGATGAGCGGGCGCTCGTGCGCCCCGGTGGCAAGCACGACCCGCTTCGCGCGGACCTGCCGGAGGCTGCCGCCGCTCGGTAGCCGCTCGGCGATGAGGACGAGATTCTGGTCGTAGTGGCCGAAGGCAGTCGCTCGGGTCAGCAGGCGAACATCCGGGGCGGATTCGAGTTTGGCGATGCTGTCGGCGAGCCAATCATTCCAGCCTGCGCCCAACAGCCGGCCGCCTAGCTCGGCTTGCTCATCGACCAGGATCACACGGTCGCCCGTTTGCGCGGCATCGAGCGCCGCCGTGATGCCAGCGCGACCGCCGCCGATGACCAGCACTTCGCAATGGGCATAGATCTTGTCGTAGCGATCAGAGCCCCCACCCTGCCCTCCCCCAGAGGGGGAGGGGGATATTGGGCTCCCCGCAACGGCGGAGGGAGAATCAAGCGAGAGGCGGCCGCGGCCGTTCAGTCCGACCGCTTCGAGGCCATCGACCAGCTCGACCTGGGTGGCGCGGAGCATCGTGTCGTTGCCGACGTGGACCAGGGCATTCGGTTCTTCGACGCCCGCGGTGAAGATGCCGCGAGGTCGTCCGTAGGTCACGCCCTGCGCGACCACGCCGACATCGTTCGCGAGCAGCGCCGAGGCGAGGGTGTCGCCAGCGTAGCCGCGGTAGTCCGTGCCATTGAAACGGAAAGAGAGCGGGCGCGACCGATCGATGCGGCCACCCGATGCCAGGCGGCTCATGGTGGCGTGATCTCGTGGGTCACGGTGTCGCGGACCAGGTTGAACCAGCGCCGGCAGCCGGCGGTATGCACCCAACGCTCGGCCATCTTGCCTTTCGGATTAGGCCGGAAGAAGACGAAGCGCGCCCAGGTGGCATCGTCGACGCTCGCCGGATCCGAAGGGTAGGCGACCTGGGCGGACCCGCCGTACTTGAACTCGACGTCCTCGCGGTCACCGCACCAGGGGCAGGGGATGAGCACGGCTAGTGCGCCACGGCGGCCGCGCCATGTTCGTCGATCAGCGCTCCGGTGGTAAAGCGCTCGAGTGCGAAGGGCGCGTTCAGTGGATGCGGCTCGCCGTGCGCGATCGTGTGCGCGTAGACCCAACCGGCGCCAGGCGTGGCCTTAAACCCGCCAGTACCCCAGCCGCAATTGATGTAAAGGTTCTCGATCGGCGTTAGCCCCAGAATCGGTGACGCGTCCGGAGACACGTCGACGATGCCGGCCCAGGTGCGAAGGACATGAGCGCGGTTGAAGATCGGGAACAGCTCACAGGCGGCTGCGAGCTGGAACTCGATCAGATGCGGCGAACCGCGCTGCGCATAGGAGTTGTAGGGATCCATCCCGGCGCCCATTACCAGCTCGCCCTTGTGCGCCTGGCTCACGTAGACGTGGACCGCGTTCGACATCACGACACAATTCAGGACCGGCTCGAGCAACTCGGAGACGAGGGCTTGCAGCGGGTAGCTCTGGATCGGCAGATCGAGGCCGATCATGTCTGCCAGCACCGTGGAATGACCCGCCGCGCAGAGGGCCACCTTGTTCGCCGCGATCAATCCGCGGTTCGTGTGCACGCCGCGGACGCGCCCGGCCTCGAGGTCGAATCCGGTGACCTCGCAGTTCTGGATGAGGTCGACACCCATCTCGTCCGCCTTGCGCGCGAAGGCCCAAGCGACGTAGTCGTGCTTCGCGATGCCGCCCCGCCGCTGCAATGTGCCGCCGATGATGGGGTAGCGCACATCAGGGGCGATGTTGACGATCGGGCAGAAGGCCTTGACCTCCGCGGGCGTGAGCCATTCGGCATCGATCCCGTTGAGCCGGTTGGCGTTGACGCGCCGCAGCGATTCGCGACGGTCGCCGAGGCTATGCACCAGGCTGAGCACGCCGCGCTGGCTGAAGAGGATGTCGTAATCGAGTTCTTGCGAGAGCGTTTCCCAGAGCTTGAGCGAGTGTTCGTAGATCGCGGCGCTCTCGTCCCACAGGTAGTTGGAGCGGATCACGGTCGTGTTCCGGGCCATGTTGCCGCCAGCCAGCCAGCCCCGCTCGAGCACGGCCACGTTGGTGATCCCGTGGTTGCGAGCCAGGTAGTAGGCGGTGGCGAGCCCGTGACCACCGCCGCCCACGATGACGACGTCGTACACGCGCTTCGGTTCCGGATTGCGCCAGAGGCGATCGGGGTGCGGGTGTGGTTCTGCCATCCTCTTCGAGCCCCTATATATAAAGGTATGGTCGAAGCAGCTCCCGACTGGTGGCAGACCTGGTTCGGGCCCGGGTATCTGGCGCTCTACGACGCCTTTCTTGCTGAGCGGACCCCGATCGAGGTCGACCAGATCGAGGCCCTGCTGCGGCTCAAGCCACCCGGCCGGATCCTCGACCTGCCCTGCGGCCAGGGGCGGCATGCGATTGAGCTCGCGCGCCGCGGCTACGAGGTGACGGGGGTCGATCTGTCCCCGTACCTACTGGGGGTGGCCCGGGAGCGTGGGTACGCAAGCGGCGTCAAGGTGCGCTGGCTCGAGGGCGATATGCGCGAGGCGTTACCCGGCGAGACCTTCGATCTGATTCTCAACCTCTTTACCAGCCTCGGCTACTTCGACGATGAGGCGGACGATCGTCGCGTGGTGCGCGTCGCCGCGTCGATGCTCGACCCCGGCGGGCGGTTTCTCCTCGAGGTGATCAATGGCCAGCGGATCATGGGCAATTTCCAGGAACGCGAATGGTTCACCGTCGGCGAGACGGCCGTGATGGAGCGCCGATCGCTCGATCGGCCGACGCATCGCATGGTGGTAGAGCGGACGGTCAGTTCAACGAATGGAGACGAAACGAGCGTCCACGCGGTCCGCCTTTACAGTGGCCCGGCCGTGAAAACGATGCTCGATGCTGCGGGCTTTAGCCGCGTGGAACTCTACGGCGACTGGGACGGGGCGCCGCTGACGCCGGAGAGCCTCCGGGTGCTCGCCGTCGGTACCATGCCGCCATGAAGCTTCTGCTCGAAATCCTGATTTCGGCCTTGCTGCATCCGCTCGCGTATCTGCTTGCGCTCATCAACATCCTGGGGCGCGACGATCTCACCGGAGGCCAAAAATTGCTCTGGGCGATCATCTGCATTGTTTGGGGCATTGGGCCGATCCTCTACGTGACGATCGGCGGCGGCGCCCTCTGGTAGTCGATCAGGCGGTTGCTCGTAGCACGTTGGTCGCGCCCGCAATCTGCAGCGGGCCGGGGCCAAGCTCCGTTTCGATGGCGCGCCTGGCGCGCTCGAGCAACGCGGTTCGCTCGCTGGGCGACACCTGATCCAGGCGGAGTGCCATCGACCACCAGCCGGCAGACATCTCGATGAAGTGCCGCGGACTGGACCAGGTGGTCGACTCCTCGTAGCGCGCGACATCGACCGCGCTGAAGCCGGCCTGTTTTGCGGCGCCGGCAAAGGACTCTTCATCTTCAACGATCCGTCGGGTCGCAAACTGGTCGCGCGCCTTCGGCGCTGGCGGGAGCGCGCCGCCGATCGCACGCTCGAGGATGGCCTGTGCAGCGCTGGGCTGCGACGGATCGACGGGCACGCTTGCCGCCAGCCGTGAGCCCGACTTGAGGACGCGCCTGGTTTCCGACAGCGCCCGTCGCAGGTCCGGGACGAACTGCAGGCCATGGCCACAGATGGCCGAATCGAAGCTGTGATTGGGAAAGCGAAGCTCTTCCATGTCCATCAGCTCGAACCGCACCGGGAGGCCGGGCGGGGTCTCGCGCTGCGCCAGCTCGATCATCCCGGGGGCCAGGTCGATTCCCACCACGGTGCCGCCAGGTGAAACGGCGATGGCGAGGGGGTAGCTGAGCGTTCCGGGGCCACAGGCCAGGTCGAGGATCCGCTGGCCCGGCGTGGGGTCGAGCCAGTCGACTGCGGCGGTCCGGCCATGAGCCTCGCCTCTGGCCATGACCTCGTCGAGGCGTCGTTTATAGGCGGCGGCAACGCGGCTGAAGGTGCCCGGGTAAAGGTCCTTGGCGGCTGGCTGTTCCAAATAAAAAGGGCGGGAGCCCAGCTCCCGCCCCTCAGGATAATCAGTCGTTAATCGCGCTCGCCTTTGGCGCAGGTCGTCGGTGTCTCCTGAATGACGGTGATCTGGATCGTCTCCGTGATCGTGATCAGCACGGTCTGGCACGTCACGGTGATGGTGCCGGTCGAGTGGCCATCACCCAGGGCAATGATGGCGATCGTGTTGAACTCGGCGAGCTCGTTCTCTTCGTCCTGTGGTGTCACGACCTTGAGGTGGGCGAAGCGGTCCTGGTCGCTCTTGATGGCGGCAACGATCGGCGCGACGCTACCGTGGATCTGCGACTTCGCCGTCGCCAGCTGCGGCTGGACCTTGGCGGCGACCTGCGAGCTGGTAACCGCCTTCGTGACCTGCGTGCCGCAAGAGGACTCGGTCGCGTTCAGCTTGCCAATGAGGTCATCGCCAGCTTTCTTCACCGCGCTGACCAGCACGACCTTCGCGTGCTCGTCAACCGGCTGAATCACGGCGACCGTGTTGTGGTCGTCGTGCGAGACGATGATCAAAGTCGTGGGGACAGCCGCAACGGTCAGCACACTCACTGCGGTTATGGTGATGATCCGTTCGCTGATCCACGCGGTCAGGATCGTGAACATTACGCTGGGCCTCCTTGAGGATCGGCTCCTCTGGAAAGATGAACGCCGGATAAAAGCCGGTCATCGACGCCGGACGGCGGCTGTTACCGCCCTGTATCGGCGTGGTCAAGCGTCGCGACGTGACCGTCGGTGGCCCGTCACTCGCCGGCGCCCCGGCGGTGGCAGCTTTGTGTTGACGCCTAAACTTGAGCGCGGCTATACTTCGCGCAATATGGGCTCCAGGCAGAGGGGGTGCAATCCAGTTGTCGGAGATCAAGGTTCGCGAGAACGAGACCTTTGAGAGCGCCCTTCGCCGCTTCAACAAGAAGATCAAGCAGAATGGTGTTCTCTCGGAAGTCCGCCGGCGTGAGCACTACGAAAAGCCCAGCGTAAAGCGCAAAAAGAAGATCGCGGCGGCGCGCAAGCGGCGGGCTCGCACTACGTAATCTGACCCGCCGAAAGGCCGAGGCGATCCTGGTGAACATATGAGGCAGCGCGGCTCCTCAGCGATCGATCAACTCCGCCGGCGCGGGCGCCTGTTCGCGCGCGATCTCCGGCTGGGGCATATCGGCGCCGGTGGGCGCTGGCCGCCGTATCTGCGTTCGGGGGTCATCACACTGGTGCTGGCGCTCGCCACCGCACTCGTGGTGGCCCAGAACTTCCTGCCAAACCGGCTGAGCCTTCGCGCGGGTGACGTGTCCAGCCAGGACGTTGTCTCCCAGCGCTCGGTTCGCTACGAGAGCCAGACCAGGCGCGAGGAGGCGAGGACCGCTGCATTGGCGCAAGTCCCCGACCAGTTCGACGGAGCCGTCAGCAGTCAGCAGCGACAGGCGGTCGATTCGCTCGCGACCAAGGTCGCCGAACTGCGCGCATCCTCGAGCTCAGGGCCCGACCGCTCGGCCCAGTTGAGCCTGCTGGAGCCGCAACTGAGTGATGCACAACGGCAGTACCTCCTGCAGGCGGATGAGGGAACCGTTGCCTCCGTCTTCAAGAGTGCCGGCGATATCCTGCAGGCCCTCGAGAGCAACGGGATCAAGGCCGACACACTCAAGAGCGCCCAGGACACGGCGCAGACCCGGGCCGCGGCGCTTCACCTTGACGCCACGGGCGCCTCGGTCGTTGCGACCCTGGTGCGAGCGCATTTGAAGGTGAACTTCCTCTCCGCGGAGACGACACTCAAACGCCAGCAGGCGAGCGATGCGGTGCCATCGGTCTTCGTCAATGTGGCGCAAGGTCAAACGATCATTCGATACGGCGACCTGGTCACCCCCTTCCAGCTGGAAGAGGCGCAAGCGGTCGGGCTGCTCGCGCCCACGACCGACTGGGCCCGCATCCTTGCCGTCTTCATGCTGGTCATCATCCTGTTCGCTGTCGCACTGGGATATCTCGGGCAGTTCCGGCCCGCGATTCTCCGCGATCCTCGACAGCTCGCAACCCTCGGCGGCTTGATGCTGGTGCTGCTGGTCGTGGCCAAGGTCGTCGTGCCGATCAATCCCAACGCGCAGTACATGGTGCCAATGGCGGCGGTGCCACTCCTCGTCGCCGCCCTGATGGACACAGGACTCGGCATCATCGTCGCCCTCGCCGTCGGCTTACTGACCGGCATCATCGCCGACAACGTTCTGCCCCTGACCCTCGTCGGATTCCTGGGTGGCGCCATCGGGTCGATCTACGTGCATCGGCTCGAGCGGCTCGGTCAGTGGGTCACCGCCGGCATCCTCGTGGCCGGCGCGCAGTTCGTGGCACTCGTCTCGCTCTCCCTGATCGAGCGCCACCAGTCGCTCGACGAGATCCTGGCGATCGGCGCGCTCGCACTCGTCAACGGCCTGGTCTCGGCCTTGATCGCCGCCGGATCACTCACGTTCCTGGGGGAGATCACACGCGTCATCACGCCCATGAAGCTGCTGGAGTTGATGACCCCCAACAACCCGCTGCTGAAGCGGCTGATGGTGAGCGCGCCTGGCACCTACAACCACTCGATCGTCGCGGCCAACCTCGCGGAGACGGCGGCCGAGGCGGTCGGCGCCAACCCGGTGCTGGCGCGCGTCGGCTGCTATTTCCACGACATCGGGAAGATCCGCCGGCCCCACTTCTTCGTTGAGAACCAGGCGGACATTGGCAACATCCACGAGAACCTGTCGCCGACGACGAGTTCCGACATCCTCAATGCGCACGTCACCGAGGGCGTTGAGCTGCTCAAGCAATACCGCTTCCCGACGGCGATCCGTGAAATCGTGCAGCAGCATCAGGGCACGACGGTGAAGCGCTACTTCTACCGCCAGGCGCTCGAGCAGGGACTCGACGTCCGAGAGGACGACTTCCGCTATCCGGGCCCGCGGCCGCGGTCCAAGGAAGCGGCCATCGTCATGATCGCCGACACGATCGAAGCGTCGGCCCGCACCTTGAAGGATCGCAGCACTGAAGGGATCCGCGACCACGTGCACCGCATGATCCAGGGATTCATCCGGGACGCGCAGCTCGACGAATGCGATCTGTCGTTCCGCGATCTCCACCTCGTGGAAGAAGCGATGTCGAACATGGTGGTCAGCATCTACCATGCCCGGATCGAGTACCCGGCCGCGGTGCAGGAGACGGCGACCGCCGGCGCGGCGGTCGATACCACCGGTGGCGGTCACGACGGTACCCTCGACGCCGAAGACAAGACGATTCCGTTGCCTAGACCTGCCGCAAGGCCGCGCCCGAGCCCCTCGTAAGAGCGTCGCCGGGCCTCCCCCGCAAGCGGGGGAGGGGAAAGGTCCGCATTTGCCGGGCGCAATGTTGACGGCCTGATTTCGATATGTATGCAGTGGTGCTTTCGGGCTCGGTTATTGTCCTTGCCTACGTGGCGGCAGCTGCTGTGATCATCCCCGCCATCTCGATGATCGGCTTCGGCAGGGTTCCCAAGTTCCTTCGCCGGGGCACGAATCCGAGCAAGACGCGGACCCGGATGGAGGGTGGCGGCCTCTTCTTGATCGGCGCCTTCATCCTGACCGATGCGCTGGCCGCCGACCTTGGCCGGCGGTCCGAGGTTCCGCAAGATTGGATCCTGCTGGTCTGGGTCCTGCTGGCCGCCGGTCTGATCGGCATCCGCCTGCTGGCGGGTCGCGCTGACAGCAGCGCCGGCAAGCCGACCGCGTAACCGACCCGCAGCCCGGTTACGATACTCGCGTGCTCATCCAGATGAGCCGTTGGGGTCCAGCATCGCTTGCTGCCGGCGTGGATCTGGATAGCCTCAAGAAGGTGCTGCAAGCGGGGGCACGGATGCTCAAGGTCCCAGACGAGACGGTGACGGTGTTGACGCTCACGGGTGATGCGCACCTCCAGGAATACAACCGACGCTATCGGGGACTGGATGAGCCGACGGATGTGCTCGCCTTCGCCGCCCAGGAGGCGCCGGTCGACCAGCGCTTCCAGGCGCCCCCGGGCACCGAACATTGGCTCGGTGACATCGTCATCTCTCTGCCTCGTGCCCGCCAGCAGGCAAGCGAGGCCCACCACCCCGTCAATGCCGAGGTGCGCCTGCTCGCCGTGCATGGGTTCCTGCACCTGCTTGGCTATGACCATGCGGAACCGGACGAGGAAACCGCGATGACGGCGCTGACCAACCGGATCCTGGCGGCCGCGCCGTGACGCCGCGCTCCGACGCCGAGTTCGAAGCGGAACGGATTGGCAGCCCGAGCCGGGCGCGCCGGGTCGACCTGCGGCGAACGATCTACAGCTTCCGTCACGCCGGCCGTGGTTTCGCCTGGGCGCTGACGACACAGGCGAACTTGCGCGTGCACCTGATCGCGGCCGTCGTCGCGCTGATTGGGGCGCTGCTCCTGCGCTTTTCGGCAATCGAGTTCGTCGGCCTCGTCCTCTGCTTTGCGGTCGTGATTGCAGCGGAACTCTTCAACACGGCGTTCGAAGTGCTGATCGATTATGCATGGCCGGAGCATCACCCGATGATCGGGCGGGCCAAGGACGTCGCGGCGGCCGCGGTCCTGATGGCCGCCGCCGGTGCCGCGGTGGTCGGAATCCTCCTCTTCGCGCGACACATCTTTCACCTGTCGTGACCTCCGCCGCGGAGGTGGTGAAGGGTGCGCTCGACGCCCTTGAGGCGCGGGACTGGGACGGGTTCGCCCGCCGGTTGCATCCCGATGTCGTGCATCGAACTCCCGGCGTACCCGAGCCGATCCTGGGACGCGATGCCTTCGTCCTGCTCAGCCGTCAGGCGGTGGCTCGGGCGCCCGACGTCAGCTTCGAAATCGAGCGGCTGGTCACGGAGGGTGACACGGTGGTCGTCATCGGGGAGTGGACGTTCACCGGTCCGGCAGGCCGCGTCCGCCAGCCCTCGGTCAGCGTCATCGATCTCCAGGACGGCCTCATCTGGCGGGACCTGGAGTATCTCGGCCTGGCAACCTGAAATTCCGGATGGCCGGCGAAGTTACACGAGTGTGACGGCGCGGATCGCGGTCATCGACGACGAGGCGCCCAATCGCTCCTACCTGGAGACGCTGCTCGGCACGGCCGGCTTCGAGGTGCAGGTGGCCGCCGGTGGGGACGAAGGCATCGCGCTGGTCGAGAAGGAGCGTCCCGACCTGGTGCTCGTTGACCTCATGATGCCCGAGGTCGACGGCTTCGCGGTTTGCGAGCGGATCCGCAAGGGGCCGGCCGGCGCCGGCACGCAGATCATCGTGCTGTCCGCGCTCGACGCGGTCGACGGAAAGGTCCGAGCACTCGAGCTGGGGGCCGACGACTACCTGGTGAAGCCGGTGGAGTCTCGGGAACTGGTGTCTCGCATCAAGGTGATGATCGATCGCGCCGACCGGCTGCGGCAGCAGGGGTCACAGGCGCGGGGCCGGCTGATCGTGGTCGCCGGTGCCAAGGGCGGCATCGGCACCAGCACCGTCGCCATCAACCTGGCGGCATCGCAGGCAGCCAGCAAAGGCGCGGATGCCGTGGTACTCGCGGACCTGGCGGTCCCGGTCGGGACGCTGGGCAGCATGCTCAACATCGAGGTAGCTGACGGGTGGGCGTGGGGCGAGGGTCTGGGCGAGGGCGTCAGTGTCCATCGGCTGCGGAGCTACCTGATGCGCAACCCGCAAATTCCGTTCCGCTTACTTCCGGGCGTGCGTCGTGGTTCGGCCTACCGCGACATCTCGTCCGAGGCGATCAGCAACTTCGCAACGGCACTGCGTGGCCTGGCCGAGACGATCGTCGTCGACCTCGGAAACCAGCCGTCGCCGTTTGCGCAGCCACTGCTTCGCGAGGCCGACGTTATTTGTATCGTGGTCGAGCCGGAAGTCATCTGTGTCGAACTGACGGGGCCGTTCCTGGACCGGCTGCGCTCGACCGGTATCCTCAGCCATCGCATCCGGCTCGTGATTTCGAACCCGCATGGCAGCCTGCAACTGAGTCGCACCGAGGTGGCGGCCGCGTTATTGAAGATCGAGGTGGCGGGGATGATCCTCTACCAGCGCGATGACTTCTCGGCGGCGAGCAAGCGTCGCCTTCCGATTGTCGTCCAGCAGCCGCAGGGTCAGGCTGCCACCCAGTTCAAGGAACTTCTGCAGGCGCTCACCGCGGTCTGAGCGCCGATCGTCGCCAAGGCCGAAGTAAACTGAACGGCATTCGCGCCACCCCTCCTGCTATAGAGCCGCGCCGTCGCGCCGTTCTACAGGTCTCCGCTCTCCAGTACCCCGAATTCCGCCGCTATTTCGTCGGCCAGGCGGTGTCGGTCGTTGGCACCTGGATGCAATCGGTTGCGGCGGCCTGGCTGGTGCTGCAGCTCTCGCACAACTCGGCCCTGGCCCTGGCGCTGTTTGGGGCGTTCAGCTACGGCCCGGTCCTCGTGTTCGGACTTTACGCCGGCACACTCGTCGACCGATTCGCGCATCGAGATGTGCTCCTGCTGACACAGGTGATCTCGATTGTGGGCGCCGTGCTCTATGCGGCGCTCACCTCGACGCACAGCATCACGCTGCCAATCGTCATGGCGCTCGCCGCGGTCCTCGGCGTGAACCAGGCGCTTTATTTCCCGGCGCGCCAGGCAACCGTGCTCGAGATGGTGGGTCGTGGCGAGCTCGCCAGCGCGGTTGCGCTCAACTCGATCGCCTTCAACCTCGCGCGCATCGTTGGCCCAGCGCTGGGCGGCATCGTGATCGCGATCGTTGGCGTCGCCGCCTGCTTCTGGCTCAATGCCTTCAGCTACCTGGGCGTGATCGTTGCGTTGCTCACCATTCGTCGGCGGCCTCTGACCCCAGGGCCGCCGCAGACCGCGATCCAGCTGATCGGTGAAGCCCTGCGCTACGTGGTGCGCACCCCGACATTGGCCGGCCTCTTCCTGTTGCTTTTTGTCGCCGGCACCTTCGGCGCGAACTTCAACCTCGTGCTGCCGCTCTTCACTCGCGTGGTCCTGCATGCCAACGCCGACACGCTCGGTTACCTGTTTGCGGCGCAGGGCGTCGGGTCCTTGATCGGCGCCGTGACCATGACGCTCGCCGGCGGATTCCTGCTCGAGCCGCGCCGCATCGTGCTGGGGGCGCTGCTCTTCGCGTCGATGGAGCTCGCCTTCGTGATCGTCCCGGGCTTCACGCAGGCGATCATCCTGCTGGTCGTCATCGGGTGGTCGTTTGCCGTTTACTCGATTGGGACCAACACCATCGTGCAGGTGCGAGCGCCCGACCGAATGCAGGGTCGCATGGTCAGCCTTTACTCGATGCTTTTTATCGGGGTGACGCCGATCGGCAACGTCTTCGCCGCCATCGTGGCGCACTTCCTGGGACCAGCGGCGGCCGTCTGGCTGGGGGGCGCACTCACCGCCGCCGGCGGGCTGGCCGTGATGGTGTACTTCCTCACGAGACCCGATTGAACTCGGTCATGGCGCGGTCGATCCCGTGCTCGACGGTGAACAGGACGGCGTCGGCGGTCCGGCCAACGATCGCCGGGAGCTGAGCGCGTTCCTCGGATGTAAAAGGACTCAAGACGTAGTCGACGCCGTCGCCAGGCGGACGGCCGATGCCGACCCGGAACCGGATGAAGTCCTGGCTACCAAAGGAGCCGATCACCGAGTCGATCCCATGGTTGCCCGCCGAGCTGCCGCTCTTGCGAAGGCGCAGCCGGCCGAAGGGATGATCGAGGTCATCGTGAATGATCAGCGTGCGTTCCAGCGGCACGGCGTATTTCGCGCGCAGCGCCTTGGCCGCCAGGCCCGACAGGTTCATCATCGTCTGCGGCTTGGCCAGCACCAGCTCGCGCTCGCCGACCCGGATCCGGCCGGTGAGCGACTTGGCGGCTCGGTCCGACACGCGGCCGCCCTGGCGGCGCGCCAGCTCGTCGATGACCAGGAAGCCTACGTTGTGCCGCGACCGTTCGTATTCCCGGCCGGGGTTGCCCAGACCGATTACCAGCCAGCGATCGGACGCCGGCGCCGGCGCCGGTTTGCGGCGGAACATCGCCCCGTAGCGTAAAGCACCAAAAGGGGACCCCCGCGGCCGCGTTGCATTGAGGCCAGCCGTGGACGCCCATGAACGTGTAATCGGCCCGCGATCGATTCGCGCCCGCCTGTGGGCTGCGGGCCTGCTCGCGCTGCTGGTCGCGATCGTCGCCTGGTTCCTGCCGGCCCAGCCCTACCAGGCGCCCTGGGCCTGGATCAGCTTCATCGGCATGTGCATCGTCGATGATTTCCTGCTCGGCTCCAAGGAGGAGGCGAGCTGGGGCGAACTGCCGAAGGTAGCCCTCCTGGCGGCGGTCATCGTGTTCCGGCGGCATCCGGAGATCACCGTGCTGGTGGCGGTGGTCGCCGCGCCCCTCGGGAGCCTGCTCAAGAGTCAGACGTGGATGGCCCAGCTGACAGCCACCGCGCAGTGGGTGCTCGCCGCCGTCATCGGAGCCGCGACCTTCCGGCTGGTCGGTTTCGGCGACACACCGCACTTCCTGGCGGCGACCGCGGCGCTGATGGCCGTCTACTTCGCCCTCGGGCCGGTGCTCAGTGCCTTCTTGCAGGCCCGCCTGACCGCCACGGATGTCGCCCGGGCGTTAGCCAGCCATCGGCGGCTGGCCATCCCGCTGGAGCTGGTGGCGGCGGGGCTCGCGCTCGCCTGGCGCACTCCGTCGCTCGAACCGGCCGCGTTGAAGGTGGCCGACGGCGCGCTGGTCGCGGTCGCCGGCCTCTTCGCCGGCTACGTCCTCGGTGGTCGATCCAGCCGCG